>Ga0209069_10001725_pt1 | contig 11211 bp, 10 predicted proteins | sample Str013_2_FD_187202 | JGI IMG/M metagenome (GOLD analysis project Ga0209069, IMG submission 187202) | Freshwater sediment microbial communities in response to fracking from Pennsylvania, USA - Straight Creek_MetaG_SC_2013 (SPAdes) (version 2) | ecosystem: Environmental > Aquatic > Freshwater >...
GAGGTCCATTTTTGCGGTAGGCAATCCAACCTGGTTCACCTTAATAACATCGACCGGCACGGTTGTTTCCAGTTTGGCCCGACCAGGTGTGCGGGAACCTACAAACACGATCTCCTGCAATTCCTGTCCACCAGCCTGAAGGTTGACGGCTATTTCTGACTGTCCCCCAACAGTTACTGTTTGCGTTTGGAATCCAACCATTGAGATCTCGAGGATATCACCCGATGCGGCAGCGAGTTTGAAGGTGCCATTGGTGCCGGTCACGGTTCCAGTTTTCTTACCCTGGATTTTCACAGATACGCCAGCCAGGGGCGTTCCGGTCTTTGAATCTTTAATGGTTCCACTAACGGTGTTTTGGGCTAAAAGCACAGATGAGCTTATAACCATGCTTAACAGTAAAAGCAATTTTCTCATATTCAACAGTTTTGATATAGATGCAAGATACCTAATAATGACAAAAAAATGCTCACAAAGCTGCTCTTAACCCCATTAATAACCTGAAAAAATGACTTTCTCTTGATGAATCCTTTGCGGTTCTCTCGCATCTAATTTTTAATTATTATCCGTTATAAATTATGTCTTTAAAAAAAAAATTGCATTCTTTGTGTTCTGATTCGTCCCTATCCACTGATTAACCTGTCCCACAGGTTTTTTTTGTTCCTGTAGCGTTTTGAAATCTCCTATCCATCAAGTTCCTCTATTCTTCCGAAAGCCCCCTATTTGTAAACTTGATGATCCCTTTTTACCATGAAACGCAACATCCGTACTCTTTTAATCGCAGTTATTTGTCTGCTCGCTACTCAACTTATTTTCGCCGGCGATGGCTCTATTAAGCCCGCTTCTCATTTTTCAGGGCATTTCCCTGAAACGCTGAAGTCTGCATACAAGAAATTTGTCCCAAACATCAGCGAGACAAAAAAATCATTTAAAATTTGTTCCTGCCAGATATTGGATCTCAAATCCAACAATTATGACCATCGTCATCTCGCGGTCTTTGCCGAGAAAACCGATAATGGTGATTTATCTTCTGATCATTCGATTGCTAAATCTGTCATCGAGAAAGAAAAGAAGCATTTAAAAGAAATGTTTTACGATCAGATGAAAGTCATTAACAGTGTAAGTGAATCCGGCGACTGCCTGAGCCTTTACTCAAGATTGAAAGCGGATGACCAGTCATTGGTGATGTTTAGTGTTATTGATGCGGATATCCGAAAATAATCCGTGATCAATATTGCTCCTGCTCATTCGGGAAATCCCTCGACTTCACATCCGTGATATATTGCTTGATGGCTTTCGTAATTTTCTCATGGAGCTTGAGATACTGTCTAAGAAACCGGGGTTTGAATTCTGTATTAATGCCGAGCATATCGTGCATAACGAGTACCTGTCCATCGCAATATTTTCCGGCGCCGATACCAATGGTGGGAATGTGTAAACTTGCTGTTACTTCTTTAGCGAGCTGCGCTGGAATCTTTTCCAATACGATAGCAAAACATCCAGCTTCTTCCAGTAATTTTGCATCCCTTTTTAGTTTTTCTGCCTCTTCTTCTTCCTTGGCTCGTACAGTATAGGTTCCGAATTTATAGATCGATTGTGGTGTAAGTCCCAGGTGTCCCATCACCGGTACGCCTGCTGCAATAATTCTTTTCACGGATTCCAGCACTTCTTCACCTCCTTCCAGTTTGATGGAATGGGCGCCGGTTTCTTTCATGATGCGAAAGGTAGAGAACAATGCTTCTTTGGGATTGGATTGATAAGAACCAAAAGGAAGATCTACTACCACAAGGCACCTGTTTACACCCCGAATCACAGAAGCAGCGTGATAAATCATCTGATCCAGCGTAATGGGCAGTGTTGTTTCATGCCCCGCCATCACATTCGAAGCCGAATCACCGACCAGGATGACATCGATACCTGCCGCGTCGAATAACTTCCCAAATGAATAATCATAAGCCGTAATCATGGAAATTTTCTCTCCATTGGCCTTCATTTTTTGGAGTGTATTCGTCGTGATTTTTTTTACATCTGGCTGTGTCATAATGAATGTTGGAGTGGAAAGATAAGAAAAAGGAGTGTTCGTAATCTTCAGTCGTTTATTGGTCTGCGGATTAAAGTTACAGATGTAATAGTTGTGCTACGATCGCCAAGTCTGCTTAAATGACAGAAATAAGGTAAGAATTGGACAATCAGGATGGGAAGCTTATCAAGAGCTTATCAAGAGCTTTAAGAGAGCTATATAAGTGGTATATAAAAAGAGGTATTCTAAGGAGTTTTTGATGACATTTTGGCTTGTATGATAAAGGTGGATGTCGGGAATCTTTAATCGGGAGTCAGAATACCAACTCCTCACTGCTTTATGCCGGCTGCTTCTTTGTGAGCTCGGAATAAAGATGTTGAATCAGTCCATCCGCTAAACCGATTTTGGGGACGTAGATTTCTTCTGTATTGGCCCAGCGCATCACGTTGATGTATATCTGTAGTGCCGGCACGATTACGTCGGCACGGTCTTCCCTGAATTTGTAGAGACGGATTCTTTCTTCCACGGAGAAACTGCCGAATTCTTTATAGTAATCTTTCAGCAATTCCAGGGAAAGAGGCTTGCCGTCTTTCTTTTTTGAAATGGAAAATATCTTGTTGATGTTACCGCCCGATCCGATAGCGATCAGGTCATCATAATGGCCCTTTGTTTCTTTTTTAATAAAGTCTTTCATCACTTCCCATTGACTCTCTACCACCTGGTTCTTGATCAGGCGAATCGTACCAATATTGAAAGATTGTTTGAAGACTAACTTATTGTCTGCAAAAAAAGTTAACTCGGTACTACCACCGCCTACATCAATGTATAGATAAGAGTGAGCAATATCAAGGTTCTCGGCGATGTGGTTTTCATAAATCAGGGAGGCTTCTTCGTCGCCACTTATGATCTCGATTTCAATACCGGTTTCCCGTTTTACTTTTTCGATAATTTCCATTCCATTGGCTGCGTCACGCATGGCAGATGTTGCTGCCGCTTTCAGATGATCCACGGAATGGGCGTCCAGCAGAAATTTATAAGCTTTGATAGTATCCAGAATCATTTTTTCTTTTTCAGGAGAAATAATTTTTCTTTCGAAAACATCAAAGCCGAGTCTAAGGGGCACACGCACAAGGTTCAACTTGTTGAATTCGGGCTTGCCTTTGTTGATCACTACGTCCGAAATAAGCAGGCGCGCTGCATTGCTACCGATGTCTATAGCTGCCAGTCTCATGAAAAAGATGCGGTTTTCAGATCACAGAAGCAATTCCGGTAATCAGGTCAGTGGCCATCGGAATGGTTTCGGTACTCCTTAGATTTTTTTGATGTAAATAGTTATAGATCTCAATCTGTGACCGGATCTTTTTATTTTTATTGTCTTGCTTGTATTTATTATCTAGTTCATTGTCGAGCCAGCGGGCTTTTACATTGTCCGACAACTGTATTCCCAAAATATCCTTCAGCTCCTGGCAAATCACGGGATCCAGCACCGGACAGGTGGCCTCTACCCGATGATCGAGATTGCGGATCATCCAGTCGGCAGAAGAGATATATACTTTCTCTTTGCCTCCGTTCCGAAAAATATATACCCTGGCATGCTCCAGATACTCATCTATGATGCTGATGGCATCGACCGGGTAGATGAATTTTTTATTTTCGGAAAACATGCAGAAAATTCCCCTTACGATCAGGCTGATCTTAACGCCGCTTTTGGCCGCTTCATAAAGTTTTTCGATCAGCTCTTCATCGGAAAGTGAATTCATTTTGAGGGTGATCTCCGCAGGCTTTTTATCTTTTGCATTTTTAATTTCACGGTTAATCATTTTGAGCAACTCTCTTCTCAGGCTAACGGGACAAGGGATAAGGCTCTTGCACGATTTGAGGATTGCCGCACCGTCTTTCCAATGTTCGAGATAATTGAACATCCGGTTCACATCTGCCATAATCGTACGATTGGCGGTGAGCAGACAATGGTCTCCATAGATGGTAGCAGTTCTTTCATTGAGATTGCCTGTACTTACAAAACCATAGTGGATCGTTCGGTTATTCATTCTCTTTTTGATCATGCAGATCTTCGCATGTACTTTCATGTTAGGGATGATGCTCATCACTTTTACACCTTCCTCTTCCAGCCTGTCCTTCCATTCCAGGTTTGCTTCCTCCTCGAATCTTGCGCGCAACTCCACCATGGCAGTAACGTGTTTGCCGTTTCTTACTGCGTTGATGAGCGCATTGATGACTTTCGAATTGGAGGCCATCCGGTAGCAGGTAATCTTGATGGCCGTAACATTTGGATCAATGGCGGCTTCCCGCAACATATCGATCACAGGGTTGAAGGAATGATAAGGAAAATGCAGCATCACATCCTGTTCGAGCACGGTGTCGGTAACACGAGGCGCTTTGAGCAAGAGCGGATGTGGAAATGGTTTTTTCCTGGCCCCTTTTTTGGGAAACACATCAGGGAAATCCATGAAATGTCTGAAATTATGGATTCGTCCGCCCGGAATAAGATTTCCTTTTTTAAGATTGAGTCTTTTGATGAGGTAGTCCAGCAACCCTTCATCCATCTCTTTGTCATATACAAAACGAACGGGCTTGCCCTTGCGACGGTTCTTCACACCCTTTTCAATTTTCTGGATGAGAGTAGTCGCGATATCATTGTCAATATCGATCTCAGCATCCCGCGTTACTTTGAAGATCCAGGATTCATATTTATCATAACCGAAATAAGCGAATATATTTCTAAGATTGTAGCGGATGATATCTTCCAACAGGATGATATAATGCGCAGGAAGCTCCGGTGAAGGAAGGCGTACAAAACGGCCTAATACACGACTGGGAATTTCAAGCAGTGCATACTTTCTTTTCATCGACCCATCTTTTCTCGACAACACAACGCCGAGGTAAATCGACTTGTCGCGGATATAAGGAAACTGTGGAATACTCTCCACCATCAATGGAATAATATTGGATCGAATCTCTTCTTCGAAATGGGTTTGAATGTATTTCTGCTGGTCCTTGTTCAACTGCTTTTCATTTACCAGGAAGATGGATTCCTTTTCCAATTCCTGCCTGATATGCTCCCAGATTTGGGTGAATTCATTTTGCTGTTCCAGCACAATGGCCTGGATCTCTTCCAGGATTTTGGCCGGCTCCTGTTCAAGGTGCATATTGAGCTTCCTCTTACCGCTCAATTCGATCATCCGGCTGAGCGTAGCCACTCTAACCCTGAAAAATTCATCCATGTTATTGGAGAAAATGCCCAGGAAGCGGACCCTCTCGCGAAGCGGAACAGTGAGGTCAGCCGCTTCTTGCAATACCCTGGCATTAAATGATAACCAACTGATATCCCGTGCGATAGTCCGTCTCTTCATACTTTAATCGTCTTTCCACTGCAAAATAGGCAGGGTTGAGGAAAGGTAAATTAATTAATTATTAATTGGCTGATCGACAGGAGTGAAATTTGCTCTATGAGCCTGAATGGGATCCCATTTTAGGCCCAGTTCACAAAAGGGGATAAAATCCCTCAAAAAAGCCCTTTTTTCTTTTGCAGATTAAATAGATTTTACGACCTTTGCCGTCCTAAATTTCGATCCATTATGGCTAGAGTATGTCAGGTTACGGGGAAAAAGCCGGTTTCGGGAAACAGTATTTCCCACTCCAATATCAAGACTAAACGCAGGTTCCTGCCCAATTTGCAGAATAAGCGTTTTTTCCTGGCTGAAGAAGATAAGTGGATAACCCTGAAGGTATCTTCTGAAGGATTACGCACTATCAATAAAAGAGGTTTGCTAACTGTAGTTAAAGAACTGAGAGCAAACGGAGAAAAAATCTAACCTGATATTACCAAATTGAAGGTTGTTATAAAACAAAATTAAAAATCTCACCATGGCAAAGAAAGGCAGTAGGGTTCAGGTGATTTTGGAATGCACCGAGCATAAAACCAGCGGAAAATCTGGTACCAGCCGTTATATTTCCACCAAGAACAAGAAAAATACTCCTGAAAGACTCGAGTTGAAGAAATATAACCCGATCCTGAAGAAGATGACTGTTCACAAAGAAATTAAGTAATACATCAATTAACTGATTTAATATGGCAAAACAAGCAAAGACGGCGATCAAGTCCAAAGACGCTAAAGGAGCTGCAGAAGCAAAAAATTGGACCAAAGTGATCCGTGCCGTTCGCAGTCCTAAGACCGGCGCTTACACTTTTAAAGAAGCGATCGTACACAAGGAAAAAATCAAGCAGTTCCTCGCTCAGAAATAATTACTATGGGTTAGTAAGTAATAAAGCTGTCTCACTTGGGGCGGCTTTTGTTTTTTGGATCGGGCTGAAAACCAAATCGGTTAGACCGAACAATTCCAACGGGTGAACTGTACCATCAACACCTAGCTCAACGTAAATTGCAGGATATGGGTTTTTTCGATAAAATATTTGGAAAGAAGGAAAAGGAAAGCCTGGACAAGGGTTTGGAGAAAACCAAAGAAAGTTTTCTGTCCAGGATCACCAAGACCATTGCCGGCAAAAGTACCGTTGATGAAGAAGTATTGGATAGCCTCGAAGAAGCATTGGTCGGTGCCGATGTTGGTATTGATACCACAGTGCAATTGATTCAGCGGATCGAAAAAAGAGTGCAGAAAGATAAATACCTGAATACTTCCGAACTGAACAAAATCCTCCAGCAGGAAATAGAAGACATGCTGGTCGACAGTGTGGATGAATCTTACCGGAACTTCGAATTGCCGGGACATGCAAAGCCCTATGTAATCCTGGTGGTAGGGGTAAACGGAGTAGGTAAAACAACAACGATCGGCAAACTGGCTCATCATTTCAAGAAGGCGGGGAAATCGGTTTTGCTGGGTGCGGCGGATACTTTCCGTGCAGCGGCAGTGGATCAACTCACGATCTGGAGTGAACGAGTAGGCGTTCCTATTGTAAAACAGGATATGGGTTCCGATCCCGGCGCGGTAGCTTTTGATACCGTACAGAGTGGCCTCGCACGCGGCTCAGATGTAGTGATCATTGACACTGCGGGACGCTTGCACAATAAAGCCTACCTGATGGAAGAACTTGGAAAAATAAAAAGAGTCATTAAGAAGATTATGCCAGACGCACCCCATGAAGTATTGCTCATACTCGATGGATCCACGGGGCAAAATGCATTAGAACAAGCGCGGCAGTTTACCGCAGCAACTGAAGTAACAGCCCTCGCTATTACCAAACTGGATGGAACGGCCAAGGGTGGTGTTGTACTCGCCATCGCCAATCAATTGAAGATACCCGTTAAGTTTATTGGCGTGGGAGAAAAAATAGAAGACCTGCTGGTATTCGATAAACATGAATTTGTGGACAGCCTGTTTAGCTTGGAGAAAAAATAAGTGTGCATGAAAACAAAAACGCTTAAAAAAAATAAGGTCAATATTATCACTCTCGGGTGTAGTAAGAATATGGTCGACAGTGAAGTGCTGAGCGGGCAATTGCGCGCGAATGATATTGATGTGGTACATGAAAACACCAAAAGAGATCACAATATTGTCGTCGTCAATACCTGCGGTTTTATTGATAAGGCCAAGGAAGAATCCGTGAACACCATCATCAGCCAGGTAGAACTCAAAAAAAAAGGTAAGCTCGAAAAAGTATATGTTACCGGATGCCTGAGCCAACGCTATCGCGAAGATCTGGAAAAAGAGATACCCGAAGTGGATGCTTGGTTCGGTACCATGGAATTGCCGCTGATGTTGAAGCAATTTGAGGCGGATTACAAGTCAGAGCTCATCGGCGAACGGTTACTTGCCACGCCTAAACACTATGCCTACCTAAAGATATCTGAAGGCTGCAATCGCACCTGCGCTTTTTGCGCGATTCCACTCATGCGCGGTGGACATGTGAGCAGACCCATCGAAGAACTGGTGAAAGAAGCAGAACACCTGGTTCGCATAGGTGTTAAGGAAGTCATGCTGATCGCCCAGGAACTCACGTACTACGGGCTCGATATTTATAAAAAGAGAATGTTGCCGGAACTATTGCATCGTCTGGCAGATGTAAAAGGCCTTGAATGGATCAGGTTGCACTATGCGTACCCTTCTAAATTTCCCCTGGAGATTCTGGATGTGATTCGCGAACGGGAAAATATTTGCAACTACCTGGACATTCCATTGCAACATGCCAGCGACCCTATGCTGCTGGCCATGCGGCGTCAAATTACCCGCAGTGAAATGGACGAACTCATCCATTCGATCCGCGATAAAGTACCCGGTATTTGTCTGCGCACGACACTCATAGCAGGGTTCCCGGGAGAAAAACAGGAAGATGTGGAAGCCATCAAAAGTTTTCTCCAGGAACATAGATTTGACCGCGTGGGCATCTTCACTTATTCGCATGAGGAAGGTACCAGCGCATATGGACTCATTGATGATGTGCCTGCTGCTGAGAAGGAGCAAAGGGCACAGGAAATCATGGAAGTTCAACAGGGAATTTCCTATGAAAAAAACCAGGAAAAAATTGGCCGGATTTTTAAAACCCTCATAGATAAAAAAGAAGCGGGTCGATATATAGGCCGAACAGAATTTGATTCTGTGGAAGTCGACAATGAAGTCATCATTTCCGCTGATAATAAACTACCGATCGGAGAATTCGTGATGGTACGCATCACCAAAGCTTATGACTATGACCTCGAAGGAGAAGTCATATAACAATTCCAACTATTTCCTTGCAATCTGCATTTGTTTGTATAAATATGTTCCCTGTTCGGTAATACCCACCAGGCTCACCGTATAAGTAGTAGTTGGATCGCTCGTGAAAAAAGTCAGGCTTGCTTTGCCGTTTGCATCAGTCAAGGTGGCTCCGTTCCAAAACAAGGTGGACCGGAGGTCCGGGTAGGATGATCTTTTGATCTCTTTAACATTATAGTCAGGCGCGATAAAGCTTCTCGGCTCAGCATATCCTTTTACGAATATTTTTTTGAGTCCCAGGTACATATAGTCATCATCATAATGGGTACGGGGAGTTGTATTGATGGAGATAACTCCAAATGCACCCCTAAGCCCCCAGGCAGCTGCTTCGGGTCCCGGAAGAAATTCGATAAAGTCTATGGTGTTTGGAGACATGAACTTTAAAAAGCTGAGTATTGGACTGCTTTCTCCAATATCCGGCGAATCAAGCAAAACAGGAACACCATCAATTACCAACAGGGGTTCGTGATCATGCAAGGCAAATCCACCCAGGGCAATAAGTTTACCATCCCGCAAGGTGATGCCAGGCACCATAAGAATGGCATTTGTCAGGCTTCCGATGCCTTGCGCAAGCTGGTCTGCGGTAACGATATGGGAAAAGCTACTGATTCTTTTCTTTTCATCATAGTTCAGTTGTTTTTTTCTTGTTCCTTTCACGGTAACCTCCCTCAGCCACTCTTTTCCTTTCCCAAAATTTAGTGTATCCATGAGCGTTAGCTTCAGATCTTTCATGGTAACCAATCTTGCCGAATCAAATTTTTTCCGTAAAAAAGCAGGAGTTGCGGGTGTAGGGAAGGGGAAACTGTCGACGACAATCCTCTTATCTTCTTTGGTTCCTTTTTTATTGGCCACCTGCAAAGTAAACTGGGTACTGTCCGGAAATTCTATTGGAAGCCGGAATCGAAAACGCCCCAGTTGATCCGTTGTATCGCTGATGAAAAGTATGTTCTTCTGGGTTGAAAAAAGGGTCACTACTTCTTCAGCCACAGGTCTGTTTTTTTTATCGAAAATCCTTCCGCTTACATTTTGGAGGCTGGTATCTGTAAGATAGTCACCAGATACCCGCACCTCGTCATCGCGGTAAGGATTCCATCCCCTAAATTTTGCGGGCTGCGTCATCATTATCAAATCCCATTGTGCTCTGTTATGTCCACGTACACCATTTGGAACGTCAAGTTGATCAAGGAAAACAGTTTCTGTGCGGCTATCCAATCCAGCTTGTTTGTCCATATTGTCATCGGTAACAGAAAGTACGAACAGTGCACGAACAGGTTTGGACATAGAGTCGGTAATGGTGACATTGCAGGTTGCTTTCTCTCTGGCACCGTAAACTGTTTTATCTGTCTTAATGGTAATAACATGATCGTCCCGATCAATATAAATATCCCGCTCACTGACGACTTTTTTATTTTCATTGAATACCAGCAGCGTAGCACGGCCTGTTGGGAAATGTTGTTTGGGAATCCACAGCTCATACATATCGATGCCGGTTGCGGCAAAACAAATACTGTCCCGGCTAACCCCAATCACGTAATTAAGTTTTCCTTTGTTATACAACGAATCGCCTAGTGACAGTCGCACCTGGAAAGCGTTATCATTCTGGCCTATCACCGAAAGTTGTGTAGAATACTGATTAACCTGTGGCAATGGATACACAAGATTTTTTAGTCCGTTCCATTCTATATGTGCTGTATACCGCCGGGTTTTCCAGATGTCGAGATCAAACTTGCCGAGGCCTGGCATGGAAGTCTTGAAATGAGTCACCACACTATCCCAGCTGTCTGTTACGTATCCTGATATTTCCAGTGGATTGCCCTGCTGGTCCTCGGCGCGAAAGGCCACTGAAGTAGTAGTTCCGGAAATCAAAGATCCTCCTTCAGGGTAGAAAGTGATCTTGGGCGTTAAGGCCGCAGTAGCTAAAGATCTTTTCGGGCGCTTTATGCCGATCAGTGTTGAATCGGGCTTCCTTGGATTTAAAACATAAATAGGGATGACCGCGATGTCAAGGCTATCTTCTTTCAATATTTTCCTTGTGTAAGCCCTTAACCAATAATATCCCTCCTGCAACGATGCAGGAATAGTAAAGTTGCCTTCCAGTTGTTGCCTGGGGATATTCAGCACGAATTGGGAGATGGGATGATCCTGTTCATCCACCAGGTCCACATACATAATCTTGCTCTGTACTGTGAACCTATGGGAGAGGGCATTCAGGCTGAATCCGCGAAACCATAAAGTTTCTCCGGCGAGATAAAAAGATTTGTCTGTTTGGATAAGAATTTTTTCGTGTGGATTTAGCCTGATACTCCGGGCAAATTTTCCTGCCAGCGAATCCAACGGACTGGTTAATTCGGTTTGCGAATGGCCATTGAAAATAAAGCCAAAGCAAATTGCCACCAACATTATTTTTTTAGTAGTCATACCACTCACCAATTTCAAAAGTGAAATTATAGGTTGCATACAGCTCC
>Ga0209069_10001726_pt1 | contig 11209 bp, 8 predicted proteins | sample Str013_2_FD_187202 | JGI IMG/M metagenome (GOLD analysis project Ga0209069, IMG submission 187202) | Freshwater sediment microbial communities in response to fracking from Pennsylvania, USA - Straight Creek_MetaG_SC_2013 (SPAdes) (version 2) | ecosystem: Environmental > Aquatic > Freshwater >...
GTCCGAATGTCCGTGGTCATGTGGCGGCGTAGACGTCGCGGGCGAGATCCGCCGGACCTGGCAGGGGCCCGGCCAGCGCTTCGGCCGCCGCCGCCTCGATGCGGGTGCGCGCATCGGCTTCGATGGTGGTGGCGGCGCCCTCGGCCAGCCAGGCGCGCTCGATCAGGCCGGCGGTGAACCGCGCGATCGGGTCCTTCGCTTTCCACTCCGCGAGCTCGGACAGCTCCCGGTACTTGGCTGGATCGCCCTCGTAGTGCCCGCGCAGCCGATGGGTCAGCGCCTCCACGAACGTCGGCCCATCGCCGGTCCGCGCCCGGGCGACCGCCTCGCCCACCGCGGCGTGGATCGCGAAGACGTCGTTCCCGTCGATCGTCACGGCCGGGATCCCGTAGACGCCCGCGTACTCGGCCAGGTGCTCCACCTTGGTGTGGGCGGACAGCGGGGTGAACTCGGCATAGCCGTTGTTCTCGCAGATGAACACGATCGGCAGCCGCCACAGGCTCGCGATGTTGAGGGTCTCGTGGAACGGGCCCGCCTGTCCAGCCCCATCGCCGAAGAAGACGACCGACACGCGGTCCGACGGCTCCAGCGCGGCCGCCCAGGCGTCACCGAGGGCGAGCGGGAGGTTGCCCGCGACGATGCCGGTCGCGGTCATGAACCCGACCTCGGGCGCGGCGATATGCATGGAACCGCCCTTGCCTCCGCAGTAGCCGGTCGTCCGCCCGGCCAGCTCGGCCAGCAGGCGGACCGGATCCGCGCCCTTGGCGAGGGCATGTGCGTGCGCACGATGGCTGCCGAAGACACGGTCCGTCGGGGCCAGCCGCGCGATCGCTCCGACGGCACTTCCCTCCTGCCCGATCCCGAGGTGGAGCAGGCCCTTGATCAGGCCGCGCGCGTACAGCTCGGACGCCTTCTCCTCGAAGGCGCGGATCAGCCACATGCGCTCGAGCAACGCGCGACCGACGGTCGCATCGATCGCCTTCGCCTCGGGCAGGTGGACCGAGAAGCGCGCGGGAGCGGTCATCCAGGGCCGGGCGCCCGCAGCGCGTCGGTCGCCGCCAGGTCCACCACGAAGGTGACCGGATCCAGGGCGACGCCGTAGACGTCGCGCGCGGCGCCCAGGGTCACGAACTCGTTGCGCACGTCGTCCGCGACGGCCTGCGGGTCGCGTCGATGCGGGTCGCCCACGCCGCCGCCGCCGCCGCTGACCTTGCCGAGGATGTCGCCGTGCTTGACCTGGACCATGCGGTGGGTCTGGGCGTGCCGGACTTCCTCGCCGCGCTTGATGTACATGTGCGACAGCGGACCGGGATCGCCGCCACCGGCACCCGGCGGCTGGGTCAGGTCGCCGTCGCTGCTGCCGGTCGCGGCACCGACGTCGCTGCCGAGGTTCAGGACCTCCCAGGCCATCCCCGAGCCGCCCCGCCACTCGCCTGCGCCGGAGAGGTCCGGCAGGAAGTGCCACTTGACCGTCCGCCAGGGAAACCGGATCTCGATCTCCTCGACGCTGCCGCGCTGGATCGAGCCGAGGCCGGACATCCCCATGGCGCCTTCGAAACCGTCGAAGCCGGACACGGCCCCGCTGCCGCCGTCGGCGTCCGTCGTCGTCTGCACGTAGCGCTCGTTCGTCCGCGGATCCAGGCCCGCCAGGTAGTGGCCGCGCCGACGGCCCCAACCCGCGACGGCCTTGTCCGGCATCGCCTTGGACAGGGCGCTCACGGTCGCCTCCAGGACCTGCGTCCCGACATTGACCGGCGAGCCGCCGACCGTCGCCGGGTAGGTGGCGTTGACGACGGTCCCTTCCGGCGCGATGACCGTGATCGGGCGCATCGAGCCCTCGTTGTGGAACTCGGAGAAGGCCGGATCCATGTACAGGAAGCTGCCGGCGACGGCGCGACTGAAGGTCGATGAATACGTGCAGTTCACGAAGCCCTTGCGCAGGCCGTCGCTGCGCGAGAAGTCCAGGATCAGCTCGTCGCCCTTGATCGTCGCGTCGCAGCGGACCGTGACGTTCTCGTCGAGGACCGTGCCGTCGTCGTCCGTCGAGGACTCGCCGGAGAACGTCCCGTCCGGGACCGCCCGGAGCTGCGAGCGGACGCTGGTCTCCATCCGATCCAGCATCTCGTCGACGCACTCGAGCACGCTGTCCTTGCCGTACTTGTCGAGCATCGCGACGATCCGGTTGTCGGCGACCTTGAGGGCCGCCATGAGGGCGTAGTTGTCGATCTTTACGCCCTCGGGGAACCGGACGTTGTTCCAGATCAGCTCCAGGACGTCCGTCCGCTCCACGCCGCGGTCGTAGATCTTGATCGGCGGGATCATGATCCCCTCGGCGTGGATGTCATAGCCGTTGGGGAAGTAGCCGCCCGGGAACGCGCCGCCGGTATCCATCTGGTGACCCCGGGTCAGGGCGATGAACAGCAGCTCGTCGTCGTAGAAGATCGGCCGGAAGAATCCCCAGTCCGGCAGGTGGTTGCAGTAACCCTTGTACGGATCGTTGGCGAGGATGATGTCGCCCGGGTGCAGGTTCTCCACGCCGAACTTGTCGAGGATGTACTTCACCGTGAAGCCCTGCGACAGGAACATGGAGGTCGGCCCTTCCGGCACCGCGATCGTCCGGCCCTGGACATCCCAGATACCGGCGGCCATATCGTGCAACTGGGCGATGAGATAGCTCTGGGCCGTCCGGTCGATCACATGCCGCATCTCGCGCCCGACGCTCTGGAAGCCGTGCCACACCGTGGACAGCGTGATCGGGTCGATAGTGCGTCCGGAGTCGGTCATGAGCGGCCTCCCGAGAGAACTTCGAGGCGCAGGCGGGCCGTCTCGGGGGCGGGTTCCATGCGGCGGGTGAGGATGTAATTGCCGTGGTCGTCCACGGCGCAGTCGTAGCGGCTCGGGACCACGACGGTGGTCGTGGTCTCCTCGATGATGGCCGGACCGGCCAGGCGGTGACCGGCGCCCAGACGCGAGCCGTCGTAGACCGGCGTGTCCACCTCCGCCCCATCGAACCAGCACGTCCGGCGGCGCTTGATGGCGCTCGCGACGTCGTCCGTGGCACGGTCGATCCGGCGCAGTTCGAACGGCGCGCGCGGCGTCGTCGCGCGCACGCGGAACGTCAGGAACTCGACGCCCTGCCAGGCCATGTCGAACGTGTACAGCTGCTCGTGGCGGCGATGGAAGTTGGCGATGGCCGTGGCGATGTCGTCTGGGCCAAGGGCCCCTGCCGGGACCTCGACCTCCACCTCGTGGAACTGGCCGATGTAGCGCAGGTCCGCCGTCCGGCTGAACGCCACGTCCCCCGGCGCGATGTCGAGGGCGGCGAACCCGTCGCGCGCCTCGCGCTCCATCTCGGCATACAGCGTGTTGACGCGGTGCGGGTCCAGCTGGGCCGCCCGGCTGATGTACGAGCGGGCGAAGTTGCGCCCGACGTCCATCGCGAACATCCCGAACGCGGAGTAGGTCGCGGCGACCGGTGGGATGACGACGGTGGGGATGTGGAGGGCGTCGGCGATCGACGCGGCGTGGACCGGGCCGGCCCCACCACCGGCGACCATGGTGAGATCGCGGACATCGTGGCCTCGGCGGGTCGCGACTTCGGTGATCTGGTCTGCCATGAACGAGTTGGCGGTCACGAAGATGGCCGCCGCGGCCTCGGTCACGGTGAGACCGAGCGGCTCGGCGATGGTGGCGACGGCCGCCTCCGCCGCCGCCGTCGCCAGCGGGATCTCGCCGCCCAGGAAGTAGTCCGCGGGCACATAGCCAAGCAGGAGATCCGCGTCCGACACGGTCGGTTCCAGGCCGCCCTTGCCGTAGCAGGCCGGGCCTGGGTCGCCGCCCGCTGAGCGCGGACCGACGCGCAGCAATCCCAGCGAATCGATCCAGGCGATCGAGCCGCCCCCGGTCCCGCCGGACTGGATGTCGATCATCTTGATCGCGACCCGCTCGTCCTGGACCCAACCGTCGCTGGTGGTGGGGATCTCGCCGTCGCGGACCATGCAGATGTCGAATGAGGTCCCGCCCATGTCCACGGACAGGATGTCGTTCGTGTCGACCGCTCGGCCGATCTGGAGGGCGCCGGAGGGCGCTGCTGCAGGACCGGACCCGATCAGGTAGACGACCCGCGGGATGCAGTACTCGACGGTCTCGACCATGCCGTCCGACAGCATCATCAGCAGGTTGCCGGTGAAGCCTTCCTCGGTCAGTCGGCGGGCCAGCGTCCGCAGGTAGCGCTCCACGACGGGTCCCGTGTACGCCGAGACGAGGGTCGTGGAGAACCGCTCGAACTCGCGCCAGACGGGCAGGATCTCGCTCGAGGTCGTGATGTAGACATCCGGACCGAGCACCTCGCGGGCGATCTCGGCGGCCCGTCGCTCGTTGGCCGGGTTGGCGTAGGAGTGGAGGAAGCCGATGGCGACGGCTTCCACGCCCTGGTCGGCCAGGGCCTGGGCGGCGACGCGGACCTCGGCCTCGTCGAGTTCGGTGACGACCTCGCCGTCGAATGTCACGCGTTCTGCAGCTTCCATCCGGAGGTAGCGCGGCGCGAGCGGCTTGTAGGGCGGGACGAAGACGTTGTACATCGAGGTCCGCACGTTCTTGTAGCCGCGACGGATCTCAACGATGTCGCGGAAGTCGCGGGTCGTGATCATCCCGGTTCTGGCGCCGTTGCGGTTGATGAGCGTGTTCGTCGCGAGCGTCGTGCCGTGGATGATCAGCTCCACCTGGCCGAGGAACTCGCCGAGCGACAGGCCGTTGCCCGTAGCCGCCTTGGTCAGCGCCGCGAGGAATCCCTCGGACGGATCCGTCGGGGTCGTCGGCGACTTGAACTGACGGAGCGTACCGCCGTCATCGAGGACCAGACAGTCCGTGAACGTGCCGCCGACATCGATCGTGACCCGGAACATCAGCGGCCCGCAGCAAGCTGGGCGGTCTGCTGGGCGGTCTGCCGGGCGGTCGCAGCGGCCCCGCCGACCCGCGGCAGGACGTCCCGCGCCAGCGTCTCGATCTGCTCGAGCCAGTCCGTGTACCGGAATCGGAAGTCGAAGATCAGCAGGTCGCAGCCGATCTCCTGGTAGCGCTGGATGCCGGCAACGATCTCGTCGGGCGTGCCGGCCAGGATGGAGCCGTCGAGTTCCTCGATGGTGGTGAACTCGCCCGACGGCGGCTTCGTCCAGAACTTCTGGGCGTTGGCGTTCTTGATAAGACCAGGGAGGTTGAGCCGGGCTAGGGCGCCCTCGCGGGTCGTATCCACGCTGGTGACCGGCACAGCGCCGACAAGGACCGGGGCCTTGCCCTGCTCCGCGGTCATCTCGCGGATCTTGGCCACGCGCGTCTCGTAGGTGGGGAAGGTGATCCGACCCGGCAGCCAGCCCTGGCAGAAGTCCACGGCCAGCCGTGCCGAGGCCGGCGTCGCCCCGCCCCACCAGACGGGGATGTCGTGGAGCGGGCGCGGCTTGAGATCGACGTCGTCGAAGTCGTACAGGTCGCTGTGATGCTCCACGGACTCGCCGGTCCACAGCCGCCGCGCGATCTCCACCTGCTCGCGCATGAGTGCAGGCCTCGCTGTGGCGCCCAGGCCGATCACATCGAATTCGTGCTGGAAGTTGCCTGCACCAACGCCGAGATCGAACCGACGGCGGGTGAGCCACGACATCGAGGCGATCGAGTAGGCGAGGTTGATGGGGTGGCGGAAGGGGATGATCGTCGCGGCCCCGAGGCCGATGGACTCCGTCGCGCCCGCCAGGAACGACAGCGTGACGAGCGGCTCGATGAACGTCCGGTCAGTGCCCTCCATCCCGTGCGGGTGGAAGACCAGGTGATCGCGGACCCAGATGGAATCGAAGCCCAGGCGTTCGGCCAGCCGGACGCCGTCGATCAGGAGGTCCTGGTCGGCATCCTCGCCGAAGTGCGGGATCAGCAGGCCGAAGCGGGTCATCGCTCCCCTCTCGTGTGACTGGCGGTCCGATCCGGGACGGCCTGGCGGCCCCAGCCCGGCTGGCCCGTGACCCGGCCGTCCTCGAAGACGACGCGGCCCCGGACCAGGGTGGTGGTGATGGCTCCTCGGACGGTCCGACCGGCGTACGGCGTCCAGTCGATCTTGCCGATGACGTCCACGTCGCGGATCTCGAAGGTCCGGTCGAGGTCCACGAGGGCGAGGTCCGCATGGGCGCCGGCCTCGATGCGGCCCTTGTCCGCGAGCCCGAAGATCCGGGCTGGAGCGCTCGATGTCAGCTCGACGACCCGCTCGAGCGACAGCCGACCGGCGGCCGCCGCGTCGAGGAACATCGGGACGTAGAACTGCGTGGAGGGCGTGCCCGTGTGGGCCTTCCAGCCGTCGGCCCAGCCCGGCTCCTTCTCCTCGCGTGTATGCGGCGCGTGGTCCGTGGAGACGATGTCGATCGTGCCGTCGGCGAGCGCCTCCCACAGCGGCTCGGTGTTGATCTCCGGCACGTAGTAGGACAGGGCGTACGAACCGAGGCGTTCGATGTTGGCCCAGTCGTTGCCCAGGAAGACGGCCCACGGGTTGAGTTCGGCCGAGACATCCTGGCCGCGCGCCCTGGCGGCCCGGAGCTGCGCGACCACACCCCGGGTCTGGGTGTGCAACAGGTGCAGCGGCGTCCCGGTCGCGAGTTGCAGGCGAAGCAGCAGGGCCGCAGCGGTATCCCAGATGATCCCGTCGTAGGCCGCGTAGGCCCTGGCGTACGCCCGGTAGTCGTGCTCGCCGCGAGCCCAGTAGCCGTGCTCGATGTGGTCCATCAGCGCCTGGTCGTGCGGGTGGACCATGAGCCGGATCCCGGTGGGCCCGACCGTCTCGAAGATCTCGAGCAGCTTGCCGTGGTCGTGGACGCCGATGCCCGGCATGTGCGGGTAGTCCCGCCCGGTGTCGGTGACCATGAACACCTTGAACGCCGCGATGCCCATGGTGGCCATCGCCGGGATCTCGTCCGGCACGGTCCCGGCCGCGTTGATGTTCCAGTCCACCACGGCGCGCGTGCCGTACAGCTCGATCATCGCGGCGAGCCGCTCGGCGGTGTTCGGTGGCGGCTGGACGTTGGGCATCGCGAAGGATGTCGTGACACCACCCGCCGCACAGGCGGATGTCGCGCTGACGATGTCCTCCTTGTGAGTGAACCCGGGTTCGCGGTGATGCGAGTGCACGTCGATGGCGCCGGGCAGGATGTGCAGCCCGTGCGCATCGATCGTCCGGGCGGCGGAGAGCGGCGTGCCGGGCGCGACCACCGCCACGATCCGGCCGTCATGGATGGCGAGGTCCGCGGGACTGCGTCCATCCGCGGTGACGACGGTCCCACCCACGATCGCGGTCTCGGCCGGCCCGACCGGGGCCGCGGTCAGGATCGGACCGCTCACGCGCTCAGGTCCTCGACGGCCTGCGGCCGCCTCAGGTAGGTCACGCCGCTGTCGTCCGAGACCTCGCGGACCTCGATGTCGCCGACGGCGAGGTAGCGCGTGAACCACTCGACGATGAGTGGATTCACGATGTCGCGGTACTGCGCATACGCCGCGTAGTGCGTGGTGCCGGTCTGGAGCAGCAGTCGCTTCGGCCCGCCGGCCCGTTCGTACAGGGCGACCGCGTGATCCTCGGGCGTGACCGTATCGCCCTCCACCGCGATCAGCATCAGGGCTCGCGGCGAGATCCGGTCCACGACGTCCAGCGGTCGATAGGCCATGATCGCGTCCGCGCTGGCGAGCGCGACCTGGGCCGGGACGCGGTCGTCCACGTCCGCCTTGACGGTCGTGGCCTTGCGCTCCGGCGTGGCCACCATGATCCCATCGCGGGGCGGCACGAGTGCGCTCTCACCGGTGACCACGTACCGTCGCCGGTCCGCCTCCACGCGATCCAGGAACTCCAGCCACTCGTGCTCTCGGCGCATGCGCTTGAGCCAATCGCGGCCGTCGCTGACCGGGACCTGGCTGACGGTCGCCCGGACGCGCTCGTCCAGGCCGGCCGCGTAGACGGCGTTGCCGCCACCGGTCCCGCCGGACCCGAACACGCCCAGCCGCCGACCGTCGATCTCGGCCCGGGTCTGGAGGTAGGTGAGACCGGCCCGGATGTCCGCGACCTGGCCCATCGGATCGAGGAACGTGGCGTCGCCTTCGGAGTCCCCGAAGCCGCGATAGTCCAGGGTCAGGACCGCGAACCCGGCCGCGGTCAGTGCCTCGTGATACGGCCGGTAGAGGCCGGCATCGCGGAGTCCCAGCCAGCCCGGTCCATGGACGATCCCGGGCACCGGCGCAGCGGCCGCGTCGGGCAGCAGCAGCGTCCCAGCCACCCGGCAGCCGCCACTGAAGAATCGGATCTGCTCCGTTCGCATGGTCGTGGTCCGGGAAGGGTTCAGCGCTGCAGCTGGGTTTCCTTCGCCTCGCGAAGGAACCGTCGCAGGAGTGCCGCGACCTTGCGGTAGTGGGACGCCAGTTCGGCGGCGGCCAGGTCCGCGTCGCCGGCCTTCACCGCGTCGAAGAAGATCCCGTGGTGGGACGGTGAGTGCGCCACGAGCTGCCAGCGCAACGATCGCGCGACCTCCTGGCGCAGGCGGGCGATGAGGCCCACCAGCCGCGGCCGGGCGGTGACGCTGTACAGGCGCAGGTAGAACTGCTCGCGCTTCGCCAGCTTCTCGTCCGAGGCCTCGGTGGCCTCCATGTCGTCGTACAGCCGCTGGAGATCCTCGAGGTCGCCGTCGGTCAGGAGCGGGATGGCGAGCCGGACCGCATGGCTCTCGAGGACGATGCGCAGGTCGTAGATCTCCTCGATCTGGTCCGCGTCCAGGGACGTAACGGTGAACCCGCGGTGCGGCTCCGAGATCGCGAGGCCCTCGTACTCCAGCACGCGCAGGGCTTCCCGGACGGGGATCCGACTCGTATCGAAGACGGTCGCGAGATCCTCCTGCCGAAGCCGGGCGCCCGGCACGATCACGCTCTCGAGGATGGCGTCGCGCAGCGTCGCGAGGACGAGTTCCTGCGCCGTCTCGTACCGGTCGCGGCGGGCCTCGACGAAGGCCCGCAACTGGGCCGGGTCGTAGCCGCTGCCGTCATTCGGACCGACCATCCAAAGCCTCCCATCCCATTCGACCATCGCGGACCGCCGGCGCCCGACGTCCTCGGTTCGGCGTAATGTATACGATAGCGGTCAATTTGGATACATATCTTCGCCCGTCGGCGCGTCGGCGGCCGAGCCGGTCCCGCTGGCAAGCCCGTGATCGTCGTGGATGACGGTGCAGTCCTCGGCCGGCAACTCGACCCAGACCGCCATGTCCCGCACCACCTGGACCGACGGATGCAGGTGGGCCACGATCCGGACGCCGGCCACGTCGATGGTCGCGTCGACGGCCTCCCCGACGAACAGGACCTGGCCGACCGTGCCGGCCACGACATTGCCGACGGCCGGGCGCTCCGCGTGGACGGCGACATTCTCCGGGCGCACCGACACCGTGACCGGATCGCCGGTGGCGGTGCCATCCGGGCAGGCAGCCTCGATCTCGCCGTCCCCGATGCGCAGGCGCATCCGCCCGTCCGACCCCGGCCCCGCGACCGTCCCGGCGAGGAAGTTGGAGCTGCCCACGAAGCCCGCGACGAAGCGCGTGGCCGGGTGCTGATAGATCTCGCGCGGCGTCCCTTCCTGGACGATGTGCCCGCCGTCCATCACCGCGATGCGGTTGGACATGCTGAGCGCCTCGACCTGGTCGTGGGTGACGAACAGGGTGGTGATCCCCAGTCGCCGCTGGAGGGTCCGGATCTCGCTGCGCATCCGGTCCCGAAGGCGGGCGTCCAGGTTGGACAGGGGTTCGTCAAGGAGCAGGAGGCTCGGGCGGCGGATGAGCGCGCGCGCGAGGGCCAGTCGCTGCTGCTGGCCGCCGGAGAGCTGGGTCGCCGGGCGCGACGCATAGCCGGTCAACTGGACGAGATCCAGCGCCTCGTCCACCCGCTGGACCAGTTCCGGCTTGCGGACCTTCGTGCGTCCGACCCGCAGCGGGAAGGCGACGTTCTCGAACACCGTCATGTGCGGCCAGATCGCGTAGTTCTGGAAGACCATCCCGATGTCGCGCCGTTCCGGGGGGACGACGTCCTTGCCCCTGGCGACATCCTGGCCTGCCAGCGAGATCCGCCCGCGGTCCGGTCGTTCCAGGCCAGCGACGCACCGCAGCGTCGTGGTCTTGCCGCAGCCGGACGGCCCGAGGAGCGTGTAGAAGTGACCCGGCTCCACGGCGAACGTGATCCCGTCGACCGCCCGGTGCCAGCCGCTGGCGATCGGGTAGTCCTTGACCAGGTCCACGACCTCCAGCGCCGCAGTCGAGCTGCCAGTCAAGGTGGCCGCCGAGGTCGTCGTCACGCTTGGCGCACCCGCGATGGCTCCGGTCTCAGCCATATTGGCTCCATTCGGTGGTGTTTTGCTTGACACTACAGTACGTGGCGGATACCTTCCACGCAACCCGCTCGCTGCGCCAACGCGTGCTGCGGCCGCTGGACGGCCCGCGAAAACCATAGGCGACGGGAGGAGGAGATCGATGCGCGACCGCAAGCTGGGGCTCGCTGGGAGCCTCTTGCTAGGGACAGTCCTCGTGGCATCCGCGTGCTCGAGCGGGGGCGCCTCGACGGCTCCCTCGGTCGCCCCATCCGTGGCCCCTTCCGTGGCGGCCTCGGTCGAGCCGTCCGTCGCCGCCTCTGCAAGCGTCGACCCCAACGCCTGCACGATCGTCGCGTTCGGTCCGATCAACCGATGCGAGAACTTCTATGAAGCGGCCTGGCCGAAGATCAACACCGCGCTGGACGCGCTGTATGCCGAGGCCAAGGCCACCGACGGCGGCCAGCTCGTGATCTGGGACTGGTACGAGCAGAGCCCGGACACGGTCGCGGCCTTCAATGCCCGGTTCCCGGACATCAAGGTCACCAGCCAGGGCTTCACCTACAACACGTCCTCGGCGATCATCGAGGCCAAGGCCCAGGGCAAGCGCAACTCGGACATCGTCTCCGGCTCGCTGACCAGCATGACCGCCATGTACGACCAGGGCTTCTGGGCCAAGGTCGACTGGACCGAGTACGGCGTACCGTCCGAGTTCTTCAACATCGGCGGGAGCGAGATGCTGCCCGACAGCGTCAACGGCCCGCTCGTGCATTACGACACGGCGACGACGCCGACGGTGCCGGCGGACCTGACTGGCTTCACCGACCCGTCCTGGAAGGGCAAGCTGGGGAT
>Ga0209069_10001728_pt1 | contig 11203 bp, 14 predicted proteins | sample Str013_2_FD_187202 | JGI IMG/M metagenome (GOLD analysis project Ga0209069, IMG submission 187202) | Freshwater sediment microbial communities in response to fracking from Pennsylvania, USA - Straight Creek_MetaG_SC_2013 (SPAdes) (version 2) | ecosystem: Environmental > Aquatic > Freshwater >...
GAGCCGATTCGGAAGCTCAGGTAACGAAACTCAGCCTGACCGCGCGGTTCATCGAATGATCCGCACGTCGCCTGAAGGGTATTTCAACAAGCTCCTAGATCGAATCCCGCGCGAATAGCCGATTGCACTCGCCGCCAATCGTCCGGCGTATCCAGGTCGAACCATTCCGGTCCAACGCCATAGTCAAGCTTGAATTCATCAAACCTGCGGAGCGTGTCTTGCAATGTTTCTTTGTTACTCCATCGGATGTTCTGAAACAACCCGTCAGGACAGCAGCGCGCGCCGACCAAATAGTAACCTCCGTCGTTCGTCGGTCCCAAAACGGCGTCTTTGTTTTGCAGTGTGTCGAATGCCTGCGCGAGCATCGCGGGAGTTAGTCCAGGAGTGTCCGCTCCCACGGCGACAGCAACGTCAGAGGATTTCAATGCCAATTGCAGGGTTCTTTCAATGCGAACTCCAAGATCGCCTTCGGGCTGCAGCCAAACCGGCAACGATTCTTCCGCTTGGAAGACTTCACTTGCTGAGATGACAACATGAGAGTCAGGAACCTGAACGGCGGCATCCACCACATCCTTGAGTAGCGCACGGGCAACCGCGGCCGCGCCATTGCTGCCCAAGGCAGGAATCAACCGGGTTTTCGCCTTGCCCGGAAGTGGTGGTTTCGCAAAGATACAGATCGTGCGCATTCGGCTCACCGGGTCCACGCCAGAAAACTGGCCAACACGCGTTTAATCCACGGCTTGAGGCGGGACCGCATGGACTCATCGCCCAGACGCTTGATGATTTCGGCTTTCGTTGGATACGGATGAATTACGCCACTCAATTCCGTTACCTTCATCCGCTTCTGAATAGCGAGCACCAGTTCGCCGATCATATCGCCGGCGTGAGATCCCACGATCGTCGCGCCTAGCAGGCGACCGTCGCCCGCGTTGACGTACACACGAGCAAAGCCGGCAGAGTCACTGTCAGTGGCGGCGCGGTCGTTGTCCGCGAAAGGTAACGTGATGGTCTTCACTTGGAGCCCTGCTCTGATCGCTTCCCGATGCTCCAGTCCAACGTGCGCTACTTCTGGATCTGTGAATGTCGCCCACGGGATCAGAAGGCTGCTGGCTTTGCGGCGGCCCAGGAAGAGAGCATTTTGCAGGGCGATCCTGGCCAGCGCTTCAGCGGCGTGGGTAAATTGGTATCGGGAAGCAACGTCTCCGGCGGCAAAGACGCGCCGATTCGAGGTTCTTAGCCGGTCGTTCACCAGCACGCCTTTCTTATCGTATTGGATCCCAGCGGCCTCCAGGTCCAGGCCTTCAACGTTCGGGGCTCGTCCCACAGCGACCAGAATCTCATCCGCGGCAACGGATTCTTCTCCCTTACCGCGGTCAAATACGACCACTTTACCCAAAGATGTCTTTTCCGCACGCAGGATCTTTGCGCCAAAGAACAAGAGAATGCCTTCACGCTCGAACTGCGTCTGCACGACCTGAGCGGCACGCGGATCGTCTTTCGGCAGCAAGCCAGCCCCGGTGGTCAGCACCGTCACTTCGCTGCCGAGCCTCCGGAATGCCTGACCCAATTCACACCCGATTGGTCCCGCGCCAATGACGATTAGCCGCGCAGGCATTTCAGCGATTGAAAAAACAGTCTCGTTGGTGAGGTAGCCGGCGTCTTTCAGTCCCGGGACATCCAACTCAGCGGCCCTGGCGCCGCTCGCGATGATGGCTTTCGAAAATTCAAGCCGGGTGCCCGCGACCTCAAGGCTGCTCGGAGAGAGAAACTTGGCCTGCCCAAAGAATATGTCCGCTCCCAGTTTGGCAAAACGTTTCGCCGAATCGTGCTCGGAAATACCGGCTCGAATCTGGCGAACTCTTTGCATGACGTCTTTAAGTTGCACATCGACAGCGTGCGAGCTTCTGATGCCAAAGCCGGAAGCTTCTCGGACGGCGTGCGCTGCTCGTGCGGCCGCGATCAACGCCTTCGATGGGACGCAACCGAAATTAAGACAGTCGCCACCCATGAGACTTCTTTCAATCAGGGCAACACGCCCTCCCAACATCGCCGCCCCGGCCGCCGAGACCAACCCGGCCGTCCCAGCGCCGATAACCACCAGGTTGTACCGCCCCTGCGGTTGCGGATTTTTCCACTCCGGAGGATGCGTGTTTCGCACCAGAATCTGATCATACTGATCGTCCGGGTCGTAGTGAGCCAGAGGTGTCTGAGGCGGAACTTCCGTGATTTGCGTCATGCCAGTCTCTTCTCCGGTTCTGGTTGGAGTTCCAATTCCTGCCGCAGAGCCGCACGCCCCAAGCGCCCGGCCCACACGGAAAGCACAGCGGCGGCAGCGAGCCCAAGCCAGAACAAGAATTGTCCCCACCCGCCGTGCTGCAGCGCTCCGGGACGGAAGAGGTCGTCTACATTCCTTAACGCTGATCCAAGATAAACATAAAGGATGGTTCCGGGCAGCATGCCGATCCACGAGGCAAGCACATAGTCGCGCAGGCGCACACGCGTCAACCCCAACGCATAATTCAAAAACATGAAAGGCACGATGGGCTGCAAGCGCAGCAGCACCACGAACTTAAATCCGTTTTTCTCTACCGCGCGCTGAATTGCCGCAAACTTTGGGTGAGAAACGATTCTGGTTTCGATCCAACCTCTTGCGAAGTATCTGGCAAGCACAAACGCCGGGGCGGCGCCCACAACGCTTGCCGGCGAAACAATCAGGACCCCGACTACCGGACCGTAGATCAATCCTGCCGCGGCAGTAAGCAATGACGCGGGTAGAGCCAGGACAGCAAGAGAATAAACTGCCCCATAGATCGCAATCCCCGCCGAGCCGAGCCCGCGAATCCAGACCAGCGCGGTGATGCCCCATGACTTAAGCGGAAGAAAATGATAGGTCACCCCGAGCGTGACAATGACCACGGCAGCCGCTACGACTCGTAGGATAGCTTTCCGGCTCATTTGAGTCCGGCCATCCTGAGCAAGTAAAACATCCCAATGCCCGAAGCTGCAGCCACGGGAACAGTAACTACCCACGCCAGCGTCATGTCCCGCAGCGTTTTCCAATGGACCTCTTTGTTGTGGGACGCCAACCCCATGATCGCCCCTGAAGCCACGTGGGTGGTGGACATGGGCAACCCGAGGGCCGCGCCGGGGCCGACGAGAGCAGAAGTCACCAGGTTGGCAATCAATCCCTCGCGGTCGCTCATCTTAGTGACTCCGGTTGCGAGCACGCGCGTCACGCGCCGGCCGTTGATCCAGCTGCCGGCTACCATTCCCACCGTAACGATTGCGAAATAGAGAAAGCGTGTGTTCAATGACGGGCCGGCAAGCACCGCCACGGCCAGCGCCAGCGCAACCATCTTGGGCGCGTCATTCAAACCCCGCGCGAAGCTGGTGGCACCGCTCGAAAGCCAGTGCAAGTGTCCCAGCGTAAACCCGCGTACGCTTGCCTGCTTCTTTGCGCTTGCGCACGTTGTCAAGTGAATGGCTGGCGCGGAGACAGCCTGCGTCCCCGTATCCGCAAACGCGAGCGTCGCCGCAGGAACCATTTCAAAGCAAACACAATCTTTTTCCGCGGGTGAAGCCAAGGCTTTCACCAGCTGCACGGTCACCGCCGTCAGTCCCAGCGAAATTGCCGGACTGAGCAAAAGCGAAAGAACGATTTTGCCACCCAGCACCGACCAATTCACACCCGCAACTCCATAGGCCACCGAAGCGACTCCCACCAGCGACCCAACGATCGCGTGCGTGGTGGAAACGGGCAGGCCTTTTCGCGTAGCTGCGGCAATCCAGACGATCGCACCGGCGATGGTGGCGAGCGCGGCAACAGCTGTTGGATGTGCCGAGGAAGTCAGAAGTCCTTTGCCAAACATCTGCACCATGGCCTTGGCCAGGAATGCGCCAGCCAGACCGCCGACGCCGGTCCACAAAGTTCCCCAAAGCACAGCGGTGCGAAGGCTGGTTACCCCGCTGCCAACCAAAGTAGCGATTCCCTTGGAAACATCATTCGCTCCGTTGACCCAGGCAATGGCCAAAACGAGAATGACTACGAAAATCAGGATGAATGTCATTGCAGACTCCCTCCACAACTGGATCCAGAACCGGCGGTGCAGCCGAAGCAGTGCCCGGCGGTTGCGATAGCGGCGTTCCGCAGTGTGTTAAAACTTTCAATCTCCCAAATCGTTTGCGCTCCGGTGCCAGCGATATCCAGCATCTGGTTGAAATCGCAGTCGTAGATCTGGCCGTCCCAGCCAACGCTGACCAACGAGCGGCACATCAAATCTTCCACCGTGGCCGGGTTGAAGTTATTCACAAGAAGATCCGTGTAAGACCGCAACTTACCTGTGCGTTCCAGAAAGTCCGAAAACCTTCGAATGGGCATGTTGGTAATGGTGAACAACCTGTTGAATTCAATTCCGAACTTCTCGCGCAAATGCTTCTTGTAGCCGGCCTCAAGTTGCGCTTGTGCCGGCGGAAGAGATGCTCCCAGAGGGTTGTAAACAAGGTTGAGAAGTAGCGATGAATCCGGTTGACCGTAACCCAGGCGGTTGAGTTTCCGCAGGGCCGCAATACTCTTTTCGAACACGCCGCGGCCCCGCTGCTGGTCAACGTTCTCTGCGGTGTAGCAAGGCAAACTGGCCACAATTTCCACTTGGTGTTCCGCAAGAAAATCGGCAAGGTTGGCCTGGTCCGGTTCAAAAAGAACGGTCAGGTTGCAGCGATCAATTACGTGGAGCCCCAGGGATCGGGCGAACAGCACGAACCGCTTGAAATTGGCATTCAACTCCGGGGCGCCGCCCGTGATGTCCACGGTCTGAATGGAAGGTGTTCTTGAGAGCAATTCGAGGATCCGGTAACCCACATCCGCGGACATGATCTCGCTACGTTTAGGGCCGGCTTCGACATGGCAGTGATGACAGGCCTGGTTACAGAGCTTGCCGACGTTAATCTGAAGCGTTGTGACTTGTCCTCTCCGCAATGGCGGTAGGTCATGTTGCCGCAAGGCGCCGTCGAAATCGGCGGCAACCGACGCGTTCAAGATCGGTAAGAACTTGGTTTCGGCGGCCATTAGCAGCAACCTCCTTCCGGCCCGCACACTGATGTGCTGGGCTCGGAGGTAAGCCGGTAGTCGTCGCCTTTGGTTTCGCGCGGGTGACGGAGCAGTGTTCCCTTGGCGCAGGGGAACGGACGAACTTCCTCAGGTGAGGGCTTGGCTACGGGTTCGATGAATTCAAATTGCGACCGATATGGCTCCCGCGAGTAGATGTTGAAAGTCTTTTCGCAAACCGCCACACGGGCGCCGCGCGGGAGCACGTGGCCGTCATCATCCACCACTTGCTTGAAAGGGCCCTTGTAAATGACGGCCTGTTTATGGTCCCAGCAATGCCCTTCTTTGCCTTTGTAAGCCACAACGGTCATGCTGCGGAATTCGAATCCTTCCACGGTTCGCCACGGCTTGGTTTGGCGCTCCAGAACGCTGATGCCGTAAAACCCCGCTTCTTCAAAGGCTTTCAGGAATTCATCCTCGCGTAGGGCGCCGGAAATACAACCGCTCCAGAGCTCCGAATCATTTTGGAGATGCGCCGGAACCATTTCGTCGCAGGTGATGTCAGAGATCACGGCTCGTCCGCCACGGCGGAGGACGCGAAAGATTTCGGCAAACAGCCGGCGTTTGTCTTCGCTGCGGACCAGGTTGAGTACGCAGTTTGAGACGACCACATCCACGGAATTGTCTTTCATCAGCGGACGCGCCCGCTTCATCTCTGCCGTGAATGCCTCAAGCTCCGCAAGGTCTGTACTGGTACGAACGGGGTGCTCATTGAGCCAAAGCTCCAGGCGCTCTAGGTCAAGAGCCAGGTCCTGGATCTTGGCTTTGCGAAATTCCACGTTGGCATAACCCACGCGTTCCGCAACGATGGGCGCGCTCCGCCGGGCCAAGCCAAGCATCTCATCGTTCATGTCAATGCCAATCACCTTGCCTTGCAGACCGACCACCTGGCTGGCAATAAAACAGATCTTCCCTGTCCCTGAGCCCAGGTCGAGTACGGTTTCTCCCTGCCGCAAGTGCCGGGAAGGATCTCCGCACCCGTAATCCCGCTCCAAAACCTCGCGAGGAATGGCGGCCAAATAACGTGGGTCATAACTTGTGGGACAGCACAAATCTTCTTGCCGCTCCCTGGCGCCGCTGGAGTAACGATTGCGAACTGAGTCCTCGACGTTCAGGACATTGTTGGACTGGGGCATAACCTTCCTCCGGGTTTGAGCTTCTCAAGGCAAGATGCACTTCTCCCTGAGAAGTTACCGTTCCGTCAGGTGAATTGCGCGAGATTTGGATTGCTTAATGTGAGTTTTTTTTGGGTGGACGAGAATCTGGTGACTCGGGAAACCGGCTCAGGACATACCCAATTTGCGCCCGGACTTTACCTTTCGCCGGCGCGACGATTGAAGATTGCGCTAAGAGTGGCAACCGTAAAAGGAACGATGAAATTCAGGAACACTTTGACGCCCAATCTCGTTGTGAACTCGTGCCTAGCAAATGCGTCATATTGATTGGCGAATGACAGAATGCAACCGACCACCAACGCAATCAACAGGCTCCTCTTGACCACGGGTTTGAAAAATTTATAGCTCAGCCCATCCATCGCTTCAGGTTGGCGAGCCTGAGACGCTACCCAAGTCATCGAGTGAAACCCTCCCTGGATTCTTCCAATTCCACCCCGAGCCCCAGTACTACGCGGTTTACAAAATTCATGTAGGCAGCGGCCAGATTGATCTCAAGGACGCCTCGATCACTGAATCCATTCTGCCGCAAACGGTGAATGTCCTCGACTGACACCGTCGCCGGCGCTTGCGTGACTTTCACCGCGTACCTAAGCATTTCCGCTTGCTTCTCCGATACTCCAGCCGTCATTTCGCCAGAACTAAATTGCTCAACCAGCTTCTCGTTCTTGCTTGCCCGGAACAGACCTGTTCCGTGATGCTCTATTCAATAGTGACAACGATTGGTCCAGGAGACAGCCACGGCAATCATCTCGCGATCAGCCTGGCTCAGCGCTCCCCGACTGTGCATTGCCGCGCGATACATCTCAAGATGCGCCGCCAGAACGTGTGGGGCCAGGCTGTGAATCTTGAGTACGTTGGCCACCGCGCCTGCCTGCTGCGTCTGCTCGCGATAAATCCGTTCCAGGTCACTTCCGGGTTCGGGTTGATCAATGCTTTCTATCCACGCCACTCGTTGCCCCTTGCGCTTCTTTGATTTTGGCCAGCGTCTCATCAATGGTCGGGATGTCCGGAACTGACTCGCTGATCCTTCTCCATTTCTCCACGCCGCTCGTGTCCACCAGAAGGGTTGTTCGCAACGCGATGTCCTGTCCTCCAGCCCCAGATGCGTGCAGCAGTCCAAACTGCCGAATCACCCGAGCGCCGGGATCGCTCAGGATTGCAAATCGTCTTTGCGCCGCGCTCTCCCAGACAGCATGGGCTTGTTCCTGATTGTCCACGCTGACTCCCACTACGCGCACGCCCAGCTTTTCAAATTCGTCTGCTTGCCGCGCCAGACCGCGCAGCTCTGTCATGCAGTACGGTCACCAATAGCCACGGTAGAAATAGAGCAGAACCCATTTGCCGCGTTGGTCGGCAAGTGTGAAGGTAGCTCCATTCTGGTCCTTAAGACTGAAGTTGGGCGCAGGCTGCTCCGTAGCCGACGGAGTTTGAGGTTTGGGATAGGGCTTGCCCTGCCCAAATGCTGCACAAAGCAAGGCCGGCAGTATTAGAGACACAACGATAGCTCGGGACATAGGAACAAGATGCGCGAGCGTGAGGTTTGTTACAACCTGAGTTCAGAACGCGAAAACGCCCCAAAAAGCGATCATTTTTCCGGATAATGCAACAGGGACCTAAATAACTCAGGCAGAAAAAGCCGTTCAGGCTTTCTTTTCGCCGCGAATCTCTTTCAAGGCTTGCCAGTTTACTTTGCACTCAAAGGGAACGGTGAAGACATTTTCATCGCCCGCCACGTAGAGCACCTTGCGCACCGTATCAACAAGTACCGAGCAGCGGTCGCACAACCGGAGGTGTTCCTCGATCTTGCCGCGCAGTTCGGGCGTAACCTGGCCGTCAATGTAGTTTGAAATTTGGCTGGTTACATGCCGGCAGCTGATGGTCCTCCGCATCCAGGTCTTGCCCATGAGCAGCATCATCTTCAGAGGCACGCTCAAAGACATCGGCCGCGGCGATTTGAAGAAAGGAGTCAAGTTCTCTCTCATTTGCAGGCGCGCCCGATGCAGCCTGGTGTTCACAGCGCCTTCTGAAATCCCCAGGATCTTTCCAGTTTCCGCCGCACTCTGGTGTTGCACGTCGCGAAGCACAAACACTTCCCGATAGCCATCCTCAAGGCATGCCAGCGCCGCATTCAAGGCGGCTCTCAGTTCGTCCCGTCCCAGCTCTTCCGACGGGATGTTTCTCCACTCAACAAATTGCCGGGGCTGAAACGACTTTTCCTGGAAGTCCTGCTCGACGGATGAGTAAAGATGTTTCCGATCTTTCCTGATCCGCATGCGGGCTTCGTTTCCGGCGATCCGCAACAGCCATGCCTTGAAGCTGTCGCCATCGCGAAGCTGGTTCAGGTGCAAGTAAGCCTTCAAAACGGTTTCCTGGACCACGTCTTCCATGTCATGGCTGTTTTTAAGGATCGAATAGCTGATCAGCTTGATACTTTGCAGGTATGGACCCACCAGGGTAACGAAGCGTTCATGGTTGCCCGCCTGGCATTCGGCGATGAGCTGGCCTTCCAAAGGGTTGGCGGCGCTGTTGGCTGAACTTTCAAAGCCCATGGTCACCTGATTCGATTAACATTTCTTAACACTCGACGCAGGCGGCCAGTCTTACATCTTTCTTTGCAGGTGTCAATCACACCTTAGACGGTTACTTTTTCAGCGTCTGCCAAGTCGCGTGCAGACCAATTGGTCTGGATTGCGAACCGGCGCTCGGGCCGATCACATTCGAATTGTTCGTTGAGTATCGGGTCAAGCACCTCGCTCAGCTTGAAAGTAAAACAGAAAGCTGTTAAAGAGAATGATTCGCGGGCAATGGAGTTCTTACAGCGTGGCCATTCTTTTTCGGCGGCGAGGAGCGAACGAACGCCCATTGGCTCACCAGTATCCGGAATCATGCAGAGGTGACTACAGAATCACTTTCCCGGCGCCGCACCATTCTCCAAGGCGAGCTTGATTTCGTTCTCAAGAAAGCTCCTGGTCGGCATTCCTGGCACCTGATCTGTGATTCTCCCATTGCGATCAATGAATACGCTGGTCGGCAAGCCTTTCACGTAATACTGGTCGGCTACCGCCTGGTTGCCGAGCAAGATGGGGTAGTTCACTGCCATTTTTTGCGCGAATGGTTGAACCAATTCCTTTGACTTGTCCATGGAGATTCCAAGAACGATGAGTCCCTGCGGACCGTACTGCTTCTGGTAAGCAATCAGCCACGGCATTTCTTCCTTGCAGGGAACGCACCACGTTGCCCAAAAATTCAAGACGACGGCTTTGCCGCGATAATCGCGCAAACGAACGACTTTGCCGTCAACGCTTTTGAGTTCAAAATCCGGTGCGTCGGGGAGCATCTCCACTTGACCGGCAACCGGACGCTTGGCCGGAGGCTGCTGGCCGGTGGTCTGGGCCGAGATCCAAGCAGCGGTGATCGCACAAAAGCCGAGCAACATTAATATTTTCAAATGACTCATTGGCTTCCTTATTCTTCGTCGCTGCGCGGTCTATTTGCGCGCAGTCTTAGGAGTCTTAGGCGCGATCTTGACGTCGTGGACATGAAAGGGAGCAAGTTCGCTTACCACATCGTCATTCCGGCTCCAGAAGTCCTGGGCAATGGGTTCGACTTCAACGTCCTCTTTGCGGTCCGCGAAGAGATTGGCCTGCTCGGCTGCTTTCTCCTTCATGCCCAGTTTGGCGTAAATATAGGACAAGTAGTTGTTCGCGGTGATGTCATCAGGATTAATCGCTTGCAACGCTTCAAATTGTTCGCGAGCCAGGGGATACTTCCCGGTCACAAAATAAGCGTAGCCCAACTCCTGCCTCGCCTGCCTGAATCTGGGATAGGCGGCCGCCACGGGTTTAAGCAGGTCAATGGCCGCGTCATAGCGCTTAAGTACCCGGAGAATTACGCCCTTGTGGTAGCGCGCGCGAAGATTGCCCGGCTCAATGGACAGCGCCTGGTCCACCGCCACCAGTGCGGGCTCAAATGTTGAATCAAGTGCCCGAGGGAGAAAGAGGTTCCCAGTTCCGTCGGGCATGCCGCCCGCTGCAAGTCCGTTTTCTCCCAATCCATCCGCGCCTTCCCTTTTGTGGTCGAGAAGTTCGGTGTATGTGGCGATGGCAATATTGGTGTAGCCGTCAACGTACTTTTGATTCAGACTCACAACTTTGCGGAAGGCTTCAGCTGCCTTGTAGTACTGGATTTCACCAAGAAGCGCGATAGCGTAGTTGTTCCAGCGGAGATATTCGGGCGCTTCCACTCCAGGTCCCGTGCCCTTGTTCTCCCCAACATTTAGAACGAGACTGCCGGATGCAATTTCCACGACTGGATAAAGATGTTTTTCCTTGAGAACAAAGTCGAGATATCCCTGCCGGAAGCGGCGGTAGTTGAGCCGGGCGCTGACCGTAATTGGGCCGCTGGCATCACGAGGAATCGTAAATCGGTATCTCACCAAGTCTGAGCGTCCTGGCATGATGGTGTTGTCGTAGGCGCGGATTCGGGTTTCCCAGACCTCGTGCAAATCCAACCATTTTCCAGAAGCCGAAACTAAACGATTCGTGTATGTGTGGGCTTTCGAGTCAAGCACGCCTTGGCTATCAAGTCCGCCGCTGCGGCAAAGCAAGTTTCCGGCTGCGTCCCGGGCTTCAAATTGCACCCAGCTCTCATAAAAATCCCGCTGCTCGGGAACCAGGCTGTGCCCGATTCCGCTGTTCTGCAGAACTACACTCACCGTGACAGAGTCGCCCGGAGCAAGCGAGAATGCCTGCTTTTCCACTGGCGCAACCAACGGACCATCATTCTTGTTGATGGCAAAGATGTCGATGGAGACTGTATCTTTCAGGAACTCCGCTGTTTTCTTCAGCTGGTCTGCGTATTTATAGAAAGTGGGAATCGCGGTGTTTGCACCCAGCCAACGATGCGATTTCACGCTGCCATCGTG
>Ga0209069_10001729_pt1 | contig 11200 bp, 6 predicted proteins | sample Str013_2_FD_187202 | JGI IMG/M metagenome (GOLD analysis project Ga0209069, IMG submission 187202) | Freshwater sediment microbial communities in response to fracking from Pennsylvania, USA - Straight Creek_MetaG_SC_2013 (SPAdes) (version 2) | ecosystem: Environmental > Aquatic > Freshwater >...
GGGGATGGCGGCGGCGTCTACGATCCGCATGGCACGATCGGCAACGGCCAGGACACCACGACCTTGCTGGGCAAAGTGGTGCGCATCGATGTAGACCACCCGAGCGCCTCCCTTCCGTACAGCATACCCGCCGACAATCCGTATGCGGGCAATCCGAGCTGCAGCGCCACCGGTGCCGGCAGCGCCAACTGCCCGGAAATCTACGCCTACGGTTTGCGCAATCCGTGGCGCGGAAGTTTCGATCGACAGTCTGGGCAGCTGTGGATGAGCGACAACGGCGAAGATTCCTGGGAAGAAGTTGATCGCATCATCCTGGGCGGCAACTATGGTTGGCGATGCCGCGAGGGCGCCAATAGCACCGGGTTGGCCTGCGGGACCGCCACCAGCTTCATCGACCCGGTCGCGCAGTACGCACACCCGACAGCGGGTCGATCGGTGATCGGCGGGTTTGTCTATCACGGCACCAAGTATCCTGCACTGGCGGGCAGCTACGTCTTCGGCGATCTCTACGGCAATTTGTTCAAAATTCCCAGCACCACCAGTCCCACACTGACGCTGACTGTTGTTGATGCCACCAGCTCTGGGCTAACGATCGTCTCGCTTGCAGAAGACAACTCTGGCGAACTCTATGTAGTCGACCTGAACGGCACGCTGTGGCGACTGCAAAGCTCAGGCAGCGGAGTTAATACCATTTCCGACAGTCTGCTGGCCACCGGATGCATAAGCACTACCGCGCCGACCGAGCCCGCCAGCGGGCTGATTCCCTATGTGCCCAACGCACCCTTCTGGTCCGACGGCGCCAGCAAGCGGCGCTGGATCGCGATTCCGGACGGCAGCCAGATCTCCACATCGACATTGGCCGATGGTGACTGGGAGTTTCCGGTCGGCACCGTATTGGTCAAGGACTTCTCGCTCAATAACGCCCTGGTGGAAACGCGCCTGTTCATGCGTCATACGGACGGCAGCTGGGCCGGTTACAGCTATGAATGGAACGACACGCACACCGATGCGACTCGCGTTGTCGGTGGCAAGGACAAAGCAGTAGGCACGCAGACTTGGCATTTCCCCAGCGAATCGGAGTGTATGCAGTGTCACAGCGCGGCGGCCGGCTACAGTCTTGGGCCAGAGACCGGACAGCTGAACGGCAACTATGCCTATCCTTCCACACCGTCGCCGCCATATACCGGAACCATGGCCAATCAGCTGGATACGCTGTCGCATATCGGACTGCTCACTCCCGAGATTGGCAGCGCAGGTGCATCTGCCTATCCAGACCCACTCGGATCCGCCGGCACGGTGGCAGAGCGCGCCCGGGCGTATCTGCATACCAACTGTTCGCAATGTCACCGGCCAAGCGGTGGCACGCCGGTAAGCATCGATCTGCGCTACCAGGCAACCGCCGCCATGAGCGGCACCGGGACCTGCGCGGCAACGCCACTGCGGGGCGACCTGGGCGTCTCGGGAGCGAAGATCATTGACCCGGGCAGCCCTGCGACCTCGGTGCTGTACCTGCGCATGCACACGCGAGGCGCAAATCAGATGCCGCCCATAGCTTCCACCCTTGTCGATGCGGCCGGCGCCAGTCTGCTCAGCGACTGGATAACGCAGATGTCTGCGACGTGCAATTAGCCTCAAACCATACGTGCCAACCATACATCAGGCCAGCAACGCACCAGGTCTTCTTATGAAATCTCCGCTCGCCTGCATTTTAGTTATCTCATCGCTGCTGCTGACGGCCAGCTGTACCAGCAATGGCGTGCAGGTCACCGGCAAAGACTCCGTTGCACCTTCCGTACCGACGTCGCTGACCGCCACTGCGCAGGACTCCGCGACCATTGCGCTTTCATGGCAGGCCTCCGTGGACGCAGGCAATAGCGGACTCGGCGGCTACTATGTGTTGCGCAATGGTAACCGGATCGGACAGACCACGGCCGGCATTACCAGCTACACCGACGCAGGGCTCGCGGCTGGGACCACATATACCTACAACGTCCAGGCATTCGACAACTCCGGAAACGTATCGGGCAGTTCTGTAGCCGCCATGGCGACCACGCTGGGCGCCGCCGATACCACGGCGCCCACCGTGCCGCAGAATCTGACCGCCAAGCCCTCAACTTTAACGGGCGCCACCAGTATCGATCTGGCCTGGCAGGCATCGACTGACACGGGTGGTTCAGGCCTGGCGGGCTACCGTGTATTCCGCGGCGGATCGCAGGTCGCACAGGTTGCCGCGGGCACGACCACCTATCTGGATTCGGGGCTGAACCCCAGTACGCAATACAGTTACACGGTGCGAGCCTACGACAACGCCGGCAATGTGTCGGCCGACTCCTCCGCGGCCAGCGCCACTACCCAGGACCTGGCCACCGGCATGTCGGCGCGTCCCGGCAACACCTCATGCGTTGCACCAGCCCGACCCGGATCCGGTGGCAGTGTCACGCTGAGCGTGGCACAGAATCTTCCCAATGTGCGCCTGCCCCAGTTTCTGACGTCGGCGGTAATGGCGACGACCGACGCCAGCCGTTGGTACTTCGTCGCCCAGGATGGGCATATCTACTGGACGAGCAATATTCAAAGTACCACCGCACTCAATACCTTTGTCGATCTGACCGATCGAGTAGCGTTCACTGCGGGCACCGAAATGGGTCTGTTCAATGTGGCCTTTCATCCAAACTGGCCCAGCGATCCGCGCGCCTACCTGATCTACACGACCACGGTCAATGGACCATTGCAGTCGCACGTCGCCGAAATTCGCAGCACCGACGGCGGCAACACACTCGACCGCTCAACCGAAAAAGTGTTGTTGACCGTCAATCAGCCCGAGCAAAATCACAACGGCGGGTTCCTCGCCTTCAGTCCCGTCGACGGCTTTCTATATATAGGCTTTGGCGATGGCGGCGGCGCCAATGACGGCGGTACCGGCACGCTGCATGGAACTTACGGCAATGCCCAGAATACGATGGCGCTGCTCGGCAAGATCCTGCGCATCGACGTCAATAACGCCAACGGTTCGGTGCCGTACAGCATTCCGTCGAGCAATCCTTTCAGCGCTAACGCCAGCTGCAATGTCAATGGCACCGGGTCCGCGAATTGCCCGGAAATTTATGCCTACGGAATGCGAAACCCCTGGCGCGGAAGTTTTGACCGGCGTTCCGGGCAACTCTGGATCGGCGACGTCGGGCAGGATGCGTGGGAAGAAGTCGACAAAGTCAATGTGGGCGGCAACTACGGCTGGCGCTGTCGCGAAGCGGCAAACCCCACGACCAACACCTGTCCCCCAAATGTCACGAACTTCATCGACCCTATCGCCCAGTACGACCACTCGCTCGGCAAGGCCGTGATTGGCGGCTACGTGTACAACGGCAGCAAGTACCCTGCGCTGGTCAATTCTTATATCTTTGGCGACCTTTACGGCAATCTCTTCACGGTGCCGGCGTCCGCGAGCCCCACCCTGACCATGCATAGCAGCGACGCGACGGCTACGAGCGTCAACATCGTGGCATTCGCCGAGGATGCCGCTGGCGAGCTGTACCTACTGGATTTGAACGGCGGCCTGGGTGCATTTTGGCAGTTGCAGGCCAGCGGTGGCGGCGCGAACACTATTCCTGACAACCTGTCCGCCACCGGATGCGTCAACACCAACGACGCGACCTTGCCGGCCAGCGGACTTATCCCGTACGCGCCCAATGCGCCGTTCTGGTCTGACGGCGCCAGCAAGCAGCGCTGGCTGGCGTTGCCCGACGGCTATCAGATCTCGACCAACGCGCTCAGCAACGGCGACTGGGACTTCCCCACCGGCACGGTGCTGGTCAAGAATTTCTCGTTGAACAATCAGCTGGTCGAGACCCGCCTGTTCATGCGTCATACCGACCGCACCTGGGCTGGTTACACCTACCAATGGAACGCAGCGCAGACCGACGCTACCCGCGTCATCGGCGGCAAAGACGTCGCCATCGCCGGGCAGATGTACCATTTCCCCAGCGAAACTGAATGCATGCAGTGCCACAATTCCGCGTCGGGCTACAGCCTGGGTATCGAAACAGCACAGCTCAATGGCGATTTCGCCTACCCGGCAGCACCAACGCCGCCCTACACCGGGCTTACTGCCAATCAGTTATACACACTCAATCTTATCGGGTTGTTGTCTCCGGCCATCAGCGGCGATCCGGCGACACTGCCCAGTTACCCGAACCCCACCGGCACAGCTGGCACGCTCGCCGAACGCGCGCGCGCCTATCTGCATACCAACTGCTCGCAGTGCCATAGGCCCGGCGGCGGTACGCCGGTCGATCTGGATCTGCGCTACCAGACTTCAGCCAGTATGGGCGCAACCAATGCCTGCGGAGCGACGCCACAACAAGGAAATCTGGGTCTGAGCAATCCCAAGATTGTCGATCCGGGCAACCCGGCCAATTCCGTGCTGTACCTGCGCATGAGCCGCCGCGGATCCGATCAGATGCCGCCGATTGCGACCAATCTGGTGGATGCCCAGGGGTCCGCGCTACTGCAGCAGTGGATCACGCAGATGTCGGCGAGCTGCCAATAGCATTGGCTGCCGATCGATATCGCCGCCATAGTCCTACAATCAGTCTGTTGGATGGCACTTCCAATATTCGGTGCCCGGCAAGTGCCACCAATGTTACGACCACTGTTACTACGCCAACGAGTACCAGACCGCCGATCGTGCTTTCACCGTAGCTGCCGGCGGCGCGTAACAGCGTTACGCCTACGTACTGGTGGAACAGGTACAGCGAATACGATGCTGCGCCAATTGCTGTCATGAACCGCGCAGATAACAGTCGCTGAACGACAGAGTTGCTCATACCAAGCCAAAACACGAACACCACAACGGCCTCGGCGAGCTCAGCGGGCGGCGGATGACCCGGCACCTTTACCAGCGGCAATAGCGCGACTGCCAGAATCATCCCGGGCAGATATGACCGAGTCGCATCGCCGCGATACCGTTGGAACAATGATACGCCCAATAAAAACCAGGGAATCTCCTGAGGAATCAGCAATAAATCGGCCACGCTAACCAGACTGGGCACTCCGGAGTGGCGACTCGCCTCTGAAAGCAGGGCAAACGCGCACAGCCACCAATGAAAGTGTCGTTTCCTCCAGAAATACAGCGCAGCCGCTATGGCGTAGAACTTCACTTCGACGTAGAGCGACCAATAGACACCATCAATACTGTCGAGATTTGCAGACCGCACAATCCGCATTGCGTCGCTCGGATCAATAAATGTAATAGATGAGAAAAACCAACGCGGCGACGTCGGGAACGGCGCCCCTGGAACTATTGTTAAGACGGCAAAGGTAAGTGCCGAGAAAAACAACATGGGCGGCGCAAGTCTGGCATAGCGCCTTACGGCAAACTCTGCGATATTCCTGCACCGGGTCAACGTAAGTGCAATTACAAATCCGGAGATAATGAAAAACAGCTCAACTCCGAGTGAGCCATGTTTTACAAATGGCAAATTCGAAAACCTGTCACCAAATGGGTAGAGTGAGACCTGCGCAATGGGGGCAGCCCAGCGCACCAAGTAGTGATAGAGCACGACACCCATGACTGCGACACACCGCATACCATCTAGGTGGGCAAGTCGACTACTGGAGTCCGCCTCATTGAACATTGCCGCACCCGCGGCGCCGGTTCCATCACCGCGCAACTGCGGAGTGACGGCGCTCACTCGGTGACCCGAATTGCATGACGGTTCCTGCCGAAACCGCTAGTCATGCGCTTCATTCCCGCTGATGCGCCCGACGCGCCTGACTGCACGCCATCCGCGCGCCAGGCGATAGAGCAATTCCTCGGCGTTGGGGTGTGCGCCCACGGCGGGCGGATTCATTCCCGCCTTGCGCAATCGCGCCTTGGTGCGATACAGAAACTCGCGGCGGTCAGACACCCGGGACCGAAATGTGATGCTGAAGCTGACCGAAACCTCATCCCCGTTGCGCACCCAGTGCGGGGCCGTCACCGGAAAGTGCAGTCCCTTGCCCGGCTTCAACAACAGCAGGAACGAACTGGTCTCAAACTCCGGGCGATATGGCAGATTGCGATGCTGATAATCCGCATAGAAGGTCTCGAGCTGCTCTTCGGGTAATACAAATCGGTCATCCGGGCTCCACATGTGGACGTGCTTGTCGCCGCGAATCTGCAGCAGAAAATTGTGCTCTGGATCCATGTGATATGGAGTAACAGACCCGGGAGACGAAATAAAGATGAAACCGTAACGCCGCTGCACTTCAGGCACGACCGACCCGGCTTCCCGCAGCAAGCCATCGATCAGCGTGTTGAGCAGCTCGCCATAGGCGGGGTCATGTTCGACAAACTTGATGACCATCCAGGAAGTGCAATCGCGAATGCGGGCGATGGTCTCCTCGGGCGACAATCCATTCATTGGTGTCGCTGCCGGGTCCTGGCCGGGCGCAAGCTTGCCGGAGTTGTATTCCACGCACCCTGCCGGCTGTGACCTGGCCAGGGCGATGAGTCGCGGCAACTCGAATAGCTCATGTCCGCAGAGCGAATGCTCCACGAAGAATGGCCGCCGGTTGAACTGCGTGCGCAGTTCGTTCTTGTCAAACCGCAGAGCGAGATCGGCTTTCATGGTCATTGTGCTCGTCGTATTTGCGCCTGAATCTGTTGCGCAACCATATCACCAGCGGGAAAAGATGCGCTATGAGGGCATGCACACTTGCCGATCGCGCCAGCAACAGGGTTTCCATTGAACGGCGCTGCCCCCACATTCTGTCAACCAGAAAACGCCGGCGCGAAGCGCAACTGTCCATCCAGCAGATGTGTGGCGCCAGGGCGTACAAACGCTCCAGATTGGCTAGCTCGAGCAACGTTCCCGGCGAATACTTCGCGTACGCCTCGTCGTACGTGATCTTGTAGGCGAATGCGCCTGGAAATGCGATCAAATTGCATTTCATGGCCACGGTGCGATTGGCGCAACGCAGGGTGAGCAGCTGCAGGCGGCCAGCATTCCACGCCGCCTCGCACAGTGCGTTGAAGTAGTTCTGCACAAGGCCTGATGAACTGACCGAAGCCGATTCCTGCCCTTTCCAGCCCGCGTGCTCCAACGCGGTAAACTCCGCGATCCAGTGCTGCATATCCTCCGCGGATTTCGCCTCAACTACAGCGACCGCGCCTAGGTCCCTCAGTCTCGAGGTCTGTCGGCGGATTTCCTTGCGGTGCTTGTGCGAGATATTTGCCTCCACATAGGCGTTGGCGTCGTGCGCAGCCCGCGTGTCGCAAAACGCGCGCGAATACCTGCCGACAGCAACGGTCTCCACTCGTGTATGCTCGGCTTCACGCATCAGGAGCTGGGCGACTGGTCCGTCGGAATTGAGCATATGCAACCGCGCCAAGGTCGAAGTGGTCAGCGCGGCAATCATCGCGGCCACGATCGGCACGGCGTCCCGACGGTCCACAAGCGGCACGCCGAGATAGCATTCCGGATGGATCCACGATTCCAGCAGGGTTGGCCCGATGCCCCGCATCCGCTTGCGGCGCAACGGCAGGAGTCCGACGAGTTCACCCGGGGATCCATCCGCCGGCTGACGGCGAATGGTCATGAGCAGGACGTCGTCCTTGCCGAAGCTCGCCAGCGCCTCTCTGAGTGCCCACGACTCAAAGAATGGATTCGGCTCCAGCGCATTCGCAGCCAGCGCACCCCACTCGGCGTCCCCGGGAATGCGCTCGCGCGCGGCGCTCACTTCCGCGACGAATGGCTGCTGCCCGACAACCACGTTAGCGGCGTCCTCGGAGTTTCAGGACACGATTACGGATTCCCTGCCGTACACGTTGCCCGGTAGCGAATGCGAGGGCTCCCGCGAGTCGATTGCGGGAGATCATCGCCGTGTGCAGTGGCCGTGGATTGCGGCACCAGCGCAGCTTCCACGGAGAAGAGCGGCCCAGGCAATAGTGCAATATTGCGCCTTCGTCGGCGAGCTGGCGCAAAATCATTGCGCGCAGAACGGTCCCCGGACTGGCTTTCGCCAGCGATTCATCATAGGCAATCTTCAGCACTTCCAGTCGTCGCGTGTTGTGCACAGTGAATTCAGCAGCGATCAGGTGCCCGGCGAGCCTCAGCGTGTACAGGCGCAGGCTGCCATCGAGTGCGGCGCGCTGCGCGAGCTCGCCGTAGAAAGTCCGCGATGCCGGATCGCCGAGAATCGAAGAGCCTGCCTGACCTTTCCAGCCCCGATTCTCAAGCTCCAGAAACTCATGCAGAATCTTCGCTACTGCCGCTTGTTCAGCGACAACTTCAAAGCCGAGCTGACCCATGCCGCGTAGGCGCTTTTCGCCCTGTCGCAAGTCGCGTTGCAGATTCGGGGCGAGTTGACTCTCAAGTGCACCGTAGCCGCGATCCAGTTCCAGCACGGTATCGTCTGAAGACGTATAGGTACGCACATTCCCTCGCCCTCGCCACGAGCTGACTGCTTGCCACAGTGCGCCATCGGGCAGAATCGGCTCCCACACCACCACAGCAACTTCCTTGAGCAGCATCGGGATCAACTCCGCGACCGAATCCACGGTGCCGATGCAGGCTGCGAAATGCGGCCAAGTCGAGTTGCAACCACTAACCAGTCGATTGCCGGCCACAAAGCGTTCATGGGTCAATGAAATCACGTCGCGGAGCGTACCGTCCTCAAAGCGCCCGTAAACCCGGAGGCGCGCCGCGTAGTCGGGGTAAGCAAGCGCTGCTGCACGCACCCACGCGGGCCAGGCCACGGCTGCCGCCTGCAGGAGCCGGGCGGCGGCAAGCCAGCCCGTCCAGTGACTGTCGAGCGCCTCTGCGCCGCCCAGGCACCGCCAGCCGTCCTGCACACGCATGGCGTCAGCTGTCGGCTTCATTTATGGGCGCACCGACTGACCGCGTGTCAGTTACCAGCACATGCCCTGGTAGCCAGGGCCGGAGACCCGCCCTTTGATGGCACGTGCCAGGTCCACCACCAGTTTGCCCTCCAGCGCGTTGCCCAGCTCCTGGTACTCCTTCGACGTATTGCCGATGACAACGACATCGCACCCGGCAATGACTTCCTGCGGCGTGGGTTTCATCAGCGACCACAGATGCGGAATCTCGCGCTCAACGTACTCACGATTCGCGCCGATGATTCTGGCGCGCGTGACATCGCGATCATGGATCGATACCTGGCAGCCCTTGCCCACGAGCAGTTCGACCAGAGAGACGTTCGGCGACTCACGGAGATCATCGGTGCCGGCCTTGAACGCGAGCCCCAGGAGGCCGATGCGCCGTGAGCCGCTCGCCATCACCATGTGGAACGCGCGTTCGATCTGGCGCCGATTGCTGTCGAGCGCTGCCTCCAGTATGGGCATGGGCACGTCTTCGACGCGGCCACGGTGCACGATGGCGCGCAGGTCCTTTGGCAGGCAAGACCCGCCAAACGCGAAACCGGGCCGTAAATAGGCAGTGGAGATATTCAGTTTCTTGTCTTCGCAAAACAGCCGCATGACTTCGTGACTGTCCACGCCCAGCACCTTGCACAGATTGCCGATCTCGTTCGCGAAGCCCACCTTGAGCCCGTGGAAGCAATTACAGGCATATTTGATGGTTTCCGCGACGCGCAGTGCGACCACATGGCAATCGGCCTTCACGTTGCGATACAGCGCCAGCAGCGGCTCGGCGTGTTCCGGCTTCTGGACACCGATCAGGGTGAATGGCGGATCGCGGAAGTCCTTGATGGACGTGCCTTCGCGCAGGAACTCGGGATTGGAGCACACGGCAAAGTGTTGGCCGTGCTGCAGGCCGGAAGCGCGCTCGATCGCCGGTATGACATGGGTATCAATGGTGCCGGGCATGACCGTGCTGCGGATGACGATGGTATGCCAGCTGCCCTTGGCCTTGACCGCGGCGCCGATCTGCTCGGCAACTCTGACCACATACGATAGGTCTATGCTGCCGTTGGGCCGGCTCGGCGTACCTACGCACACCAGCGAGATGTCGGTTGCCTTGACGGCAGCGCTGACGTCGGTGGTCGCAGTGAGCTTGCCTTCTTTGACTACCTGCGCCACAAGTTCGGCAATGCCTTCCTCGACGATGGTGCTCAGCCCTTTGCTGATCTGCTCCACCTTGGCGGCCGACACGTCGACGCCAATGACGGAATTGCCTTCACCTGCGAAACAGGCGGCTGATACGCAGCCCACATAGCCCAGGCCAAACACACTTACTCGACTGCTCATGACATTGCATCCTTACACTGTGCCAGGAAGTCAGCCGCCACTGCATCCCAGCTGCAGTGGCGCTCAACGAAATCGCGGGCGGTTTCAGCCAGCCGATGCGCGGCAGTCGGGTCTTTCAGCAGCCCAACTATGGCGTCGGCCTGCGCTTGGGCGCCGTCGGCAATGCGCAGGTGCTGACCGTCGTGCACTGGCAGACCCTCGGCCCCAATGGTGGTCGACACCACCGGGCACATCATGGCCATGGCCTCATAGATCTTCAACCGCGTGCCGCCGCCAATGCGCAGCGGCACGATGCTGAGCGATGCCCTGGTCAGATACGGCCGCACATCGGGCACCGAACCGGTGATTTCAATGCCGCGATTGCCGTCAGCAATGCTTTTGAGCGCGGGGGTCGGCGCCCGGCCCACAACTACCAGCCGTGTGTCTGGCAGCCGACGCTGCAGCAGCGGAAATACGTCGCTGGCAAACCATCGAATGCCTTCCTCGTTGGGCATCCAGTCCATGGACCCCACAAAAACCAATTCGGTGACTTGGCGCTCGGCATCGGCCGGCCGCGTAAAGTAGTCCAGGTCAACTCCGGTTCGCACGTGTGAAACAGATTGCACGCCGTAACCTGACCGGAAGACCTCGGCATCGCTCTCCGATACGGCCACCACGTGGCCGAATCGGCGGCACATCTCGGCTTCAAAGCGCCGCATCCGCCGCCACTGCAACTTCATGTACTGCCGCCTGACCGGGTTCTGGGGCACGCTCGCACGCCGCTGCCAGATCATCGCTTCGACATTGTGCTGAAAAAGCACAGCTCGCTTGAGCATTCCGGGAGGGATGCTGGTTGCCGGCACCAAAAAGTCGCAGATCAGCAGATCGGTCTGCGCGGCCAGCTTCGCGACACGCTGCCGCAACTGCGGCGACACATAGCGCGCAATCGCGTAGGGCAGAGAAGACCACAGGTTGCGAAACAGTGCTCCGGCGAAAGCCGCGGTCCCCTTGGCC
>Ga0209069_10001730_pt1 | contig 11198 bp, 10 predicted proteins | sample Str013_2_FD_187202 | JGI IMG/M metagenome (GOLD analysis project Ga0209069, IMG submission 187202) | Freshwater sediment microbial communities in response to fracking from Pennsylvania, USA - Straight Creek_MetaG_SC_2013 (SPAdes) (version 2) | ecosystem: Environmental > Aquatic > Freshwater >...
GGCTTGTCTGTTGAGTTTGTGCTTGAATGGGTGAGCCGGAGAGGCGCTTCCAACGCCTCTCCGGCTCACCCATTCAAGCACAAACTCAACAGACAAGCCCGGCCATGACGACGAGAGGGGCCATGACACAGAAAAGGGCGCAAATTGCGGGCGTTAATAATCTATGCGGTAGCCCTGGCCAATGCATGCAGCGGCCTTGACGCTTATGCTGCCGCTTCCCTACTCTCCTTCAACATGAATCAGCGGCGTCCGCCGCTCAACTTGAGAGGTTTTAATGGCAACGTCAGCTGTTTCTGACGAGACCTTCGAGGCTGAAGTCAAGAAGGCCGATAAGCCCGTTCTGGTCGACTTTTGGGCGGAATGGTGCGGACCTTGCCGCATGATCGCGCCGATCATCGAAGAGATATCGGAAGAATTCGCGGGAAAACTTAAGGTTGTGAAGCTCGATATCGAGAGCAATCCCGGCGTCGCTCAAGCTTACAACATCCGGGGGATTCCGGCCCTTCTCCTGTTCAAGAATGGAGAAGTGGCGGGACAAAAAATCGGAGCGCTGCCAAAGCAACAATTGAAGGCGTGGATTTCCGAATCCGTCGCCTGACCGTATCTAAAAAGGCTCCGCATACGGGGCCTTTTTAGAGCATTTTGACGAAAACCGAGTCACCGTCATTGCGAGCGAAGCGAAGCAATCCAAGATTAAGTCTATGATTTTGTTTTGGATCGCCACGGCGGCAACCCCGCCTCGCGAAGACGGATGAGCGAAAGTTACCTAAATCCGCTCTAGTCTTTCAGATTGTAGATTTTGTTTTGAGGGTTCATGCGGTCTCTGCAGGATTTCCATCCTCTCAAGCCTGCCGAAGAGGCTTTGCGGATCGCAGCGGCCGAAGGCGGCAGATGCGCCATCGCCGACCGCCGGCCTGGCATTTGCGTGGAAAATAACGAAGTTCGCGGCGAATTTATCCGCTTTTTGGCGCTGGGCGGAGGCGACGGAGCGCTTGTGCACGAAGGCGGCCTTCGGCTTAGCGGCGCATACATCACCGGCCGGCTCAATCTCGATGGGTGCAGCGCCATCCGCCCGATGTGGCTGGAGGACTGCGTTATATCCTCGACGCTCGATTTCTATGACGCGGACACAAAAGTCATAAGCCTAGACGGCAGTCTGCTGCATGGCCTGCGAGGCGACCGCGCCAAGATCGACGGCAGTCTGCTTTTGCGCCGCGGCTTTGTCTGTGAAGGAGCGATAAGGCTTCCCGGCGCGACGATCGGCGGAACGATCGATTGCAGAGGGGCGGAGATAAGGGGCCGGCGTGGTCCTACGCAGAACCTCGCGATCGACCTTTCGACAGCAACGGTTCAGGGGAATTTGGAACTGTCGCATGGATTTTCGGCGAACGGCCTGATCCTGCTGAACGATGCGAAGATCGGCGGGTTGTTCGACTGCACCGAAGGGACGTTCGGCGCCGCGCCCACCGGGCAGCATGTGCCGGCGCCAGATCCTTGGGAGCGCGGCGTTCGCGCCATGAAATGCCACCGTCTGATCCTGAATGGCAGTCTCTACTTCCGCGGCAGCAAGAGCGAGGGCGAGCTTTCTTTAGCCGGCGCGGAAATCGGGGGCGATATCGATTGCCGGCGCGGCCATTTCCGAACGGCCGGAGATGGTGAGCGCGTCGCGCTGAACTTTACCCGCATCGATGTGTCGGGAAATCTTTATATGTCCGAAGGCTTCGAGGCTTTCGGTAAAGTGCAGCTTAACGGAGCGCGCATTCGAAGCAATGTCGTTTGCCGGGGCGGCACGTTTTCGATCCCCGACGATCTCGTTTCATCCGATTTGGCCGCGCCGGGGGACTCTTTCTCCGAAGATGCGCTGTCGCTTGTGAATGCGGAGATCGGGGGTGCTTTGATCTTCGCCGCCATCGAGCGGAATGGCGGCGCGTCCGCCACTTTGAACGGTTCACTCGATTTGAAAAGCGCTTACGCGCCGGTCTTTGTGGATGACGCCGCGTCCTGGCCAAGGCGTGCGCTCATTCACATCCCTGGCGAATTGCGCGACGTGATCCATCTCGACGGCTTCGTCTACGACCGGTTTGCGGGGAATTCGCCAGTCGACGCGGCAAGCCGTAAGAGATGGCTGCAATGCCAGCCACCCGCGCATCTCGGACGCGATTTCAAGCCCCAGCCCTTTGCGCAGGCGATCAAAGTTCTAAAGGCGACAGGTCATACGGAGGAAGCGCGCAGCCTCGCGATAGAGCAGCAGGTCTATCTCCTGCGCAGGCGCATTCGCCAGACGCCTTCGCGGGCGCTTGGCGCAATTTTGTGGGCGGGCACCTTCGGCGTGCTTGCAGGCTACGGCTATAAGCCGATGCGGCTTTTCACCATCATGGCGCTGGTCGGTTTCGTTTGCGGGTTCATATTCAAAAACGCCGCCGAGCAGGGCGCTTTCGCGCCGCGCGATCCGCAGGTCGTTTGGGCAACAGGGCTTGAGAATTGCAGGCCGGTGAACAAGGATAAGGCGACCGGAGGCGCCGGACAAAAAGCGAACGGAAACTGGGCGGAATGCGGCGATCCTTCTGGCGGCGCCGGTAAGGCTTTCGCCGAATATACCGAATTCAATCCGTGGCTCTATTCGCTCGATCTCATACTTCCGCTCATCGACATGAAGCAATATTCGAGCTGGCTTCCCATCAGGCAGCAGGTCGAAGTCAAGCTGCCGCCGGCTGGCGCGTTTACGCTTTCGGAGGCCGCGACGATGGAGCTTGTCTGGGCCGAACATCTTTTCGGCTGGCTGAGCAGCCTGCTTGCCATCGCCGTCTTGCGTCTGTGGTGGTCGCAAGCCACCGGCTCCTCGGAGCAAGGTTAAAGTTGGCTGGCTGCGTGCCTGCACGTTCGATCGAGCGCGACTTTCGCGAAGTTTGATTTATGTCAAAGCCGCGCCGGCCAAACAGCCTGACAATTAGATAATTGCCCCTCAATCCCGTGCTGACTGAACGAGAGTGCAAGCGGCTGAATGGCGGAAAGGACCTGCCATGACTCAAAATGTTGGGCTGCCAGATCGGCTTTTCAGGCTCATTGTCGGGATGTATCTGATCGCTATTGCATATTATCGGCCCGTCGTCGGATTGTCCGCGCTCGACAACAATCTCTGGCTTGGTTGGGCCGGAGTGCTCCCACTTTTGTCCGCTATTTTAGGATCGTGCCCGTTTTTTACACTCATAGGTTTCAGCTCGAAAACAATCGATGCGTAACATTCCATTTGTAGAATACTATGGAGGCGCTAATCTTCACCTTTACGGGAAAAACTTGATGCACGGTATACTTACACGTTGCGAACTTTGCCCTGGGAGGCATAGGAGCATATGTGGTGTGCTCGATCATCCCGACTTGGAGGCTCTTGCAAAAATAAGCCGGCACAAATCCTTCAAAGCGCATAGCGTCATCTTTCGCGATGGCGATGAATCCAATCAATATTTCAATATCAATTCCGGTATAGTCAAACTCGTAAAAACGCTCGCCGATGGCCAGCAGCATATCGTGGGACTTCTTTATCCGCTGGATTTCCTAGGGCGGTCCCTTAACGCGCGTCATACCTATGCAGCGGAAGCAGCGACAGATGTCGAGCTATGCGTTTACGCGCGCGCATCCTTCGAAGCGTTTTTGAAAGCTCACCCCGACGTCGAACGGAAAATCTATGAATTGACGCTTCGGGAACTCGATACCTGCCGGGATTGGACGTTGCTTCTCGGGCGCAAATGTTCCTATGAGCGCGTTGCGGGCTTTTTGTCGATGATCATAAATCGCATGCCGGAAACCGAATGCGGCGAGACCCATCCCAACCGCGCGCATTTCCAGCTTCCCTTCACGAGAGCAGAAATGGCGGATTATCTCGGACTGACGCTCGAAACGGTCAGCCGCCAATTCAGCCGGCTCAAGCAGGAGAAAATCATCGAGCTTCCCTCAAGCCGGGATATCGTCGTGCCGAATATCGGCCTGTTGGCCGCTGCTGCGAATATCGAGACATGTTCCGTTGCCATTGAGAACGGTCAAGGCAAGGTTAGCGTGTGAATCGGTCGCCCTCGGGCGATGTGCGCCGGCGCGGCGGCTTGAACAAGATTTGCGGCGGTTGTCTATGAGCGATGGAACGGAAGCCATCCAGGATGAAATCATTGCGTTTCTCATGCTCGGCGAGAGCTATTCGCTACCGGCAGCCACGGTGAAACGGATCGATACCCACGCCGCCATTATTTTCCTTGCCGGCAACCGCGCCTATAAATTGAAGCGATCCCTTCGGCTCCCTTATCTCGATTTCTCGACAGTTGAAAAGCGGCGGCGCATTTGCGAACGCGAAGTCGAGCTTAACCGCGCAACCGCGCCTGGCCTTTATCTTGGCGTTGTGCCGATCGTGCGAAGCGCCGCCGGCCAGCTAAATATTGGGGGAGAGGGCCCGGCATTAGACTGGCTGATCGAGATGGCGCGGTTTGAGGAGAACGCCCTTCTCGATCGGCTGGCGGCGATGGAAAAGCTCGATATTCGCCTGATTGTTAGCTTGGCCGAAGTGATTGCGAGATTTCACGAGGCAGCGCCGATACACACAAATTCGGGTTGGCTGGATAGTCTGAATGCTATCGCCGATAATATTTCAGCCGCATTCCACCGCGCCGAGTCCAAAGAGATCGGGATCGCGGCGGAGGACTATCTTCAAAGCCTTCGCGCGCGCATCCGGGAGCAATCGCCCCTGCTGGCGCGCCGCGAAGAACAAGGCTATGTGCGCCGCTGTCATGGCGATCTTCATTTAAAAAACATCGTGTTAATCGAAGGCGAACCCGTTCCTTTCGACGCGCTGGAATTCGATGAGCAATTGGCCACCATCGACATTCTTTACGATTTGGCGTTCCTCTCGATGGACCTTTGGCAGCGCGGTTTGCACGGCCACGCCAACACTCTTCTCAATAACTATTTTTATCGAAGTAAGACGCCGGACGCGCTGGAAGGGCTGGCTGCCATGCCGTTCTTCATGTCGCTGCGCGCAGCGATTCGCGCCATGGTCGGCCTAGACGCGCTGCCTTTTCTTGAAAGAGAGAGCCGGCAGCGTATGTTGCGCGGCGTGCGATGTTATTACGATCTCGCAAACAAACTGATTGAGAAAAAACCGCCATGTCTCATAGCGGTGGGCGGTTATTCGGGCGCCGGGAAATCCACGCTTGCCACGGGCCTTTCGCCGAAAATTGGCGCTCCGCCAGGGGCGCTCCATGTTCGCACCGATGTCGAGCGCAAGCTAATGCTCGGCGTGGCCCTTGAACGGCGCCTTGCCCCTGAGCGTTACACCGCCGAGGCCATGGAGACAGTTTACGATAGGCTTTTCACTAAAGCAAAAACTGCGCTGAAGGCCGGGCAGGCCGTCATTGTCGACGCGACTTTTTTGTTACCGGAACACCGCGCGAAAGTGGAGCGTCTGGCGGCGGATTCCGGCGTCAGATTTTTCGGACTATGGCTGCAAGCGGACACGGATGAGCTTTATCGCCGGGTGGCGAAGCGGACCGGCGATGCCTCAGACGCCGGCGCCGCCGTCGTCACCGGGCAATTGGACACGCAAGCCGCCGCGCCAGACTGGCTCGTCGTCGATGCCGGCGGTTCTCCAGTGAATGTGCGCGAAGCAGCTGAGAAAAGACTTTTGGAGGCTTCGGGAAGCGCGTGCGGGGGAACCGCGCTTCCCATGCTTTAAAGGGTAAAAAAGTGGAAATCAGGAGACTATCGGGGAGCCATTTGGGCTCTCCTTTTTTCACATGACCATAAGGCGATCGTCGACCTGGTTGACGCCAGGTGCTGCCCAAGCTGCTGAAATTACGGCATTTCGCTCGCTCCAATTATCGACACGGCCTTCAAGCGTTACCGACCCCTCGGATACAGAGACGCGAATATTGCGCGCTTCGGTTTCCGCACTGCGGCGAAGAGCATTCTCAATCATTCTCTTGATATCGGTGACGTTCGGCCTTGGCTCGATCTCGATGTAATTCGAAATGCCCGCTACGTGCGAAAGCTTTCGGACCGCTTCTTCCGCGGCGGCTTTCTGGAATTGCCAATCTACCATCCCGGTGAGCTTTACGTAGCCGTGCCGGACGGTGATCTTGATTTTTTCGTCCGGAACGAGAGCATGCCATCGCAAGATATCGGCCGCACGGCTCGCAATTTCATCGTCCGCCATCTTCGGCGATGCCGCGAAGCGGACTTCGATCTCGTCAGCGATGGCGCGGACGCCGTATATTCGCTGGACGGCGTCTTGAACCGCGAGTTTCTCCGCATAGCTTTTCACATGGCCGCTGAGCGTTACGACACCTTTGTCCGCAGCAACTCCGATATGCGCGGGGTCGACGCTGGGCTCGAATTCCAACTCGTCCAAGATGAGCTGCTTAAGTTCCAAGTCATCCATGACACATTTCCTTTCCGCAAGGAGATCCAAACCGTGCGCGCCGCAGAAAGATCGCTTAGCTTGGTGGACCCGCGCACAAAGTTGACAGCCGATCTTTGAATGGCTTCATGAGCTTCGTACTTTCGGCCGCATAGTCGGTGACGAAATCGTTCAAGAACGAAGTTTGAACCTGCGTTAGTTCAGATGGAGTCCGGCAAGCGGCGACTGACCCGGGAATTTTCAGATAACGCATTAGCCGGCATTCATAAAAGCGGCATAGATCGATCTGGCTCTCGACAAAGCGATTGAACACGGCTGTGCCGGACTTCTGTAAGCTTCCCATGAAGTCGTTTTGAGAAGAGTTATAGGTCTTCGGCGCCATGAAATTTTCATTGCTCGCCATCGACTTTGCGAAGCTGTCGCAGCTTTTCTGCCAATTCTGGATAGACTCGACATACATATTCACAATTGGCGTCGCATCGAACTCGATTTGCTTCATAGCCTGGGGCGCGGGCATATTGAACTCCACCCTAATTGTAAGACTTGCTTGGCTTGAATTTATTCACCTTCGGCAGTTGGGTTTTTGATCGATATCAAAAGTTCTTTAAATAGTGTTTTCTACTGCCTTGGTTGCCTGATCCACCGACTCACCGGTGCATCTAAAAATTTTGATTAGAATCAATGCGCGCTAAGGTAGCACTCTATATTGCTTTGCCCCATGAAACTGGAGGCAAGCCAAGATGTATTCTCCTAACGCTGGGCCATCTACCGAAGGCAAACGGTCTGCCCATCGCAGTGCGATGCAATTTCCTGCTCCGCAACATACGTTCGCCAATTCTAAGCGCGAGACGATGACGAAGCGCCTCGGGCGTTTCCGCTGTCTGAAGCTTCTGGCCGGGGCCGCGCTTGCCTTCGGTCTCGCAGGATGCGTTCAATCGGAACACCCGCTTTTGGCCAACGCGAAACCGCTGGTCGGAGAAGTATTCGAGGCGCATTTTTACGAGAACTTCGTAGACGGAAAGGCCTCGAAGGAGCACACGGCGGTCTATCGTTGGAAGAGCGACCAATATGTCCGGGTTCGCGGGCCCGAACAGGATGTGGCCAGTTTCGTTGGGACGCCGCTCGATGGCGCCGATTTCATCGTCGAGGGGACGGACGAATCCAAGACAGTGTTCAGCTATTGGATTGCGCGAAAAGTTGTCGATGGAGTCTATCTCATCGTGCCGCTTGATGAAAATGACGCCGACGACGCCACGCGCGCCGCTGCTTGCACCGGCAAGAAACTTACCGGCGTGTGCTTTGTCGAACGCAAAGATCAGCTCGTTAAAATCGCCCAAGCGACAGCATCGAAACCCCTGCACAATCCAACGCTTGGCGTTCTCATTTTGAGACGGGAGGGCGTTTAGCCGAATTCTGCGGCAGGGCGCGCCTTGACTATGCCCGCGCCCTGCTATTTAGGCGCCAATATTCGCAAAACCGCTCGCCCTGAAACATCGGCGAGCGGAAAATAGAGACGATGATTTGCCGGATCGATAGCCACCGAATGAGCGCCCTCGCCGATGAAGACATCGCCGAGGGCGCGCGGCGCCGAAGCCTCGGCGATGTCGAAGCTCGAAAGATTTCCCGACTCGGACGCGACATACAGACGGTTCGCTGCTGCATCGATTGTCAGGACGTCTGGATCGTGCGAGACGGGCATAGCCGCGAGCACTTTGCCCGTGGTCAAATCGACGGTCAGTAGCTTGTCGTTGCCGTCGCATGCGACATAGCCGATGGCTGCGTTCGGCGCGATGGCCAAGCCGTGGGGATGTTTGCATCCGCCAAGGCGATGCCGCCGGCCTACTTGCAGACGTTCAGCATCGATAACGATAAGCTCATCGTGAGACTGGACCGGCGCATAAATTCTCTTGGTGATGGGATCGTACTGAACGTTCCCGGTCTGGCCGCCGGCGTCGATGCGCGCCACAAGCTTGTCGGTCTTGGCGTCGATGACGATGATCGCGCCTCCGAACTCATCGGAGACGAAAATCCTTTCGTCATTCCCGTCATAGGCGATGCCATCCGGGAAGACGCCGCCGGGCAGACGGGCGATTTCGCGTAAAGTAGTCATATCGAGAATGGCGACGGCGCCGCTGCCGGAGGAAAGTCCGGCGATGCCCAGCGCTACAGAAAGCGACGCGCGAAGGCCCGCGCCAGGAACGCTCGCGAAGACTTTCTGGAGCGCGGGGACGGCCAGCACCCCCGTAATTTTTGGAAAACCGTCGAGTTCGGCGGCAAGTTTTCGTTCTTCGGTGTTGAAAACAAGGAGCTTCCCCGCGCCCATTTTCGCGATGTAGAGCCGATGCGCGGCCGGATCGATACTTTGATAATCGATACGCCCAGTCCCCTCGCCCAAAGGGACGTCCTCGACTTTCGAGAAGAGGGAGTCGTAGGAAGGCGCGGACGCCGCATATCCCTTTGCCGCGATGCCACACATCGCGCTTAGCGCGGCCCAAGCCACAATAAATTTCAGAAGCGTCCGGGTCATGAGCAGTTCCTTCGAACGATCGGCATCCGCATTTCAGCGAACCAATACCCAGGTTGGATTCAGGATCGGAAAGGCGATCAGCCCTATGGCCGCCGTCACGGCGATCAAGAGCGGATTGCTCACCTTCCAGCGAAACAGGATCGCCAGCGACACAATTGCAATCAGCAGGGTGAGCCAATCGCCGATTGCGATTTTGCCTAACAGCACGCAGGCGCCGAGAATGCTGCCGATAGCGGCTCCGTAAGCGCCCTTGATGAAGCCCTGCAGGTTGGGATTTGCGCGATGGCGCGCAACGATTGGGGCCGCGATGAGCACGATTAGAAAAGACGGCAAGAATATCCCGACTGTCGCCGCCAATGACCCCCAAAAGCCCGCCACGAGAAAACCCACGAAGGTTGCGGTAATGACGACAGGGCCGGGGCTTATCATGCCGACGGCGACGGCAATCAAAAATTCCCGTTCACCGAGCCAGCCATATTCGGTCACGAGCCCTTGCTGCAAAAACGGAACGATCACGAGTCCGCTTCCGAAGGTGAATGCGCCTGCCTTCAGGAAAAAAAGCAGCAATTTTAGAACTATCGAGCCTGACGCCGCCACGGGTTGGATGGCCATCGATAGCGGCAGGACGCCCACAGGCGCGAAGGAAGGGAGCGTCATCGGCGCCTTTCGATCCTTCAACAGCGTCCCAAAGTAAAGGGCGCCCGCGATGCCCGACGCGATGAAGAGGAGGGCGATTTCCGCTTCAAGCAGAACGGTGACCGCAAAACACACCGCGGCGATAATCCATTGCAAGCGATGCTCCATGCCAAGCTTCGCCAACCGGTAGCTGGAATGCAGGATAAGCGCGATGACAGCCGGGCTGACGCCATAGAAAATGCCCGTCACGCCTTTGAGGTCTCCGAAATGCACGAAGAGCGCGCCAAGAGCCGCTACGATAAGGAAATTGGGAAGGATGAACGCCCAGCCTCCCGCGCATGCGCCCCAAAATCCTCCACGCAAATAGGCAATGAATATTCCGACCTGAATTGCTAGCGGTCCGGGCAAAGACTGGCAGACCGCAACGGCTTCGCGCATTTCCTCGCGCGATAGCCATTTGCGCTCGCTGACGAGTTCGCGTTCCATCTGCCCGACAAGCGCTACGGGACCGCCGAAGCCCATAAAGCCAAGCCGGAGGAAATAGAGGGTCAGTTCGCGGATCGAAATCTGGCGGGCGGGTTCCGCGATGGGCTCAGTCATATATCGGCCTCTCTATTATCGATGGCGCTCGAATGCCTATTTACCGCTGCACCTAAATTGTAGCGGGCGATTCCGGCAGTCCCGCTACTTGGTATGGCGCCTCAAGCGCGATCCTTCGGTACAGCAGCCTGTGCATCCAGTACGTGCTTAAAGGCTTGCGCAAGGACGGCCGCCTCGCCCTTCGCCCAGTAATGGAGGAACATGATGCGGGGCGCTTCTCCGGTCATATGCTGGTGGATCGAGAGAATATTTATGCCTTCATGCCGCATGGCCTTGAGCACCGTCTGCAACTCGTTTTCGGTCATGGCGAAGTCGCCGTCGATAACCGCCTCGGCATCGCGGCCGCCAAAAGCAGCCCAGGTATTAACGCCCATTTCCTTGCCGATAGCGGTTCCGTGCATTGTCGCGGGGCGGCCAATCACGACCTTGAACATGCCTTGCGCGGCTTGGCCTTTCATCCCCAAAATGGTTTCAAGAGGCGCAGCCGTGATGGCGTTCTCACCGCCGATGTTAGGGGCGCCAAAAGACTTGGCGGGAGCAGGGTTCTCCGATCGAACGAGCGCAATCTTATCCCAGACAGCCTTGACGCCGCTTGCAAGCGCGCCCGCGTCTCCCATGCCGCCGATATGCATGAAATAGACCTTGGGCCGATCGAAAAAGAAGTGATTGTGGAGCGCGGTAACCTCAAGGCCGTTATCGAGCGCGGCGCTCATGGCGGGGTTGACCTCATCCTCCAGAACCACTGTGTCGCCCATGACCATCGCGTCCCCATGCGCCGCCGGCGTGAACGCAGCCCAGGAACCGAGCCCCATGAAAGGCGGCATGGACCAGCCATCCACGTCGATCTCGATATCGCTGCGAGGCTTATTGATCTTAAAGACGTGCTCATCCTGGATCGTCGTTCCCTCGATCCCGATGGTCTGCTCGATCTTTGCTGTATCTAGAGCAGACTGAGCGGCCGACGGCTGGATGAAGAGAGCCGTACCGGCCGCAAAAATAAGTGAAGCTGTGAGACGCATCGTCTGATTTCCCTTATTG
>Ga0209069_10001731_pt1 | contig 11195 bp, 14 predicted proteins | sample Str013_2_FD_187202 | JGI IMG/M metagenome (GOLD analysis project Ga0209069, IMG submission 187202) | Freshwater sediment microbial communities in response to fracking from Pennsylvania, USA - Straight Creek_MetaG_SC_2013 (SPAdes) (version 2) | ecosystem: Environmental > Aquatic > Freshwater >...
GTGCGCGCCGGCCAGCCGCCCGACGTCGTCGAGGTCGCCCAGCAGCCACAGCACCAGGCCGAGCAGGACGCCGCCGGCCAGCCCGCCGACGATGCCGGCACCGCTCCGGCTGACCACGTTGTGCGGTGCCACGTACCGGTCGTTCATGGCTCACCTCCTCGCCGCCCGGTCCGGCGCACACCGTGCACTGTGCACCGTGCACTGTGGACACTGTGGCCAGGACACTGTGGACAGGACACTGTGGACACCGTGCACAGTAGACAATCCGCGCGTCCCGCACCAGCGACCAGGCCGTGCCGTCCGGTACCGGCCAACGGGTGGCGGGTCAGCGCCGGGTCACGCTGGCCAGGGCGCGCTCCACGGCCAGGCAACGGTCCTCGACGTAGTCCAGGCCGCCGGCCACGGCGATCGCGCGCGCCTCGGCGGACACGATGCCCTGCTGCAACCACAGCGCCTTCGCGCCGATGGCGACCGCCTGGCGGGCCACCTCCGGGGTGTCCGGCGCGGGCCGGAACACGTCGACCAGGTCCACCGGTTCGCCGATGTCGGCCAGGGTGGGGTAACACGGCACCCCGAACAGTTCGGTCAGCGCCGGGTTCACCGGGATGATGCGCCAGCCGTGCCGCTGCATCTGCAACGGAATGGCGTGTGCCGGCTTGTCCGGGTACCGCGACGCGCCCACCACCGCGATGGTGGCACTGTCGCGCAGGATCTCCTCAGGTGTCCGCACGATCGAACGGTACCCCGGTCACAGCAGCCGGAGCTGCGCCGGCCCGGCCGGTACCGCGGCGGCCGGTACCGTCGCGCCGAGGCCGAACCGCCGTGCCGCGGCCCGTACCCGGGCGGTGACCTCCCGCTGGTACGCGGCGGGGGAGTAGGACCCGTCCCGGAACAGCTCCCGGTAGCGCGGCAGCAGGTCCGGGCGTACCCGCTGCAGCCAGGCCAGGTACCACTCCCGCGCACCCGGGCGCAGGTGCAGCGGCAGCGGCGTGACGCTGGCCGCGCCCGCCCGGGCGATGGCGGCGACGGTGACCTCGATGCTGACCGGGTCGTCGGTCAGGCCGGGCAGCAGTGGCGCCATCAGCACCCCGACCGGGAAGCCGGCCTCGGTCAGCCGGGCCACCGCCGCCAGCCGCCGGGCCGGCGAGGGCGTACCCGGTTCGACGCTGCGCCACAGCCGCTCGTCGGTGAACCCGACCGACATGGCCAGCCCGACCTCGGTGACCTTCGCCGCCTCGGTCAGCAGGTCCAGGTCGCGCAGGATCAGGGTGCCCTTGGTGAGAATCGAGAACGGGTTGGCGAAGTCGCGCAACGCGGCCAGGATCGGGCGCATCAGCCGGTACCGGCCCTCGGCCCGCTGGTAGCAGTCCACGTTGGTACCCATCGCAATCGGCGCCCCGCGCCAGCGCGGCGCCGCCAGTTCGTGCCGCAGCAGCCGCCCGGCGTTGACCTTCACCACGATCTGCCGGTCGAAGTCGTCCCCGGCGTCGAGGTCGAGGTACGTGTGGCTGTTGCGGGCGAAGCAGTTGTGGCTGATCACACCGGCCGCGATGAAGTCGCCGGTACCGGTGGTGAGGTCGAACATCGGGATGGACAGGTCCAGTGACTCCACCGCGACCACGCCCAGCGGCACGTTGGACTTGACCGAGCGGCCCAGCAGCGACCGCTTGCGGCTGGCCGCGGGGTCCACGGTGAGGAAGAACCGTACCTGCGCGGCCAGCCCGCCGCGCAGCCGCACGTACCGCAGGCCGCTGGGGTTGCCGGTCTCCTCGACCACGAACTCCAGCCCGAACCGGGCCAGCGCGGCCTGCAACTGGCCGAGCACCTCCGGATCGGTACTGGAGATGCGCAGCGCGCTGGCCGGTCCGCAGCTCCCGTCGGCGTCATAGATGCCGGCCAGGAAGCCCTTGTCCCAGTCCGGACCCGGGCTGGCCGGGCGGATCGCCAGCCCCTGTACCCCGCGCAGCCCGCGGGCCGGGCGCAGCCCGGCCTCCGCGTCCAGGCCGAGGTCGGCCAGGTAGGTCCGGGCCCGGTCGAGCACCTCGGCGTCGTCGCGGCGGGCGATGCGGCCGCCGCGCAGCACCCCGTAGAGGTACCCGCGGCGGTACTCGGCACAGTCCCGGGGCGGCGCCGGCAGCCGCCCGACGCCGAGCAGCTTGTTGCCCCGGGTCAGGTGCGGGCGCCGGCCGGGGCCGCTCAGCTCGCCGGTGACGTGCTTCCAGCCCCGGTCGGTGAGGAACCGGTGCTCACCGCTGGCGACCAGGCGGGTACCGTCGGCCAGGGTGACCCGGTACGCGGGCTTGACCGTGGACCAGTGGTCCAGCACGGTGGTGTGCACGTAGCGCCGGTACTTGCCGCGCAGGGTGGTGCCGTACACGCTGTCGCCGACCCGGATCGAGGCGATGGGCCTGACCCGGCCGTCGGCCATCAGGATCGGGGTGTCCCCGGACAGGCAGTAGGTGCAGGCGTGCCCGCACCCCCGGTACGGGTTGACCGTCCACTGGAACGGCAGGCGCGAGCCGCCCGGCACCTTGCTGATGATCGATCTGGCCTGGATCTCGTAGAAGGTCGTGCCGGCGAAGCCGGGCGTGTCGAAGGTACGGGCGACCGCGGTCGGTAGCGCCAGCGGCAGGCGGGCCTGCGCCGCCGGTACCGAGGAGGTCGGTTGTCCTGTCCCGTGTCCGGCGCGAAGCCCGTCCCAGCGCATACGGCATATTAGCACACCTGTTCGAATGGCACCGATGCCCGGACCGGCGGCGTACCCGTCCGTACGCCGGGCCTGGTCACGCTCCCTGCGCGGCGACCTGACGCCGTACGTCGTCCATGTCCAGCGCGCGGATCTGGGTGATGAGCGACTCCAGGGCCGCCTCGGGCAGCGCACCGGCCTGCTCGAACACGATCACGCCGTCGCGTACCGCCATGATCGTGGGGATCGACCGGATGTCGAACTGGGCCGCCAGGGTCGGCTCCGCCTCGGTGTCCACCTTGCCGAACACGATGTCGGGGTGCCGCTCGGCGGCCTTCTCGAACCGGGGCGCGAACGCGCGGCAGGGCCCGCACCACGCGGCCCAGAAGTCCACCAGCACGATCCCGTCACTGGTCAGCTCGCCGAAGTTGGCGGCGGTGAGGGTCTGGGTAGCCATGCGATTCTCCGTTCTCGGCCGGTTGGGCGTCCAACCGGCTGTAACCCTGTGGTACCAGACCGGATTCCCGCGGGTCGCGGTGCGGTACCGCACACTGGAGCGGTGGACGTGGCGGAGTTCCTGTACGACGGCGACTGTGCCTTCTGCTCCTCCTGTGCCCGGGTGCTGGCCCGGCTGCTGCCCGGCGCCGCGCGGATCGTCGCCTGGCAGCAGGCCGACCTGGCCGTGGCGGGACTGAGCCCGGCCCAGTGCGACGAGTCGGTCTGGTGGGTGGGTCGGGACGGTACCCGGGCGGCCGGGCCGGTGGCCATCGGGTACCTGCTGGGGGCGGCCCGGCCCGGCCCGCTGGCGCCGCTGTGGCGGACCGCCGGCGCGCTGCTGCGGCACCGGCCGGTCCGCGCCGTGGCCTGGCCGGCGTACCGCTGGGTGGCGCGCAACCGGCACCGGCTGCCCGGCGGTACCCCGGCTTGCGCACTGCCGCACACGTACGGTGATCCCGTGCACGAGACTCCCCACGCTCCGTAGACGAAGTGTGTGCGTTGCGCGTATAGAAACTCACGAGTTCATAACCACTGGCCACATGCGCTGGCCTGCGCCACGGGCGGCGCTCACAATGAGTCACAACATAGCGTGGGCGGCGGGTGCCGGGGAGGGCCCCGCCGTTCATTGCGTCCAGGGGCCGGCTGCTGCTCCCGCACCGTGGCGCCACTCGGACGATCCTGCATCCGGTACCCGGTGTCAATCCCCGCCCACGTGCCCGGCCCGCCGGTACCGTCGGCGGCGCGCTCGCCTACCGTCAGCGGTACGGGCCCGCGCGCCCGGCCCGTACCGTCGCTGGGGGTGTCGCCGATGCAGTTCGGCCGCTATTTCGAGGAGTTCGAGGTCGGCGCGGTGTACCGGCACTGGCCCGGCAAGACCGTGACCGAGTCCGACGACCACCTGTTCTGCCTGATCACCATGAACCACCACCCGCTGCACCTGGACGCGCACTACGCCGCGACCGCCACCGAGTTCGGCCGCAACGTGGTGGTCGGCAACCTGATCTACTCGCTGCTGCTCGGCATGTCGGTGGCCGACGTCAGCGGCCGGGCCATCGCCAACCTGGAAGTGGAGTCGCTGCGCCACGTGGCGCCGACCTTCCACGGCGACACCATCTACGGCGAGACGACGGTGCTGGCGGTCAAGGAGTCGACCTCGCGGCCGGACCGCGGGGTGGTCACGGTGGAGACCCGGGGGTACAAGCAGGACGGCACGATGGTGTGCGTGTTCCGGCGCCGGGTGATGGTACCGAAGCGGGCGTACGCCGGGCCGGAGCTGCCCAGCTTCCCCAGCCCGCGGCCGGCGGACTGACCCGGGCCGCGGTGCCCGGGGAGTACCGGCGGCATATGCTGGCCGCGGGAGGTCATCATGGCGTACCCGCCGCCGCCGCGGCACACCACCTGGCTGCGCACTGGCGTGTCCGCCTTCACCCGCGAGGAGTGGGCCGCGCTGGTACGGCTGCCGGGGCAGGTCGTGGTCGCGGTCGCGTACACCGAGACGGTACCGCCCAAGACCGTGGCCCAGGGGCTGGCCGGGCTGGCGGCGGTGGCCGCCGGCCGGGGCTCGGCCAGCGCGCTGGTCCGGCAGGTGGTCGCGGCGATCTACACCGAGGAGCCGGGGCTCACCGGGGTGGCCACGGCCGAGGGTACCGCCGCCGGGGTGGCCGCGCTGGCCGCCAGCGCGCGCACCGCGGCGGGGGTGCTGGCCCGGCACACCGGCCGCGCCGACGTCGACGCGTACCTCGGCTGGCTGGAGTCCATCGTGTCCCGGACCTGCCAGGGCCGGCCCGGCTGGTCCTGGTTGAGCGGCCGGTTCCGGTGCAGCGGCCGGCCGGTGGGCGGTACCGCCGAGCGGGCCCTGCTGGCCGCGCTGCGCGCGGCCTTCGGCCGGTAGGCCGGCCGATGCCGGGCGCCAGCGGCGTACCGGAACCCGGGTCCGTACCGGTCGGTCCGGACCCCGGGGTGGGCGTGGGCCCGTGGCCCGGACCGTGGCCGGACCAGCCGCACTACGACCCGGACCTGCTGGCCGCCGGCGACCGGCGCAACGTGGTGGACCGGTACCGGTACTGGCGGGTGGAGGCGATCGTGGCCGACCTGGACACCCGCCGGCACGCGTTCCACGTGGCGATCGAGAACTGGCAGCACGACCTGAACATCGGCACGGTGGTCCGCAACGCCAACGCGTTCCTGGCCGCCGAGGTGCACGTGGTCGGCCGGCGGCGATGGAACCGGCGCGGCGCGATGGTCACCGACCGGTACCAGCACCTGCGGTACCACCCGAGCATCGAGGCGTTCCTGGCGTACGCCGCCGGTACCGCGCTGGTGGTGGTCGGGGTGGACAACCTGCCCGGCGCGGGGGCGCTGGACGCGGCGCCGCTGCCGCGCCGGTGCGCGCTGCTGTTCGGCCAGGAGGGGCCGGGGCTGTCCGCCGCGGCCCGGGCCGGCTGCGCCCAGGTGCGGTACATCCCGCAGTACGGATCGACCCGGTCCATCAACGCGGGGGTGGCCAGCGGCATCGCCATGCATGAATGGATTCGGCAGCACGGAGCTACCCCGGCGACGAGCATGGTCCCAACGGCCCCTTGACGGGACCGGGCCGGGATGTGGAGGTTTGTACCGTGGGCGTGACGACGAGCTGCCCCCGCTGCGGCGGGGCGGTACGGCCACCGGGGTTGATGGTCTCCCAGTGGCGCTGTGACGGGTGCGGCCCGGTACCGCCGCTGCACGTACCGGCGCACATCGACGCCGCGATCGTGGCGTCGGCCGCGGCCCAGGCCGCCCCGCTGCCGCTGTGGTGTCCCTGGCCGCTGCCGCCGGGCTGGATGGTCACCGGGGTGGCCTGGGCCGGCGACGGCCACACCGGTACCCACGCCACCGTGCTGGCCTTCACCGGGCCGGCCCCGCTGTCCGGCGGCCCGGCCGACGCGCTGCTGGTGGCCGAGGAGCCCGGCGTCGGGCTGGGCAACCGGTACGCCCGGCTGGCCGGGCCGGATCCGGGGCCGTACCTGGCCGGCCAGCTCGACCACGGCAACGCCGCGGCCCGGGTGAAGGCGGCCGGCTGGCCGACTCCACTGTGGTCGGTCGGCCAGGCGGCCGACCGCAGCGCGTTCGTGGGTGAGGCCCGGGGCATGTGGCTGTTCGCCGTCACCTTCCCCGCCACGGCCGGGTACCTGCTGGCCGAGGACGTGCACCTGCTGGACCTGACGGAGTGGGTACCGCCGGAGTTGGTCTTCGGCGCGCCATCGCCGTACCTGCACGGTGGCGCGTGAAATACTCTCAGTCGTCCGGGGCAGTCATAAGCCGCCAGGAGATTCACCACAAGAAGTGCAACTGATACGCTCAGTACGCCACGGCATCACGTCGGGCGTCGTGGGGAGGGGAAGGCCCGAGATGGTCAAGAAGGTCCTCACCTGGGGTTTGGTCGCGTTCTTGATCTTCTTCATCGCGTACCGGCCAACGAGCGCGGCGACGGTGTTCAAGACTCTCGGCGGCGGCGTCATGGACATCGCCAGCGGCATCGGCGACTTCTTCTCCAGCCTCGTCGCCTGAGCGCACATGGCCACTGACGGCGGGAATCCGTACCGGGACGGGTCGGACCCCACCACTGCCGGCCCCTCGCGGCCAGAACCGCCCTGGTACGCCGGCGGCCCGGCGACCCACTCCTCGGACGAGACGGCCGAGTTCCTGCCGCCCGAACTCGACGACGACGAACTGGCCCCGCTGCAGGGCGGCGGTCGTACCCTCGGCCCGCGCAGCGTGATGTCGCTGGAGGACGAGCCCAGCGCGATGGTGTCGCGGTACCTGTTCCCCACCGAGAAGTTCCGCGGGGAGTGGAAGAAGCACTGGATCCACCTGGTCAAGGAGTTCCTGATCGGGGCCGCGGCCACGTTCCTGATCGGCTGGCTGGCCGGCTTCCTCGGCCGGCACGGGCAGCGCGGGCTGGTACCGGTGGCGATCGTGGCCTGGCTGGGCGTCATGGTGTACATCGGCTGGCGGATGGCCGACTGGTGGTACGACCGGTTCATCCTCACCAACAAGCGGATCATGGTGGTCAACGGCCTGATCACCCGTACCGTCGGGATGATGCCGCTGGTCCGGGTGACCGACATGAAGTACGAGCAGAGCCCGCTGGGCCGGATGCTCAACTACGGCACGTTCGTGGTCGAGTCCGCCGGCCAGGACCAGGCGCTGCGGACGGTCAAGCCGCTGCCCAACCCCAACGAGCTGTACCTGCGCATCGTCGAGGAGATGTACGAGCCCGAGGCCGTGGAGGCGCGGCTGAGCCGCTCGGCCGAGGACGCCGATGGCGGTGCCTGACCCGCGGCGCGGCCCGGCGATCGACCTGCACACCCACTCCACCGCCAGCGACGGCACCCTGGACCCGGCCGACCTGGTCCTCGCCGCGGCGGCCGCCGGCCTGTCCGTGGTGGCGTTGACCGACCACGACACCACGGCCGGGTGGGCGCCGGCGCGCGCCGCACTGCCGGACGGGCTCACGCTGGTACCGGGGGCGGAACTGTCCTGCCGCTGGTACCCCGACGGGCCGGCCGCGCCCGGCGTCGGGCTGCACCTGCTGGCGTACCTGTTCGATCCCGGCCACGACGCGCTGCGCACCGAACTCGCCCGGGTCCGCGACGCCCGGGCACACCGGGCCGAACGCATGATCGAGCTGATGCGCGCCGACGGCATCGACGTGACCTGGGACGAGGTCCGTACCCACGCCGCCGGCGGTACGGTCGGCCGCCCGCACCTGGCCCAGGCGCTGGTCCGCCGCGGCCTGGTCGGTACCGTGGCCGAGGCGTTCGCGCCGCGCTGGCTCGGCCGCCGGTACCGGCTGCCCAAGGACGACATCGACGTGTTCCGCGCGCTGGCGCTGGTCCGGGACGCCGGCGGGGTACCGGTGTTCGCGCACCCCCGGGCCAGCCGGCGCGGGCCGACGGTACCGGACTCGCTGATCGTGGACCTGGCCGCAGCCGGCCTGTACGGGCTGGAGGCCGACCACGAGGACCACGCGCCGCCCGAGCGCGACCAGATCCGCGCGCTGGCCGGCGAGCTGGGGCTGGTGGTGACCGGCGCCAGCGACTTTCACGGCGCGAACAAGACGGTCCGGCTCGGCGCGCACCTCACCGCCCCGGACCAGTACGCGTCGATCGTGGCCGCGGGGCAGGGGTGTGCTATCTCTGCACGGTGAACATCACGCTGTTCGGTACCGCCTTCGTGACCCTGCTGGTGATCATCGACCCGCCCGGCATGGTACCGATCTTCCTGGCCCTGACCGGGCCCATGCCGGTCCGGCTGCGCCGGCGCGCGGCCTGGCAGGCGGTCGCGCTGGCCGCCGGGGTGATCGTGGTGTTCGCCGTGGCCGGCCAGCGCATCCTGCAGTACCTGCACATCGACCTGCCCGCGCTGCAGGGCGCCGGCGGCCTGCTGCTGGTGCTGGTGGCGTTGCAGGTGCTCACCGGCCGTACCGACGGGCAGGCCGAGGGCACCACCTCGAACGTCGCGCTGGTACCGCTCGGGACGCCGCTGCTGGCCGGGCCGGGCGCGATCGTGGCGACCATGCTGTTCGTACGCCAGGCGCACCGGTTCGCCGACTTCCTGGCCCTGGCCCTGGCGATCGTGCTGGTGTTCCTGGTGGTCTGGCTGGTGCTGCGGTTCTGCGGGCTGATCGTGCTGATCCTGCGCCCGGGCGGGATCGAGGTGCTGACCCGGATCGCGGGGCTGCTGCTGGCCGCCATCGCGGTACAGCTCATCGCCGACGCGGTCGGCGCGTTCGTCACCACGTACCTGCACACGCCGCACTGAGCGGCCGCGGGCGGTACCCCTGCCCGGGTCAGCGACCGGTGGCGTCGGCGGCGGCGCGGGAGCGGCGGCGGCGGTGCATGGACAGGCGCATGCGGTACCACAGGCCGCGGCGCCGGGGCCGGTACACCGCGCGCTCGCGGGCCGGGCGGCTGGCCGCCGGTACCGCCTCGCCGTCGCCGGACGCCTTCGCCTGCACCCGGGCCACCCCGGTCTCCAGGTCGATGCCGGCGCCGTTGGCCACGTCCACCTTCTTGCGCTTGGCCTCCTCGACGTGCTCGGTCTGCTTGTGCTTGGACGGCCGGAACAGCCCGTCGATCTCGGCCAGGCCGGCGGAGATCGCGGCGGTGGCGGCCGAGTTCTCGTCCCCACCACGCATCCAGCGCATCAGACCCATGCACGAACTCCTCACCCGTGGTCACGGCGGTCCCGGGCGGTCACCGGCCGGGCCACCGGCCCAGTGTCGCACCCGGATGGCAGGATCGGCCACGTGCGTGACGCCACCAGCTCAGGATCGGTACGGTCGGTGACCTCTGGGGCGGGTGAGCAGCTCGGCTTCGACGGCATGCCGCAGCGCCTGTTCGTGTGTACCCCGAGCAAGCTGGCCAGCTACGACGACTGCCCGCGCCGGTACCGGTTCAGTTACGTGGACCGGCCGGCCCCGCCCAAGGGGCCGCCGTGGGCGCACAACTCCCTGGGCGCCAGCGTGCACACGGCGCTGCGCCGCTGGTACGACCTGCCGGAGCAGCGCCGTGGCCCGCAGGCGCTGCCCGGGCTGCTGCGGGCGACCTGGGTCAGCGAGGGGTACCGCGACGACGAGCAGGAGCGGGAGGCGTTCGCCCGGGCACTGGGCTGGCTGGAGACCTACGTCGCCGGGCTGGATCCGGCCGACGATCCGGTCGGCGTGGAGCGCACGGTGGCGGTCAAGACCGGCCTGCTGGCGCTGTCCGGCCGGGCCGACCGCATCGACCGGCGCGGCGACGAACTGGTGATCGTCGACTACAAGACCGGTCGGGCCGAGCTGACCGGCGACGACGCCCGCGGCTCCCGGGCGCTGGCGCTGTACGCGTACGCCGCGGCCCGGGTGTTCCGCCGCCGCTGTGTGCGGGTCGAGCTGCACCACCTGCCCACCGGTACCGTCGCCGCGCACGAGCACACCGACGGTACCCTGCGGCGCCACCTCGACCGGGCCGAACAGACCGCGCAGGACATCCTGGCCGCGCAGCGTGACCTGGCCGCCGGTACCGACCCCGACCTCGCGTACCCGGCCAACCCCGGCGCGCTGTGCGCGTGGTGCGACTACCGGCGGGTGTGCCCGCCCGGGTCGGCGGTACCGGCGAAGGAGCCCTGGGCCGGCTGACCCACCGGTACCGCCGGCCGTACGGCTCAGCCCTCCGGGCGGACCACGCCGGCCCAGGGCTCCTTCGCCGGTACCGGTGGGTCAGCCGGCCCGGGCCGCGTCGGCGCGCGCCATCGCGGCCTGGTAGATCGGGCCCTGGGCGAATCGGTCCGGCAGCAGGGCCAGCGCGGCGCGCAGCGCCCGCACCGTGGCGGACGCGGACACGTCCGTGGTCGGCAGGCCGGGCAGGCCGTACAGCCGGCGGGCCCAGCGCGGCAGCAGGCCGACCGCGAGCGACGCGGCACCGAGGTACACCAGCCGTACCGGGGTGAAGCCCAGCCGGTACGGCAGCGGCGGGCTGGTGAGGAACCGCGCCGCGGTGATCCCGTCCGGGCCCAGCGCCAGCTCGGGCCGGATGTCCCGGTAGTACCGGCGCACCGCGGCGGCGCTGGCCGGTACCGTGGCCGGGTCCAGCCCGACCAGCTCGGCGACCCGGCGCTGCTCGTCGTGGTACCGGTCCAGTTCGGCCGGTGCCAGCGGTACCCCCGCCTGTACGGCCACCGTGGCGAACGACTCGACCTCGGTCACGTGTACCCAGCGCAGCAGGTCCGGCTCGTCGATCCGGTACGGCTCGCCGGTACGGGGGTCGACCGCGCGCATCCGGGCGTGCAGCGCCCGGACCCGCCGCCCCGCCTCGCGGGCCTGTGCCGTGGTGCCGTAGACCGTGGTCGCCACGTACCGCGCGGTACGCCCGAGCCGGCCCCAGGGGTCGGTCTTCTCGAGGATCCCGCCCACACGCGCGATGATAGCCTCGACTTGCGTCTGCTGCTCGGCCACCTCCGCCTCGGTGGCATCGGGCTTCATGACGTACAC
>Ga0209069_10001732_pt1 | contig 11193 bp, 13 predicted proteins | sample Str013_2_FD_187202 | JGI IMG/M metagenome (GOLD analysis project Ga0209069, IMG submission 187202) | Freshwater sediment microbial communities in response to fracking from Pennsylvania, USA - Straight Creek_MetaG_SC_2013 (SPAdes) (version 2) | ecosystem: Environmental > Aquatic > Freshwater >...
GCATTGGAAGTGATGCGACCGGCGGGAATCGCGCCCTTGCGCAGCGCCCACAGGAAACGCTCAGCCCATTGCTCGCGCACGGGGGCGCGCTCCACATCGGCCAGGGTGCGGGCGACACGCTGATAGGTGTCGTCCATGGTCATGTCGACCGGGGCGCCATCCTTGGAAGTCAGGCGGTATTTCTTGTCCCAGATGTCCAGGGAGGCTTCCTGGAAGGGGATGGCATCAACGTACTTCGGTTCGATCTTCACGACAGTTAAGCTGGCTTCCTTCCAGGCTGAGGGCGATCGTTGCGGCGTTTGCAGGCGATGTCTCGACATCTGTCCCACCAATGCGTTCCCGGCTCCCTATCGGATCGATGCGAGACGGTGCATTTCTTATCTGACCATCGAACATAAAGGCTCTGTGCCTCGCGAATTCCGGGAAGCGATCGGTAACCGCATCTATGGATGCGACGATTGCCTTGCCGTTTGCCCCTGGAACAAATTTGCGTCGCTTTCGAATGAAGCGAAGTTCGCCGCTCGCGGCGAGGTCAATCCACCGCTCGCGGAGTTGCTATTGCTCGATGACGCAAATTTCAGGAAACGATTCACGAAATCGCCGATCAAGCGCATCGGACGGGACCGCTTTTTGCGAAATGTGCTTATCGCAGCCGGAAATTCGGCGGATGGGACGCTTCGGCCGGCTATCGAGACGCTTCTTGACGACAGGTCCGCCCTTGTGAGGGGGGCGGCGGTTTGGGCGCTTTCGAGATTATTAAAAAGCGATTTGGCTTCATTTCTGCAACTGCGCGGCCATTATCTGACGCTTGAACAGGATGACGATGTGCGGAGCGAATGGCGCTTGGCGGAGACCTCATGACAAATTTGCTCGTTCTCGGAATGGGATACGCCGCCGCCGCCGCGGGCCAGATGCTTTTGCGGCGCGGCTGGGAAATATCCGGAACCGCCCGGTCGCAAGCGCGTCTCAATGAACTCGCCGTGGAGGGATTCTACCCTATTCAATTCGACGAAGCCGGCGAAATTCAAAGTGCGCTGCGAAAGGTGACGCATCTTCTCATTTCGACCCCGCCTGGCGCGCAAGGGGATCCCGCGCTAAAGAAATACGGGAATGACATTCGCAAGGCTCCCGCGCTTCGCTGGGCGGGATATCTGTCGACCATTGGCGTGTACGGAGATCGTAACGGCTGCTGGGTCGATGAAGAGACCCCTGCCGCCCCATCTCCCGGCCGTGGTGAAGCGCGCGCCGATGCGGAGAGGGCCTGGACAGAACTTTGCAATAAGCGCGGTTTGCCTCTCGATATTTTTCGCCTTGCCGGGATATACGGGCCTGGGCGCAGCCCTTTGGAACGGATTGCGGAGAACAGATCGCAGCGGGTGATAAAACCGGGGCAGGTCTTCAACAGAATTCATGTCGATGACATCGCGCAAACGATTGTTGCGGCGATCTCAAAACCCCCGTCCGTCGCGGGTTCACGAATTTTCAACGTCAGCGATGACGAACCCGCTCCTCCCCAGGATGTCATCCTGTACGCTTCCACGCTCATTGGCGCGCAACCGCCCGAAGAGGTTTCTTTCGAGGACGCGGCGCTCTCCCCAATGGCCAGAAGCTTTTACGAAGATAATAAGCGCGTCCGAAACGATCGCATAAAGCGTGAGCTTGGCGTCGTATTGAAATATCCGACCTACCGGGAAGGACTGGCTGCTCTCGCCGAAGAGTTCAAGCGCACCTGAATGCGTCGAGAAATGAGAACAGCACGGCCATATCGGAAGGCCGCGAAAGCCGGTGTTCTCCGTCTTTTATCAAGGTAAGATGGCAATCGTTGCAGTTCAGGATTTCCATGAGTTTTAGCGAATGTTCCCAGGGAATATCCGCATCCTCGCGCCCGTGAACGATGCGCACGGGTTTATCGAATTCGATCGGCCCACCATTGAAAAGATGGCGGTTTCCATCATCGATTAATTTTCTCGTAATGAGGTAGGGCTCTTCGCTATATTGAGAGGGGCGCTTGTATACTCCTTCGGACAATAACGCCGACCGGGCCTCCGTGGGGGCGCGATCCCACATGAGCCGTGTCATATCCCAAGCAGGTGCGATCAAGGCGAGGCCGGAGGGCTTTAATCTTTCGTCAAGTGAAGCGCGATGCGCGAGCAGGAGCGCGATCCATGCGCCCATGCTCGAACCGGCGAAGTAAACCGGTCCCGATGGGCGGATGGAAGTCAAAACCGTAGCAGCTTCCTCCAGCCACTTGCTAATTGTGCCGTCTTCGAAATTTCCGCCTGAGCGGCCGTGGCCCGAATAGTCGAAACGCAAACATCCGCAGCCGAAGCTCTTTGCCCAGTTTGAAACCGCGGTCGCTTTTTCGCTTTCCATTTCGGATTTGAAGCCGGGGAACCACATAAATAAGGGACGCTCCGGCGCGCCTTCCTGGAAGCGATAGGCTATCGCCACGTCATTGCCATCTGGATGGTTCACACGGAGGAATTGCAGTTCGCCGCTGTTCATTCTATGCTCCAGAAAGCGATGCCCCTTATTCGCCGGTATTCAGGCATCATCACCTCAGGGCGGCAGTGATGTTGAAACGCAGCCCCTGGCCAACCATTCTGCAAGTCGTTCCGGAACTTTCAGCCGGAGGCGCGGAACGTACAGCTATTGAAATGGCCGAGGCAATAACGGTTGCGGGCGGCCGCGCGCTTGTGTTGTCGCAAGGCGGACGGCTGGAAGCCGACTTGGAGCGCGTAGGCGGCGAACTCATAAGATTTCCGGCAAGGACGAAGAACCCATCCATTATTCTGTTCAATGCGATGAGGATGTCGCGCCTGATAAAGAAAAGAAGCGTCAGCCTAGTTCATGCACGTAGCCGGGCGCCGGCGTGGAGCGCCTTTCTGGCGGCCTGGCAGACGCATCGCACTTTCGTTACAACCTATCACGGCATCTACAACCAGAATAGCCGTGTGAAAAATTTCTATAACGGCGTGATGGCGCGCGGCGACGCGGTGATCTGCAACTCCCAATACACCGCACAGATCGTTTCCGAGCGGCATCCCGATGCGCGAGACCGGTTGTCTGTCATTCACCGGGGCGTCGATCTCGAAGAATTTCAGCCCGCTGCGGTATCCAACGACCGTGTTCAGGCGCTTCGTTTCCGCTGGGGCATCCCGCACGGCGCAAGAATCGTTCTTCTGCCGGCAAGGCTGACCAGGTGGAAGGGTCATAAGGTTCTGATCGAGGCCATTTCGGGCAACTTGCCGCCAGAGCTTCAAAAAGATACCGTATTTGTGCTTGCAGGCGACGAGCAAGGCCGCTCCGCCTACCGTCAGGAACTGGATCGGATGATAAGATCCGAGCGCCTCGAAGGTAAGGTCGTTATTGCTGGCCATTGCGACGATATGCCAGCCGCATTCAAGGCAGCCGTTCTAACCGTGATACCCTCTATCGAGCCGGAAGCATTTGGCCGGGTGTCGGTGGAAGCGCAGGCCATGGGGTGCCCGGTGATCGCGGCCAATATAGGCGCGCTTCCAGAGACCATCCCTTCGGCGCCCGCGATTTATCAAAAAGCGGAAAGTATTTCTGCCGGCTCCCGCAATTTGTCGGAACGAATCCTGGCTTCTGGCCCTTGGCTCTTTGAGGCTGGCAACGCCAATGCGTTAAGAGACTGCCTGCGGATGGCGCTGTCGCTGGACGATGAAGCCATGGAGCCATTTCGGTTGCAAGCCATAGATCATGCACGCAGCCGTTTCGCGAAAGAAATCCTGCAGCTTCAGACGCTCAAAGTTTACGATCGTTTGTTAGGAACGCAGCTCGCAAGCGCATTTCAGCATGCAACTGGCTACGAGCCGTAGTAATAGACTTATACTGCCGCTGAATGAGGCAATCGGAGCCAAAGGCCCTTGACTTGTCTGCGGGGCTTTTTATCCTATTTTTATTGTTGGATAGCGCGATCTATCCAAGGTATCGCCTATCCGTTGAACCATTGTAAGGAGAACTCAAATACGACGCCCAATTACACGCGCGCCCTCCAAGGACGGGCCGCGCATTAACGAAGCAATTATAAACCGGGATGTCCAACTCATCGACGAAAGCGGTGAAAATCACGGAACCGTAAACAAGCGCGATGCTCTGGCGCGCGCGTTGGAAGCGGGTTTGGATCTCGTCGAGATCGCGGCAAACGGAGAAATCCCCGTCTGCAAGATTATGGACTACGGCAAATATAAATTTCAGGCTCAGAAGAAAGCCGCAGAGGCTCGAAAAAAGCAAAAGACCGTTGAGGTTAAGGAAATCAAGCTTCGGCCAAATATCGACGATCACGATTACGAAGTTAAGATGAAATCTATTAAGCGCTTCTTCGAAGAGGGCGATAAGGTTAAGGTCACGCTTCGTTTTCGCGGGCGCGAGATGGCTCATCAAGAGTTAGGCATGCAGCTTTTAATGAAGGTCAAGGATGAAACCGGACCGATTGCTAAAGTTGAACTGGAGCCACGTCTCGAAGGCCGTCAAATGATCATGGTGCTTGCCCCCCGCTAGAATTACGCCGCAATGTTTTGCAACTTTGCATGTTGCGGCCGGCGGCAAATAGCTCTCAACAAATAACCGGCATTTCGATAGAATGCTTGGTTAAGCGCAATGTATAGTTTTCTGGGCGCAGTAATTATTGCTCGCCCGCTTTGGCTTTTATATGTTGCGTATTCCGTATATGCGGGCTACCTTTAGTTATCTCTGACGGATATTGTTTCTCGCGAATTATAACGATAGTAAGAACAAGGCGATGACCATAAAAGTAACGGGCAAAAATATCGAACTTGGGGAAAATTTACGGGGATACGTTCTCGATCGCGTAGATGGGGCGATAGTCAAATATTCAGGGCGCTCCATGTCGGGGCAGGTGAGCGTCGAGAAGTTTAACGATGGGTTCGCTACCCATTGCGCCATACATCTTTCGTCCGGTCTCGATATGCAATCGAGGGGCGAAGGTGTGGATGCTTATGGCAGTGTGGACGCGGCCATCGAGAGACTTGAGAAGAGGTTGCGCCGTTATAACAGACGTCTTAAGAATCATCAGGGCGGGCAGCAAGCAAGCGATGGCGCTTCCGGCATAGACTATGTCATAAACGCGGAAGAGCAGACGGGGGATGACGAAGAGCACGCTGGAGACTTAGCCCCAGCTGTTATAGCCGAAACTCCGGCGCGTATCCGTTCTCTTTCGGTGAGCGATGCCGTAATGCAATTGGATCTTGCGGAGCAAGAGTTTCTTGTGTTCCGTAACGCGGCGCACGGACGTGTTAATGTTGTTTATCGCCGGCCAGATGGTAATATAGGCTGGATCGATCCCGGCGATACGCCCGGCAAACAGACGTAGCGCTCGATCGCACAAGGGAAACTGAAAGCGTGGGACAAGATATGGATTTGAGTGACCTGATCACGCCTTACGGTGTCATTCCTTCCTTAAAAGCCACAAATAAAAAACAGGCTCTCCAAGCGCTCTCGGAGCGCGCCGCAGACCTAACCGGCCTCAGCAGCATCGAAATTTATAATACGCTGTTCCAACGGGAGCGATTAGGCTCGACCGGTGTCGGCAGTGGAATAGCGATCCCGCACGGCAAACTTCCGCAGCTCCGTCAGAGTATTGGAATTTTTGCGCGCCTCGATGTGCCCATCGATTTTGAATCCATCGATGAAGAGCCGGTAGATCTCATCATGCTTCTGCTGGCCCCAGAAAGCGCCGGCGCGGATCATCTCAAGGCGCTGGCGAGGATATCGCGTCTTTTACGTGAGCCGAAATCCGTGGAAAAACTACGGGGATGCCGGGATAGGGCTGCGCTCTATGCGGTGTTAACCGAAAAAGCCGCGTCCCACGCGGCTTGATCTTCGGATTTAGTGAACGGTCACGAGCTCGAGATCGTTCTCTTCGACATTTTCAAGCGCCGCCGACCTGCTGTCGGTCAACGCCATCGGCGTGCCGTCGGCGGATACGACAGCGAAGAGATCGATGCCTTCCGGTAAACCGCCGAGCTGCGGGAAAAGATCTTTAACATCCTTTGCCGATAGCGGTTTGATATAGGCCAACTCACCCTCGCCCCAGGCCTCCAATTCAAATTCCTTGAAATTTTCTTCCACGGCAAGCACCTCCTTGTGCCAGGTGGACCCGGCCAAACCTACCATCCCGCAACGAACGGCAACGCACAGCGTGTCCCTACACTTCGTGTTATTGACGATATATGGCGGCGGGATGGTCTTTCAAGCAATCTCCATGTGGCACATAATTCTAAAGCGCTGATTACGCCTTAAAGGTGCAGGCTAACAGCGCGCATCTAATGACTTGAACGGTTCCGGTATGATTTAAAACAGTGGAAAACGTTTTTTGCTCCATGGGAGAACTGAAGCGCCGAGCGGATTTTGCCGGCGGCTTCTCCGGCATTATGGTTTCGAAGTTTCAAATCCTAATCTCAAACAGCGGCTCATAACATGCTCACTCAATTCGAAGCGCTCCAGCTTACTAAAGACGAAAACGGTCAGAGGGCTGCTTGGACGCAGTTGACAGACGCCGATCTGATGGACGGCGATGTCACCGTTCGCATTACGCACTCCACGGTGAACTATAAGGACGGGCTCGCAATCACGGGAAAAGCGCCCGTGGTGCGGCGCTGGCCCATGGTTCCAGGCATCGATTTCGCGGGCGTTGTTGAGACATCGTCTCACGCGGAATTCAAGCCGGGCGATAAAGTTGTGCTCAACGGCTGGGGCACGGGCGAGACGCATCTGGGCGCCTATGCGCAATACTCCCGCGTCAAAGGCGATTGGCTTGTGCCCCTCCCGGCGTCTATCAGCTCGTGGGAGGCCATGGCGATCGGTACGGCGGGCTATACCGCCATGCTCTGTGTCTTGGCCTTGGAAGGGCAGGGGATTACGCCGGAGAAGGGAACGGTCCTCGTGACCGGCGCCGCTGGTGGCGTCGGAAGCGTTGCGATCGCACTTTTATCGAAGCTCGGATACACCGTCGCCGGATCTACCGGCAGACCCGAGGAGGAAGCCTATTTGCGCGGGCTCGGCGCCGCCGGGATCGTTTCTCGCCAAGAGCTTTCCGGCCCTGTTAAGCCGCTTTCCCGTGAGCGATGGGCGGCGGCCATCGATACGGTTGGAAGCAACACGCTGGCCAACGTTCTCGGCCAAGTGAAATATGGCGGCTCCGTCGCCGCATGCGGCAACGCGCAGGGCATGGACTTGCCCGGCAGCGTCGCGCCGTTCATTCTTCGCGCCATTACGCTTGCGGGGGTGGATTCCGCGATGGTTCCGAAGCCAAAGCGCCTTCAGGCTTGGTCACGCCTCGCTTCGGATTTGGATCGTCAGAAACTCGCGTCGATGTCGCGAACGCGGCCGTGGCGGGAGGTGTTGGATATCGCGCCGGAGATTATCGCGGGCAAGGTGCGCGGCCGCATCGTTCTCGAAGTGAGCTGAACTGCGCAGCGGCCTGTTATTAGGGAACGCGCTTGCGCTTTTGGTGGAGCCAGGCGGGATCGAACCGCCGACCTCTTGCATGCCATGCAAGCGCTCTCCCAGCTGAGCTATGGCCCCAAACTCTTGCGCGATTTCCGGAACAAGGACGGTGTCATAAACTTTACGCGGCGGCCCCGCAACAAAAATGCGCGCGGGTTACGCCATAAGGTCCTAAAAGCTGCCATCCGCCCAGAAAACGGAGCTTGCGTTAAACAATATCGAGCTCCGGTGGAAACCGGCAAAGACTAAACGTCTTCGTCCCCGCCGCCGCCGCTGACAAAGCCCGAAACGTCCGCTTCGCCTTCGTCTTCGGCTTCGAGGAAAGCCTCCTCGTCCGTCCCCGGATCGAGAGCGTCGTCGTCGCCTTCCGCGACATCGGCCAGATCTCCAGCTTCGATATCCGGTAGTTCCTCGCCTTCAGTTGCGGCAACTTCGTCCAACGACACAAAAACGACCCCGCCACGGCCGGCATCGAGAACGGCGTCGTCGTCGGCGTCGAGATTATTTCCCCCCGCCGGCGCCCTCGCACTTCCTGCGCTCACCTGATAGACGCTCTGACAAATGGGGCAAACGATCGGGTCGCGATTGAGATCGTAGAATTTGTTGCCGCATGAGGGGCAAGCACGCTTAGTTCCGCGCGCGGCTTTATTCGACATCGATATAAAAGTCCTTAGAACCGTGTGTTTGGATCGCTTGATTTTCGCTAGGCTGTTGGGATACGAGGCATCGCAAGCGCTGTCAAATAACCTCTTTCACGCACAGATGCGGGATTCGTAACCGCGCGTTCTGGCCTTGACAGGTATAAGCACTTCGAACGAAGGTCGCGCCGATCATGTCCGCAGCACATACAACCCTTCGGCCCCTTATGTCGCGCAAGTCGGGCGCGTTGCAAGGACGTATTTCGGTGCCGGGCGATAAATCGATATCGCACCGCGCGCTGATCTTGGGCGCTTTAGCGCAGGGAAAGACCGAAATCGCAGGTCTTCTGGAGGCGGAGGATATTTTGGCGACGGCTGGCGCCCTAAAGCAGCTTGGCGCTCAAATCGAAAAGACCGGCGAGTGCTGGGTCGTGACCGGCTCTGGCCTTGGCGGTCTAAGCGAGCCGGAAGCGGCGCTCGACTTCGGTAATTCGGGCACCGGAGCCCGCCTTATGATGGGCATCGTCACAGGGCATCCGCTTCGCGCCGTATTCACCGGGGACGCCTCTCTTCAGAAAAGGCCGATGGGGCGGGTTCTCGATCCGCTCAAAAAAATGGGTCTCGCGGTCGAGGAGAAAGACCGCAACACGCTTCCGCTGACCTTGCTTGGCGCGTCCAATATCGTTCCCATTCGCTACCGCCTTCCTGTGCCGTCCGCGCAAGTTAAGTCCGCAATTCTGCTGGCGGGCCTTTTGGCGCCAGGGCGCACGACGGTCATCGAGGCGGAGAAAACGCGCGATCATACGGAACGAATGGTGACTTATTTCGGCGGCTCGATCGTCACGCGGGAAGGAGCGGAAGGATTGGAGATTTCGCTTGAAGGGCAAACCAGCCTTGAGGGCGGTCCTGTCTCGGTGCCCGGCGATCCGAGTTCCGCGGCGTTTCTCGTTGCCGCCGCCATCCTTTGCGAAGGTTCGGCCATCGTCATCGAAAACGTTCTCATAAACCCGACCCGGACGGGCTTTTACGCGACCTTGCTAGAGATGGGCGCGGACATTGCCTTCACAAACGAACGCGACGTGAGCGGTGAAACTGTCGCAGACATTAAGGTGCGGTCGAGCCGTTTAAAGGCGGTTCGCGTGCCCGCTGCGCGGGCGCCGTGGATGATCGACGAGTATCCCATTCTTTCGGTTCTCGCGGCGTTTGCCGAGGGCGAGACCGTAATGGAAGGCTTGTCCGAGCTTCGCGTCAAGGAAAGCGACAGACTCGCCGCAATAGTCTCCGGGCTTCGTGCTTGCAGAGTGGAAGCGAAGGCAGACGGGGACAATCTTCACGTTCGAGGAGCACGGCAGGTCTCCGGCGGCGCCACGGTGACCGCCCAGATGGATCATCGGATCGCGATGTCGTTTCTAATCCTTGGACTCGCGGCGGACCGGCCTGTTATCATCGACGACGCGACCATGATCGCAACGAGTTTCCCTGAGTTCAGGCGGTTGGTGGAAAAGCTCGGCGGTTCGTTTTCGGAACCTGACCCACTTTCCCCGCATCGAGAGAAATTTGCGTAAACAGTGATGATCGTCGCAATCGATGGCCCAGCCGCATCTGGTAAAAGCACTCTCGCGCGCCGCATAGCGCTTCACTATCGGCTTCCCCGCCTCGATACCGGCTCTCTCTACAGAGCCGTGGCGCGCGATATTATGATAAGCGGCGGATCTCTGACCGATGTCGAAGCGGCTTCAAAAGCAGCCCATTCGCTCGACCCGCATACCATCGATGACCCCGACCTTCGGGTAAAGGGCTATGGAGAAGCCGCATCCATCGTCGCGGCGATCCCGGCGGTGCGGGAGGCTCTTCTCGTCTTTCAGCGAAATTTCGCGGCGAACCCCAAGGGGGCCGTGGTCGAAGGGAGAGATATCGGAACGGTTGTTTGCCCGTCGGCGCAGGTCAAGATCTTCATAACGGCGACGCCGGAAAGCCGGGCGCGGCGCCGCTATCTCGAATTGACCGGCTATGGGCTTCAAACAAACGAGGCCGAAGTGCTTCGCGATATCATGGAGCGCGACCGGCGAGACACGGAACGTCCGATTTCACCATTGCGTGCGGCGAAAGACGCGCTCTTGCTCGATACTACGGAGTTAGATATAGAAAAGGCGCTCGCCGCCGCTCTTGAGCTTATTGATAAAGTCGCGGCCCGCAGATAAATCTCTTTGGCATGACGTCTTAATCTTCAAGCGGTAGAAATTTTTGCCTGAGAGAATCGATTTCCCGCCTGCGAGCCTTGCCCGCATAGGAAACCGAAGTTTCGTTGAGCGCGGCTCGTTCGCGTTCAGTTATCCGTCAACACTAACACAGGACTGGCTTCGGCCGCATTGGAGTTTTAATGATCGCAACGCAAGCAATGGAGCAACGGGCGAGGGAGTATAATCCAACCACCGACGACTTCGCCGCTCTTCTGGATGAGTCGCTTTCCGGTTCCGCACCGGCTGAAGGTTCGGTGGTCAAGGGCAAGGTTGTCGCCATTGAAAAGGATCTTGCGGTTATCGATGTCGGCCTGAAGACCGAGGGCCGGGTTCCTCTGAAGGAATTCTCGCTTCCTGGTCAGACCATCAAAATATCTGTCGGCGACGAGGTCGAAGTTTACGTCGAGCGCATGGAAAATGCCGCTGGTGAAGCAGTCCTCAGCCGTGAAAAAGCGCGCCGTGAAGATAGCTGGACGCGCCTCGAACAAAAGTTCAACGCAGGCGAAAAGGTGGAAGGCATCATCTTCAATCGCGTCAAGGGCGGCTTTACAGTCGATCTCGACGGTGCAGTGGCCTTTCTTCCAGGCAGTCAGGTCGACATCCGCCCGATCAAGGATGTCTCGCCTCTTATGAATGTGCCGCAGCCCTTCCAGATTTTGAAAATGGACCGCCGCCGCGGCAATATCGTCGTGTCCCGCCGTTCCGTTTTGGAAGAGACACGCGCGGAGCAGCGTTCGGAGATCGTCGCGAAACTCGAAGAAGGGCAGATCGTGGACGGCGTGGTCAAGAACATCACCGATTACGGCGCGTTCATCGACCTTGGC
>Ga0209069_10001734_pt1 | contig 11189 bp, 11 predicted proteins | sample Str013_2_FD_187202 | JGI IMG/M metagenome (GOLD analysis project Ga0209069, IMG submission 187202) | Freshwater sediment microbial communities in response to fracking from Pennsylvania, USA - Straight Creek_MetaG_SC_2013 (SPAdes) (version 2) | ecosystem: Environmental > Aquatic > Freshwater >...
GTCGGAAGGCGTGCGGCTCGAGTTCATGGGCAAGGACGGCGGATATTTATTGCTGCCCGCGCGATGGTTTCCGCTAACGGGTTTTCCATCGAACCGTTACACGGGCATTTTTCAGATTGAAGTTCCCGGAAACATGACTGTCGTTGGAACAGGCGAGGCTGCCGGCGCTCCCGTCTCCGTAACTCCCAAAATCGCGCCGCCCCCCGCTACCGGAAAATCAAAGTCCGGGCCTGTGGTATCGCCAAAAACCGCTCCTCCGCCTCCGCCGATGGAAAATGAGCGCATGTTGTATTCCTTCCGTGTGGCTCAGCCGGAGGCTGCCGGAACTTTTGTGATTTCCGCTTTGCAGCTCAGCCCGGTTCGCGCCGAAGGCGTGAGTTTTTCCATATACACACCGCCAGCAACGGCTAACACCGCGCAGAGTTACGCGGACGGCGTCGCGCATATTCTGGATTTTTACAATGGAGCTTTTGGGGCGCTGCCCGAGCCGGGATTGAAAATCGCGCAAATTCCGGATGGTACTGTGGACGGGTATTCAGCGCCGGGCTTGCTGCTGGTCAGCGCGCACCAATGGTCCGCGCAACCCAATACGCGATTGCTGGCGAACCTGGTGGCACGACAATGGTGGGGCACTCAGGTGCAAGCTGCTTCCCCCTCCGACGTGTGGGTCACGGACGGCCTGGCACGCTATTCCGAGGGACTTTACGTCGAAGAAACGACCGGCAAGGAAGGCCTGAACAAAGCGCTCGAGGATTTCGCTGTGGGCGCGCTCATGTTCGACGATTCCGCTCCGATTGCCGAAGCCAGGAGATTGGAACCGGAGAGCGAGGAATACCGCTCGGTGGTGGTGAACAAGGGCGCGATGGTATTCCATATGTTGCGCGCCATCATCGGCGATGCGAATTTCAACGCACTGCTCAAGGAGTTCTATTCCCGCTACACGGGCAAATCACCGCGCATCCAGGATTTTGAGCGGCTCGCGGAAGCGCATGCCGCGCAGACCGCTCCCAAGGAATTCAAAGGACTCAGCAACGCCGCCCAGACTGATGCGGAAGCCCCGAATCTGCGGTCTTTTTTCACTCAGTGGCTCAGGTCCACCGGAGTTCCCGAGTTCACACTGGAATACGTGACCTACCGCACTAAAAAAGGATTTCGGATTATCGGCAAGGTGAAACAAAACCTGGACGTCTTTCACATGGACGTTGAAATGGAAGTCCAGACCGAGGGAAATCCCGAGTTCAAGACGATTTCCATTGCTGGAAAAGAGTCCGCGTTTACTTTCGAGACGTTTGGACGGCCCAAACCCGGCGGCATTATTCTCGACCCGCACAATTTTGTCCTCAAATCCAGCCAGCGCCTGCGTGTGCGCGGCATCATCGCCCGCGGCGAATCGCTCGCCGAGCAGGGCCGCTACTACGATGCCGTGCAGCAATACCAGCGCGCACTGGAACAGGACCGCCTGAATGCCCTCGCCGATTTCCGCATGGGCGAAGCGTTTTTCTATCAAAGAAATTACGCCGCCTCCGCGCAATCGTTCCGCGACGCGCTTGACGGGGCCACGGATTTGACGACGAAGTGGACCGAAGTGTGGTCGCACATTTACATAGGAAGAATTTATGATATCCAGGGTGATCGTACGCGCGCGGTCAACGAGTACAGCAAAGCGAAGCAAACAGAAGACGACACCGGCGGCGCGCTGGCCGAAGCGGAAAAGTCCTTGAAAACCGCCTACGCGGAAGGCGGCGCATAGTAGGACAGGCTTCAGCCTGTCTGGTTTTTAGTTTGAGTTGCGGGCACCGTTAAACCAGACAGACTGAAGCCTGTCCTACTCAATCTCAATACCCCTGCAAGCCTGTGAGGCGCGGATCGGCGATTCCCTTGTGTTGAATGAAAACCTGAAATTTTTCTCCCAGGCCTTCCGGATGAATCAGGTTTTTCAACAACAGGCGGCCGCGCAATTTTTCCATTTCCGTTTGTCCGGGCTCGTATAAATCGGCAAATTCATTGGCGCGCCCAAGCGCCACCAGGAATTGCGACTGCGTGACCAGCCCTGTGCGCTGTAGCCCTGTCCGGCGGCCCCACGAATCCACGGCTGTAAAATTGACGTGCGCAGTCAAGTCCTGCTGTCCGGGGGCATCAAGCACGTTTTCCGTGGCCACGTGATTTCGATAAGCCAGCAACGTGCCGCGATTATGCTGCTCGTTGTAAAGCGCGCGCGCTTCGTGGCCGTAGTCGATGGTCAATACAAATCCGCGCTGCAATGCGCGTCCCGCGCCTTCGATCCATTCGCACGCATCCAGGCAGGCCTCGGCCTGCCAGCCTTCCTGCAGCGCAATTCCCTGCTCACGAAAATATTCCGCAAGCTTTGGCGCGGATGGCTGTCGGAACATTTCGACAAAATTATCCGCCGCCATCCCCACATAAATTTCGCGCAACTCGCCGCGCTCGATGGCCACGCGATGCGTGGGAAAAGCATCCAGCAATTCATTCGAGAAAATGCATCCGGCCGGGATTGCGGTGGGAATTTCGGCGGCGCTGGAAACGCGCCCGGCCGCAGCGTGGGTCGAGAGTCGCTCCTCATGCTGCGCACGGCGTGCCGCGGAACGCTCCACGGCCACGTATTCGAGCGCGGCGTAAAACGCCGGAAGTTCGCGCGCCGTGAAATCCAAAATGTGGCCCGCCAGCCGCCCCACGCCGGATCCAGCCTCCACCACCACAAACGGGCGTGGCGACCCCAGAAGCTCCCACATTTCCGCAAGCTGCCGGGCGAGAAGCCGTCCAAAAATGGGGTGCACATCCACGCTGGTGTAGTAGTCGCCAAGCCGTTCGGCGCTCAAACGCGAGTAATATCCATGCTCCGGATGGTAAAGGCATTCGCGCATGAATTCCGCAAAAGTGATGGGGCCGCTGGCGCGAATACGCGCGGCAAGAATTGCATGGAGAGGGGATGCCGGATCGGGCGGCGAAAGCGGCGTTTGCGCGCTCATGCGTCTTGCCGCTGCGGATTGCTTGTGAACATTTCGACGATGAAATCGTGCAGGCAATCGTACAGTTGTTTCTGAAAAATCCAGGGAAATTGCCTGCTCTCAATCTCCCGCGGGCGCATCAGAAAAATATAAGTGTGCACTTCAGGCTCGGGCGGCGAATAGCGGATGATCACTTCCACGCCTTCGGCGGCCGGGCGCGCGTCAAATACAAACAGCGGATGCTCGTAGCGGGTCAGTTCGGCGCGCACTTTTTCAGCCAGCGCGATCATGGCCTGCCCCCGGCGCGCTCCTCGCCAGGCATACGGGGCGTTCCCGGCTCCTGCCAGCTACCTGGCAAGGCGGGTCAGCCCTTCCTCGTCGTAGCCAAGCACCAGATCGGATCCGCGAAGCGAGACAGGCCGCCGGATCAGGTTCGGTTCTTCGGCCATGAGTTTCAGGGCTTCGTCGCGCGACGGCGGATTTACGCTCATTTTTCGCGTGCGGTAAAGTTCGTTTCGCGTATTCAGGAATTTGCGGTGGTCCTGTTTACCGATGAGCTGATCCAGTTCCGCCACGGACATGCGGTCCTTGCCCAAATCGCGCACGTCCAGCTCGGCTTTCTTTTTCTCCAGAAACGCTTTCGCTTTACGGCACGTGGTGCAATTCGGTTTGTGCAGAAACTTAATTCTTGCTTTCGCCATGATTGACTTGGGCTCCTTGCTACTGCCTGTAGCGAAAACCCCCGTCCGCCGCGGCGGACGGGCTACAGCAGATCTCCGTGGCTTGCTCAAATGCTGTAGCACGGATCTTCAGACCTAGGGATTTCTCCCCTGTTCGATGGACTACTTCGGAAAACACTGGAGCGCAAAAACAACCTCGTCGGCCCTAATCCGGCAATTTCGCCAGCACTTTGGCGAGATGCCGGAAATAGCGGAGCTTCGGGCCGTGGCCAATGGCGTTCTTCGCGCTCGTTGAAGGCAGCACAAACACTTGCGCGCCATAGAGCCGATCTTTTTGCAGCCCTAATTTACAGGGGCGCTGCGCAAAATTTTCAAAAGTACCCTTGCCGTTAAAAGCGATCACCTGCGGCGCAAACTGCTCCAGCTTCTGGGAAAGCACGATGCGGCCTTCCGCGAACTCCTCGCGTTCGATTTCGTCTTCTCCGCGCGTGGGCCGCTTGACCAGATCGGTCAGTCCGATGCCGAACTCGATCATTCGTTTATCGTCGCGATGCGCGAGCAATTCCGGAACAACTCCGGATTCATACAGCAACGGCCAGAATTCGTTTCCGCGCCCGGCATAGTAATGACCGACGCGAGCCGAGCGGTCGCCCGGATTGCATCCCACAATCACCAGCTTCATACCGGCGCGCAAATAATCGGGCAAAGTTCGCATTTAGTTGTCCAATTTCCCGGGTTCCATCGGAATTGCAAGTCAGGCGCAAGATTGTACCATTTCGCATTGCCGGATCGAATGCCGTTGGGCGGAGCGTTTCCTATATGGATATTCCCCGTAAAATTCTGCATCCAAAGGGACCCCTGGGACATCCGAATAGAAGGGCGCAAGAGGTTAGGCGAGGCGATGGAGAACTATGGTACCCTGCCAAAATAGTGTTGCTGGACGACAATGTCCGCCAATTGGAGCGCCACGGATTTTGAGCGCCACCGAACCCAAACCGCTGCCTTCCACAGTCGTCCGCGATGACGAAGCGCGACTGGTGTCCGCGGCCAAGGCGGGCGACATCACCGCCTTTGAGGAATTGGTGAATCGCTACGAGCGGAAGATATTCCGCCTGGGCATGAACATCACGCAGAATCGCGAAGACGCCGAAGACGTGATGCAGGAAGCCTTTCTGAAATCCTACACCAATCTGGACCGCTTCCAGGGCGACTCGCGCTTTTACACCTGGCTGGTGCGCATCGCCGTCAACGAAGCGCTGATGAAGCTGCGCAAGCGCCGACCCAATCAATTTTCCCTGGACGAGCCGCTGACCGATGGCGAAGACCCCGTATTCCGCGAAATCGAGGACTGGGGGCCCTCACCGGAGCAAAAATTCGCGCAGACTGAACTCAATGAAATTCTCAACGGGGTGATCTCGGAGCTGGATCCTATTTTCCGCGTGGCCTTCCTGCTGCGCGACGTGGAAGGGGTTTCAACCGAGGAAACCGCGCAAATCCTGGGCATATCGGAAGCGGCGGTGAAATCGCGCCTGTTGCGGGCGCGCTTAAAACTCCGCCAAAAACTCAATAAATATTTTCGACGGAGTGAAGCGCAGTGAACTGCAAGAAAGTTATCCTCGAACTCACCAGCTACCTCGATGGAGTCCTCGACTCCAACATGCGCGCCGACCTCGAGCAGCATCTCTCCCGTTGCACCGACTGCCGCCTGGTCGTGGACACCACGCGCAAAACCATTCAGATTTTCTGCAACTCCGAACCAGTTCCCCTCCCCGAAGATATCCGCAAGCGCCTGCACACGGCCCTGCTGGAACGATTCCGCCGAAACGCCAAGACCACTTAGGCTTTGCAAACCTTCGGGACAGAAACGGCGCGGGAATGAAATCACTCCCCTGAATGACAATCTTTCCTGTTTGTATTTGGCGGTGTGCCCAGTTTTCCTCGTCCCTGCCTACTGCCTCTTATGGTGTAGAATGCCGTTTTGCGCTTCAGGCCCCGTAGCCTGCCGCACTGACGAGGATCTATGGCCCCAACAATTCAAACAATCGGCATTGCCAACGGGGGAGGAGACTGCCCTGGCCTCAACGCCGTCATCCGCGGCGCGGTCCGCAGCGCGATCATGGGACACGGTTGGCGCGTGATCGGCATCAATGACGGCTTTGACGGACTAATCTGGCCGGAAAGAACGGTTCCCCTCACGATCGAATCGATCGCTGGAATTCTGCCGCGCGGCGGGACAATTCTGGGCACGACGAATCGCGGAAACCCTTTTCATTACACAATAGAGACGGATGGAAAAAAAGAAACACATGACTATTCCCTGACGTGTTGTGAAAACGTCAGGAAATTGGGGCTGGACGCGCTGATCGTTATCGGTGGCGATGGCACGCAGACCATCGCACGAGATTTGGGACGCCTGGGAATTCCGATTGTGGGAGTGCCCAAGACGATTGACAACGATCTTTCCGCCACCGAAGTTACCTTCGGATTTGACACCGCCTTGCACGTCGCCACGGATGCCATTGACCGTCTGCATACGACGGCGGAATCGCATGGCCGCGTGATGGTTATCGAAGTCATGGGGCGCGACGCGGGATGGATCGCGCTGCATTCAGGAATTGCCGGCGGCGCCGATGTGATCCTGATTCCGGAAATCCCGTTCACCATCGAAACGGTATGCGAAAAGCTGCGCGAGCGCGCCGCCACGGGAAAGAAATTTTCCATGGTCGTTGTCGCCGAGGGCGTAAAGCTGCCTCCCTGCGACGCCGAGGGCAAGCCGTTTCCCGCGCCGCGTCCCGGCCAGGTGGGCATTTTGATTGGCGACGCCATTCACGAAACACTTAAGAAAGATGTTCGGATCACGGTGCTGGGGCATATTCAACGCGGCGGATCGCCCAGCCCGTTTGATCGAATTCTGGCAACGCGTTTTGGAGTCGAAGCTGTCGAATTGATTGCGCGCGGAAATTTTAACCACATGGTTTGCCTGCGTGCCGGCGAGATTGAATCGGTTTCGATCGATGAAGCGGTGGGCGAATCCCGGCTGGTCGATCCCCGTGGCAGCATGGTCCGCACAGCGCGGGCCGTTGGCATCACGTTTGGGGATAAATAGCGGCGCCGTGAAGGATCCAGGGAGACGTGATAGATGGTCTTGCGCATTTTACGAAGGCGGGGAATTATTTTGCTGTTTCTTGCCCTTGCCGCGGTTGGTTACTGGGAGTTTCGCCCGCACGGCCACAAAGTTATTTCCGTGGGATACGTAGCTGACCGCAGCGTCATGCTTTGGAATACCCTGGCCCAGGTGAGGCAGCCGATTGATTCGCTGCATTACGGCGAGCGCGTCGAGGTATTGCGTGAGGAAGGGGCTTCGGCCCAGGTGCGCGCATCTTCCGGCACGGTCGGATGGCTGCTGGATTCGCGTTTGCTGATGGATGCGGAACTCTGGGACAAGAGCGCCTCCCTGCTGGCCCGCGCGCGTACGCTTCCAGTGCAGGCGCACGGGCACACCAAGACCGTGAGCAATGTTCGCGCTGAACCTGGCCGGGACGGCAAACGTATCTTCCAATTCACGCGCGGCACTGCCGTCGCGGTTCTCGAACGCAAGATCGCGGATGCCCCGCCAGCCGCCGATGATAATTCGCAAGACGAAAAAAGCGCGGCAAATCAGGATCAAAAAAACAAGCAGGAAGACTGGTTGCTGATCATGCGCACGCCCGAACCATCCACTGCGGAAAGCAAACCAGCGGCGGTCGAAAATTCCGCACCTCCACTCAAACGCTCTTCCGGCGACCCAGTCAGCAGCGGCCCGGATAATTTGCTCAGTGGCGCCGTGGCATCGGACACCTTCACATCGCAAATTGCCGGGTGGGTCCTGGCCCGGTTTATTGAATTCGATCTGCCCGGTCCGGTGCGGGACAACGCCAGTTCCGCCGATTTGCACGTGGTGGCATGGTTTGAGCTGAATCGCGTTCCCGACGGTTCCGGCGGAGACTCGCCGCAATACCTGGTGGCGGGTGCGCGTGGCGGCGAGGGCCAATCTTGCGATTTCACGCTGCTCCGCGTGTACACCTGGAGCGCCGCGCGCAAGCGGTATGAAACCGCTTACATCGAAAGCGATCTCTGCGGAAGCTTGCCCATCCGCGTGTCGCGCGGGGAAAGAGGACCGGAATTCCGCTTCGCCGAAGCTGGCGATGCCCCCACGGAGAGAAAATACGTGATGCAGCAGACGGCGGTGCGCCGCGTCAAAGGCGAATTGCCCGGCGACTCCGCCATCCAGAGGAAAACGCATTAAGCATCCGGCGCCCCGCTCCTGTATTTTTATGGGGCCGCTCCGGAAAATAAATATCGAGGCGCTTGCGTTTCCACGATCATCCCTCCAGGCTCTTGGTTATCTCAACACGTTCCCATGGCCGCTAAATTATCTATTTGCGAACCGCGTGGTAATATCCTGAGGGACTCAAGCAAAATCTCCCGCGCCCAACTTGTGCACATGACAAAAATAGACTGGTCCGCTGGTCCATGGAAAGTGTTGCCGCTCCTTGCTGCGGTTCTCTTCCTCGCGTCGTGCGGCAAGCGCGCCAATCCCGCGCCGAAACCCCAGCCACCTCCGCCATTTGAATTTGCCGGCGCGTGGGGAGAAAAAGGCGACGGTCCGGGCAAGCTCAATCAGCCCTCCGCGTTCGCCGCCGATGAATTGGGCAATATTTTCTTCACGGACCCCGGCTCGGGCTTTGTCCACAAATTCGAGTCCAAGGGCACTCCCCTGCTTTCTTTCGAGGATTCGCGTGTCCGTCATGCCACCGGCATCGCCGTGGATAGCGGCGGCGCGATTTATATCGCGGATGCGGAGCGAGGCAACATTTTTATTTTCTTCCCTGACGGATCGTTCCTTCGTGGGTTGCATGCCGCGCCGCAGCGGCATTTTTCAGGCGCGCTGGGAATCAGCGTGGATACTCAAGGCAATCTCTTCGTGCCGGATCCAGCCGGGGTCCGCGTGGCAAAATTCGACGCCCGCGGCCGCTTCACGAAATCCTGGGCCGCGATTAAAAATCCCGCGCCCGATGAGCGGCCATCGGCGGTTGCAGCCGCCGAGGATGGCTCCGTATTCGTGGCGTATTTCAAGACGGGGCGAATCGAGAAATATTCCGCCGACGGGATGCTCGTAACATCATGGATCGCCATGGAGATTTCGACCGGCGAATCACGCCCGCTCGCTGCTTTTGCCGTTGGAGCTGGATTCGTATTCACGATGGCTGCCTCTTCGCCGCAAATTCGAGTATGGTCTCTCGACGGGCGGCCCATGTTGGATGCCAGTCTCGCGGAACACCTCGGTGCGGCTGCCATTTCCGTGCCGCAAATCGCCGTCACACCTCATTCCGAGTTGCTGGTTTTCGATCCCGCCGCGCCGCGCATATTTTGGTTTCGAATGCACCTAGACGCCAAGGACATGAAATGACACTGCTCATCAAAGAAGCTGAAGTTCGGTCTCTGCTAACCATGCGCACCGCGCTGGAAGTGGTGGAGGAGTCCCTGCGACAGCAAGGCGAGGGCGAACTGATCCTGCATCCGCGGCGCAGAATCAAGCTGCCGGACAACGGGCTCTTGCACTACATGGCGGCGGCCGATCCGGTGCGCGGCTATATGGGAATGAAGCTGTACACCAGCGTGCGTGGCGTCACGCGCTTCGTTGTGCCGCTTTTTCGGGCGAACACAGGAGAGATGGCGGCGCTCATCGAAGCCGACGCCCTTGGCCAAATTCGAACTGGGGCAGCCAGCGGCGTGGCCACGAAATACCTGGCGAATTCGAACGCCCGAACGGCCTGCATCATCGGTACCGGATACCAGGCACGAACGCAATTGGAAGCGGTTGCGGCGGTGCGCAAGCTCGAACGCGTGCGCGCCTACGGCCGCGATCCGGAGCGCCGCGCCAAATTCTGCAACGAAATGACGGAAACGATTGGCGTCACCGTGGAGCCCGCAAATTCCAGCCAGGAAGCCGTGCGCGGCGCGGAAATAGTGATCACGGCCACATCCGCGACAAAAGTTGTGCTGGAGGGCGCGTGGATCGAGCCGGGCGTGCACATCAACGCGATGGGGGCCAACTGGCCGCAAAAACGCGAACTTGACGGGGCCGCAGTAAATCGCGCCAGCACGATCACCGTGGATTCCGTCGAGCAGGCAAAGATGGAAGCCGGCGATCTGATTCAAGCCTTTGGCGAGGATCAATCCCGCTGGGACGCCGTGCGCGAACTTTCCGCAATTGTCGCCGGGAAAATTCCAGGAAGAACCGGCCCCGGCCAAGTCACGCTTTTTAAATCCAATGGCATTGCAACCTGGGACCTGGCAGCTGCCGTCCGCGTGTTTGAAATTGCAGTCGCGCAAGGCAAAGGGAAATCCATTCCGCTGTGGGAAACCCCGGAAAACAATTAGATATTGCGCACGCGCGTCTGTCCTCACAAATTTGCGGCGCGGGAGCTCTGTTAGAATGGCGCGCGACTGGAGAATTCAAAAATGCAATTCCTGGAAAAATTAAGACCCCTGGGCCTGCTGGCGCTTCGCTTGGCTCTGGGAGCCGCGTTCATGTTTCACGGATACCCGAAACTGACCGATCCGGCGCACTGGCTCAAGGCTTTCCCGGGGTTCGGCTATCCGAGTTACTTTGCCTACATTTCCGGAATTCTCGAATTATTCGGCGGTGGCCTCGTGCTCATCGGACTATTCACGCGCGGCGCGGCATTGCTGCTGGCGATTGAGATGGGCCTGGTATTGGCGCGAACGACGATTCCCGCGGTTGGAATTTATGCCGTGGGAAAATACGAGACTCCACTGCTGCTGGGGGCGGCTGCTCTCGCACTGGCGACGACGGGCGCGGGCCTGATTTCGATCGATGCGTTCACGTTTGAAGGCGGGCGCAAGGCCTCGAAAAGATCCAAGGAGAAAAAATAAAATGCCCGCATGCGTGGCGCTCGTCTAGCGCCTTCGCAAGACCAGGCAGCCGGACAAAATGTCATGCAGCGCCTGTTTTTTCTCCGTGAAAGCGGCGATGACGTATCCCACCAGGAATGTAGCTTCGGAAATTTTCCTGCCGAAATAGCGAATCGACGCCCGCCAGAATGTCAGCCTTCTTCCGGATAGGTCAGTTACGTAGAGCTTGAACAATCTCTTGCCGGGGGTGGCCTGCCACGTGGACGTCTCAAAGAATGCGTAGTAGACCCACATCATGGCAAATAACAAAATAAATCCCGCGAGCGTCACGCGAGGCAACGCCAGCAAGGATTGCGAATTCGGATCCGGGAGAATCATCAACTGCGTGGGGTACGCCGTCACCACAAGCCCAAAAATCATCGACAAAATAAATGTATCAATCGCGAAGGCGCATCCACGCAACCAAAACCCCGCATAGGCCGGCTGGATCAACGCCACCGATGCGACGGGGATCGCCGGAATCGATTCCGGCGGCTGGGCATTTTGTGGAACGTAAACTGGCCCGAGTTGCGCGACGCTTACTGGGAATTCGCATTGAGCGCAGAAGCTAGCCCCATCCTGAATC
>Ga0209069_10001735_pt1 | contig 11183 bp, 9 predicted proteins | sample Str013_2_FD_187202 | JGI IMG/M metagenome (GOLD analysis project Ga0209069, IMG submission 187202) | Freshwater sediment microbial communities in response to fracking from Pennsylvania, USA - Straight Creek_MetaG_SC_2013 (SPAdes) (version 2) | ecosystem: Environmental > Aquatic > Freshwater >...
ACACGGGAGCGGCCCTTAGCCTTGTGGTTTTCATCGGTTACTAAATCTTGCAAACGGTTCAGGCCATCGCCGGGATCGGCAATACCGCCCACCATACTGGCCGCCATGTTTTCAAGATTTGCCATGGCGCGGTTCACCTTAAGATCACCGATTTGCCAGCGCAGTTGTTCAATCTTGTCGCGCGTCTCCGTTACAGCAGTATCGCGGGCCTGCGCGAGGTATTGATACTTTGCCTCTGACTCGTCGAGTTTCTGACGATCACTCGCCAATACAGACTCAAGTTTTTGTAGTTCGAGTGCGTAGCGACCTGCTGCTTTGCGATCGCTCGCTCTAATGAGCGCCTGCATCTTTGTGGATATCTGCAGCGCCTTTGCTGCATTGCTCGCGACTCCGGACTTCAACCGTTCGATCAATGTCGCGTGCGCCACCAAGCCATTGTTAAATTGACCGACAAGAGCGCGAAATTTCTCTTGCTCGAGTTCAAGCAGGGCTTCTGGATTTAGGCGCTCGAAGAAGGACACAACTCGGCTGAGATGCCCAGTGACGAGTTTCCAGATTCTGAAATACATTTGCATGACCGGCGCTCCTTGGCTGAATTGCAAGCAAATGGTTGCAACTCAAATGCCAATCGGCTGCGTCATTATAAAATACATATCACATTGAAGTGATTACATTATTTCTAGAACCGTCCAGTTACTCCGGCAGCTTGTTGCTCAAATGGGGGAATCACGTCGGCTAAAATCCGCCGACTCACGCACAACCTATTCAAAACTGAACCGTTCGAGATTGTGGCGCCGCATCTTTTCGTTAAGCGTGCGACGAGGAATGCCTAGTGCATCGGCGGCGGATTGGATATTGCCGTTACTATTCTTTAGTGCAGAACGAATGAAAGCAACCTCAACCGCATCCAACTGGTCAGGTAGTGGCTTGCCTTTTCCCGTTACGTCATCAAGCACACCAGAAATTTTTCCACCTAGACCCAATACATGCCGCTCCGCCACATTACGCAACTCGCGCACATTGCCGCGCCAGCTATGCGACATCAAGCGCTCAATATCATCTCGCGACACCTCGGGCTCTTCGCGTCGATACTGCGCAGAAAATTCATGCACAAAATGTGTGAATAGCAGAGGTATGTCTTGGCGGCGTTGGTTCAATGGCGGAATGCGAAGTTCGGCAACACCGAGCCGGAAATATAGGTCTTCACGAAATTCGCGACGATTTGCGGCATCGAGCAGGTCGATCTTAGTGGCGGCGATGAGGCGGATATCAACCTTCAACTCCTCGTTGCTGCCGAGGCGGCTGATAGTCCGTTCTTGAAGCATGCGCAGCAACTTGACTTGAAGGGCAATTGGCATGCTTTCGATTTCGTCGAGGAATAACGTTCCGCCTTTTGCATATTCGATCATGCCAATGCGCTGCCGTTTGGCGTCAGTGAATGCACCCGCTTCGTGACCGAACAATTCGCTATCAATCAAACTCTCAGATAAGGCACCACAGTTTATAGCAACGAAACGGTTTTTGTTGCGTGGGCTGCACTCATGCAGCGCACGGGCAACGACTTCCTTACCTGTTCCGGTCTGGCCATGAATTAGGACTGTAGCCTCGGTTGATCCCACATTGGCAATCGCGTCACGTAGGGTTTGAATTTCCGGTGAATTGCCGATGAGTTTCGTGGCAATGCCGGAGCGGTTGGCAAGCTCTGTACGAAGACGACGATTGTCGAGGATCAATTGGCGCTTCTCAAGTGCCCTCTTCACCTTTGGCAGCAGGTCAACAACGTCAAAAGGGCGCTCGATGAAATCATAGGCACCGGTCTTGATCGCCTCCACTGCCATGGCGATCTCGCCATAGGCAGAGATCATGATAACCGGAAGATCAGCGTCAACTTTCAGCGCCCGCCGTAGGAATTCCATTCCATCCATAACTGGCATCTTGAAGTCTGTGATCACGATACCGTTGAAGCCATGGGCATCGGAATTTTGGGCGATCGCAGTAAGGGCTGCAAAGCCATTCGCCGCGGTTTCAAACCACAAGTTGAGGGGCAGCAAAGCATGACTCAGGCGCGGGATATTGGCCTCGTCATCATCGACCAGCAACACACCAAGGCCCTTGTTCATGCGCTTTTCCCTCTTTGCGTAGCTGGAAAGCGCAGGGTGAAAGTTGAACCAACATCCAACTCACTTTCGACCGCGATGTCTCCGCCTAGCAGTTTTGCGAACTCACGGCTTATGGCTAAGCCTAGTCCTAGGCCAACGCCAGATTTGGTGAGACCCGATGTTTCATCAACCCGCTGAAATTTTTGGAAGATCAATTCGAGTTTGTCTCGCGCAATCCCTCGCCCGGTATCACTCACTGAGATCTCAATCGTCTCACCTTGCAACCGGGCAGCAATCGTAACGGCACCCCTCGTAGTATATTCAACGGCATTGCTCAGAAGATTCATGAGAATGCGCGACAGCAAGCGTGTATCAGTCAGCAGATCGGCGTCCCGCCTCGACTCCCAAATCAGTTGCAATCCCTTTGTTTTGGCTGCGGGAGCCGTTGCCCGCAAAGCTTGGTTGATCACCGCTTGAAGAGTAGTTGGTCGAGCACGGACAGCAACTTGGCCAGCTTCGATGCGCGCCATTTCAAGAAGTTCATCAACCATGCTGAGGAGATGCGTTGCATTGCTGGCGATATTTTCCAGAACGACCTGCGCTGGTGGATCAATTTTTTGATCTACAGGGGACAACAACAACCTGCAATCTTCGATAACCGCCGTTATGGGCTTGCGCAAGTCGTGGCTCATATTCTCAAGAAAACGCGACTTCGCTTCGCTTGCGGCCACCAGTCGGGCCGAATGCTTCTGGTAGGTGATATCAGTATAAGTCGTCACAAAACCACCACCTGGCATGCGAGCACGGCGAACTTCGATGCTGGTCCCGTCAGTGCGATCAATCTCGAAACGAGGCGGCGAGATAGTGCGCGCCCTTTCAACGATTGTATCGATCTGTTCTTCCGGATCGACGGTTCCATAGTCACCGCGATCCACATTGTAACGCATGATGTCGGCGAATTGCGCTCCTTGGCGCAACAGCTGATCTGGATATCGGTATAGCTTCGCGTATTGCAAATTCCAGACAGAAAGGCGCATATCCTGGTCAAAAACCGCTATACCATCCGACATGCTCTGTAATATAGTTTCCAATTCCCGCGTCTTTGTTTGTAGGGTTTGCATTACGTCGCCAATGCGGGTGGAGAGATGTTCGAATTCAAATATGCCACTATAACTTGGTGTGGACCCAGAGCTGAAATCTTCTGCGATCTGATAAATCGGTCGTACGAGGAACTGGCGTAAAGCCAGTATCATCAATGCAACGGCGGCCAGCAGCGCCAATGCCGATCCGATGTAGACCTGGCGCACTTGTCTGACGAGAGCCTGGAAGTCGCCAGCATCCTTGACCAACAGAATTTGCCAATTCCAGGGTGCAAAACGGGCGGATACAACATAGTAGCTAAGAGAGTCGGCTCCAGAAACTTGCTCACGGGTTGACATAGCGGCCTCTGCGGCAATTTGTTTTGCATCAGCCTCCGAAACTCCCGTTTCAAAATCCACGCTATGATCTGCTACAACAACTATGCCAACGTGTTGATCACGGGCAAAGTCTTCAAGTTTGATGCGAGTATTGAGCTGGTAGGTGAGTGCCGCATCGGCGTTCGACACCAAGCTCTCACGATTTTGCCGATCAACTTCTGAATCAGCAATAGTGACGGCACTCCGCAGCAAGGCAGCAAGCGTGCTGTGAATGTTTTGATTTGCGTTGTCGCTTATTGTGCGCAGCACGAGCGAATAGAGCATTAGTCCAACAATCAGAATCAAGACCAATGCCGGCCCGAGAATGACAAGCTGCAGTGATGGTCGAAATCTCTTCATGGGGTACCGGACCCAAACATGGGTGGGCGTGTGCGGATTTCTTCGGGCCAGACGATTTCCTTTCGACCGTCCTGCCATTGGATCAACATGTCAAGACGTTTCACTTGGACGCCAGTGCGATCTACCGCAAAACGGCCCAGAACAGTATAAATGTCGAGGCTAAAAAGCGCCTCCCGTACCGCGCTGCGTTCTGTTGAACCTGCTGCGTTGATTGCGGCTTCGAGAATTTGTCCGGCTGCATAAGCGGTGGCTGCATGATAGCTGGCGGCCACGCCGTATCGCTTCTCAAACGCAGCGGCAAATTCCCGTGAGAGGGGAAACGAATCGTTCGGCTCCCAAATTGATGTAGCAAACGTTGCATCAGCGGGGTCTGCCACTAATGAAGACCAAGTCGGAAGCGCCGGACCCACAGTGGCAAAGAACGCCCGCGGTGTCCAACCTATTTGTCTGAGGGCTTGCTTGGCCAGTAACGCCTCGTTGAGATGCCCTGCAATCACCACGAGTTCCGCCCCCGATGTTTGGGCGCGACGGATTTCATCAATGAGTTCTGGACTGTTTTCGGCATAGCCTTCGTCCAACACTATCTTTAATTTTAAATAGGGCCCCCATTTGCGAGTACCCGCAGCAATTTCGGTTGAAAAAGAATCATTCGCATAGAGAATTGCAATTGAATTCAGACCTGCTTCATGCGCTTGGCGCAATATACCTTGTGTGTAACGGCTCGCAGGTGTCCACATACCGAAAATGTTATGATAGCCTTGCTTCCAGATTTCATCAGCCGAAGCCCCTGCCGCCAGCATTGGATAGTCTGCAGTATCAACTGTTTTAGCAACCGCTGCCGTGATCTCGCTTGAATAGGGTCCAAAAACAAGATCGACATTCCCACCAGTAACAAAATCTCGATAAATAGTGAGCCCCTTTTGAGCTATGCCCTCGTCATCGCGGATGATCAAATCAATTGGATGGCCGAGCAAGCCGCCGCGACTGTTCACCTCATCGCGCCATTGTTCATAAGCGCGCTGTTGCATTACTGCTGGTTCTTTGAACTGCCCTGTTATTCCAAGCGAAACACCAATGCGGATGCGTTCTGATGCTAGTGCGCCCTGCGACCCAAAAACGAAAATTAGCAACAACACGGCACGGAGAAGAATTCCCATTTGTGTCACCCAGTACAAAACAATTTCCTCGCTTCGAGCAAATCCACGTGCCTGAAGCAGTTAGACAATATTACAAGTTGTTAAAATCGTCGAGCCAAGAAACTTTTCGCTCGAGAGTTGGTCTCTGTCCTAACCGCAAAATGGGGTGTTTTCAGAAGTTATAAACATATGAGCTTCTTTGAAACAAGTTGTGCAGATCTAGCTAGCACTTGGATGCAGCAACCAAGTACGAAAAGTCGATGTCTTAAAATGACAGGTTAGCTCAATCGCGCCGGCATCGAAATTCTGGTCAATGTCGGCTTAGGGTCAAAATCAGAAGCCGGAGAATTTACCATCTAAGTCCGCTACACACACTTTATCAGACACTGACACCGTCAAAATTCTTCATAATGGTATCCGATCTAGCAAAAGAGCTGATAATTCGTGAAACTACCAACGATTATACCAACAAATCCTTTGGATACCAACAAACTTCCGAGGGCGTTGTTGGATCAATATTTTACAAAAAGGCATAAAAAAGCCCGCTTTCGCGGGTTTTTCAGTAGTCATTTGATGTCTTTGGATTTTGATTTGGTGCCCTGAAGAGGACTCGAACCTCCACGCCTTTCGGCACACGGACCTGAACCGTGCGCGTCTACCAATTCCGCCATCAGGGCAACGGCGCTTCCTTAGGGGGCAGGCAAATCGCTGTCAACCACAGCTTGGGCAAGCGCTGTTCAAATTAAAAGAGCGAAAGACACTCAGCCTTTCGCCCCTATTCAAATCACTCAAACGCTGGGTGAGTATGAATTACTTGCAGACTTTCAGCATGGACATTGCTTGGTCAGCATTGGCTTTCGTCTTATAAACCTTCGTGCCAACGTCCATCATAGTTTTGCCGTCGGGAGCCTTATCCCCAACCATGCATTTATGGGTTTTGGCATCTTGCTCAACATAAAAACCAGCCATTGCAACAGGCTTAACTGCAGCTGCAGCGGGTTTTACAGCAGCCGCAGCAGGCTTTACGGCAGCTGCAGCAGGCTTAACTGGAGTTGCAGCAGCAGGTTTAGCAGCTGGTGCCATTGCAGCAGCGCAGACTTTCAAATTAGCCATGGCTTGTTCAGCATTAGCCTTATTGGCATAAACCTTTGTACCAACATCCATCATGGCTTTGCCGTCTGGAGCCTTGTCGCTGACCATGCAAGCATGAGACTTTGCGTCTTGCTCGACGTAAAAGCCAGCAGCTGCAGTTGCAGCAAAACTTGATACGCTGAGACCAGCAAGAACCATGCTGGCGCAAATAATTTTCTTAATCATCGTAGTCTCCGTTTAAATATGTTGCATCGTTGTTCAATCATCAGCCTGATAAAAGGACTCAGACATGAATGATTTCATTCACGCCCGATTGTGACGGGATTAAGTGTTCCACTTTTAATAATAGTTCATGAAAGTCTCGTAATAATAAGGACTTTCCATAGGCATTGCCGAGCATTTGCATTTTGGCCATTGGCCATTTAAAGCCTTATCAAATCATTATTTGAGGAACATGAGTGTGGGCGCACAGAATTCTGATAAACTCATCACGATTATTGGCGGTTCGGGCTTTATTGGCCGCCATGTGGTGAGAGCTTTGGCGAGACGAGGCTATCGTATTCGTGTGGCGTGTCGACGGCCAGACCTTGCGGGCCATGTGGTTCCACTGGGTGTTCCAGGGCAGATTGTTCCGATTCAAGCCAATGTCCGTTACCCCGCTTCGATCGCCGCGGCTTGCGATGGTGCTTTTGCAGTCATCAATTTGACGGCCGTATTTCACAATTCAGGTGCGCAGACTTTCGAATCTGTGCATGAGTTTGGCGCTTCTGCCATTGCCAAAGCGGCCAAAACCGCAAGAGCGCAAATGTTCATCCACATGTCTGGTCTTGGAACCGATAAGCCAACAACCAGTGTTTATGTGAAAAGTCGTGCAATTGGTGAAGCCAACGCTTCGGCGAATTTTCCGAACGCGATCATCATCCGTCCCAGTGTTGTGTTTGGGCCGGAAGACAATCTGTTTAACAAATTTGCACTCATGGCGCGCTTCTCGCCCATTTTGCCATTGATTGGCGGCGGTGAAGCGAAGTTCCAACCTGTTTTTGTGGGTGACGTGGCCGAAGCTTTGGCCACCCTGGTGGATCGTGGGGTGGCTGATGGCAAGACCTATGAGCTGGGCGGGCCAGAGACAATGAGTTTTAAACAAATTCTGAAATTCATTCTCGAAACCACACAGCGCAAGCGTGTGTTGTTGCCCATTCCATTTGGTGTCGCTTCAATTTTGGGTGCTGTGGCAGGGCTTTTGCCAAACCCAGCATTAACGATGGATCAGGTTGAACTTCTCAAATCTGACAATCTGGTTGATGCAAAAGCTGAAAAAGAAGGCCGCACTTTAAACGGCCTTGGTATTGTTGCACGAACAGTTGAGGCGATTGTACCAAGCTATCTCTACCGATTCCGCAAAGCCGGTCAGTTCAGCTTGCCAAACACAAAGCCGGAATAGATCAGCCCAAGCAATGCGCCACCCAAAATGACGCGGTAAATCACGAAGGGCAGAAAGCTGTGATTGCGGATCAAGCGCATCAAAAATGCGATGGTCATCAGGCCGATGAAGAATGTGAGAATGCCGCAAAGGATCATGGGCCCAGTAATCGGGTCGTGATTTTTGATTGCATGACCAATTTTTACGATTGAGCCAGCAGCATTGGCCGGAATTGAAATTAAAAATGAAAACCGCGCCGCATCAGAACGCAGAAACCCCAAGGCCCGTCCCGCAGTCATGGTGATGCCTGAGCGGCTGGTGCCGGGGTTCAGCGCCAGCATTTGAGCAAGGCCAATATAAAGCGCTGTCTTGGGCGTAATATCTGAAATACGGTTACGATTCAGACCATAGGCGTCAGCAACATAAAGCGCCAAACCAAAGACGATGGAATTGATCGCAATGACCAAAGGTGTACGCAGCATTTGATCAAAATGTGTGATCTGAAAAATCAACCCCAGAACCAGTACTGGAATGGTGGCAATGATCACGTTGATCACCAGTTTGGAAGAAGTCGTGGTCTGGCGCTTGATCAAATCAAGTAGGCCTCGAAACATCGAAACCACATCGCGCCAGAAATAAAGTATGGTGGCTGAAACAGTTCCGACATTGGTGATGGCATCAGTGAGAGCACCCTGATCAGGCCAGCCCGTCAATGCAGGCACTAAGATGTCATGGCCTGAAGATGAAATAGGGAGATATTCGGTGATGCCCTGGATCAATGCCAGAACGATGATTTGCTCAATCGACATAAAATACCCAGTTTGCTTTCGTTTTCGAATCTCTTGCTGCTCTATCGGTCTGGGCTTATATGCCAGATGTGGCTTAAGGCAAATGCGGCACGCCCTTTAATTTTTATTTAGATTGGTCAAAAAACTGAGATGCCGAAACTTTATCATTTTACGCTTGATCCCTATTCGAGGCGAGTGCGGTTGAGTTTGGCTGAATATGGCGAAGCCTGCCAATTGGCTGATGAGCGCGCTTGGATGCCAAGTCAAACCGTCAAGGATTTAAACCCCTCGGGAATGCTTCCTGTGTTTTTGGAAGATTCAGGCCTAGCCATCGGTGGCATTGAAGCTTTGAGCGAATATCTTGAGGAAACGCGAATCGGAAAAGCGCGGCTGTTACCCGGCAATGCCTTTGCGCGCGCAGAAATCAGACGACTTGTCGCTTGGTTTGATGTCAAATTTTATACTGAAGTCACCGAGCCTCTGCTGACCGAAAAAGTGATCAAGCGCTTCATGGATTATCATACTGGTGGTGGTGCACCTGATATGGCCCGCGTGCGCCAAGCCAAAGCGCGCATTAAACCGCATCTCGATTATGTAGCCTATTTGGCTGAAGAACGTTCATGGCTGGCTGGCGAAGAATTATCATTGGCTGATTTGGCGGCAGCAGCACATATTTCAGCTATCGATTATTTGGGCGACATTGATTGGTCAGAAAATCCAGTCGCCAAAAGCTGGTATCAACGCATTAAGTCGAGGCCTTCGTTCCGCGTGCTGCTGGCCGACACACTTCCCGGCATGCCCGCTTCAGCCAATTACGCTGACCTTGATTTCTGATCTTGTCACAACCTTAAAAGCCAAAGCGCTGGAATTGGGCTTTGATGATGTGCGCATTACATCAGCTTCATTGATTTCAAAAGTCAGTGATGACCTTGAAGCTTATGTTCATGCGGGTCATCATGGCGACATGAATTGGATGGTTGAAACATTAGAACGCCGCAAATCGCCTGAAGCAATGTGGGCTGATGCTAAGTCGGCGGTCATGCTCGCTGTAAACTATGATCAAGGGTTGGATGTTTTTGAGCGGCTTGAAAAAAAATCAACGGGCGTGATTTCGACTTACGCTTTGAATCGCGACTATCATGATGTCATCAAATCGAAACTGAAGATTCTCGCAAGTTGGTTTGCCGGCGTGAGTGGGCATGATGTAAAAGTTTTTGTCGATACGGCCCCGTTAATGGAAAAACCATTGGCCGCTCAAGCGGGATTAGGGTGGCAAGGCAAACATACGAATTTGGTTTCGCGTAAATTGGGCTCGTGGTTTTTTATTGGTTCGATTTTGACGACGGCAGAATTGGAATTTGATGAAGCGGAGATTGATCATTGTGGAACCTGCCAGGCTTGTCTTGATATTTGTCCGACCAAAGCTTTCACTGGCCCACACCAAATTGATGCACGGCGGTGCATTTCATATCTGACCATTGAACACAAAGGCCACATCGCGCCCGAATTTCGCAAAGCGATGGGCAACCGCATATATGGTTGCGATGATTGCTTGGGTGTTTGTCCTTGGAATAAATTTGCGCGTGAATCATCTGATATAAAATTGAAAGCGCGAGAGGATTTAGTTTCGCCATCGCTTGCCGATTTGTTGACATTGGACGATGCAGAATTTCGAAAACTGTTTTCAGGTTCGCCTGTGAAACGCATTGGCCGTGACCGCTTCATTCGCAATTGCCTGATTGCTGCTGGCAATAGTGGCAATGCAAATTTGCGGTTTGCTGTGCGAGCGTTGTTGAATGATCCTTCGGCTATTGTCAGCGAATCCGCACTTTGGGCGTTGGAGGAATTATCGGCATGAAACATCTTCTTTGTTTTGGGTTTGGATTTTCGGCTGAAACTTTGGCGCATAAGCTTGACCCTATTGAGTGGAGTGTCATCGGAACTAGTCGATCCCCAGAAGGAGTTGCTGCAATTAACGCTCAAGGGTTTGAGGGTGTATTATTCGACGAGCTTCAGACAATTCCAGAATCTGTAACCCATATCGTAACTTCAGTGCCTCCAAGCGATAATGGCGATCCGGTTTTGCTGCGGTTCAAAGATGACTTGGTAAAACGCGCTGAAACTTTCGAATGGGTTGCCTATCTTTCAACTACTGGCGTTTATGGTGATCGCGCTGGTGAATGGGTAGATGAAGATAGTGCGCTTCAACCCAATATGGATCGCGGGCAGCGACGGGTTGATGCGGAGGCGGCATGGCAACAGGTTTCTGATTTGCCACTTCATATTTTTAGACTGGCGGGAATTTATGGGCCGGGGCGCAATGCGTTTGAAAGTTTGAAATCAGGCAAGGCGCAGCGAGTGATCAAGCAGGGTCAAATTTTCAGTCGCATTCATGTTGAAGATATTGCTGGCGTATTGTTGGCTTCGATTAATGAACCAAATCCTGGTCGCATTTATAACATGGCAGACGACGAACCTTGCCCACCGCAAGATGTGATTGCCTATGCGGCAGAATTATTGGGGTTGCCAATTCCGCCCGATATTCCGTTTGAAGATGCCAAGCTTTCAGCGATGGCCAAAAGTTTTTATGCCGATTCAAAACGTGTTTCGAATGTACGGATTAAAAACGAATTGAGTTATGAGTTAAAGTATCCAAACTACCGCGCAGGTTTGAAAGCCCTTCTCTAAATCGTTTCACCGTCAGCACGTTTGGCTAAATCCAAAACTGTTTCTTGCAACAAACGCAAATTGCCAGCGCTTGAGAGGCGGTGGTCACCGTCTTTGATGAAGGTCAGTGTAATATCTGGGCCGGTGAGTGCCTCGAAAGTTTT
>Ga0209069_10001737_pt1 | contig 11179 bp, 8 predicted proteins | sample Str013_2_FD_187202 | JGI IMG/M metagenome (GOLD analysis project Ga0209069, IMG submission 187202) | Freshwater sediment microbial communities in response to fracking from Pennsylvania, USA - Straight Creek_MetaG_SC_2013 (SPAdes) (version 2) | ecosystem: Environmental > Aquatic > Freshwater >...
TCGTGGTAGTTGGTGCTCTTGCCGATGTGCTCGATCAGCGCCTTGACCGACGGCTCGATCCGATCGAGCATCGGCTTCGGGTACACGCCGCAGAACACGATCAGCGCAACGAGCGGCACCATCACCATGCCCTCGCGCAGGCTCATCTCGCGGAACGAGCGGTTCGGTTCGTCCGGCACGCCGTGGAAGACGCGCTGGTACGCCCACAGCAGGTAGACCGCGGCGAGGATGACACCGGCGGCGGCGACAACGACCCACCAGCGCGCCGTCAGGAACGAACCAATCAAGATCAAGAACTCGCCGACGAAGCCGTTGAGGCCGGGCAGCCCGATCGACGAGAGCATCACGACGGTGAAGACGCCGGCGAAGATCGGTGCCACCGACTGGATGCCGCGCAGCTCGGCGATCTGGCGGGTGTGCCGCCGTTCGTAGACCATCCCAACGAGGAGGAACAGAGCGCCCGTCGACACGCCGTGGTTGATCATCTGCAGGACGCCACCTTCGAGCGACTGCGTCGTCATCGCGAACGTGCCCAACGCGATGAACCCGAGGTGCGCGACCGACGAGTACGCCACCAACCGTTTCAAGTCGCGTTGCATCGTCGCCGTGATCGCGCCGTAGATGATGCCGATCACGCCGAGCGTCAAGAACAACGGCGCGAACCATCGGCTGGCCGCCGGGAACAGGTACAGCCCGAAGCGCAAGAAGCCGTACGTGCCGAGCTTCAGCATCACACCGGCGAGGATCACCGAACCGCCCGTCGGCGCTTGCGTGTGAGCGTCCGGCAGCCAGGTGTGCAGCGGGAACAACGGCACCTTGACGGCGAAGCCGATGGCGAACGAGGCGAACAACCAGCGCGCCGCCGCCGTCGAGAACGATTGATCCGTTGCGATCGTGACGAGATCGAACGTCAACTTCCCGGTGGCGTTGCGGTGCAAGAACGCGGTGGCCAAGATGCCGACGAGCATGAACGCCGAACCGAACATCGTGTACAGGAAGAACTTCATCGACGCGTAGACGCGCCCGTCGTAGCCCCATCCGCCGATGATCATGTACATCGGCACCAAGACGAGCTCGAAGAACAAGAAGAACAGCAGCAGGTCGAGTGACAGGAAGGAGCCGATGCACCCGGCTTCGAGCAGCAGCAGCCATGCCAGGTACGGCTTGATGTCGTGGTGCGGATCGGCGCCGAGCATCGCGATCGGGAACAGCACACCGGTGAGCACGACGAGGAACAAGCTGATCCCGTCGACGCCAAGATGCCAACCCACGCCCCAGTCCTTGATCCACGGGTGCTGGCTGACGAACTGGTAACCGCCTTCACCCCGCGAGAACTTCACGAGCAGGTACACCGACAGCGCGCCGGTGAGCAGCGCGAACAGAACGCCGACGAGCTTGATGACATCGGGCCGCCGGTTCGGCAGCAGTGCGACGACCGCGGCGCCGATCGCCGGCACCAAGATCAGCGCGGTGAGGAGCGGGAAGCTGGACGCGCTCTGCGCAGCGACCATCGTCGCGCCGATCACGACAACCCCCGGATGACGAACCACGCCATCATCGCCACGGCGCCAAGACCGATGCCGACGGCATAGTTGCGCACGAAGCCGCTCTGCAATCGGCGCAGCGCCGTACCCAACCCTCTCACTGCCGAGGCGGTGCCGTTGACGGCACCGTCGACGCCCTTGGCATCAAGCAGCGCGATCGCCTCGAAACCTAGGCGGCCAGGACCACCCATGAACGCCGACACGCCCTCGTCGTAGTACCAACCGTGAGCGAGGATCGCTGGTTCCACCGGCTTGGCTCGCTTCAACTGGTAGACGGCGAACGCCGCGCCAATGGCGATGGCGCACGCCACCGCGGTGAGCACGGCAAGGACGATCTTCGTGCCGCTGCCGACCGTCACCTGACGTTCCGCTTCGCCAACGACGGGTTCGAGCCAACGCTGGAGCAGCTTCGTGCTGCCCGTGAACGGCAGGTTGATCGCTCCGCCGACGAACGAAAGACCGGCGAGCACGACGAGCGGCGTGAGCATCAACCAGCCGCTCTCGTGCGGCGCGGCATGGACGTGCGCCTCAGCCGATCCGAACAAGCCATGCACGCCGGTCGGCGCGGCACTGGACGCGTCGCCGTGATCAGCGCCGTGATCGGCGGCTACGTCGTGGCCGGCACCGATGTGACCGGCAGTGACGTCGAGTTGGCGGTTCCAGTTGTTCTCACCGAAGAAGACCATGATCACTTGGCGCGTCATGTAGTACGCCGTCAACAGGGCGGTGAAGAACCCGACGAACCACAGCACCTTGCCCAGGCCGCCGAAGGCGGTGAACGCGCCGAGCAAGACCTCGTCCTTCGACCAGAACCCGGCGAACGGTGGGATGCCGGCGATCGCCAACCAACCGATGATGAACGTCCCGGCGGTGATCGGCATGAACTTGCGCAGCAGTCCCATCCGGCGCATGTCCTGCTCCTCGTGCATCCCGTGGATCACCGAGCCCGATCCGAGGAACAGCAGCGCTTTGAAGAACGCGTGCGTGACCATGTGGAACACGGCGGCGACGTACGCGCCCGACCCGACGGCGAGGAACATGTAGCCGAGCTGGCTGACCGTCGAGTAGGCGAGGACGCGCTTGATGTCGTTCTGGGCGACGGCGATCGTCGCCGCGAACAGCGCGGTGACGGCGCCGACGATGGCGATCGTCTTGCCGGCGTTCGGCGCAGCGTGGAGCAACGGTGCTAGACGCGTCGTCAGGTACACGCCGGAGGTGACCATCGTCGCGGCATGGATCAGCGCCGACACCGGCGTCGGGCCAGCCATCGCATCGGGCAACCACAGGTACAGCGGGAACTGCGCGCTCTTACCGACAGCACCGAGGAACACGAGCATCGCGATCGCCGTCGCCGTTGCGGTGCCGATCGTCGCGGCATGGGCGTTGATCACCGAGTAGTCGAGCGAGCCGATCTTCTGGAAGGCGAGGAACATCGCCAGCATGAACCCGAAGTCACCGACGCGGTTCGTGACGAACGCCTTCTTCCCGGCCGGTGGCGCCTCGCCGCGGGTGTGCCAGAAGCTGATCAAGAAGTACGAGCAGGCGCCGACACCTTCCCAGCCGAGGAACGTCACGACCATGTTGCTGCCGAGCACGAGCAACAACATCGAGAACACGAACATGTTCAGGTAGATGAAGAACTTCGAGAACTTCGGGTCGCCATGCATGTAGCCGATCGCGTAGAGGTGGATCAGCGTGCCGATGCCGGTGACGAACAACGCCATCGTGATCGACAACGGATCAGCCAAGAACCCGAGGCCGACTTTCAACGTGCCCGACGGCACCCAGTCGAACAGCGTCTTGGTCACATGCCGTTGATCGCCCGACTTCGAGAGAAGATCGAGGAACACGCCGGCAGTGACGACGAACGCTGCGCCGCACATCGCCGTCGCCAACCAGCCAGCGCGCGGTTCACCGAGGCGGCGACCGATGAGCATGATCACGACGAAGCCGGCGAGCGGCAACGCCGGGATGAGCCAGACGAGATCGGCCATCGATCAGCCCTTCAACATCGCGATGTCGTCGGCGGTTGCTCCCGGCTTGCGCCGCAAGATAGCCACCACGATCCCTAGGCCAACGACGACCTCGGCGGCAGCGACGACGAGCACGAAGAACACCACGGTCTGACCGTTGATGTCGTTCAGCCGGCGAGCGAGCGCAACGAAGGTGAGGTTGACGGCGTTGAGCATCAACTCGACGCACATGAACATGACGAGCGGGTTGCGCCGCACCAGGAGCCCAACGGCACCGATGGCGAACACGGCAGCGGCGAGCAACAGGTACCACGTCGTCGTCGGCTGCATCCGGGCCAGGATCATCGGCTGTCTCCGTCCGACACGCCCGGCACTGCCGACACCGTCGACACGCGCACGGAGCCGCCCCGACCGGGTCGGCGGGTGAGCAACATCGTGCCGACGACGGCAACGACGAGCAGCACTGACGTCAGCTCGAAGGCGAAGACGTTGACACCGAAGATCGAGCGGGCCAGCTGGTTGACGTTCGGTTGGTCCTTGACAACGGAGTCGACGACAGGCGCCGTCTTCGTGCCCGATCGCAGCACGGCGCCACCAGTCAACACGAGCAAGCCAACGCCGACGACTGCGGCGAGCGGGCGCTGGATCTTCAACGGCTCGATCCGCAAGCTCTCGACCTTGTCGACACCGAGCAGCATGATCACGAACAGGAACAACACGACGATGGCGCCGGCGTAGACGATCACCTGGACAACGGCGAGGAACTGCGCATCCTGGGCGATGAACAACACCGCGACGCCGAACAGCGTCAAGATCAAGCTCAACGCGCAGTGCACTGGATGGCGGCGCACGACGACACCGATGGCGCCGGCAAGCACCATCGCCGCGGCGACGATGAAGACGAACGCTTCCATCAGGTCTCGTGCTCGCTTCGCTCGCCCGCCGGCTCCGCGGGCGCGTCGGCAACCTCGGCCGGGCGCACGCCGTAGCCGAGCTCGCCTGACCAACCGACGATGCCGGTGAAGCTGGCATCACCGCTCGGCGATGTCGCCCGCATCCAACCCGAGGTGTTGGTGTCGTCGCCGGCGCGCCAGTCTTCCCACGGCAACTGCTGCGGCTTGCCGTCGTCTCCGACGAGCAGTTCGCCCTTGGTGTAGATCGCGTCCTGGCGATTGGTGAAGGAGAACTCGAACAGCTTCGTCTCGGTGATCGCTTCTGTCGGGCACGCCTCGACGCACAGATCGCAGTGGATGCAGCGTAGGTAGTTGATCTCGTAGACGTAGCCGTAACGCTCGCCCGGTGACACGGGATGGTCAGGCGGGTTGTCGAGGCCGCGCACGTAGATGCACTTCGCCGGGCACACACCAGCGCACAGCTCGCAGCCGATGCACTTCTCCATCCCGTCCTCGTAACGGTTGAGGACGTGACGGCCATGCAGACGTTCGGGCTTGTCGATCTTTTGATCGTGCCCGTCTCCCTTGCGACCCTTGGCTTCGCGGCCGCCCGAGTACTCGGTCGTGACGCGCTTGCCGCCGAGCCGGCGGCTCTGGCGCGCCGTGATCTTGAACCCACCGAGGTAGCCCATCAGTACATCGTCCCTTCCTCGGAGCGTCGCACCGCGGACACTCGGAGAGCGCGAGCGAGGAGCGCGTAGCCGAGCATGATCACGAGCACTGCGCTGAGCATCGCGCCAAGGCGGCCGGCGCGGCTCCAACCGATGCTCGTGACGACGCGGTTGACGATCAGCAGCAGCAGCCAACCGAACGACACCGGGATCAGCACCTTCCAGCCGAGGTCCATCAGCTGGTCGTAGCGGAAGCGAGGCAACGTCGCTCGGAACCAGACGTACATGTACAAGAACACGAACAGCTTCGCGAAGAACCAGACGATGCCCCACAACCAGCCGGGACCAGGCAGGTTGTGCAGGAACCGGAACGGCGGCTGCGGTCCGCCGAGGAACAGCGTGACGATGATCGCCGACATCGTCACCGTGTTCATGAACTCGGCCAAGAAGAACAGCGCGAAGCGCAACGACGCGTACTCGGTGTTGAAGCCACCGACCAGCTCTTGCTCGGCCTCGACAAGATCGAACGGCGGCCGGTTGAGCTCGGCGGTGGCAGCGATGACGAAGATCACGAACGGCACGACCAACGTCGAGACGATGTTCCACGTCCCGACTTGATCCTGCTTGGCGACGATGCCGACAGTCGACAACGTGCGCGACACGAGCAGCACCGCGGCGACGCTCATCCCCAGCGCCGCTTCGTAGCTGACCATCTGCGCCGATGCCCGCACCGAGCCGAGCAGCGGGTACTTCGACCCCGATGCCCAACCGGCGAGCATGATTCCGTACACCGCGACCGAGCTCATCGCCAGCACGAACAAGATCCCGATCGGCGGATCGGCGAGCTGGAACAGCGTCCAGTGCCCCCACATCGAGATCTGCCCAGGATGCGCCGACGTCTTCGAGAAGTCACCACCGATCGGGATGACCGTGAAGACGAGGAACGCCGGCACCAACGACAGGTACGGCGCCAGCTTGAACACGAAGCGATCGGCGCGCTCGGGCAGCAGATCTTCCTTGAAGAACAGCTTGATGCCATCGGCCAGCGTTTGCAGGAGACCGAACGGGCCGGCCTTGTTCGGCCCGACCCGGTTCTGCATCCCGGCAATGACCTTGCGCTCGAACCAGACCATCAGCATCACGGCGATCATCAAGAACACGAACGCCAGCACGACCTTGACAACGACAACGAGGACGATCGAGAACCCAATGCCGCCCGACAACAGCGGATCTGCAGCGAACAACGCGGCCGTCACAACGACTCGACCTTGATGTCGGTGACGACGCTGGACGCGTCGACGAGCTCGGCGGCGACGACATCAGGTTGGTTGAACGCGATCCACGCCGTGCCGCGATGCAAGCCGCTGTCGTGAGCAACGGTCAGGTTCATCGTCGTGCGGCTCGATGTGACGGCAACCTGCTTGCCGACGGCGGCGCCGAGCGCGGCGGCGTCATGAGGATGCAAGTGCAAGTCGCCGCCCGGCGCCAGGTGCGCCATCGACGGCGAATGGGCCACCCCTTGGCCGGCGTCGTAGAGCTTGCGCGCCATCACCAAGCGGAAGTCGTACGAACTACCCGGCGGCGAATCGACGCCGCTCGCCGTGACGGTGCAGCCCGTGCCGAGATCCAACAGCACACCGTCGCCGGCCGAAGCGAGCGCGGCGACCGTCGCCGGCGCAAACGCGTCCACCGTCACGGCCAGCTCGCGCGTCACGTCATCGAGCGACGTGAAGCCAAGGTCGTGACCGAGGCGATCACCAAGCTCGACGGCGATCATCCAATCGGGTCGCGCCGTCCCAGCCGAGATCTTCTGGTTCAAGCGACTGACGCGCCCTTCGACGTTCGTCGTCGTGCCCGCTCGTTCGCCAACGGTCGCCGCCGCGAGCACGACATCGGCGTGGCGAGCCGACTCGGTCAGGAAGGTGTCGATGGCGATGATCGCTGGCACGCCAGCCAACGCCCGACGGGCGAGCGAACGGTCGGGCAGATCGTTGAACGGGTCGGCGCCGAGCAACACGAGGCAGGAGATCTTGCCGACGGCGGCCGCTTCGCAGATCGCTGTCGTGTCCATCCCACCGTCGGCCGGTCGCAGTCCGGCGGCCAACGCGCCGACGGTGTTGCCGCGCCGCACGACCGGTAGGAACGTAGCGGCGGGGACGGCGGCTTGCAGCTCGGCAATGGCGTCGAGCGTCGGCTGCGCCGACTCGGCGAGGTTGGCACGCCCGACGATGGCGACGACGTTGCCCTTGGCGATCTGCGCGGCCTCGTCGATGAGCATCTGACGTACGGCAACCGCTTGCTCGCCCGGTCGGTAGCGCACGCTGCGATAGGCGAGCGGTGTGAGCGACGTGTCACGGGCCGCTGCTTCGAGCAACCGTGTCTTGCGCTTGTCGACGGCGTCTTTGACGCGCAGGAACAGGATCGGCAGCTCTTCTTTCAGATCAGGCGCGAGCACGATCAGCGTCGTCGCCTTCGCCGCCTGATCGATCGTCGCTCGCGGCAGGCCCAACAGCACGTCAGCGGGCAACCCGTCACCGAGTTGCGCATCGAGGTGCGGGGTGCCGATCGCACGGGCCAACGTCGCCCAGGCGTAGGCGTCCTCGTTCGTGCCTCGAGCGCCACCGATGATCGCCAACGACGACGGGCCGTCAGCATCGATCGCGGTCTTGATCGCCGCCGCCGCGGCGTCGAGCGCCGCGTTCCACGACTGCTCGACATGTGTCTCACCGGTCTTGACGAGCGGGTTGCGCAACCGGCCATCGGCGTTCACCGCTTCGAAGCCGAACCGACCCTTGTCGCACAGCCAACCCCAGTTGACGGGATCAGAATCGACACCTTGGTAGCGGACGAGCTCGTCACGCGTCGACTGGACGACGATGCGGCATCCGACCGAGCACGACGTGCACGTCGACTCGGTCTGCTCCAAGTCCCACGGGCGAGCTTTGAAGCGGTACGGCCTGGCCGTCAGGGCGCCGACCGGGCAGATCTGCACCGTGTTGCCCGAGAAGTACGACGAGAACGGATCGTCGGGGAACGTGTTGACCTGCGTGTTGTTGCCGCGGAACGTGAAGTGGATCAACGGGTCGCCAGCAACCTCTTTGGCAAAGCGCGTGCAACGATCGCACAGGATGCAACGCTCGCGATCGAGGTAGACGAGGTCGCTGATCGGGATCGGCTTCTCATAGTGGCGCTTCTCTTCGACGAAGCGGCTCTCACCGGGACCGTGCGAGAAGGCCTGGTCTTGCAAAGGGCACTCGCCACCCTTGTCGCACACGGGGCAGTCGAGTGGATGGTTGGCGAGCAGGAACTCGAGCACGCCTTCTTGCGCCTTGCGCACCGTCGGCGTCGTCGTGTGCACGACCTGGTTCTCGGCCACCGGCGTCATGCACGACACGACCATCATCGGACCCCGCGGCCCCTCGACTTCGACGAGGCACTGCCGGCACATGCCGACCGACGTCATCCGCGGGTGGTAGCAGAAGCGCGGCACATAGACACCGGCGTCCTCGGCGGCCTCGATCACGAGCTGGCCCGGTTGCGCTCCATGGGCCTTGCCATCGACGGTGATCGAGATCGTCGTCTTGGCCGGCGCTTCGGCGTTCGTGTCAGACATCTGCTGCTCCGTGTTGACCAGCACCGGCGAGGTGGCCCTGCGTCCGGGCACCCCATTCGACAGCGTCGATTGGCCGGCCGTGAGCAACGTAGTGCTCGAACTCGTTGCGGAAGCGCTTCACCGCCGACGCGATCGGCGACACCGCCGACGGGCCGAGCGGGCAGATCGTCGTCTGCCGCGGTGGCCAGGCGATGCCGGGGCTGATGTTGTCGCACACGTCGAGCAGCAGATCGAGATCGTCCTGGCGGCCATAGCCATCCAAGATGCGACGCAAGATGCGCTCGAGCCAGGTCGTACCTTCACGGCATGGCGTGCATTTGCCGCACGACTCGCGAGCGAAGAAGCGCACGATCCGCCACGCCGCTTTGACCATGTCGGTCGTCTCGTCCATCACGACGATCGCACCAGAGCCGAGCATCGATCCGGCCTTGTCGGCGGTCGGCTTGTCGAGCGGCAAGTCGAGGTGCTCATCGAAGAACCACGGCGCCGATGCGCCACCAGGGATGAACGCCTTGACGCTGCGGCCCTTGCGCACGCCACCGCAGTACTCGGGCGCTTCGAACAGCATCCGGAACGTGGTGATGCCGTTGGGGACCTCGAACACGCCCGGGTTGTTGACATGACCGGACACGGCGAACATCCGCATCCCGGTTGATGTCGGCGCGCCGGTGTCGTGGAACGCTTGGCCACCGTTGGCGATGATCCACGGCAGGTTTGCCAACGTCTCGACGTTGTTGACGATCGTCGGCTGCATGTACAAGCCCTTCGACGCCGGGAAGAACGGCGGCTTCAAGCGGGGCATGCCGCGATTGCCTTCCAGCGATTCGATCAGCGCTGTCTCCTCGCCGACGATGTAGGCGCCGGCGCCCCACGTCAGCGTGATGTCCATCGAGAACGCGCTGCCGCAGATGTTCTTGCCGACTTCGTTGTTGGCGTAGGCGTCGTTCAACGCTTGCGCCAAGCGCTCCTGCGCCAGAGCCATCTCGCCGCGCACGTACAAGAACGCTTGTGCAGCACCGAACGCGTAGCCGGCGATGACGATTCCTTCGATCAGCTGATGCGGATCGAGCTCCATCAACAGCCGGTCCTTGTACGTGCCGGGCTCGGACTCGTCGCCGTTGATCACCAGGTAGCGAGGCTGCACGTTGGGCGGCAGGAAACCCCACTTCGTACCGGCCGGGAAGCCGGCACCGCCGCGGCCCTGCATCTCCGAGGTCTTGACCTCGCCGTGGACCTGCTCTGGCGTCATCTCGGCAAGGACCTTGCGCAACGAGGCGTACCCACCGCTGCGCACGTAGCCGTCGTGGGTGTAACCGTCGGCTTGCTCGAAGCGCGTCGTGATCATCTTCGGCCCCGTCGGCACCAACCCGGCGACATGGAACGAGGGCGTGTCCGTCATCGGGCATCCACCTGCTTCTGGGCTTCGACGCCGGCGTTGGACCAGGCGTCGGTCGTGCGTTGGCGGACGCGGGCGAGGGTGCCATGGGCGGGGATCTCGTCGGCCAGCTTGCCGGCGCGCAGGTCGGCGATCATTGCGTCGAACGCAGCGGGCGTGACCTTGTAGCGGTAGCGGTAGTTGACTTGGATGGCGGGTGCCTCGGTGCAGGCGGCGATGCACTCGACGTCTTCGACCGTGAACATCCCATCAGCGGTCGTGCCGCCAGGCTTGACGCCGAGCGAGTCTTCGACGTGCTCCAACAGCTCCCACCCGCCGACGAGCTGGCACGAGATGTTCGTGCAGACGTTGACGCAGTAGCGCCCGATGGGGGCGAACTTGAACATCTCGTAGAAGCTCGCCGTGCCGTAGACCTCGGCCGGCGTGACGTCGACCAGCTCGGCGATGTGCGCCATCGCGTCCTCGCCGACGTAACCATCTTGTTCTTGGGCGAGGTGCAACAACGGGATCAGCGCCGACTTCGCCCGCGGGAAACGGCCGATGATCTCGCGGGCCGTGTTCGTGTTGATGTCGTTCAAACGTGCCATGGCTGCCTGTCAGTTGACGAGCTTGAGCGAGGTGAGGAAGGCATCGGCATCGGCATCGGAGTAGTCCGCTTCGCCGGCGACGTAGATCAGCTGGATCTGCTTGACACCGACGAGCACGATCCGCGAACGGTAACGCCCCGGTTGGCCGTTGTCGGAAACGGTGGCGACGAACTCGCGTCCTGGGTTGCCGAACACGTCGATCACTCGCTCGCTGACGACGGTGCCGTTGGTGTTCTTGACCGCACCAGCCTGCGAGTCCGCCAGGATCTGGGCTGGTGTCGCGGATGCGGTGCGGACTGCAGGAAGCGCGATCGTCGACAGCAGGTAGGCGGCACCGCCTTTCTTGGTCTGCACAAGCACCGCCTCCACCGAACTGCCATCGGGCAACGCGATCGGGAGCTTGCCCTCGTCCGGCTTGTTCGGGAACACCGCCGACAAACCCTCGGCGTCCGATCGGTACTCGACGCCAGCAGGCGCAGCCGACGTGCCCACTGCGACCGAT
>Ga0209069_10001738_pt1 | contig 11179 bp, 10 predicted proteins | sample Str013_2_FD_187202 | JGI IMG/M metagenome (GOLD analysis project Ga0209069, IMG submission 187202) | Freshwater sediment microbial communities in response to fracking from Pennsylvania, USA - Straight Creek_MetaG_SC_2013 (SPAdes) (version 2) | ecosystem: Environmental > Aquatic > Freshwater >...
TGCAACGACTGGACACATCGCTCCCTGGAGTCTGGGAAATCCGCCCGGACATCCTGCGCGATTCTCGCGGTTTTTTCGTCGAGACCTACCACCGGGCGAAGTTCGCGGAATTGGGCGTGATGGACACGTTTGTTCAGGACAACCATTCGTGTTCGGGCAAGGGAACCTTGCGAGGTCTGCACTACCAGTTGCGCCACGCGCAGGCCAAGCTTTGCCGCGTGGTCGAAGGCGAGGCGCTGGACGTCGCGCTGGATATTCGCCTCGGATCGCCGCACTTCGGAAAATGGACGGTGGTGATTCTTTCCGCGGAAAAACAAAATCAACTTTATGTTCCCGCCGGATTTGCTCACGGATTTCTTGCGCTCACTGAAAAAGTTCAATTCCAATACAAATGCAGCGAATTCTACGATGGTGGGGATGAACACGGAATTTTGTGGAGCGATCCCGGAGTTGGCATCGCATGGAACATCACTGAACCGCTGGTTTCTGAAAAAGATAAAAAAAATCCCACGCTTGCGAATGTGCTCCCGGAATTTCTGCCGCGTTATCCCAAACAATGAAACTCGATGCAATGAAACTCAAGATTCTGCTCACCGGAAAGAACGGACAGCTGGGACGAGAGCTGAGCGCGTCTCTTGAACCGCTAGGCGACGTCGTCGCCCTGGACCGCCTGCAAATGGATCTGGCCAAGCCGGAGGAAATCCGCCGGGCGATCCGCGAGTTCCGGCCACAGGTAATCGTCAATGCCGCCGCGTATACGGCGGTGGACCGGGCCGAATCCGATGAAGCGGTTGCCCGCGCCATAAATGCCGATGCCCCGGGACTCATGGCCGAAGAGGCCAAAAAAATCGGAGCGACTCTCGTACATTACTCCACCGATTATGTATTTGACGGATCGAAGACCACGCCCTATTTGGAAAGCGATCCCGCGAATCCGATCAATGCGTACGGCCGGACAAAATTGGCGGGCGAACTAGCCGTTCAGAACTCCGGCGTTTCCCACGTGATTTTCCGTACCGCATGGGTTTACGGGAGGGAAGGAAAAAATTTTCTCCGCACAATTTTGCGGCTGGCAACACAGAAAGAAGAATTACGAATCGTTCAGGACCAAGTCGGCGCGCCCACTTGCAGCCGGGATATTGCCCTGGCCACGTCCGAAATATTGTCACGAATTTATGCGCGGAATAATAGCGCGAGCGCATTTCCAGCCGCCGGCGGGATCTATCACATGACCGCAGGCGGGCAAACCAGTTGGTACGAATTCGCAAAATCCATACTGGAAGAGGCTCAGGGAAACCAGCAGAATTCCTGGCTCGCTGCGGCAACCAACAGCCAGGCGCTGATCACGCGGCGTGTTGTTCCGATAGCAACCAGTGAATTTCCAACTCCCGCAAAGCGGCCGGCGTACTCGGTTCTTTCCAATGATCGATTGGCCGGAGCGTTTGGGATTCAATTGCAGGATTGGCGAATTCAGCTGCGAACTTGCTTTGCAGGAGAGCGCCCAAAGCTTAGCCTGACGGAGAGTGGCGACAATTTAAGCCCCCAGGCACGAGAATGAAAGATGGGTAATAATGTTACATTGCAACAAGGCGGACAGGTTCCAAATTGGTACTTATTAAGCCCGTTCTCGACCGTTTTGACGCCATATTTGCGCTAGGGCAACTCGAAGGCAAATGATGGTAATGATTTTCTCCTAATTCCGCATATAAGTCGAAAGACTGGAAGGTTATGGCCAGACAGAGCTTCAAATAACACAAATAAACTATTTATTTTCATGGATTTAAATGTACTTCCACTGAAGCCGCGTTGACCAACACTTTATCCCCGACTGGCATGACGATTGCGGTAATAGTAGCGTGCCACCGTAGTATTAATGGCGGTAGCCTATCATGTTGCCGATTTCGTCTCCTGATGGAGCGAAAGGAAAGCGCGAATTCTGAATGGATTCCACGATACAACTGGACAAGTGGTTTGCGCTGCAAGTGAGAACCCGGTGGGAGTCCTCCACGGAATCGCTACTTGCCGGTAAGGGTTTCGAGACTTTCCTTCCAAAATACGAAGCGCGCGTGCGACGTAACGGCCGGCTGAAGGACGTCGAATTTCCCTTGTTCCCTGGATATGTATTTTGCAGGTTCGATCAGCATGACCGGCTGCCGATTTTAGTCACACCGGGCGTGATCTCGGTGGTGAGCCGCGGGCGCCTGCCGATCCCGCTGGAAGATTCCGAAGTGGCGGCAATTCAAACGATTGTCCATTCGAATTTACCCGCGCAGCCTTGGCCTTACCTGGAGATTGGCGAACGCGTCCGCATCGAGGGCGAAGCGCTATCCGGGCTGGAGGGAATTTTAATCAGTTTTCGAGGCAGGCAACGCATCGTGGTTTCCGTTTCGCTGCTTCGCCGATCGGTTTCATTGGAAATCGAACGGGCGCGAATCGTGCCCCTCAACGCTTCCCGCGTTGTTTCCACGGGTTTTCTCCCTGTCCCCACGCTGGCCGGACAGGAAATCAAGTAGCGGACCAAATAGCTCCGGACCGCACTGTTCCCAGCGGCAACAAGGCCGCGCGCACTCCAGAAAATCGAGCCGGAAATTGCGGCAACAAATCCCATGGGAGTTCACCACCGAGGTAACCATATGATAAACGTAGGCGTGATCGGATACGGATACTGGGGTCCAAACATCGTGCGCAATTTGCATGGCGGCGATTCCACGCGGGTGGAAGCGGTTTGCGACATGAACCCGGCGGCGCTGGCCCGCGTGCGAAAAACATATCCCGGCGTGAAGACGTGCTCGGATCCCGCCGAGATTTTGAACTCGCCCACGATCGACGCCGTGGCCGTGATCACTCCCGTATGGACGCACTACGAGCTGGCCAAGAAAGCGCTGCTGAACGGCAAGCACGTATTTGTTGAAAAACCGTTCACGTCCAGCTCGGAGCAGGCCGAGGAGCTTATCGAGTTGGCCGCGCGAAAAAAACTTACGATCATGGTGGATCACACGTTCCTATTTACCGGAGCGGTGAAAAAAATTCGCGAGCTTACGGAAAGCGGAGCTCTCGGAGACCTGTATTACTACGATTCGCTGCGCATCAATCTGGGATTGTTCCAACACGACGTGAGCGTGATCTGGGATCTGGCGCCGCATGACCTGGCCATTATGGATCACCTGATCAAGAAGGAACCGGAGGCGATCGTCGCGACCGGCGAAAAACATCTGAACAACGTCGAGGACGTAGCCTACATGACGATTTATTTTCCCGACAACGTGATCGCGCACATCAACGTCAACTGGCTCTCGCCGGTAAAGATTCGCACGACGCTGATCGGCGGGCAGAAAAAAATGGTGGTTTGGAACGACCTGGTGGCGGACGAAAAAGTTCGCGTATACGACAAGGGCGTGCAATTAAAGTCCGGCGAGGGAATCAACGACGTGCTGGTCAGCTACAGGACCGGCGACATGTGGGCGCCGCAAATTGAACAGCTCGAGGCGCTGCGTGTGGAAATGGACTACTTTGCCGACTGCATCATGACGCAGACGGCTCCCTTTAACGACGGGCATGCCGGCTTGCGCGTGGTGCGGATGCTGGAAGCCGCCGAACGCTCCATTCAGAAGAGAGGGGAGCTGATCACACTGTGAACGAATTCTGCTCGATCGCCCCCGATGTAAAACTGGGAACCGGGGTAAAACTCTCGAAATTCATCAATCTCTACGGCTGCGAAATCGGCGACGAAACCAAGATCGGCGCATTCGTGGAGATTCAAAAAAACGCGCATGTGGGCCGCCGCTGCAAGATATCCAGCCACACGTTTATTTGCGAAGGCGTGAACATTGAAGACAACGTGTTCATCGGGCACGGCGTCACGTTCATCAACGACATCTATCCCCGCGCCACGGCCGCGAACGGAGAATTGCAGACGGAGCAGGATTGGAAAGTGGATGCCACGCTGATCAAGCGCGGCGCTTCGATCGGCTCCGGCGCGACCATTTTATCCAGCGTGGTGGTCGGCGAAAATTCGATTGTGGGCGCGGGAAGCGTGGTAACGCGCAATGTTCCACCCAACACGATTGTTGCCGGCAATCCGGCCAAAATTTTGCGTTCAATCCCCCAGGAAATGAAGGTGCCTGAATGACCTCAAACGTGAAAATTCCATTTCTTGATCTTGTAACTCCTCATGTCCAGCTGGAAGAAGAGCTGGTTGCTGTTTTCCGCTCGGCGCTGCGGACAGCCGGCTTCATCGGCGGCCCGGCCGTGGAAGGTTTCGAGCAAGAGTTCGCGCAATTCTGCGAGACGCGCTTCTCGATCGGCGTGAGCAGCGGAACGGATGCGCTGCGTTTCGCGTTGATGGCCGCGGGCGTCAAGGATGGCGATGTAGTGGTCACGATTCCCATGACGTTTATCGCGACCACCGAAGCCATCACGCAATCGGGCGCGCGCGCGGACTTCGTGGACGTGGATGCCAGGACGTATACGATGGATCCGGTCAAGTTGAAGGAATATATCGAGACGAAATGCGTCCTCGAGGGCGGCAAGCTCATGCACAAGGCGCTGCGCCGGCCGGTTACCGCCGTGGTTCCCGTCCATCTATACGGTCAAATGGCCGACATGGACGCCATTCTCGAACTGGCCGAAAAATATAATTTGATCGTGATCGAAGATGCCTGCCAGGCGCATGGCGCGGAGTATTTTTCGAAAAAGCGGGATCGCTGGATGAAGGCGGGCTCGATGGGTCACGCGGCCGCGTTCAGCTTTTATCCCGGAAAAAATCTGGGTGCCTGCGGCGAAGGCGGCGCCACCACCACCAACGACGAAGCGATTGCTAAAAAAGTCCGCATGTTGCGCGACCACGGCCAATCGAAAAAGTATTACCACGACATGGAAGGCTACAACGGGCGCCTGGATTCGATTCAAGCCGCCATTCTGCGCGTCAAGCTGCCGTACCTGGCTGAATGGAATCGCAGCCGCCGCGCGGCCGCCGCTCATTACCACGAATTGCTCGCGCCCATGTCAGGCGCCATCACGCTGCCGCACGAGCCAAGTTCCTCGAAATCCATTTATCACTTATTTGTGATACTGATGGCCGAGCGGGACAAAATGATCGAGCAGCTCAACGCCGCGGGGATTGGCACCGGCATCCATTACCCCATTCCCGTGCACCTGCAAACACCCTACAAAGCATTGGGATATAAGCAGGGAGACTATCCGGTGTCGGAAAAAGTCGCATCGGAAGCTCTCTCGCTGCCCATGTTTCCCGGCCTCACCGTCGAACAGCAGCGGCGGGTTGCGGAATGCGTTTCACAGTTCATGGCCCAACCTTCCGGCGCGAAAAGATAGTTCACCTTTCGCGCCGCTATTCAAGCAACTACGTTGCTGGTTCCGCAATCCATTGCGGAGAGCGGCTTTTGTAGCGCCGGCGTGCCGCAGGCGGTTTTACACTTCGACTCAATCACAAACACTGCCGGCGGGACGCCGGCGCTACAAAACCGGTTCGCAATCCACCGAGGAGCAAGAATGAAAGTCTGCATGGTCACCTACTCGTTTTACGAGGGTGACACGCGCGTGATTCAATACGCCACAGCGCTCGCCGATCGCGGCGATCAAGTGGACGTGCTGGCATTGCGCCGTGTGGGAGACGCCCGCTTCGAGGTGATCCGCGGCGTGAACGTGTACCGCATTCAAACGCGGAAGGTAAACGAACAATCGCGGTTGCTGTATTTGTTTCGCATTCTCAGATTCCTGTTCCTGTCCGCGATTGTTCTTACGAAAAAACATTTTTCCAGACGTTACGACGTGATTCACGTGCACTCCGTCCCGGACTTCCTGGTGTTTGCCGCGATTGTTCCGAAACTGCTTGGCGCGCGAGTGATTCTCGATATTCACGATATTCTGCCGGAGTTTTACGCCAGCAAGTTTGGGGCTTCGCCGGACTCTTTCTTATTCAAATGCCTGGTGTGGATGGAAACATGCTCCATCGCGTTTTCCGATCACGTGATCATCGCGAATCATCTTTGGCATGAGCGGCTGGTGTCGCGGTCGGTGTCCGCGGATAAATGCACCGTGGTGATCAATTATCCCGACCCGCAAATCTTTGCGCCGCGCGCAAAACGCGCGGCGGACGGGAAATTCATCATCCTGTATCCCGGCTCGCTCAATCATCACCAGGGCCTGGATGTGGCCATTCGCGCGTTTGCCCGCGTCGCCGGACAAATGCCGGGCGCCGAATATCGCATTTATGGAGAAGGCCCCGCGAAGCCAGCGCTCATCCAGCTTGCCTCGGAACTTGGATTGAACGCCCGCGTGTTTTTTCACGAATATCTGCCCACCGGAAAGATCGCCGAAATCATGGCGGCCAGCGATTTGGCGGTGGTCCCCAAACGCGCCAGTTCCGGATTCGGAAATGAAGCGGCCAGCACAAAAATCATGGAATTCATGTCGTTGGGGATACCGCTGATCGTGTCGAAGACGAAAATCGACACGTTCTATCATAACCCCGAGCAGGTACGATTCTTCGAGTCGGAAAATGAAGCGGACCTCGCCGAAGTCATCTTGCAACTGTGGGGCGAGCCGGAACTGCGAGCGCAACTGGTGGCCGGGGCGAGCCGCTATATCGCGCAAAATACCTGGACGGTGCGGAAACAGGACTACCTCGATCTGGTGGACCGGTTGCACGTTCCGAAGCGGGCTGCGCAGCGCGTTCCGGACCGCTGCTAGCGCGCGGTCATGTTGACTGAAACATTTCTCACATGAGCTCCATAACGACATTTCGATTGGACCGGGCGATTAGCGTCGGACTGGTTCATCCGGTCTCCCATTTTTTTCGGCGGCAGCACGAGCCGCGCATTCCGATCCTGATGTATCACGGACTGCGTTCCGAAGTCGGAGGACGGCACCCGTATTTTGAAACCAATACCAGCCAGGAACTTTTTGCGGCGCACATGAAGTATCTGCGCGACAACGGATACACCACCGTGAACCTGAACGAAGCCCTGGAAGCGATGATGACCGGGCGGAACGGCGTAAAGCGCGTGGTAATCACGTTTGACGACGGCTTTCGGGATTTTTACACGCACGCGTTCCCCATACTGGCGAAACACAATTTCAAGGCGACCATGTTTATCGTCTCGGGACTGACCGGGAACGAAACCGTCCGCGCCGCCGGCAAGGAATACTTGACCTGGGGAGAAGTGCGCGAGATTCGCGGCCACGGAATTCAAATCGGATCGCATACCGTGAATCACCCGGAGCTGTACAAGCTGAGCGCGAAGGAAGTCGAGTACGAAATCCGGCAATCCAAGGAAACCATCGAGGACGAGCTGGGCGAAGCCATACGCTCGTTTTCCTATCCCTACGCATTTCCCGAGCAGGACAAGAAATTCACCGCGCGTTTGCAGGAGCTGCTGCAAACACATGGCTACGAAAACGGGGTCTCGACGATCCTGGGCACGGCGAGGGCTGAAGATAACTGGTTCTTCATGCCGCGCCTGCCGGTGAATTCCTTTGACGATCTTCGCCTGTTAAAAGCGAAACTCGAGGGCGGATACGACTGGCTGCACGCGGCGCAAAAAACATATAAGAAAATCGTCAAGCGATTCATCGTGTCTCCGGCGCATTCTTAGCGGGAAAAGAATATTCATGGACCTATCCGTCATCATCATCAATTGGAATTCAGCGGAATATCTCCGCGCCTGCCTGGGCTCACTGTACCGGGAAACGCGTGGAATTTCGTTCGAGGTCATCGTCATCGACAACGCCTCATACGACGGGTGCGACAAAATCCTGAGTGGGGAATTTCCCGGTGTGCTGTTCCTACAGAGCGAGGAGAATCTGGGTTTTTCAAAAGCAAACAACGCCGCGTATGCGCGTGCGCAGGGCGAATTCATCCTCTTCCTAAATCCCGACACGGAAATTATCGGCGACGCCGTGGAAAAAATGGCGGCCTGCTTGCGCGATAACGCCGCCGCGGGGGCGGTGGGCGCGCGCCTGCTGAATACGGACGGAACGCTGCAGGAAAGCTGCATTCAATCGTTTCCCACAATCTGCAATCAAGTGCTGGATTCAAACCTGCTCCGCCGCTGGTTCCCGGCCTGGAATATCTGGGGCACGCGGCCATTTCTGGCTCGCAGTAACCAGCCCGCGCCGGTGGACGCAATCTCCGGCGCGTGTTTCATGACCAGGCGCTCCGTGTTTGAAAAAGCCGGAAAATTCAACGAAGGCTATTTCATGTATTCGGACGATCTGGACCTGAGCTACAAGATCACGAAGGCCGGATACGCCGTTCTTTACATGGACGATTGCCAGGTGACGCATCACGGCGGAAAAAGCACGGCGAAGCAGGAAGATCACTTTTCAGACCTGATGCAGCGGGAATCACTGTTGCAGTTTTTCCGTCAGGCTCATGGGAGATTGTATTCGTGGACCTATCGCGCGTGCATGGCGGGAACCGCATTTTTCCGGATGGCGCTGGTGGTTTGTCTTGCTCCATTCGGAGGAATTGGTTTGAGCGGGAAAGCGCCGCGATTTGTATTCGAGAAATGGTCCAGAATTTTTCGCTGGGCGCTGGGATCCCGCGCCTGGACGTCTGCGGCGCGAACCCGCGTGTGACGCGGCGGATGCTTGAGAGATGGACTTGTCGAATTTAATGGCCAATCCGACCGCAAAAAAAGAATCCACGGGCACGCGCTACGCGCTGGTAACGCCCGTGCGTGACGAGGAGAAGTATATCGGCGCGATGATGGACACCATGCTGCGGCAAAGCGTGCTTCCAAAACGATGGATCATCGTGGACGATGGCTCAACCGACAAAACCCCGGAAATCGTTGGCGCTTATGCGAAGGAAAACCCGTTCGTGGAGCTGATTCAATTGCCCGCTCGCGAACACCGCGCCCCCGGCGGCGAATCCGCCATCACTCATGCGCTGAACCTTGTGGATTTAAAGGAGTACGATTTTCTGGCTCGTTTTGACGCGGACCTGGCGTTCGAGCCGGACTATATCGCCAGAATCCTGGAAGAGTTTGACGCTGATCCCGCGCTGGGAATTGCCGGCGGCGGGCTGTACATCGAAAAAAATGGAGGTCTGGAACTGGAAAAGGTTCCGGACTACCACGTTCGCGGCGCGCTGAAGATGTATCGCCGGGAATGTTACAAGCAGATTGGCGGCATCACCACGCGGATCGGGTGGGACACCATTGACGAAGTGTATGCCTGGGCGCATGGATGGAAGACGAGAAGTTTTTTTTCGATTCGCGTGATTCATCGGCGCCCCACGGGAGAAGGGATCGGCGCAGGCCGTATTTTTTGGCAGCGGGGAAAAGCCGAATACTACACGTGGAGCGATCCCGTGTTCGTTCTGGGAAAATCGCTGAAACTGGCCGTGGAACACCGCAGCATCGTCAAGCCGGCATGTTTTCTGGGCGGATTCGTCTCATGCTATTGGGCAAGAGAAGACCGCTTGCAGGACCCGGTGTTTGCGAAAACGCGAAGGACGCAGCAAAAACGCAGAATGTCCAGCATGGCGGGCCGGCAACGGCAGCCTGACGGGAACGTCTGAAACCTATGGCTCTCATCATCATCATTGATTTGCTCGTGATCGGCGTTCTGAGCGTGAAGGCATTTTCCAGTGGATTGGAAGAGGCCCTTCCGTTCGCGACGTTCGCAATCGTATTTTTGCCGATTGAGACGCGCCTCTCGGCGGGAATATTCGAGCTGACGATTCAACGGCTCGTGGTGGTCCTGCTATTCCTGCTGTTTTTCCTCACGCCAAGGAGCAAAAAGCCCGAGGATGCGCGGCTCGCCATGCCCTTGAAATGGCTGATGCTGGCGCACATTTCGTGGTGCATTCTTTCTACGTTGTTTTCGATTGATCCGGTTGCAAGCGTCAAGAAACTGGTTTCCGTGGTTTTCGAATATTACGGCCTGTACTACATTTTCTGGAAATCGATATCCAAGCCGGAGACAATTCGCAAAGTGATGCTGGCGATGATGCTGGCCATGGCAATTGCCTCCATCTTTGGCACGTACGAGGCGTACCGCGGATGGAACGTGGTGGACCTGCTGCCCAAGGTCGGGCATCGCTTCTTTTTTGGAGCGGATGTGGTTGACGCGGACCGCGACATCCGGGTGCAATCCACATTCGATCACCCGATTTTATTCGGCGCGGCGCTGGCGATGGCAATTCCCATTGTTCTTTATTTCATGACGATTGCGCGGACGTTCCGGCACAAATTGCTGCTGTGGGTTGCCTTGGCGCTGATGTTCCTGAATCTATATAAAACGGGAAGCCGCGGGCCGTGGCTGGACGCGATTCTGGCCTGCATACTCCTGTTTTTTTATGGGGGAAGCGTGGTGCGCAGGCGCATTCTGATTATCGGCGCACTTTGCGTTTCCGTGATGATTCTGCGCCCGGGAATCAGGGACACGATTTATGGAATTTATGTCAATACGCTGAATACGAATACGAACACGGGAGCCTCCTACGAATACCGGTATGCGTTGCCGCAGGCCTCAATCCACGCGATATCGAGAAGCCCGGGACGCGCCATGTGGGGCTACGGTTTGGAGACTTTCTTTGATGCTGACGTCGAGGGAATGTTTTTGGGACAAATGTACCGGTTTCGCAGCGCCGACAACGCCTGGGCGGAGTTAGCCGTGGAAACCGGATTTGTCGGTTTGCTGATTCTGGCAATCCTTCTGCTGAAACCCATGTTCGCCGGCTGGAGGCAGAGCAGAAAGTTCTCTCCGCCGGACAAGTATCTCGCCGCTGTCCTGTTCATTAATCTGCTGGTTTTTTATTTTCAGATGTATAGCGTGGGAATGTATTCATGGGGCCAGAACGGCTACATGCTTTGGATATTGATTGCCGCCACGATGGCATTGCCTGCGGTGCGACAAGAAGAAGAACAATTGACCGGCGCGGAAGATATCCGGGGCAGCCTTTCCCCGGCATGGAAGACCGAAAACGCGGGGCGCGCATTACGACCGAAATCAAATCGAGCGCCCGCCACGATTGGGCAGCGCTAAGTTTCAAATACTGGTTTTGCAATTTCATGCCGTCCACCGACTCAACTCACTCCACCGGAAAACATTTTCCACGCTCCGGGAAAAATCCGCTCACGTATCTGCTGCTGCTTTTCTTGAATTTGCTTTTCCTGCCTCCATGCCAGGGCACGGATGTAGTCTCGGTCAC
>Ga0209069_10001739_pt1 | contig 11178 bp, 5 predicted proteins | sample Str013_2_FD_187202 | JGI IMG/M metagenome (GOLD analysis project Ga0209069, IMG submission 187202) | Freshwater sediment microbial communities in response to fracking from Pennsylvania, USA - Straight Creek_MetaG_SC_2013 (SPAdes) (version 2) | ecosystem: Environmental > Aquatic > Freshwater >...
ATCTTCTACAGTTTCAAGATCAACCTGCGCGCGACTGGCAAGATCTTTAACGATGTCACCGGCCTTCTGTTTTTCGTAACTCTGATTCACTCGCAGTGCCGCTAGTTTACCAGCGCCGTTGATCGCGATGACCTTTCTCGGGCCACTCAGTACATGACGCACAGTGAGTGTTTGCCCACGAAAGACAGAATCTTCGCTACTATCCTCATATCCCAGTGCAATCGAACCGGTATCACCGGTAGCTACTGCCGGTGCGTTTGTTCCTGGGGCAACGTAGAGAGTCGCCACGTCGACAAACGGCGCAACGCCAGATTCGATCACAAGAGAGACCAGCGCGTTCTTCCACTTATCGGTGTTGCCACCAAAATCGATCGAACAGACCGGGCGACGTACGGCAGCCGGAGCTTTACCACCGAGGAGACCTTGGAGAGTGCCTACTACATCTACCATACGATCACTCCGGCTTTGCCTCACCAAAGTAGGTCAGGTCGGTAACAAGTGGATGGGCACGTCGCTGCTTCCCTGGCTTGTCCGGATCAGGCTCAGTTAGATCACGCAGAAAACGGAAAATTGTCCGACTGCCGTCGAAGGTAATCGTGAATTTTCGTCGCCCGTTTCCGATAGCCTTATCTTCCGTGTGCGCAGTCCAACTGAAGTCAACGAACAGATGGGCAGCGGGCTCTGGGTCTAATTCTTCATCAAGACGAGGACGCAAGATTTTAAGGCGACCAGCCTCGTCGGTCGGCGGATTGGGGCCGGCTTCAAACTCTGTACCGGTAACGTCTTGCCCCCCTTGCTTATAACTAACTGTCAGCGTGGTACGAGTAAGACTACCCTCTGTGTGTGTTGCACTATTTGTGATCTTCACATTCGTGGCTGTCCCACCTGTGATGAGCGAATTCACAACCGTCGCCAATTCCTTGTCATCCTTCGGCAGTCGGATATATGTCCACCCCTGGTCACTATCGATGGTAAAGGGACGCGAACGTTGCTCGAACGCGACCTTTGTCCAGTCGATTCCTACATCCGGATACTTCGCGGCAAACTGTGCGCGTCGGTCTTTATCGCTCGGAATTTGCTTCGATGGAAAGCCGATAATAAATAGCTCGCGGAGGTACTCTTCAGCGCTGGTCGGTGGTGGGCCGTCGGGATGAGCGTCGCGGGGAGCATATTCATACGCTTGTAAGTGTTTCGGCGCGCGCACCAGCGGACGTTGACTATCGTTGCCACCAAATGCTTTGCTCAGCGCTTGCATCATCTCCGGGCTTCGACCCACCGCACAGCCACGAATGCGCAGGACACTGAGACGATCGAGCAAGGTATCGGGCAAAGTCAACTCGCCGCTTTCAACAAAATGCAACATCACGATCGGATCTGCCTCGTGGCCATTGGGGACAACCGGGGTTTTCATCCAGCCTTCTTCGTTGGCATGCACCAGAATATGCACGTCTCCCCACGGCAGGCTGTTCGCTGGCGGATGATTCTCTAGATATTGCTTAACCTCAAGCAAGCTGCGTTGAGTCAATTCTAGTTGGCCGATGGGGTTAAGCATGAGGTAGGCAATGCCACCGCGGTAGAACTGGTTGCCTTTCTTGAGCGGTTCTGGATCGCCCATGGCAAAGGCAATGCTCTCGCGCGCATCAAACTGATGGCTGCCGACATAGATGGTCTCGCGTCCCTGCGGCTTGAAGACCACGACTGCCGGGACAAACCGCACGCCACGATTAGGAGCCGTCTTCAATTGCACTTGCGTTTCGCCCTGCGGCGTTGTGTCCGTAAATTCCAAGGTTTTGGCAATCGGGCTTAGCCAACGGAAGGTTCCGGGGGTTGCTGGTGACACCACTGCTTTAATTTTTTCTAGGTGATCAATCGGCAGATAACTCGGTGGTGATCCACCACTGGCACTTTCGATCTTGATGGTGATGTCCGCCGTTCCGACTGACATCGGCAGCCGCGCTTGTTCTTCGCCTTCGATCCGCACAATCAGATCAACATCCGGCTCAGTCCCGCCACTCGCGGCTTTGCCGAACAACGTCAACGTCGCCGTCGTATCGGTTTCAAAGCCTTTCTCACGTTTGCCATTGGTGTCGTCAAAAACGATATCGCCACCACCGGTTTGGCGTTTGGGTTCAAAGCGCAGCGTAATCGGTTTGGCATCGTCAGGGCGGCCTTGAGCGCCGCGTTCATCACGCCAGGTGATAGTAAGAAATAGGGGCGCGGTTGCTCCGGTAGGAATACGATCCGGCGCCAGCACAGTGACAGTCGCTTGCCAACGATCTTTACAGACCGTGCCGCGTTGCACTGCCTTACCGATCGGTTTGGTGGTTCTATCAGGCATGGATTGTCAGTGTCCTGCGCACGATCGCGCCCCGGTTGTTTTGAGTTCCTGCCCAGATTTTTGCCGCTGTGCGTAACTCGTAGAGATAAAGCTTGCGCAAGGTCGTCTCTAGATTGTCGCCTTTAGCCGGGTAGTCAAAGGCGTCATCTGAGTCGAAATTAGGCTGATAGGTAATCGTCAAGGTGTCGGTTCCTGCGCTCGCTGGCGCTGTGTATGAGAAGTTGACAATCCCGCTGGCATTACTCGCGCGGTTGGTACCGGTCTGATTAAACCCCGCCACAGAATCAGGTTCAGGATTAAGCGGAGTCAGGGCAACGCTGCCACCGGCTCCACTGACGGCGACGCTGAGCGTATACCCTGACAGCGGACGTCCGGTTGGTCCAGTAATACGCGCAATAAAAGACTTTGTTCCGTTAAGCGCAACATTCACGTCGTTCCCTACCGCTGTCCCCGGCGTGGTTGCTGACGTTCCTTCAGTGAGGGTGATCTGCGGCATTAACTGATTGTTCAGCTCGAGTACGGCTTGTACGACCAGTCCTAACTGGATGTTTGTGAGGTGCGCCTGATCGAGCACTTGCCGGAGGTATTGCTTCGAGCCTTGCTTGAATTGCTCTTCGCTCGGATTTTTTGGAAACAACCGTAATGCCTTCCAAATCGTGGCGACGAAACGGCTACTCTGCTCGTCGGTTAGCGCCGCATTAAACGGGTACCAATACCCTGATGAATCGGCGAACTGAACACCTGGGTTCACCAGGGCATGATGGATCTGGTAGCAGCAATTGGCAAAATATCCTTCAACTTCAGCGCCTTTTTCTGGCGTATCGAAAGTTGGCGCGCCGCTGGTTGCGCCACCAAACAGATAGAAATTCGCTCCCGTGCCGGTAATCGTGCGAATGTGGACTAAACTCCCGTTCCCCCGCATATGATATCCACGTGTGCGGCTGGTCTGCCCGTATTCACTACCCCAAAACGCTTGGGTGTACTCGGCAAACCCTTCGCGGGCAGCCGTGCTATGCGGACGAATGTCGTTGAGGCCGTGATCTCCTCCCAAGCGCTCAAATGGCATCTCCGGGCGAGTAGCTTTCTCAAACACCCAGTGAGTCATTTCATGGACAATCACCCCATCATCCCACGCATCGCTTCCTTTTCCGGTTGTGTCGCTACCGATATGGATCTCATCTTTGCCCGGCGAACGAAAGCTTCCGGGATCTTTGTCTACATTGGCGAAGAGTTTGCGGTCGAACTGAGGTGGATTGCCCCAGCGGAACTCCGACTCATCGGTTCGCGTTAAACGTGCCAGCCATTGATGGGCCGCGCGCACCACCCGCAACAAATTGATGGCGCCGTTGGTGTTCTTCGCCATGCCAAGGGTCTGAAGACGCTTGTATTCCGCGCGCGCAAAGGAATCTTCCGGCTCAGTGATGAAATTATGGTCATCGTCGCCGCCGGCCTCGACCCGCAAGCCAAGTTCCTCTTTCCAATCGGCCTCAGTAATGGCACGGAAAGAGATGTCTGGCAGGTCTTCTCCTAAGTCGGTCAGATGGGCGTCGATCGGTGTCGCCACGCGGACAAGACGTACACGATGATTGCCGGTGTCGGCCACAGCCAGTAATCCGCGCGTATCCATGACCGCACGCGCTGGCTTGTTGAACACAATCATGCGACGCAGTTCCGGCTCATAGATGCGATTAGGATTAGCTCGCTTGCGCAGCAGATTCTCCAGGTCCCAATACGCCAACACTTTGCCATCGTGTTCTAGTTGATACACCCCATTGCGCCCACGGTCAGTCACAATCAGTTTGCCATTTTCGTCAATAGACACGCCGCTCGGCTCCATGAAACTGAGCGAGGACACTGACGGAACGATCTTGGCAGTAAACACACCAGCATTGTTGAGCTTGACAATGCGATTGTTGCCGGTATCAGCGACAAACAGATTTCCGTCTGCATCGACGGCAACGTCTTCCGGTTTCTTGAACGCGACTGGCGGTGTCGCTCCGTCGGTGGTGATGCTTTTGACAAAAGTACCGTCAGGTTTCAGCACTTGCACGCGATTGTTGTCAGTATCCGCCACATACAAAAGCGCATCAGGTCGCTTATCAAAGGCGATTCCATGCGGATTGAGGAATTGATTTGCTCCTGGCCCCGGACCGCCCAAATCGGGTTGCGCAGCCAAGGCGGCATCAAAATGCTTAACACGATTATTGCCAGAATCGACCACATACACATGGTTGTCATCACCACGGACGATTCCCACCGGCTTCGACAGTCCAGCCGCAGGCGACGCAGTTGCCGGTGTGAGCTGCCCACTGGCATTGCGTTCGTAGACCAGCACACGATTGTTATCCGTATCCGCCACCCACAACGTGCCGTCTGAGGCAAAATAGACATAGCCAGGTGACTGCATGTGAGATGTGTCAGTGCTGGGAGTCCATGTCGAGCCAATGATTCTAGGTGCAGTACCGTCAGCGAGGCTGTTGCCATTGGCGGCAAACGTAGAAGCACGAAGGACGCGGCGATTCACACTATCGGTGACATAGATTTCACAGCGCGAATCGACAGCAATTCCGCGAGGAGTAAACGTTCCCGGCGGAGCAGGTTGCCAGGTCAGGAGATGATTGCCAGTGTCTGCATCGATACGCTGAATACGTTGGTTACCATCTTCTTGAACATAGACGTAATTATTCTTGAGATCGACGGCGACACTCACCGGAGTCTGAAACTCGCGATTCCCACTGCCGCTGCCACCACCGGCTTTCTCCCAATCGGCGCGGTAGACGTAGTTAGTTCCACTAGCATCAAGCCCCCACACACTCACACGGTGAAGGCCGCGATCAGTTACATACAGTCGCCCACTGCGGTCCGCGGCAATGCGAGCAGGTTCCTGGAATTGCCCTGGCCCAGTGCCAGCAGCGCCAACCGTCGTCAGAGAGACCAGGGACAGTGTTTGCGAATTTGCTGTTCGTAGGGAAGGGGATAGTGCAGGATCACTACTACCAGACCCGGTGATCGCAATACGAAACACCTTCACAAGCTGATTGCCACTGTCAACCACTGCAAGAAATTCATCGGCATCCACGCCACGTTCTGGTACGATTGCCAATCCTTCCGGCCTGACGAAACCCGGTGCAGCCGAGAATGGACTGACCACCTTCTCATAGCGCCCAGGATCTCCTTCCTCCAGGCGTGGAGCGAAGACCACGATGTCGTTATGCAACGTATCTGCGACATAGAGATACCGATACTGATCAAGAGCTAACCCTTTTGGAGCGCTCAAGGTGACACCAGCAGCGGGGTCGGGAATAGTCTCACACAGAGTGCCATCTGGATAAAATCGTCGGATCACATCGCCATCGATGAGGAACACGAAACCATGGGCGTCGACCGCAACAGGACCTGCCTGTTGAAAACTGCCACCACCGAGGATGGTCACCGGGGCACCCGGTGGATCAAGAATCGCACGCGGAAGTCCCGGCGATTCGAGAAACGCTAACGGTTCAGTCGGCCAGGTATCGCGGTACGGATAGGTATCGTTTTCTCCGGCAGGAACGATACGGTTACTCTTGGGATTAAACGTCGAACCAGTCAGCGTGTCATCAGGATTGAGCGCATCGATCCACAAGAATTCATCGTAATCCGCCAGCAGCACACGTGTAGTCTCTTCAGGAAGTGCGAGCGGGTTCAGCAACCCTGTGGATGTGAAGTCAGACCACGAGACGCGCAATTGACCGCCAAGACCCACGAAGATTTCTAACGGTTTGTTCGCATCAGCAAAGGTACTGATCTTTGGCAACTGATGCCCTTCATGATGCTTGGTTTCCCATTTCTCGGGCAGCGTGAGCCGTCGTTCCGGCGTCTCGGAACCAGGAAATGCACGCACTGCCTCAGGCACTGCGATTACGAAGAAGGGGTTGAGTTTGTTCTCTTTGTCGTTATCAAACGTCACGGTTACTTGTGTATGGCCGGTATTGTCGGTCGCCGCTGACACTGGAGACAGATCGGTGTCGCAAAGCCAGCCGTAATCCTTGCACTGCACGGTGACCCCAGGAACTGGCACATTGCGGCCGGTTGGCGGATAGAGCGCCAAGACACGGACATGAATGTTCATCGTGGTCTCGGCCATTACAGACTAACCTCCACGCTGACACCGGCGCCAACTGCACCACCAAGTGCCGTACTAGCTGCACCGAGTAGTTCGTCAAACGCATCTTCGGTTTTGCGTAAGCTCAATTCAAATTCGGCTTCCAGCTCGCCAAGCTTATCGACCAGTGGTTTGAGAATCACGCGAAAGTCGATTTGCGCGAGTGCGTTCTGGACTGGCGCCCAGGCCTGATCCAACGGTGTTCCGAGTAACGAACGTGGGTCGATCGCAGTAACGGTCTGTTTGATATCGTCCAGCGGACCTTGCAGTTCATTTAACGCGGCCGACGGCAGACTCTGCTGCACAGCCAATTCGATGTCGTGATGCAAAGTATCCAATTCTGTCAGCAGTCGCCCCGGATCCAACGCTGCCAGGACCGCGCGAAAATCTTGTACCGCAGTGTCGATATCGCGGGCAAGAAAATCGACACGGATTGCATTCACGATCCCGGTGAGTTGCGAGAACAGTTGCTTGATCTGGTTGAGACTCGCGGTCACATCAAGTGCTTCAACTTCGGCGAGTACCGCTTCATACGTCGCATCCAACTGCGCGGCGATCTGCTGCGGATCGATCGGCAGAAGTTTCGCTTTCACCTGTTCAAAACGCACATCCAGTTCTTGCGCAAAACGGGTCGGATCTGCCAGGCGCAACAAGCGTTTGAAGCGCTCTGGGTCGAGCACTTCCTGTGCGTACGCCGGCAACAGACTCAGCATGCGAGTGCGGACCTGCTCATAGAGGTCGGTCAAGCTTGGCAACTCGACGTTGTTACGCAGTCCTTTGATAATTGTCAGTACGTCGCTCTGCGCAGACACCAGCTCACCAATAATCTTGTCTGGATCACACAGTTGCGTGGTCAGGTTAAGGCGAGCTTCGGAACCTTGCGCTTCCACGGCTAAGGACAGATCGAAATAGTGTCCCTTCAATTGGTTATGCAGTGCCGGAAGGTTCAGCGACTCAATACGGGCAACGACGGCATCAAGCTGTTGTTGGATTTCCTGCGTTAGCGCTTGTGGCCGCGCACGATCCAATAATTGCAGCGGTGTCTGAAACAAATTAAAGAGTGCCTGGATTGTCTGTTGCTGAATAGTTTCGAGCAATTCGAGCAACGGTGCTGCCAGCGCAGTTAACGGTTGCAGCAAAGTCGACGGCTTGAAACGATCAAGTTCGCTTTGTAAGCGCGCAACCTCTGGGAGCAGCTTGTCGAGAATCGTCGATGGGCGGATGTCGCGCAGGTCTTGCTTAATTTTCTCGATCGCTTGCAGCAAATCATCGATGTACTTGCTGATGTCGAATGCCGCGACCTTCGCTTTCACGCTGGTCAGGGCTTGGTTGACCGGAGCAATCAGCTCGCTGCCTTTGATGTTGGCAAACTGTGAGGTTGCTTGTTGAAATGCAGTCGAGACTGGCTGCAGGAGCGTTGAAGGTTTGAGCGCTGCCAAAGGCTGTTCAAGAAACTGTTTGTGCAAATCATCGAGCGGTTTCAGTAGCGGCGTGATACTGAGAGAACCAACGGCTTGGTGAATGACATCAAAAGCGGCAAAGAGCGCTTGTAGAAGCTGGGTCGGCTTCAGTTGGTTCAGGACAGCTATCGCTTGTTCATAGCGTTGCTGCAGGTCGTCAACGCCTTGTTGCGGTACGGCTTTGACTTTGGCGAACTCGTCCTTCAATGGCGTACTGATAGTTCCGGTGAAGTCGATAGAAATGACAACGTCGAGTGCGGCCTTGAGTGCGGCGCGTAACATGTCGTTGATTTGTGAGGTATCGATCGAGCGCAGCTTCTCGGTATTTCCGTTGATCCCTTCTACCACTGGATCGACGACCACCTCAAAACTGATAGTACCGACCGCGTCAACCATTTGCTTGAGCGTATCTTGCAATTGTTGGATCAGCGCAGCGATGTCTAACCCTTGCAGAAACGCTGAGAAATCGCCGATCGCGCTCACCGCGGCATTTGACACTGGTTGGAGATTCTGTTGCACCGGAGTCAACAGCTCGGTCAGTTGGCCCAAGAAGTCGGACATAGTGGTCTGCAACTGCTGCAAACTGCGAGTGACGCTAAAGGCATTGAGGTCGTTCGGGTCGCCAATGATCGCCGCACGTGCAGTGGCGAAGAGTTGCCGCAGATCCTGCTCCACCGTAAACTGAAAAGAGCCGTCGGCTTGAAACGAGCCGACGTTCCCAGCCAAGTCGCGATACTTTTCTGCAAGTCCAGTAAAGAAGGAACGAATCTGCGCTAACAGTTCGGTCACGCTTTGTTGCAGTTTTTGCACGGCCGTCTGCACAGGCGCGAGTTGTGTCTGTATCCGTTCTGCCAGCGAGGGAATATTCACCTGTTGGAGTTGATCGCGTGCTTGCGAGAAGAAGCCCAGCACCTCGTTCTGTACAAAGCTGAGGTCAATCCCTGCAATGGCGGCATCGACGCGGTCAAACAGTGCTTTGAAGAGATCGTCGATCTTTTGCACTTCCTGCAATTCAACCGCGAGCAGTTCGTCCACTTTACGCTTGAGGAAATTTTCCAGCGCATGCGGCTGCAGGAAGCGGGCGTCAGCGAGTCGTCGAAGAATCCGCACCAGTGCTTGCAAGTGCTCACTGAGAAGATTCATCGCTCTCGCCGTGTTAACGGCTGCATCGTGAAACTGTGGGAACTCGGCATTTACTGCACCAAGTGTGAGGGTCAACGACGACGCTGCCGCACTGTGCGCGCTGGTGATACTCGTCAGTAGATCGTTGGGGATCAGATTTGGCAAATAGTGATCAAGAAAACCAAAGAAACGTTGGATATCCTTGAAGCCGAAGGTGTCCAGCGTGCTGCTAAGGGCACGCTCAATCACTGTGAGAGCAACAGCCGCCGGGTCTGGCGCATTCCGCGCTTGCGTAATGATCGGCAACAAGCGTTCTAGCATCTCCATCGCCGATTGTAGCCAGGCCTGGATCTTTTGCGCTTCTGGACCTTGAAGACTGCCGATGACGCGAAGAACCTGATCGACCAGCGCACTGATGACTGCCGTTCGATCTTGGGGAATCCCTTGCGAGATGCCACGAACCGCAGTCAACATCGCTTGGATTTCTTGGGCAAAGTTTCCGGCAAAGCTGGCGTCGACCTGAGCGACTTGCTGAGCAAAGGCAGCGAGTGCGTCAGTCGGACGCAGCGCAGCATCTACGTGTAGCGATTCGATCAACTCAGAGACACCATCGAGTGAAGCAGTGGCATTGAACTGAAAAACTCCAGAGACACTAGCGCTAAAATTGCCTTGGAATGACGTAATCTGCGCGCCTGGGGCATTGGCGCTGAGTGTCGCGCCTCCGGCAAAACCAGAACCCGGACTATTGTTGTCACCAGGAGCGCCGAGCAAGGTCGAAATGGCCGAGAGCGCTTGCTGAAGGTCCTCGATCTTTTGTTGAAGCGTTCCTGCCGGCATTGTTCTTCCTTACTTGCAGTCCTCTTGCGCTTAATCAGCTGAACCAAAAATGGCTTTCAGCGGTTGAAGTGCCGCGTCGAGGCCTTGGGTTGCATCCGTCAATCCACTCATAGCGCCAGAGAGTGGTCCCGTAGGATCTTGAAAGTCCGGCACGTTGCCCAGGGCTTCGATAGCATCGAGTGCACCGGTCACCGTGTCGAGCAGTCCGGCAGCTTGATCGAGCAACCCAGTGTCCAAGCCACCGAACGTATCGGGTGGCGGTGGTGGCGGACTTTCTCTGATGAGAATATCGAAAGCGGTTTGGTCAGGATGGGCGCCGTGCTCGGCAAAATGCAGCGCTTCAATAATGACGTACTGCACTTCTGTGGCGTTAACGATATCCGCGACAAACGTCAGCGGCGCGCCCTGACGAAATTTACCGCGCACTTCTTCAAGAAACTGATCTCGGGCTTCGTCACCATACAAACTGCCGGTGATACGAATCCGCGTCGGTGCGCTGTTCATATCCTGAAACAGACTGCCCACCTTGCCAGGAATCGGTAACTCGACAAACGTGCGTGCTTCGACACTGGCGATAGCCTCGATACGTGGAATTTCCCAATCTCCTAGAACGGGTTTGACTTTCACGATAAATCGACTCCGTTCCTGCGGGCTTGCTCGACGAGAATGTCATTGACCAGCGCGGCGATTTCTTCAGCATCAAGTGTACTGTGCCCGAGTGACGTTGCATGCGAGATCAATTGGGAAGAGGGGGAATCGCTGTCTCTGTCAGCAGGGATGCTCACACTTCCCATACGCGCGATTGGTGGGCTCTGTGACATTACCCTGGTATGGCTGATTACTGAGGGTGTCAGCTCTTCCGCACGAGGGTCGCGTTGTCCGAAAGGAGAAAGCGGAACTTCGCCATCCACCACTCGTGAACGACTCCCAGTTTCGACATTCGCCTCACGCACAGTTTGCGTCTCCGGAACGCTCGTCACACGGAGAGTTGTTGTAGGGTGGGGAACACTGTTCCCGCGCGCGGTACCAGTACTAGCGATCTCATTCAAAGCCTCGGTAGCAAACTCAACCCACGAAATGGCGTCGCTACTCACCTGAGGAGATGTCTGTTCAGAAAGCGCTGGCATCTGCGGTGTTTCTCCTGACGAGAAGTCTGGGCGAGTCTGTTGCATCTCCGACACCAGGGCATCAGTCACGCCAGCGATCGCGTCCTCTACATTTGCCAGGTGGAAGCCATCGCGACTTGCAGGCACAGGTCATCATCCCATCCTAAGCAAGAC
>Ga0209069_10001740_pt1 | contig 11178 bp, 9 predicted proteins | sample Str013_2_FD_187202 | JGI IMG/M metagenome (GOLD analysis project Ga0209069, IMG submission 187202) | Freshwater sediment microbial communities in response to fracking from Pennsylvania, USA - Straight Creek_MetaG_SC_2013 (SPAdes) (version 2) | ecosystem: Environmental > Aquatic > Freshwater >...
GCATCTTGACCGGCTCGACTGTCGCGGCGCGACTGCTCGACGACTGGGACGGGAGCATCGGGCAGTTCCGCAAGGTGATGCCGAAGGACTACAAGCGCGTCCTCGCCGTGATCAAGATCGCGCAGGCCGATGGGTTGGACGAGACCGAGACGATGACGCGGGTCATGGAGGCGTCCAATGGGTGAAGCCACCGGTTTCCTGCAATGGCAACGCGAGATGCCGAAGCGTCGCCCGGTGCCGGTCCGGCTGCTCGACTGGAAAGAGGTCTACGAGCCGTTCCCCAACGAGAAGCTGACGCACCAGGCTGGGCGATGCATGGATTGCGGCATCCCGTTCTGCAACAACGGCTGCCCGCTCGGCAACCTGATCCCGGACTGGAACGATCTCGTCTACCGCGATCACTGGCGTGACGCCATCGAGCGCTTGCACGCCACCAACAACTTCCCTGAGTTCACCGGACGGTTGTGCCCAGCACCATGTGAGGCCGCGTGTGTGTTGGGCATCAACGCTGACCCGGTGTCGATCAAGCAGGTCGAAGTCGAGATCGTCAACCGCGCTTGGCAAGAGGGTTGGATCACGCCGCAACCGCCCAGCCGCCGTACTGGCAAGCGTGTCGCCGTCATCGGCTCGGGCCCGGCCGGCTTGGCCGTCGCCCAGCAACTGACGCGCGCCGGTCACGATGTCGTCGTGTTGGAGCGTGCCGATCGCATCGGCGGTCTGCTGCGTTACGGGATCCCCGAGTTCAAGATGGAGAAGCGCCACATCGACCGTCGCCTCGAGCAGATGCGGGCCGAGGGGACCGAGTTCCGTACCAACGCCAACGTCGGCGGCAGCGTCGACGTCGAGGTGTTGCTGGCGTCGAACGATGCTGTCGTCCTCGCCGTCGGCGCGACGGCGTGGCGCGACCTGCCGGTGCCCGGGCGCGAGCTGCGCGGCGTTCACCAAGCGATGGAGTACCTGCCGATCGCCAACCGCGTCCAACAAGGTGATCTGTACGCGCCGTCGATCGATGCCAAGGGACGGCATGTGGTGATCATCGGCGGTGGTGACACCGGCGCCGATTGCCTCGGCACCGCGCATCGCCAGGGCGCGGCGAGCGTGACGCAGTTGGAGATCTTGCCCCAGCCGCCCGACGTGCGCGGCGAGGACAACCCATGGCCGCAGTGGAGCGTGATCTTGCGAACGTCGTCGGCCCACGAAGAAGGTGGGACGCGCCTCTTCAGCGTCAACACCGAGTGCTTCGTCGGTGACGACGACGGCAAGGTGCGCGCCTTGCGCCTGCACGAGGTCGTGCTGCAAGACGGTCGCTTCGTGAAGGTAGAGGGAACCGATCGCGAGATCCCCGCCGAGCTCGTGTTGCTGGCGATGGGCTTCGTCGGTCCCGACACCGGCGCGTCGACGGCCGATGATGGCTCGCCTCGTCGGGGCTGGATCGAGCAACTCGGTGTCGAGCTGGATGGGCGCGGCAACATCGTGCGCGACGCCGACTTCATGTCGAGCGTGCCCGGCGTGTTCGTCGCCGGTGACTGCGGGCGCGGCCAGAGCTTGATCGTGTGGGCGATCGCCGAAGGTCGCGCCTGCGCCGCCGGCGTTGACCGCTGGTTGGTCGGCGACACCGCGCTGCCCGCTCCGATCGCGCCGAGCGCTCGACCACTGGCGTAACGGCCCGATGCGAGTGCCGCCACTGGCGGCGCCAGTGAACGTAGGCTGTACGTCATGGTCACGAGGACGCGTCGACAGTCGCTGACCGCGGGCTGCCTCGCTGTCGCTGTCGCCGCGCTCAGTGGTTGCAGCCTGTCGGGCAACGCGTCGACGACGAAGACGACGACGAAGACGACGCTGCCGAAGGCCGGCGGATCGGGAGCGTCGACGAGCACGTTTCGAACGGTGGCGATCTCGCCGACGACGTCGTCGACGACTGTGGTCCCCTCGGTCCCACCGACTGATCGAGGCGGCAACGCCATCCCGACCGACGGGTACACGGTGAAGGCGGGTGACACGCTGTCGGGCATCGCCACCAACATCGGCGTCAGCTACAAGGACCTGGTCGACGCCAACCCGCAGATCGACCCAACCAAGTTCCTCGTCATCGGCCAGAAGCTGAACGTGCCGACGCAGTCGGCGACGCCGCCCGCCGGGAGCAACACGCCGAGCCAGACACAAGCGCCGGGGCCGACATCGCCGACGACGACGTCGAACGTCCAAGCGTCGGGTCAGACGTACACCGTCGTCGCCGGTGACTACTTCATCGGCATCGCCAAGAAGCTGGGCGTGTCGCTCGACTCGCTGCTGTCGGTGAACAACATGAACGTCAACAGCTTGATCACCGCCGGCATGAAGCTGAAGGTGCCGAAGGGCGGTTCCGTGCCGAAGGCGACTGCAACGACGACTGCTGCGAAGACAACGACGACCGTCAAGAAGTAGGCGGTCGGTCGTCGGCCGCTTGTCGACGCTGGCGCGCTGTCCGGTTCAGACGAGTTCGATCGTCATGCCGACGAGGTGCAGTCGATCGCCGGCCCGTGATCGATCGGTCGCATGGAGCAACAGGCCGTCGACGCCTTCGCCGCGCGGCCCGGCTGGCTCGAAGCGCAAGACGGCGTCGGCGAGCTTCACTGTTGTCGGACCGTCGAGCGGCGTGTCTAGCGCTTCGGCCCAGCGGGCCGCCATCGCCGCCGGATCGTCGGCGCTGACGACGACGCCGGCGATGGCCGAGACGACATCGGTGCGAACGTGCTCGTGCCACACCGGCCCGCCCCATCGCCACGACTCAGGTGGTTCGGCCCAGTCGATCGACAAGATCGCGCCACCGACGTCGCGCGGATGCAAGTGCAGCCCGCCGATGTCATCGTGGTCGTGGTGCCAGACGATGCGGATGCCGAGGTCGGGTAGCCGCGCCAGCAGACGGGCCTGCTCGGCACGGCTGGCTTGGACGATGACCATGTAACCGCCGTCGCCGCCGCGCCGCTCGATCAACCGGCCGGCGGTGGTCCCCTCGGTTGCCGGCGAGACGACCTCCAACAACTGATCACCGATGGCGAACAGCGCGTTGACGAGACCGAACTGGCCGACACCGGGATCGTTGAAGCACATCTCGACGCCGAGCTGCGCCGTGATCTGTTCCTCGGCGGCCGCGAGGTCGTTGGCGACCAGCGCCACCTGGCGAAGTCTCACGGTCATCTGCGTCCCCCTTTGGCGCCGCGCGTCGGTGCGCCTCGTGCTCACCGTAACCAGTCGTCGGGCGCGACTCGCCACGGCCGGCGCACCGTCCGGCGCGGCGAGCCAGATCAGCTCGTCGGTGTGCTCGGCACGGCCGGCCCTGGTCGGCCGGCGACCACGAGCAGCTCAGGTCCGAGCCACGTCGCGACCTCGGTCGCACTGGCCTCGGTGAAGTGGACGCCATCCGGTCGCAGGTGGGCGCCGAGCTCGCCGTCGGGTTGCGCGCGCAGGTAGCCGGCGAGGTCGACGAGCCGCATGTTCGGGCGCTCGTTGGCGACCTCGGCGAGGAGCTCGTTGAAGCGGTGCATGCGGGCAGGATCGGACACCGGGTAGGGCTCGGCCGGTGGCGGGTCGTCGGCGCGACCGAAGTCGATGAGCGGGCTCGTCAGCCACTCCACCATCTTGACGCGGGTGCCGAGGAAGTCGGCGGCGGCGAGCATCTCGCGTTTCAAGAACGCGTCGTAGACCGGGTCGCCGGGCGCCCGCCACGTTGGATCTCCGGGGAGCTGACGATCGGTGACGTCCCACGGGCTGACGAGCACGATGGCGACGTCGGCCGGGCTCTGGACGAGAGCCGCGCCCCAACGCTGTTCCCAGTTGTCGCAGTCGGGTCGTGTTGGTCCGTCACCGTATTGGGCGATGCGCACCCGCCCGCCACGACCGATGCCACACCCGAGGGCCGTGCCTGAGAGGTCGACGGAGATGACGGCGTTGTTCGCTGACCAGTTCCTCAACCCGAGTGCGAGCTTCAGTGCCGTCGAGTCGCCGAACACCGAGACCGCGGTCGGCCGAACCTGCGCCGTCGTTGCCGGTGGTGCCGACGCCGTCGATGCGGCGGGTTCGGTCGGTCCTGAGGACGCCGGTTCCGTCGTCGCCTTCGCGGTGTCCGGCGACGCCGCCGGCGTTGGCGCGCTCGTCGCTGACGTTGCCGGCAGCGCGCTGGACGAGCTGGCATCGGTCGTCGCCGCGGCAGTCGTCGCGCCCGGCGCCGCGCTCGTCGCGCTCGTCGCGCTCGCCGTTGGGGTGGGCAAGGAGACCGGCCGGAAACCGACGGCATTGGTTGGCTTCGCGCCGCCGCCGATGACGACGGCGCTGGCGATCACGGCCGTCATCGTCGCCACCAACGGGATGACCATCCGTCGCGCTCGGATCCAACCGCGCCGGCCGGCATGCATGATCGGCTGCTCGAGCAGGTAGTACGACAGCACGGCCGCGGCGAGCGAGGCGGCGATGCGCACCGCGAACAGCGGCGCTGCGCTCAACTGCGTACGACGGGGGCTGAGCCACTGGTACAGCGGCCAGTGGTACAGGTACACGCCGTAGGAGATCCGGCCGAGCCACTGCAACGGCCTGACCGACAACCAACGACGCAACGGTCCGGGCCGGATGCAACCGGCGACGACGATGGCGGAGAGCAGCGAGTACGCCGGCAGGCCGCCGCGGTCGAGCCACGGTTGCGTCGTCGTCGCCGCCATCCACAGCAGCACGCAGGCAACGAGCGCGTAGACAGGGAGGAGCTTGGCTCGACCACTCGGTGCCGTCTCGGTCGGGCGTCCGAGGGGGATCAGCGCCAGCAGCGCGCCGGTGAGGATCTCGGCAGCGCGCATCGGTGTGCCGTAGTACGCAAGGGTGTGGCGTCCGGTGATGCCGGCCCACAACGACGCCAGCGCCGCAGCGACGGCCAACGTCGCGACGACGACGGTCAGCGCCAACCGGCCACGGCGGAGCTTGACGAGCACGAGCCAGACGATGAGCGGGAAGACGAGGTAGAACTGCTCCTCGATCGCCAGGCTCCAGAAGTGCAGCAGCGGCGAAGGCTGACGGAACAAGGTCGAGTACGAACGACCGGCGAGCCAGAAGCGCCAGTTGGCGACCTCCGTCAAGGCTGCCGTGACATCACCGATCAGGTTCGTGCGAAACGTCGGCACGACCCACGCCGCCAACGCCACGACAAGTGCCACGGCGACGACGGCCGCCGGGATCAGCCGGCGGATGCGCCGTCCCCAGAACGCGGGCAGGTCGATCGTGCCGCGGTCCTCATGCTCGCGGACGAGGCGAGCAGTTATCAGGAAGCCTGACAAGGTGAAGAACGTTGACACGCCGAGGAAGCCGCCCGACGTGAACCGCCAGCCAGCGTGGAAGGCGAGCACGGCGGCTACGGCGAGGGCGCGCAGGCCGTCGAGTGCCGGTAGGTGAGGGAACGGCCGTCGGGTGGCGCGCGGCGTCTCGAACGACAACGCGTACTGGCTGCCGACCAAGGTCCACGATGACTTGGTCGACGTGAGCATCGAGGGCGGCGACGTCGTCACCAAGGAAGGGTAGGAGGGTGTCGTCGGTCGCGGCATGGTCCCGGCTCCGTGCTCGGTCAAGGTTCCGTATCCTCACCGACGGTCGCCGCATCATCGCCGATCTCACCGCCGTCAGTGGTACCCGACCCACCGCAAACCCGAAGTTAGTCCAACTTCGGCCAGCGGCGCTTCTGTCGGCGACGCAAGCCAGCGACACCGCGGGCCTGGTGTTCGGTGAGCGCCCACTGCCGGCGCCAGCCGGTGTACGCCGGTCCGGTCAACGTCGGTGTGGCGCCGGCGCCCGCTCGCTGGCGGGCGCTCCACCAGTCCGTGAGCGACTCGTCGCCGAGCTCGGCGACCGACCGCTCGATCCGGTCGCTGAAGCGGCGCGTGTTGTCGCCCTCTGCCCGGCGCAGCGGGACCCCGAACGTCACCTTCGTCCGACCCGGGCGCAGCTTGTTGGAGCCCTTGCCGAGGATCGAGCCGGCACCGTCGATGTGGACCGGGACGACGGCGACGCCGCACTTCTCGGCGAGGAACGCCGCCCCGCCCTTGAACGGCTGGCCCCAACCATCGGGCGAGCGGCCGCCTTCGGGAAAGATCAGCAGGCTCCAGCCGTCATTGATCAGCTCGCTGGCGAGATCGGACGAGCGACGGCTGACGCTGGTGCGGTCGATGGGGAAGGCGCCGAGGGCGAGGGCCGAGGCCGCGCCGCTCAATCGGGTGCCGAAGAAGTAGTCGGCCGCGGCGCCGACGACGAGCTTCGAACGCCACGGCTCGGGGATCGAGGAGAGCATCAGCGGCGCGTCGAGGTGGCTGTGGTGGTTGGCGACGAAGATCAACGGCGGTGCGTCGTCGCCGTTGTCATCGCCGTTGGCGGCCCGTGCCAGGTCGGCGAGGCGATCGAGGCCGGTGACCTCCGGATCGGCGACCGCCTTGATCACCGCCCGTAGCGGGCCGCCCACGATCATCCGCCGGGCCGCCTTGGCGACCGGCGTGCGGGCCCACGCCGTCTCGAAGTCGGCGCCGGTCGTCCCCTTGCGGGCCGGCATCTCGACAGTGCGCGGCACGGTCGGGGCGCGGTACGGAAAGCCGGCGCGGGCGATGCGAACCTTGACCGCGCTCGTTGCTCGCGTCGTCGTGTGCTCGACCGCTTCGACGGCGCGCGCCGCCTTGCGCATCGCGACGAGCTTCGCGCTCATGAGGTGGTCTCACCGGTGGGGCGGTGGCCGGGGGGCTGGCCCCCCGGCAGCAGCACCGCGCTCATGAGGTGCGTCCTCCCGCTCATGACACGTCGGCCATCAGGATCGGTGGTGTGTGCATGTGCGTGATCGTCGCGTCGCGGCCGACGACGTCGCTGGCGATCTCCAACGCGTCATCGAGCGTCGATGCCGGTGTGAAGCCGAGCCGGCGTACGGCGCGGACGTTGCCGCCGACGATGATGACGCGGCCGCAGTGCTGCAGTCCATGGCTGCCCCAGTACCACATGTAGAACGGATGGACGCCGTGGTAGGCGTAACCGGTGCGGTACAGGTGGCGATACCACTCGTCCTCGGCGAACGACTTCTCATACTTCTTCGATAGCTCGTGCGGATCGGTGGTGTCGGCGAGGCACTGCTCGAAGAAATCGATGTAGCTCGGATGGTGGACCGGGTTGAACTCCCACGGCGTGGGATGCGTCATGATCACGACGCCGCCTTCGCGCACGAGCGGTCGGTTGCGGTACATGTTGAAGTAGTACCCGAGCCCCATGCACATCACCAGGATCGGGTTCATGATCGAGTTGACGTTGTACGGGCAGATGTAGGGGATGCCCATCGTCAAGATGTCGGTCTGACCCTCGACGGGCACGAGCTGCTGGCGGTAGACGTTCTCGGTCGTGCGTTTGTGCACCGCTTCGACTTCGCCGCATTGGATCGAGGTCATCTGATGGGGCGCCTCGATCGAGTGGAAGATGTTGCGGGCCATCCGTGCCGGTGTGTGCTTCAACGACTTCGACAGCGCCAGGAACGAGGCGCGGTCGCGACCTGTCCATTCCCATTCGCGCTTCGACAAGAAGTTGAACTGCGACGGGAACGTGTCGGTGTTGAGCGTCGTCTCGATCTGGAAGATCTTGACGCCGGCATCGAGCAGCACCTTGCCCATCCGCCAGTTGCTCTTGTGCAGTTCGGAGCGGTGCTGGTCCATGAAGCTGTGCGAGGCCTGCATCGTCGTCGGGTTGTGGTGGTGGCGCAGGCTGCGATAGCTGGCGAGGCCCGTCGCCGTCGACTTCCAGCCGCCGTCCATCGGGACGAGGTTGATGTTGACGTAGACGACGAGATCGGACTCGGCCGCTCGCTTGTTGATCTCGACCTCTTCGCCGCTCGGCGTCGTGCCGAGGTAGGCGAGCTGGCTCGGATCTTCGGCATCGTGTTGCGTGAGCAGGCCGCGGGGCTCGAAGGCATCGTAGATACGGTCACCGAGCGCGTGTCGCAGCTCGTCTTCGGTCATCCGGCGGTGCAGTGCGAGCGCGGCGATGAGCACGACATCGTCGACGCCGCCGGCGGCTGCCGTGTCGAGCACGGCTTCGATGATCCGCTGGCGTACGTCGGGGCGGCGCATCTTCGGCAGCGGCAGGCTGATGTCGTCGAACGCGATCGTCAACTTCATCCCTGGACGCATCAGTGCCGACAGCGGATCGGCATCGATCGGGTGCTCGAGCGCGTCGCGGATCGCACCGTCGATGTCGTCGAGCGCGGCCATCGGCTCGGCCGGGTAGATGACGCGGCTGCGCCCAGCCGGGAGCTTCTCCAAGCTGAAGCCTTCGCCGCGCCAGAACAACGTCGGTGGGGTCGAACGGTCGACGTCGAGGACGTAGCCGGGTCTAGGCATCAGCTCATCGCCTTTCTCGGGCGGGCAGGGATCGTCGAAGTCGGATGGGCGGTCAGGCGTCGAACGTTGGAACGAAACCGGCGGTGGGCGCTGGTTTCGTTCCAACGTTCCGGGGAACTGGGTCGGGCTGGGCTGATCGTCACGATCACGATCGCTTCTCGTTGCGCATGTCGAACGCGACCTTGACGGCGCCGCGCCGGCCGGCGGACGCGGCATGCTCCAGTGCGTCGCGGTAGTCGCGCAGCGGGTAGGTGGCAGAGACGAGTTGGCCGAGGTCGAAGCGGCGGATGACATCGATGGCGCGATCGAAGTCGGCGCGCTCGTACGCGTAGCAGCCGCGGATCGACGTCTCGCGATGCCACAGCCCAGTCAGCTCCAACGTCACCTTGGCGGGCATCCCGACGAGCAGCACGTCGCCACCAGGCGCAGCGATCTTCAACGCTTGCTCGATCGATGTTGAGGAACCGACGCAGTCGACGACCTGGCCGACACCATTTGTCAGCTGGTTGCCAACGGCCATCGACCCCGTCACGCGCCGCGCGACGCGAGGTAGCTCATCGGGTGCGCAGACGATGTCGGCGCCGAGCAGCTTGGCCAACCGGCGCTGCTCGGCGTACTTGGCGGTGACGATGATCGGCGTCTTGGTGTCAGCGTGGTCGGTCTCACGCCTTGCGGCGATGGCGGCGAGCGACAGCAACCCGAGCGTGCCGGCGCCGATGATCACGGTCTCATGGCCGGTGTACCGTTCGGCGGCGTGCACGGCGCACGCCGTCGGCTCGATCATCACCGCCGCTTCGTCGGACAGATCGTCGGGCACGTCGACGAGCTGGCTCGGATGGGCGACCATCGACGTCGACCAGCCGCCGCCGGTGTCCGCGCAAAAGCCCGACTGCAAGCCGGGCTGCAAGTGGCCGAAGGCGACGCGCTCGCACAAGTTGATGCGGTCTATGGCGCACATGTCGCACACCGGATCGATGCCGCGCGTCACGCACGACAACACGGGCACGACAACGACTCGGCGACCGTCCGGCGTTGTCGCCACGACCTCGTGACCGGGCGTGAATGGGAAGCTGACGATCGGTTCGAAGTAGCGACTGGCGCGGGCATCGATGGTGGCGAGGTCGGAGCCGCAGATGCCCGACAAGCGCGGCGTGAGGCGCACCCAGTCGGGCCCCGGCAAGGCGATCTCATCGTCATCGACGAGCTCCAACGGTCCCCACGCACCACCGCGGCCCGGTGTGATCGAGCTGGCGACGAACGCCGCGGCATAGCGCAACGGTTTGCGATCGAAGCGCAGCGCCTTCACGATCGGCCTTCCATCACCCGGCGCGTGACGCGATCGAGGATCGGTTCGCGACGTCGATCGGCCGCTGCGCCCGCCGGCCGGCCGATCGGGAGCAATGGTCGCGGACCGCCGGGCGCCTTGGCCCACTGCTCGACGAGCCAGCCGCGCTTGCGCGCCAACGCCGCCAGGCGCGTCTCGGGGTTGACGGCGACGGGGAAGCCGACCGCTTCGAGCATCGGCAGATCGGACGTCGAGTCGGCATAGGCGATCGACTCTTCGATCTTCAGGCCCTCGGCGGCGCAGTAGTCGGCCAGCAGTTGCGCTCGCGTCTCGCCCGTCGGTGGCACTGTCGTCAGCTCCCCGGTGTAGGTGCCGTTCGGCTTCGTGCTCATCGTTGCGGCGATGATCTCGTCGAACAACGGTTTGAGCGGGCGGACGACGAAGTCGAGCGCGCCGGTGATCAACACCGTGCGATGGCCGAGGGCGCGGTGCTGGCGGACGCGCCGGATCCCAGCCGGGAAGCTCTTGGTGATGATCAACCGCGACAGCAGCTCGATGGCGTCGTTGTCGAGCTGCGCCGCCGGTGCGTCCTCGTAGCGACGGTAGAAGTAGCGCAGGAAGTCGCCCCGGTCCTTGCGATCCAACGCCAGCAGACCCGGCGCTTCACGCAACGTCCGGGCGATGAAGCGGACGCGATCGTCGGTCGGGATGCGACGCGTCGCCAACCAGGCGTAGCTCTCGACGACGTTCGATGCGATCAACGTGTTCTCGAGATCGAACGCCGCGACGTGTCGCTCGGGCGAGAGCACGTTGGTGCGCAACCGCCGTGCCCGCTCGTCACCCTTGACGCGCCCCGGCGTCGTCTTGACGCGGGCGTGCTCGACGACCGACGGCAGATGAGTGGTGGTGACGTAGCGGTCCCAATCGATGACGCGAGGGTCGAAGGCGAACGCGGCACGGTCGGCCTCGTCGAGGTTCGTCCACATCGCCAGCAGGTTGTCGACCTGGTAGATCGCTTCGCATTCCGTATACGCGCCGTACAGCTCGACGTACTCCATCGCCCGCTCGATGTCGTTCTTGCGATCTTCGAGCACGGCCGACCACGCCGCCTGCTTTCCTCGCAACGGCAGGGCTTGCAAGGCGCGTTCGCCTCTGCCGATCAACGCGTCGGCGCGCCGCCAGTGTCAGTTGGCCCGACGCCTACGCGTACACGAAGGCACTCGGCGAGCAAGCGTTGACCGAGACGAAAGGCGCAGTACCCGTCTCGATCGTGCGCCCGTCGATCATCGAGTCGGCCGTCGCTGAACCAAAGCCCGGATGGATCCGCGGCTTTCGCATGGCCGAGCCGGTGATCATCTCCTACGCCCGCGGACTGCTGAAGGAGTTCCCCGGCGTTCCCGAAGGCACGATCGACGTCATCCCTGTCGACATGGTCGTTGCTGCCATCGTCTGCGTCGCCGCCCTGGGTCCGGACCGCGCCCCGCGCATCACCCATGTCGCCTCGGGCTCGTGCAACCC
>Ga0209069_10001741_pt1 | contig 11168 bp, 9 predicted proteins | sample Str013_2_FD_187202 | JGI IMG/M metagenome (GOLD analysis project Ga0209069, IMG submission 187202) | Freshwater sediment microbial communities in response to fracking from Pennsylvania, USA - Straight Creek_MetaG_SC_2013 (SPAdes) (version 2) | ecosystem: Environmental > Aquatic > Freshwater >...
CCATCTCAACATGGCCTACTACAACGTGATGTTCGACCGCGCGATCGATGAATTATGGCTGCAGCTCGGAATCGGTCCCGGCTACATGAAGGAGCGCCACGGCTCGACGTTCACGGCCGAGTGCCATGTCCGCTATCTGCGCGAGATCCATCTCGGCGATCCCGTTCAGATTTCCATTCACCTGCTGGGCGCGGACGAAAAGCGCCTGCACACATTCGAGGAGCTGCGCCACGCCACCGAGGGCTGGCTTTCCGCTACCTCGGAAAACATGACCATCCATGTCGACATCAACGCGCGAAAAACCGCACCGTTTCCACCTGACATCCGCGACCGCATTCGGGCGGTGGCGAATGCGCATGCCGCGGTTCCGCGTCCGGAGGGCATCGGCCGCAAGGTCGCGATGCCCTCCGGCGAACCCTAGGACGCCGGTGCGCCCGTCCAACAGCGACGCGTGGACGGAAACGTGCCTCAGCGGCTGTTGATGATCACCAAATTGTCGAGCCCCGCCTTGAAGACATCTTGCACCAATTTCGTCGTTGCGGCGTCATCCTGATCAGGCTTGGGATTTTCCTCGGGCCGCTGGAATTCGGCCGACCAATGCACGACCGAACCACCCGCGGACGCCGGCTCCGCCCACATCTCGGCTACATAATTGGCAAGCGGCAGATTGGTCTTGATGATCCGATATCTGTACCATCTCTTGGCTTCGTCATAGGCGAGCAACTCGCTGATCACGAAACCGCCGCCCTTGAGCTGGAATTCGCGCACCGCCAGCGGCTTGCCGTTCTGGCCAACCAGCAGTTTCGTTCCTTCGGTGACCGGATGCCACTCGTGGATGCTGTCGAATTTTTTGAACGAATCCCAAGCCTTTTCCGGCGAGGCCTTCACAGCGATTTCGCTGCTGTATTTTAGCACGGGCCGATCTGCGCGTGCCGGCGCGCTGACCATACTGAACGCCGCAAGGCAGAGAATAGCGAAAGCCGAGCGCCTGCACGGTTTGTAGAACGAATGGATCATGGCTTGTCTCCGGTTGTAGACAAATCCGGATAGTGTCAAAGTTGGCGTTGTGCCGCTTGGCCGTGCCGGCCCAAAAACTTGACTGAACAGGCCCCGCGCAAATGCTGCAGCGCAAGGCGGACTCGTGGGGTCCAAAGGGTGGGGTCCAAAGAATGACGCCTCGCCTACGCCGGGAGGGCATCGATGGTGGATATTCAGTGCCGGCCAGAAATACCGACGCTTGTCTCGGCGCAAACCGACTCGTTACCAGCAGCGGACAAGTTCAGCTACTGGAATGAGGTCATCTGCCGCACGGTTGTCGACCTCGACTGCCGGCCCGTTCCGCAACCGCGTTTCGAGGCATCCATCAGCGGCTTTGATGTCACCGATCTTGGCATCTACGACATCCACACCCAGCCCCATCTGGTCTATCGAGGGCCATCGGAGATCGCGCGGCTGGATAGCGATGCGCTGATCATCAACTTTGTTGCCGCAGGACGCATGTACTCCGAGCAGGACGGTCGCTCGGTCATTCTCCAGCCCGGCGACGGCGCGATCAGCGATGCCGCGCGCCCCTACTATCTCAGCTTTGACGAGCCGCTCGCCTGCATCAGCATCAAGATCGGAAAATCGGCCTTGTCGCACCGCGTTGCCGGGCTGGAGCGTATCACCGCGCAAAGCCTTGCCCGGGGCAGTCCCCTCAATCCGATGGTGTTTGGCTTCGTGACCGACATGTTAAAGTATGTGCCGACCATGGCGCCATCGGCGGTGATGCGCGTTACCGATGTATTCAGGGAGTTGCTATCGGCTTCAATCGACGAAATGCTCGAGGGCACGCAGGTGCCGATGTCCGAGTATCGCGCCGTGTCGTTGCTGCGCGCAAAGGCCTTGGTGGAGCGGCATTTGTGCGATCCGGCGCTGGATGTCGCCTTTGTCGCCCAAGGCCTCAAACTGTCCGTACGGTATCTCAACAAGTTGTTCGCAGCGGAACAAACGTCCTTGGGACGCTATATCTGGCGACGCAGGCTGGAAAGATGTGCGGCAAGGTTGGGAGACCGCGCATTCGTGCATATGGGCATTTCCGAAATCGCGTTGCGACACGGATTCAACGATCTAAGCCACTTCAGCCGGGCGTTTCGGGCGAAATATGGGATGTCACCGCGGCAGTTTCGAGCAAACTTCAACATAGCGCCAATGTCCGGGCAGAGATGAGAAGCGCCTGCATACATTTGAAGAGTTGCGCCACGTTAGCCAGGGTTGGCTTTTCGTTACCTCGGAAAGCATAACCGTTCATGCGGTTCCGCGGCCGGAGGGCATCGGCCGCAAGGTCGCGATGCCCTCGAAATAGCGCAGCTGGTCAGACGCGGTTGCGTCCGCGCACCAGGCCAAGCACCGCCGAGACCAGAAACAGCACGATGGCAATGAAGAAGATCGCCTTGGCGATCTCGATGGAGGCGCCGGCGATGCCGCCGAAGCGCGACGCGGACGAAAGATGTTCGAGTGTGTGGAACGATTTCGGGGGCCGGCCGCCAAATCCGCGGCCAGGAAGGCCGGGATAAAACCTGTCAAAGCGGCCGATCAGGCCCTATATGGCCGTTAATCCCTGCTATGAAGGCTCCCCTTCACCATCCCCCGGTGCCATCGTGGGGACAAGACGATTCGCATGACCGAGCCGAGCAAGCTGCCCCATCACGTTCCCGATCACCAGCCGGCGGCTGGCGGCATCGCCGCACGCGCCCGCGCCTCCGCGGCACCGCCCTATCTCGCCGGCCTCAATCCCGAGCAGCGCGAGGCGGTGGAGACGCTTGATGGACCCGTGCTGGTGCTGGCGGGGGCCGGCACCGGCAAGACCCGCGTGCTGACCACACGCATCGCCCATATCCTGAGCCAGGGCCGGGCGCGGCCGCACGAAATCCTGTCGGTGACCTTCACCAACAAGGCCGCGCGCGAGATGAAATTACGGCTCGGCCAGATGCTGGGCCAAGCCGTCGAAGGCATGCCATGGCTCGGCACCTTCCACTCGATCGGCGGACGCATCCTGCGCATCCATGCCGAAATGGTGCAGCTCAAATCCAACTTCACCGTGCTCGATGTCGACGATCAGGTCCGGCTGCTGAAACAGTTGCTGCAAGCCGAGCATATCGACGACAAGCGCTGGCCGGCGCGGATGCTGGCCGGCCTGATCGACGGCTGGAAGAACCGCGGGCTGACGCCGTCGCAGGTGCCGGCGGGCGAAGCCGCCGTGTTCGGCAATGGCAAGGGCGGCAAGCTCTACGCCAACTATCAGGAGCGGCTGAAAATCCTCAATGCCGCCGACTTCGGCGATCTGTTGCTGGAGAACATCCGGCTGTTTCGCGAAAACCCCGACGTGCTTCGGCAATATCAGAGCCGCTTCCGGTTCATTCTGGTCGACGAATACCAGGACACCAATGTCGCGCAATATCTGTGGCTGCGGCTGCTGTCGCAGGCGCCGTCTTCCTCTACCTCGTCCCGCCTGCGGGGAGAGGTCGGCGCGCAAGGCGCGCCGGGTGAGGGGGACTCACCGCTTGTCGTGCTCGCCGAGACAGCCCCTCACCCCGCAAGCGGGGCGAGGGAGAAGATTGCACATCCCGGAATGACGGTGGCTCAATCCAACGCACCCCCCAAGAACATCTGCTGCGTCGGCGACGACGACCAGTCGATCTATGGCTGGCGCGGCGCGGAGGTCGACAATATCCTGCGCTTCGAGCATGACTTCCCCGGCGCCAAGGTCATCCGGCTCGAACGCAACTACCGCTCCACCGGCCACATCCTCGCCGCCGCCTCGCATTTGATCGCGCATAATGAAGGCCGGCTCGGCAAGACGCTGCGCACCGAGGATGTCGACGGCGAGAAGGTCACCGTCACCGGCTCCTGGGATTCGAAAGAGGAAGCCCGCGCCATCGGCGAGGAGATCGAGGAACTGCAGCGCGCCGGCGACAATCTCAACGAGGTCGCGATCCTGGTGCGGGCCTCGTTCCAGATGCGCGAATTCGAAGAGCGTTTCGTCACGCTCGGCCTGCCCTATCGCGTGATCGGAGGGCCCAGGTTCTACGAGCGCGCCGAAATCCGCGACGCGCTGGCTTACTTCCGCGTGATCAATTCGCCGGCGGACGATCTCGCCTTCGAGCGCATCGTCAACGTGCCCAAGCGCGGCCTCGGCGACGCCACCGTGCAGATGCTGCACGACCACGCCCGCAAACGCCGCATTCCGCTGTTCGAGGCGGCGCGGGCCGTGGTCGAGACCGACGAGTTAAAGCCGAAAGCGCGCGGCTCGCTGCGCGATCTCATCCTGCATTTCGACCGCTGGCGCGCCCAGCGCGAGGACACTGCGCATAAGGAGTTGGCCGAAATCGTGCTCGACGAGAGCGGCTATACCGAAATGTGGCAGAAGGACCGCTCGGCCGATGCTGCCGGGCGGCTCGATAACTTGAAAGAGCTGGTCCAATCGATAGGCGAGTTCGACAACCTGCAAGGCTTCCTCGAACATATCTCGCTGGTGATGGACCGCGACGGCGGCGCCGACGAGGAGGCGGTGTCGCTGATGACTCTGCATTCCGCCAAGGGTCTCGAATTCGACAACGTGTTCCTGCCGGGCTGGGAGGAAGGCCTGTTTCCGAGCCAGCGCACGCTGGACGAACAGGGCCGCGCCGGTCTGGAAGAAGAGCGCCGCCTCGCCCATGTCGGGCTGACCCGCGCCCGCCGCCGCGCTAAAGTGTATTCCGCCACCAACCGCCTCATTCACGGCACCTGGTCGACAACCATTCCGTCGCGCTTCCTCGACGAACTGCCGGCCGCGAATGTCGAGATCACGGAATCCAAGGGCGGCTCCGGTTGGGGCGGCGCCGGCGGCTACGGCCCGTCGCGCTTCGACAATGTGGAATCCTTCGGCTCCAGCTACACCACGCCGGGCTGGCAGCGCGCCCAGGCCAACCGTGCGCGTGGACAAGGCGGCGGTCAGGGCAACCGCAAGGGCCAGGCCCGCGGCGGCTTCGAGGAAAACCAGTCGCCGTTTTCGGGCCCGCGCAGCGATCGCGACGGCGGCTTCGCGCGCGACAAACGCGGCCCGATGGTGATCGAAGGCGAACTGGTCGCAAAATCCACCGGTACCGCTTCGGAATTCTCGCTCCACGACCGCGTGTTCCACCAGAAATTCGGCTACGGCCAGGTCGTCAAGATCGACGGCAACAAGCTCACCATCGCGTTCGAAAAAGCCGGCGAGAAGAAGGTGGTCGATAGTTTCGTGGAGCGGGTGTGAACGCAGAATTATCCTGTGGATCGAGCGGTTGACGCCGTTGGATTGGCTTTAGTTTTCCGGGTCACATGATTCCGGGAGTTTCTTCATGTTGACCGGCAGCCGCGAGATCCTTCGACGCCTGGAGCGCGAAGGATGGACTCTTGTTCGCATCACCGGCTCCCACCACGTTTTCAAGAGCCCCATTTCGGACGAAACTCTCGTCGTCCCACACCCCAAGAAGGACTTGGGAAAGCGCCTCGTCCGTGCCATTTATAAGGGCGCAGGATGGAAACCTGACTGAGGTTAACCATGGCCCACTACATCGCTATTATTGAAGATGCCGGACCGGACCATGCCGTGGGGGTCTGGTTCCCGGACCTACCCGGTTGCACTTCCGGAGGCGATGACATTGATGAAGCCTTGCGCAATGCGCCAGAGGCGCTGGAGCTATGCGCGGAAAGCTTCGAGACCGACGGCAAGCCGTTACCGCGTCCACGGACCCTGACAGAGTTGAAAGCCGATCCGGAAATCGCCGATGATCTCAAGACCTATATGGTCGCTCTGATTGAGTTGCCTGCACGGGCCCACGCCGCGGAGTGAAGGCGTTCGCCAATCTGTCGTATTGCGCAACGCCCCCCGGGCTCTTATCTCAAGCCAAGCCGTTTTCTTGCGCTGGCTTTTGCCAAAGCGCCCCTTCTCACGTTTCCGATCAAGCCCTGCATGTCCCCCATCATCTCCGTCACCAATCTGTCAAAAACCTACGGCTCCGGCTTCAAGGCGCTGAACGGCATCAATCTCGACATCAACAAGGGCGAAATCTTCGCGCTGCTCGGGCCGAACGGCGCGGGCAAGACCACGCTGATCAGCATCATCTGCGGCATCGCCAATTTGAGCGAAGGCCGCGTCACGGTCGGCGGTCACGACATCAACAAGCATTACCGCGCCGCGCGATCGCTGATCGGGCTGGTGCCGCAGGAATTGCACACCGACGCCTTCGAATCGGTGTGGGCGACAGTAAGCTTCAGCCGCGGCCTGTTCGGCAAGCCGAAAAATCCTGCCCATATCGAAAAGGTGCTGAAGGACCTGTCGCTGTGGGACAAGAAGGATGCAAAAATCGTCACGCTGTCCGGCGGCATGAAGCGCCGGGTGATGATCGCGAAGGCGCTCTCGCACGAGCCGCAAATCCTGTTCCTGGACGAGCCCACCGCTGGCGTCGACGTCGAATTGCGCAAGGGCATGTGGGAAGTCGTGCGCACGCTCCAGGCCTCCGGCGTCACCATCATCCTGACCACGCACTACATCGAAGAGGCCGAGGAGATGGCCGACCGCGTCGGTGTCATCAACAACGGCGAGATCATCCTGGTCGAGGACAAGGCCAACCTGATGCAGAAGCTCGGCAAGAAACGGCTCAAGCTCTATCTGCAAGGCAAGGTCGAGGCGATTCCCGCCACGCTTGCGGCCTACAACCTCGAACTGTCCGACGACGGCCGCGAGGTGACCTACAATTACGACACCAAAGGCGAACGCACCGGAATCACCAGCCTGCTGAGCGATCTCAGGAACGCCGGCATCCGCATCTCCGATCTCGATACCAGACAATCCACCCTGGAAGACATCTTCGTCGACCTGGTGAGGGCGCCATGAACTTCCGGGCGGTGCGCGCGATCTACCTGTTCGAAATGGCGCGCACCTGGCGCACGCTGCTGCAAAGCATCGTCTCGCCCGTGGTGTCGACGTCGCTGTATTTCGTAGTGTTCGGCGCGGCGATCGGCTCGCGCATCGCCGAGGTCGAGGGCGTCAGCTACGGCACCTTTATCGTGCCGGGGCTGGTGATGCTGTCGGTCTTGACACAGAGCATCGCCAACGCCTCGTTCGGCATCTATTTTCCGAAATTCGTCGGTACCATCTACGAAATATTGTCGGCGCCGATTTCCCATGTCGAGATCGTGCTGGGCTATGTCGGCGCCGCCGCTACCAAATCGATCGTCCTCGGCCTGATCATCCTCGCCACCGCCGCCCTGTTCGTGCCGCTGCATATCCATCATCCCTGGTGGATGCTGACGTTCCTGGTGCTGACGGCCGTGACCTTCAGCCTGTTCGGTTTCATCATCGGCATCTGGGCCGACGGATTCGAGAAGCTGCAGATGATCCCGATGCTGGTGGTGACTCCGCTGACCTTCCTCGGTGGCAGCTTCTATTCGGTGAACATGCTGCCATCGGGCTGGCGCACCATCACGCTGCTCAACCCCGTGGTCTATCTGATCTCCGGCTTCCGCTGGAGCTTCTATGAAATCGCCGACGTCAGCGTCGGCCTGAGCCTGGGCATGACGGTGGCGTTCCTCGCCGCCTGCATGGCCGCGGTGTGGTGGATCTTCAAGACCGGCTATCGGCTGAAAAACTAATCGAGATGCGTCGCCCCCGGGATCGGCCGGCCCGCGATCCTCTAGCGATGCGGCATAGCCGCCAGCGCGAGCAACATCGCCGTAGCCGTGAGATAGAACCAAACGGCTAAACCCTCAGACCGATTCACGGCCTTAACCCTGATTTTCTTCATTTCAGATCCTCGAAAGCCGACGCGGTGGGATGGCGGACATCAAACGTCGACCCGGCTAAAAAGTTGCGGGGTGATTGGTGCATTTGCGCCATCCCGGCAGGCGGGGCACCCGGAAGGCGCGATGATGCCGCGCTGCCGCCTTGTTTGCGCCGCGGCCCACATTAAGGATGCGGATGCTGCGCACTGGAACTAAAGGCGAATTCCGGGCATATTGGATGCCGGGGACGGGAAACTGTGGCGCTGCGACAAGCTGCCTTTGTACAAAGGCCTGGAGGCCAGGGTCAAAATGCGTTCCTTTTTAGTTGCACTCACCGGACTTGCGCTGCTGGCCGGCGCCGCAGAAGCCAAAATTGCCATCACCGTCGACAAAGACAACCAGCAGATGACCGTCGCCGTCGATGGCGTCGATCGCTATCGCTGGCCGGTATCGACAGGCATTCCCTCGCGCGAGACGCCGAGCGGCGCGTTCCGAACCTTCCGCATGGAAGAAGACCATTTCTCCAAGGAGTTCGACGATGCGCCGATGCCGCATGCGATCTTCTTCACCAAGGTGGGCCATGCGATTCACGGCACCGACTCGGTGAATCGGCTCGGCACGCCGGCCTCCCATGGCTGCGTGCGGCTGTCGCGCGACAATGCCTCGACGCTCTATGCGCTGGTTGAGCGGGAAGGCGTGCTCAACACCACCGTGACCCTGACCGGCTCGGCGCAGGTCGCATTGGCGCGCAACCCGCGGCCGGGCGCCAACACCGCGGTCGCCCGCCAGGCGCCGCAATACGACCCGCAATATGATGCCGCCGGCAATCCCGTGGTGATCACGCCGCGGCAGCAACGCCCGCAGGCGCGGGCCGACGACGGATATATCTACCCGGCCGACGGCTATTCGAACGAGGCGCGTTATCCCTCGCCGCGCGGCCGGCGCGGCTACGACACGCAGGCCTATCCGCAGGATCCGACCTACGCCGACCGTGGTTACGCGCCGGCGCCGCGGTACTATCAGCCGCGGCCGTCTTATCAGCCGCGCGGATATTACACCTACCAGGATTGAAGTCCGCCACGGTCGGAAAAACCCGGCCATGACGGACACGTAGGGTTTCACTGCTCGCCGTCGCGCAGCCGGCGCCACACCGCGCCGAGCACGTTGGAATAATCATCGGTCCATACCAGCTGCTTTTCGTCGGCTTCGGTTTCGGCCCACTTGTCCGACGACGCCAGCTTGCCGACATCGGCCTCTTCCCGGGCCGACACCACGACCGATGTCGAGAAAATGTATTCGTTGTCGCGGCCGGAATCCTCGCTGTAGATCCAGCTCTTCATGTCGTTGGCTTCGGCGATCCCGACCACGACGCTGGCCAGTTCGAGATGCCGGTTGGAAACGTGCATGACCACTGCGCCCTGCGGCGCCAGCTTGCTCTTGTAAATCTCCATCGCCTCCTCGGTCGCCAGATGAATCGGGATCGCGTCCGACGAATAGGCGTCGACGACGATCAGGTCATAGACGCCGTCGGGTTCCCTGGCGAAGGTCAGCCGCGCGTCGCCGATCACGGGTTTCAAATCGGGCGCGCAATTCTGGATGTAGGTGAAATATCTGGAGTCGCGGGCGGTATCGACCATCGACTGGTCGATCTCGAAGAACTTCCAGTCCTCGCCGGGCTCGGAGGCGCAGGTCAGCGTGCCCGAGCCGAGCCCGATCACCGCCGCGCGCAACGGCGCTCCCTTGCGCTCCCGGATAGCAGCGATCGCCTCACCGATGCCGCCATCGCGGTGGTAGTAGGTGATCGGCTCGGGTCGCCCGGTGACGGGCGATCCATCGTCGTTCAGGAATTTCTCGGCGCCGTGGATCGTGGTGCCGTGCATCAGCACGTGATACTGGCCGTTCGGCGTCACCACGATCTTGTGGACGCCGAAGAAGCTGCGCACGGTTTCCACCCGCCCGTCGTCGGAGGGATAGGCGCGCAACAGCACCAGCGCCACGACAACCGTGGCAAAAATCTTCCAGCGGCTGGCGTTGAGGCCGAGCGCCATCAGGGCAGACAGCGCGCCGACCGCGCCGATCATCCAGACGCGGTGCGCGTCGAGCCAGTTCATGACCTTGCCGGGCGACCAGGCCGGCGCGATCAGGGCCACCGCCAGCACGGCCAGCAACGGCCAGTACCAGCGGCTCCAGCGCGGCAACCGTTCCGCATCGCCGGGCGGCCGGCACAGCGCCGCCAGCGCCAGCAGGATCGGATATTCCGCGACCCATGAGAACGTGAAAGGCGCAATCAGGCCGGCAAACAGACCGCCGACCATGCCGCCGAACGACAGCGCGACATAGAAGCCGGTGAGATGTTTCGCGGCCGGCCGGCTGCGCGCCAGTTCGCCATGGCAGGCCATCGCGATGACGAAGAAGCACAGTTGATGCCCGCCCAGCGTCAGCAGCAGGTTCTGCTCGCCGCCGAACGCGAGCAGCACGACCACCCCGGCGATTGCCAGCGGTTGCGCCAGCAGCATCCATTTGTGGGGCAGCAAGGGGCGCGACTGGAACACCAGCACCCAGGTCAGGAGATAAAGCGACAGCGGCAGCACCCATAGCAGCGGCGCCGCGGCGACGTCGGTGGAGATGTGCGCGGTGACCGCAATCAACAGACCCGACGGCACCGCGGCCAGGAAAATCCAGCGGGCGCGCAGGTCCCACGGCGGCGCCGGGGCGTCGGCATCATCGGCGGGCAAGTTGAGCGCGGCGGCATTGGCCGGCGAGCGCAGCAACAACACGCCGCAACTCGCGATCAGGACGATCAGCAGGCCATAGCCGCCGGTCCAGATCAGGTTCTGGGTGCGCAGCGTGAACATCGGCTCCAGCAGCACCGGATAGGACAACAGCGCCAGGAAGCTGCCGATGTTGGAGGACGCATAGAGGAAATAGGGGTCCGGCCCGTCGGGATGACCGGTGCGGACGAACCAGGCCTGCAGCAGCGGATTGTTGGCGGCGAGCGCAAAGAACGGCAGCCCGATCGAGACCGCGAACAGGCCGAGCAGCCAGAACGCATAGCCCGAGGTCGGCGGCTCGCCCCACCCGCTCGCAATCGAAAGCGGCAGCGTCAGCAGCGCTATCGCGAGCAACGCCAGATGGACCGCCACGGGGATGGTGCGGTTGGGGATTTGCGTCAGGAAATGCGCATAGCCATAGCCGGCGAGCAGCAGCGACTGGAAGAACACCATCGCGACCGACCAGACCGCCGGCGAGCCGCCGAGCCGCGGCAGCACCATCCTGGTGAACAACGGCTGCACCGAGAACAACAGCAGCGCACTGACGAAAATGGCCGCGGTATAGACGACCAGCACCAGCCGGTTTCTCGAAGCGGTCGGTTCAGAAGTCATGAA
>Ga0209069_10001742_pt1 | contig 11168 bp, 7 predicted proteins | sample Str013_2_FD_187202 | JGI IMG/M metagenome (GOLD analysis project Ga0209069, IMG submission 187202) | Freshwater sediment microbial communities in response to fracking from Pennsylvania, USA - Straight Creek_MetaG_SC_2013 (SPAdes) (version 2) | ecosystem: Environmental > Aquatic > Freshwater >...
GAGCTGCGCCGGCAACAGCAGCTCGGCGTCGACCTGACCGCGCCGCCTCGCACGGTGGCGGCCTGGCTGGCCGAGTGGCTGACCGACATCAAGGCACACGACGGCGTCCGCCCGTCGACCCTGACCCGGTACCGCCTGGCGGTGACCAAGCACCTCATCCCGGGGCTCGGTCGGATCAAGCTGGACAAGCTGACGCCCCGGGATATCCAGCGGTTCCTGTCGGGCCTGCCGGGCGGGCTCGCCCCGGCAAGCATCATCAAGGTTCACAGCGTGCTGCGGGTCGCGCTCAGCGACGCCGAACGGCTCGACCTGGTACCGCGCAACGTCGCCAAGTCGGCCAAGCCTCCGACGTTGGGCCGGCGGGAGCGGCGGGCGCTGACACCGGAGGAGGCGCACGCGCTGCTGGCCGTGATCATCGGGGACCGGCTGGCGCACCTGTTCACCCTGGCGCTGACAACCGGACTGCGCCGGGCGGAACTGCTCGGGCTGCGCTGGTCCGATGTGGATCTACCGGCCAAGGTGCTGTTCGTCCGCCAGACGCTCCAGCGCAACGGTTCGGGGCTGGAGTTCGTACCGCCCAAGACGCACCGGTCGACCCGGCCGCTGCCGCTGTCCAAGCTGGCGGTACGGGCGCTGGAGCGTCAGCGGGTGATCCAGGCGAAGGAGCGCCTGGCCGCCGGTACCGCCTGGAAAGACCACGGCTTGGTGTTCGCCAGTTCGATCGGTACTCCGATGGAACCGCGCAACGTCAATCGGAGCTTCGAGCGGCTACGGCACATCGCCGGGCTGGACTGGCTGCACCTGCATGATCTGCGGCACGCGTTTGCGACGTTCCTGCTTGACCAGGGCGAGGAGTTGCGCACCGTGATGGAACTGCTCGGCCACTCGACCATCCGGATCACGGCCGACACCTACGGGCATGTCCTGCCGCAGCGGGCGCGGGACGCGGCGAAGTCGATCGACCGGGCGCTTGGCGAGGAGTCCGCGTGAGCGGCTTGGCTGTACGGTTGGCTGTACTTCCACCAACATCAACTAACGTTTGTGCTGGTGGAGACGAGGGGACTCGAACCCCTAACCCCTGCCTTGCAAAGGCAGTGCTCTACCACTTGAGCTACGTCCCCGCACGGCGACAGGCACGACGACCACCGTACCGCGTGGTGTCGCGCCAGGATGCCAGGCGGCTGCTACCTCAGGTCGCTGGTGTTGGTGGCCTCGTGCCACAGGGCGCGCTCGTCGTTGGCGTCCTTGACCTTCTTGGCCACGTACCCGGCCAGGCCGAGAATGCTCAGCAGGATCAGCAGCTTCTTCCACATGGTGCGGTCCCCTCGATCTTCTCGCGGCGGCACGGTGCGGGGTCGTCGACCCGGGTGGCGGGTGGGGCTAGATGGAATCGAACCATCGACCTCAGAGTTATCAGCTCTGCGCTCTAACCGACTGAGCTATAGCCCCGTGACGCGACGAGCTAGGTTAGCGTACCGGCCGCGCCGGACCCAAACCGATTCGGGGTACCGCGACGCCGCGCCGTCCGGCCGGTCACTCCTTCTCCGAGAGCGTCACCTCGATGCCGCCGACCAGGTCGGCGCACACGTTGTAGATGAAGGCGCCGAGGGTGGCCAGCGCGGTGAACAGCACCACGTTGATCAGCCCGAGCACGCCCGCGCTGCCGATCACACCGAACGCCGTGATCTTGAAGGAGCTGGCTTTGCCGCCGTTGGCGGTCAGGTTGTCGACCAGGGTCCGGTTGAGGCTGTCGAAGACGCCCATCGCGTCCAGGGCCAGGTACAGCACGGTGGTGGCGACGATGGCGACGAAGAACATCACGAACGACACCGCGAAGGAGAACTTCATCACCGACCACGGGTCGATGCGCTTGAGGAACAGCCGGGCCCGGCGCGGGCCCCGGCCGGCGGCCGAGGACACCGCGGCCCGGGCGGCCCGCATCGCGTCGCTGACCTTGGCCCCACCGACGGCGGTACGGGCGGCGGTGGCGGTACCGACCGGTACCCCGGACGCCGTCGGTACGCCCACGGTGGCGGTGGCCCGGCCGGTGGCCGGCGGCATCATCGGCCGGGTGGGCGGCCCGTCCATCGGGCCCACGCCGTTCGGGCCACCCGGTACCGGTACCGGCGCGGTCCGTTCGGACTGCTCCGGCGTACCGGCGGCGGCCCGCGAGGTGGCCTCCTCCAGCGAGTCGGGCGGCGGCGCCATCCCGGCCGGCCGGGTGTACTTGGGCGCGGGCGAGTCGGCGGGGACCGTGGCCCGGCCGACGGCCACCCGGGCCGCGGCGGCGTCGCCGGACTCGGGGGCATCGGACTCGGCCGGTGCGGTCGAGGTCCCCGCAACCCCCGACGTCGCCTGCGTCTCCGTCATCAACTAGTCCTGTTCGTCGAGCTCGTCGGCATTGCGAGCAATGGCCACGAGGGACACGCCCTCCGGTAGATCCATGAGCTTGACACCCATTGTGTTCCGGTCCCGCGTACGGCGTACAGGTTTCACCGGCGTCCGGATCACCCCGCCGTTCGAGGTGATCGCAAACAGCTCATCATCGGGGTTGATCACGACCGCACCGACAAGACCCCCACGCCGCTCGGTGATCTTCGCCGTCAGTACGCCCTTCCCACCCCGACCCTGCACAGGGTACTCGTCAATCGGCGTTCGCTTGGCGTAACCGCCCCCGGTGGCCACGAGGACGTCCATGCCGTCGCGTACCACCTCCATCGCCAGCAGCACGTCGTTGTCCGCGAACCGCATGCCGATCACGCCGGAGGTGGCCCGGCCCATCGGGCGCAGGGTGTCGTCGTTGGCGTTGAACCGGATCGCCTGCGCGTGCTGGGAAACCAGCAGCAGGTCGTCCGAGTCGCTGATCAGCGCCGCGCCGACCAGCTCGTCGTCCTCGCGCAGGTTGATGGCGATGATGCCGCCGGAGCGGTTGGAGTCGAACTCCTCCAGCCGGGTCTTCTTCACCAGGCCCAGCTTCGTCGCCAGCACCAGGTACGGCGCCACCGCGTAGTCCGAGATCTGGATCACCTGGGCGATCTGCTCGTCCGGCTGGAACGCCAGCAGGTTCGCCACGTGCTGCCCCTTGGCGATCCGGCTGGCCTCGGGCAGCTCGTACGCCTTGGCCCGGTACACCCGGCCCTTGTTGGTGAAGAACAGGATCCAGTCGTGCGTGGAGCAGACGAAGAAGTGGCTCACGATGTCGTCCTGGCGCAGGGTCGCCCCGCTGACCCCCTTGCCGCCGCGCTTCTGCGAGCGGTACAGGTCGGTCTTGGTCCGCTTGGCGTACCCGGTACGGGTGATCGTGACCACCACGTCCTCGCGGGCGATGAGGTCCTCCATCGAGACCTCGCCGTCGAACGGGATGATCCGGGTCCGCCGCTCGTCGCCCCACTTGTTGACGACCTCGGCCAGCTCATCGGAGACGATCTTCCGCTGCCGCTCGGGCTTGGCCAGGATGTCCTTGTACTCGGCGATCTCCAGCTCGATCCGGGCCAGGTCGTCGATGATGCGCTGGCGCTCCAGCGCGGCCAGCCGGCGCAGCTGCATGTCCAGGATCGCGGTGGCCTGGATCTCGTCCACGTCCAGCAGGCTCATCAGGCCGGACTTGCTCTCCTCCGCGCTGGGCGAGCGCCGGATCAGCGCGATCACCTCGTCCAGCAGGTCCAGCGCCTTGACCAGGCCGCGCAGGATGTGCGCCCGTTCCTCGGCCTTGCGCAGCCGGTACGCGGTACGCCGGACGATCACCTCGATCTGGTGCGCGACGTAGTGGCGCAGGAACTGGGCCAGGTTCAGGGTTCGGGGTACCCCGTCGACCAGCGCCAGCATGTTCGCGCCGAACGTCTCCTGGAGCTGGGTGTGCTTGTACAGGTTGTTCAGCACGACCTTGGCCACGGCGTCGCGCTTGAGCACCAACATCAGCCGCATGCCGGTACGCCCCGAGGACTCGTCCCGGATGTCCGCGATGCCGGTGAGCTTGCCCTCCTTGACCAGCTCGGCGACCCGCTCGGCCAGGTTGTCCGGGTTCACCTGGTACGGCAGCTCGGTGACGACCAGGCTGGTACGCCCGCGGTTGTCCTCCTCCGCCTCGACCACGGCGCGCATCCGGATCGAGCCGCGCCCGGTCCGGTACGCCTCCTGGATCGCGGTGGTACCGACGATCAGCCCGGCGGTGGGGAAGTCCGGCCCCTTCACGATCCGGATCAGTTCGTCCAGCGTGCTGGCCTCGCCCGCGTCCGGGTTGGCCAGGCACCACTGCACCGCCGCGGCGATCTCGCGCAGGTTGTGCGGTGGGATCTTGGTGGCCATACCGACCGCGATCCCGTCCGACCCGTTGATCAGCAGGTTCGGGATCCGCGACGGCAGGATCGCCGGCTCCTGCGCCCGGCCGTCGTAGTTCGGCCCGAACTCGACGGTGTCCTCGTCGATGTCGCGCAGCATCTCCATCGCCAGCGGGTCGAGCTTGCACTCGGTGTTGTGGCTGACGAACCCGTTGGTGATGAACGCATGGTCGTCGCTGTCGACCCGCAGGCTGTACACCGCAGCCGTGCCGGCGTCGCTGACCTGCGCCACTTCGGCGAAGTAGAACCGGCCGTCGACCAGCGGTTCGACGACATCGAGCAGGTCAGGATCGCCGACGTGGCGGGCCAACTCGTCGCGGCGACGGACCCAGCGCTCCACCCGGTCCACGTTGTTACGCCGCAGCCAGGCGCGGTCGCGGCCGCGCTCGCGCAGGAAGTCGGCCACGAACGGTACGTGGTCGCCGGCCAGCGCCCGGCTGTCGGCGGGGATCGCGGCCAGGTTACGGACCAGCTTGTCCTGCTTACGGCCCAGGAAGCCGACAGTGGCTGCGAAGATCCGGGCGTCGCGCCGGTTTGTGACAACGATCTTGATCTCGCGGTTGCCGTACCGGCACTGCCGGGACACCACCCCGAACTCCAGCAGCAACTGCTGGACCTCCCGAGCCAACCGGGCACTACGGGTCGAGTAGGAGATCTGGATGGTGGCGCGTGCCAGCAACGACGACGAACCGTCACCTTCGAACAGTGACCGCAGGAACGCGCGTTTGACCTCGGGTGCCGCCGACCAGACAAAGCTCGGTACGAACTTGTCGGCGCTGCGCGGTGACGCCCAGCCCTCGGCGACGAAGGCGCCCGCCACGATCGCGGCCTGTACCGCCGCGAGGTCCGGGGTACCGATCTCGTCCGGCACCACCCGCTGGAGTACCACCCGGTCGCCGGCACCGATCTCGGCCAGCAGCTTCCACAGCAGGACCGGCGCGCCCCCGACACTGACCAGGCACAGCACCGGGTGGTTGTGGGTACCGGTCAGCTCGTACCCGTTGGCGGTACGCAACCGCAGCGTCGGGTGGGTACCGGAGTGGAAGAACTTCACCGCCCGGACCAGGTCGCCGTTGCGCTCGCGTACCTTCAGGTCGATGTCGTGCTCGGTACCGGGGTCCGCCCCAGGCACGATCTGGTCGATCCGGACCGTACCCTGCGCAGTACGTACCAGCGTGTCACCGGTCACGCAGTACCGCATGGCCGCGGCCGGGTCGTTGCCCGGCGAGCCGAAGTTGCCGTTGCCGTCGATCAGCGGGTACCGCAGCGACCACGGCTGGGCCATCCGCACCAGCGAGTCGTAGATCGCGGAGTCGCCGTGCGGGTGGAACTGGCCCATCACGTCACCGACGACCCGGGAGCACTTCACGTACCCGCGGTCGGGCCGGTACCCGGAGTCGTACATCGCGTAAAGGATCTTGCGGTGTACCGGCTTGAGCCCGTCCCGGACGTCGGGCAGGGCCCGGCCCACGATCACGCTCATCGCGTAGTCGAGGTACGAACGCTGCATCTCGACTTCGAGCCCGACCGGCTCGACCCGCCCGCCCACGTGGATCTCGGGCTGGACGGGCACGCTGGCCCCGCCCTGGCCGGTTGGTTCGTCCGGGTTCGTCGCCGGTGTGTCAGTCACGGTCAGACCTCAGGTGTGTATGAGCAGCGGACAAGGCTGTGGATAAGGCTGTGGATGATGTGGATGGCCTGTGGACAACTGGCGGTTCGGCCGAGGTACGGCGCCCGTACCGGCCGGGCACACCAGCTCAGATGTCCAGGAAGCGGACGTCCTTCGCATTGCGCTGGATGAACGAGCGCCGGGCCTCGACGTCTTCCCCCATCAAGACGCTGAACAGCTCGTCCGCGGTGGCGGCGTCGTCCAGGGTGACCTGGAGCAGGGTACGGGTGCCCGGGTTCATCGTGGTTTCCCACAGCTCCGGGTAGTTCATCTCGCCCAGGCCCTTGAACCGCTGGATGTCGTCGGGCTTGGCGTTGGGCTTGGACTCCTGCCGGATGGCGATCAGCCCGTCCCGCTCGCGGTCGGAGTACGCGTACTGCGCGTCGTCGCCCTTCCTGTTCCACTTGATCTTGTACAACGGCGGCTGCGCCAGGTACACGTGGCCCAGCTCCACCAGCGGCCGCATGAACCGGAACAGCAGGGTCAGCAGCAGGGTACGGATGTGCTGGCCGTCCACGTCGGCGTCGGCCATCAGTACGATCTTGTGGTACCGCAGCTTCTCGATGTCGAACTCGTCGTGGATGCCGGTACCCAGCGCGGTGATCAGCGCCTGGACCTCGTTGTTCTTCAGCACGCGGTCGATGCGCGCCTTCTCCACGTTGAGGATCTTGCCGCGGATCGGCAGGATCGCCTGGGTCCGCGGGTCCCGGCCCTGCTTGGCCGAGCCGCCGGCGGAGTCGCCCTCGACGATGAACACCTCGGACACCCGGGGGTCGGTGGACTGGCAGTCGGCCAGCTTGCCCGGCATCGAGCCGGACTCCAGCAGCGACTTGCGCCGGGCGAGCTTGCGCGCCTGGGCCGCGGCGATCCGCGCCCGGGCCGCCTGCGACGCCTTGGTGATGATGGTCTTGGCCTCGCCCGGGTTGCGCTCCAGCCAGTCCACCAGCCACTCGTTGCAGGTACGCTGCACGAAGCTCTTCATGTCGGTGTTGCCCAGCTTGGTCTTGGTCTGGCCCTCGAACTGGGGGTTCGCCAGCTTCACCGAGACGATTGCGGCCAGGCCCTCGCGGATGTCCTCACCGGAGAGCTTCTCGTCGCCCTTGAGCAGCTTCTTGTCCGCGCCGTACTTGTTGATCACGCCGGTCAGCGCGGTACGGAAGCCCTCCTCGTGGGTACCGCCCTCGTGCGTGTTGATCGTGTTGGCGAACGTGTACACCGACTCGCCGTACGACTCGTTCCACTGCATGGCGATGTCGACCTGCATGCCCTCACCCTCGGCCGAGAACTCGATCACCGACTTGTGCATCGGGCTCTTGGTCTGGTTGAGGTGCCGGACGAAGTCGGCGATGCCGCCCTTGTAGCAGAAGGTGACCTCCTTCTTCTCCTCGGTCGCCTCGGGCCGCTCGTCGCGCAGCGCGATGGTCAGGCCCTTGTTGAGGAAGGCCATCTCCTGCAACCGGCGGTAGATGGTCTCGAAGGAGAACACCACGGTCTCGAAGATCGTGCCGTCCGGCCAGAACGCCACGCTGCTGCCGGTACGCCGGGTGGTCTCGCCCTTGCGCAGCGGGGTGGGCTTGGTGTCGTGGTAGGTCTGGCGCCAGACGTACCCGTCCTTGTGGATCTCCAGCTCCATCCGGACCGACAGCGCGTTGACCACGGAGATGCCCACGCCGTGCAGGCCGCCGGAGACCGCGTACGCCTTGCCGTCGAACTTGCCGCCGGCGTGCAGCACCGTCAGCGCCACCTCGACCGCCGGGCGCTTCTCCACCGGGTGGATGTCCACAGGGATGCCGCGACCGTTGTCCACAACCCGTACGCCACCGTCTTCCAGCAGCGTAACCACGATGGTGTCGCAGTAGCCGGCCATCGCCTCGTCCACAGCGTTGTCCACAACTTCCTGCACCAGGTGGTGCAGGCCGCGCTCGCCGGTGGAGCCGATGTACATGCCGGGCCGCTTGCGGACGGCCTCCAGCCCCTCGAGGACGGTGATGGACGACGCGTTGTAGTCGCCCGGCTTCTGCTTCGGCGCTGCCACTGATGACCGCTTTCTCGTACCGCCGGGTGGAGCCGGCCGCGGTACGGGCTCGTCAGCGGTACCGTCCACCCGCGGGCACGGCGCAGGCCACCACGCGACGTGCGGGTGATGGCCCGGCGTACCGACCGGCGCGGCGATCCACTGGTCATGATCGGTTTGTCTGGTCACCATCGATCCTACTGTGTACCGGCGACAGAACCCGCTCGCGGCACCCTGTAATCGCCGCAGCCGGCCGAAAATCCCCGTCCACAACTCCCCCCACGGATGACGGGTACCCGCGCGCCGGCAGCCAGGTGAGGTCCCGTTGCCGGCAGGATGCCGGATCCGAGGGAAATTCGGCGGTTCGGGGGGTCGCGCGACGGGCCGGGGTACCGTACTTTGCGCACCCGGGGGACCCACCCGCAGGGATGGCCCGTACCGATCGGATGACCGGAGGAAGCCCGCGATGGGCCTGGACAATGTGGCCGTACAGTGGCCGCGGACGGGTCGGTTCTACGAACCGGTCGCGCCGGCCGAGTTCGTGGACTTCGCCGAGCTGGCCCGTACCGTCCCGGACAACGCCGGCCCGGCCGCCGCGCTGGCCGACCACATCGCCGAGTCCGGCACGGTCCGCGCCACCGGGTACACCGCGCTGGTCGACCTGCTGCTCGGCCTGCAGGGCGTGCTGTACGCCACCGACGCCGCGGCCGAGGACGAGGACCCGGTGATCGACCCGGACGGCTGCGCCTGGGTCGCCGGCGGGCTGGAACGGTTCATCACCGGGCACGAGCGGTACGGCGCCGAGGTGACCTTCGACACCGTCGGCGCCGTGATGCGCGCGGCGCTGGCCGGCGGCCGGCTGCCCGAGCAGCAGCTGCGCTGGCTGGACAACCGGCTCGACGGGCTGCGTGACCAGGCCGGCCAGCCGCCGCAGTGGAGTTTCTCGCTGGCCGAACTGGCCGTACTGGCCGGGTTCTACCGCCGCTGCGCCGACCGCGGCTTCGCCGTCTACGCCGATTTCTGAAACCGGCCGGTCAGCCGTACGTGTCGCGTGGCCCCGGCCCGCGTACCCGCCGCGGCCCCTTGACCCAGGTCGGTGCGGCCGGCCCGTGGATGTGCAGCTTCACCACCACGTTGTGACCCACCTGCGCGGCGATGCCGGCCAGCAGCCGGGCCGCGAGCAGGCGCAACTGGGTGGCCCAGGCGGTGGACTCCGCCTCGATGGTCAGCTCACCGTTGTCCAGCTTGACCGGCCGGCAGTGCGCGGCCACGTCCGCCCCGACCACCCTGGGCCAGTCGCCGAACACCGTCGCCTCGGCCGCCGGGCGGGTCCACCCCCGCGACGTGACCAGCTTGTCGAGCAGCTTGCCGAACGGCTGCGGGTCGCGCGGGTCCGGCCCGGCGCCGGAGTACCCGCGTGGCCGCCGTCCCCGGCCGGCGCCACCGGTACCGGTACCGCCGCCGGTACCGGACGGGCGGGGCGACTCCCGCCGTACCCGGGCCGCGTCCAGCACCGCCCGGGCCAGCTCCGGCCCGGCCGCCGGGGTACCGGGGGCGCCCGGTGCCGGGGGCGCCAGCGGAGGCCCGCCGTCGCCGGCCGTACCGCGCCCGCGCCGGCGCGCCGGCTCAGTCACGCTGCACCTGCCCGTACCCGACCTGGTACCGGGCGCCGGCCAGCGTCGCCGGCACGTCCTGCGGTACCGCGCAGGTCACCAGCGTCTGGGCCGCCCCGGCGACCAGCCCGGCCAGCCGGTCCCGCCGGCCGGTGTCCAGCTCCGCGAACACGTCGTCGAGGATCAGCACCGGCTCGATCGACTCGGCCCGCAGCAGCTCGTACGCGGCCAGCCGCAGTGCCAGCGCGAACGACCACGACTCGCCGTGGCTCGCGTACCCCTTCACCGGCAGGTCCCCCAACGTCAACGTCACGTCGTCACGGTGCGGGCCGACCAGCGTCACCCCGCGCTCGATCTCCCGCGGCCGCGCCTCCCGCAGCGCCGCGTGCAGCCCGTCGCGCAGCGCCGCCCGGTCCGCGCCGGCGTCGTCCACCCCGCCGCGGTACCCGATCGCCGCCGAGCCCCGGCCCGCGGCGACCGCGTCGTACGCCTTGGCCACGTGCGGCCCGAGCGCCGCGCACAGCTCGACCCGCCCGGCCAGCAGCGCCGCGCCGTGCTCGGCCAGGTGCTCGTCCCAGACGTCCAGTGTGGACAGATCCCGGTCGCCGGTACCCCCGCCGTGGCGGCGGGACAGGTACGCCGTGCGCAGCAGCGCGTTGCGCTGCTTGAGCACCCGCTCGTAGTCCGCGCGTACCCCGGCGTACCGGGGGGTCCGGCTGGCGAGCAGCTCGTCGAGGTACCGGCGGCGCTCGGCCGGGTCGCCCCGGACCAACGCCAGGTCCTCCGGCGCGAACAGCACCACCCGCAGCGCGCCGAGCACGTCGCGGGGCCGCCGCGCCGGTGCGCCGCCGAGCCGGGCCCGGTTCGCCCGCCCCGGCTCGATACCCAGCTCCACCAGCAGCGCCCGGCCCTCGTGCACGATGTCGGCACGGATCACCGCGCTGGTGGCACCGGCGCGGACCAGCGGGGCGTCCACGGCCACCCGGTGCGAGGCGAGCGTGGCCACGTACCCGACCGCCTCGACCAGGTTGGTCTTGCCCACGCCGTTCGGGCCGACCAGCACGCTGGCCCCCGGCTCGAACTCGACCACCGCCCGCGGGTACGAACGGAAGTCGACCAGCTCCAGCCGGCGCAGGTACACGAAGTCAGTTGCCGATCCGGATGGGCATGATCAGGTACCGGTACCCGGGCAGCACCTCGCCGTCCTCGCCGGCCGGGGACAGCACCGCCGGCTTGCGCGGATCGGTCAACGACAGCACCGCCTTCGGCGCGTTCAGCGCGCCGAGCCCGTCGAGCAGGTACCCGGGGTTGAACGCGACCTGCATCGCCTCCCCGGTGTACCCGCACTCCATCGCCTCGCTGGCCCGCGCGTCCTCGCTGCCGCCGGCCTCCACCACCAGCCCGTCGTCGCCGAACGACAGCCGTACCGGGGTGGTGCGCTCGGCCACCAGCGCGACCCGGCGGACCACCTCGACCAGCGCGCCGATCGGGATCCGGGCCTGCGCGCTGTGGTGTGTCGGCAGCAGGTTGCGCAC
>Ga0209069_10001743_pt1 | contig 11165 bp, 11 predicted proteins | sample Str013_2_FD_187202 | JGI IMG/M metagenome (GOLD analysis project Ga0209069, IMG submission 187202) | Freshwater sediment microbial communities in response to fracking from Pennsylvania, USA - Straight Creek_MetaG_SC_2013 (SPAdes) (version 2) | ecosystem: Environmental > Aquatic > Freshwater >...
CGTGAGAACACGAAATCCATCGGCATCATACGAATCGACATCACGGATTCTTGCAAATCGCGAGTGTTGCGGGTGAGCTGGCTGACGCTGTTAATCAAGCCTTCGTTATTAATCGGATCGAGCTTGCTGACGCGTTGCTCGATCATGGCTTGTGTAATCACAAGTTCACCCACCAAGTTAATCAGTTGATCAACCTTTTCTACACCGACGCGAATCGAGCTGGCTTCCGCACTAGCTGCCGCGGCCTTATCTGAAGCCGGTTTGGCTGCAGGCTTAGCTGCTGGTGACGTACCCGCTACTGGTTTCGCTTCTGCGGCAGGCGTCGCCGCTGCAGCTTCTGCGGATACCGGCGTATCATCACCAATCAATTCGGCTTTGACCGCATCTTTATGTGGGGCGAATGGCGCAAAAAAGCCATAACCTTCTTCCACCACCTCTTCACCAGGTTTAGCAAACAGGCCGTAGCCTACTTCTTCATGAATCGCCACATCTGACTTGTTACCAGCTTCAGCAGGTTTTTCTGCTACGGCTACAGGTGTGACTGACATTACAACCTCTGCTGATACTGGCGCCGCTTCTGTCGCAGGCGCAGGTGCTGCTGAGGCTAAGGTAATGACCAAATCTTTAGGATCTAATATAAATGAGCAAATTGAAATAATGTCTGCTTCGGTGGAATCGTCTGATTTTAAGGTAAAAACATAACGACCATTTGCTTGCTTGTTCGATGTCACATCACCCAACAAGCCTAATTCTTCTTTCAAATTAGAAACGTCTTTTTCTGTGAGTTCTGGCAATGCAATGTTAAATGCTTTCGGGCCGCTGGCGATTTCTGCTGCGGCAACCGGCGCTGCTGGCACGGGCGCTTCTACTACAGGTGCAGCTTCCACTGCGGGAGCGGCTGGAACAGGCGCCTCAACCGTCGGCGCTGGTTTAATTACAATGCCGCCTGCTTCCGAGAGTTCTTTCAACATCATCTTTACGTTAGCAACTTGATCTTGATCCACCTCTGTTGCCAAGCGATGACCATCTAACTCCATCTTCAATACATCTTTAGCAGAAAGGAAGGCATCAACATGTTCGGCAGTAAGTGCCATTTCATTTTTGCGAATTTTATCCAGGAGGTTTTCTAGCACATGGGTAATTTCTGTCATGTCCATAAAACCAAAAGTAGCCGCGCCTCCTTTAATGGAGTGTGCAGCTCGGAATATCGCGTTTAAATCTTCAGAATCTGGACTTGCGATATCGATGCCCAATAGCAAGCGTTCAGCTTCGGCTAGAAGTTCTTCCGACTCATCAAAGAAGACCTCATAAAATTGACTCATATCAATTGACATTATTGTGCTCCGTACGCATTTGTTTGTTCAAAGTTATCCAATCACTTTTTGTACAACTTCGATTAATCTTTTTGGATCAAAAGGCTTAACCAACCAACCATTTGCGCCGGCTGCTTTGCCTTTGGCTTTCATTTCATCGCTAGACTCAGTCGTCAACATCAAAATTGGCACCGCTCTGTAGCTACCTAATTCACGCAAATTTTTAATGAGCGTGAGGCCATCCATGATTGGCATGTTTTGGTCAGTTAAAACCAAATCCACCGTTTTCTCTTTCGCTTTATTCAGGCCATCTTGACCATCTACCGCGGATACGACATCGTAACCAGCGGCCTTAAGGCTAAATGCCACCATCTGTCTCAGCGAACCTGAGTCATCTACTGCCAATATTGTTTTCGCCATCTTTTACTCTCACTTTTTGGTTAAATTAGGCATTGCCTGTTTCATCACTAAAGAATTGCTGCTCTATTTACATTCATTTGGTTTAAATTGACCTGTTAAAACAGTTCAATTTCTCCCGAGTCCATATCCTGTTGTGCAACGGATTTCCTTAACCCGCCCATCAAGGCATCGTCACGCGTGCTTAAACTTGCACTCATTTCATTCAATAATCTTGCAATTTCTTCATGCTCATGTTCCTGGTTCATGCCGCTACCATGCAAGGCCAACGCATCTAATGATTCCCTTAAACCATTAACGCGGTTTATGGCACGCACAATGAGCTGGCTCGTCATATCTTGAAACTGCAATCCAGTCACTGCTGCATTTACTTCTACACCAATTTTTTCGCGAGATTCGCGGATGCTCTGTTTAGCACTTGGTGGCATGTCGGCTACATTTAGCAATGCATTAATCTCCAGCTGTTGCGTAGTGACGGCTTCGTGAATTGCCATAAAACTTGCACCTAGCTTTTCTATCGCGCCACTCAACAAAAATGTGGTTTGCATTAAATCAGCCTCTACTTCTAATAGATGCTGCTTTCCATGCTCTGAAACTGCAGTTAGTAGACGCCTTAACTCAGCTACGGGAACTCTCTCGGATACCAATTTATTACCTTTCATATGCTTGCCAACGCTACGAATTAACCAAAAATTAAATGAACCCCATGCTAAGATGAACTAAGCAAACTGGATGTTATGCCGCTAATCTAGCGAACAAAACAACCCCTTAATCCCTTACATTGGTAACGCGTATATTTCGTTTTGTTGCATAACTAACTCATTGGAAATTTTTTTACGTTGGCATTCTTGCCATAATTGGCGCTGAATTTTGAGTTGCTTTCTCAGGGCATCAACAACTTCTTGCTGTTTCGAAATCTCAACATCCAATTTTGCAAAAAAATCCTGAAAACCCCGACGTGTATCCTCAGCAATATATTGCTGCATCTCGTTATTGACGCGGTCAACATAGTCTTGGCGAAATTGACGTAACTTATCGCATTTAAACTGCGCAGCATTGAATTCTTTAGCTGCATTAGCCAAGTTGCCAGATACTATTTTCAACTCTTTTTTAACCATTTCGCCGATGATAATTTCGTCTACACTTGAATGTTCAATCATGTCGTTCTCCATTTTCCAATTAAGTAAAAACGTTGTTTCACTGTGTTTTGTCAGCATATAAACTGAGCAATCTATAACGCTAATGTACGCGAATATATTTTTTTGCAAGGGTGGAATAAAAGGAGGAAATTGGCTTAATTCGTAAATTTCATTTCGTGTACAAAACAAAAACGCGCAAGTTTTATCTTGCGCGTTTTTTTAAGATGCTGCGGCTGGCAGGCTTATTTATTTGGCTTGTGCGAATTATTTACGCAAATGTATCAACTAGGCCATTATTAATGCGTGAAATTGCACGTGTTACTACTGGCGTTTCTACCACTTGTGATGAAGCATTATTAGCGGCAGACTGGTGTGAACGCTCTCTTGCCGCTTGTTGGAAATCTTGCTGTTGCTTGCCCGTACTCACGTTGGCTTGCCCAAGTTGCACGCCCGCTTGATCCATCAAACCGCGCAAAGTAGAAATGCCGTTTTCCAAGGCTTTTCGTACTTCTGGATTTTCCGAGATAAAGGTTGTATCCGCTTTATCATTATTCACATTAATCACTACTTGTAATGGGCCTAAGTCTGGCGGATTAAGCGTTAGCGTTGCCGATTGCGCTTCAGTACCTACCATCCATACCACTTTCTGGCTAATAGCTTGATCCCAACCCACTTTACCAGGAGAGGGTTGAATAACGTTGCTGCCGGCTGCTTGCATTTGCACAACATCCATCCGCGCAATTGCTTGCGCCGCCGCACTGGGCAAGGTAACCGTTACAGTCTCTTTTTTAAGTTTAGTGATGACTGCTTCCGCAAGCTGAGTACTTGTTTCTGGCGCCAGCTTGTTCGCAACCTTCCCGACTATGGGTTCAGCACCTTCTGCCGACCTATTCATTTTCGGCAATACACTGTCTAGCCATGTATTATTAGCACCAGCATCGCTCTGTGACGCGGTATCTGATGTTTTTTCTTCGCTATGCTTTTCGTCTGAAGATATTGCCTTAGTCGCTTGGCCGAGTGCAGTTTTTAAGCTTGTATCCAGTTGCAAACGTTTCTGCACACCAAGCTCAGCTGACGCATCCTGCGCTAATGCAGCCCTTGCGGGCGGTGCTACTACTGGGATATTAACAGGCAGTTGGATACCAGCTAGCGCTGTTGCATCTTGTAACGGTACCGCAGTTACTTCATTTTCTGCGCCATCCGCTTGTTGCGAATCGTCAGTACCTAATTTCAAGCCGGCTGAAGGCAATGACAAAGTCGCTTCATCAGCTGTAGCAACTTCTGCTTTACCAGCTTTTGCTTGAGCTTTAGAGACTTTTTGCGTCTGATGTAGCTGCGCCTGGCTTTGCGAATATTTTGTTGGTTGCTGTTCGCTTTTCTTTGGCGCATCATTTTCTACTTGTTTTGACAATATTTGCTTAAACGAGCTAATTGACTCATTCGGCTTTTGTGCATTTGGCATTTCCGCATTTTTTGCGGGCGTGTTTTGTATGACCGTATTTTGCGTCACTAAAAATGGTAAATTTTGCATATTTCTATTTCCAATCATTAAACATTCATTACTGTTTATTCAACATTAAACTGCGCGCGAACGTTTGGCACGCATCGCATATTCATCCATCATTTTTTGGTCTATCTTTAAAGCAGTGTGATGTGCTTTTTTACTTTTCCGTGCTAACAAAATCTCATAAGAAAGTTTTTTGCGTTGCAATTCTTGCCAAATTTTGCACGCATTTGCATGTTCATATTCGGCCGAAATCACCACTTCTGCTTGACCCGTAATTGCTTGATCCAGCTTTTTTAAAAAATTTTGATAGTTATTATGCGTCTCTTTTCCCAGCCCTTTCCCTAGCAACTTGGTTAAATTATCGACATAATCTTGTCGATAGCCACGCAACATATTTCCTTTTTCTCTTGCTTCATCCAGTGCCTTTTTTGCCTGCACCATATGTGCTATGGCTACGTCCAACTCATTCTTGGCCAGATCCAGCAAAGTATTTAAAGCGTTTGTAGAGGCAGACATAACACTAATTAATCAACACGTTAGCAAGTCCTTGTAAGCTTTGCGGCACGTCGGCACGCTCTGCAATATCCTGCTGCAAAAATCCAACAATATGGTCGTGCCTTGCAATTGCCTCATCCAATACTGCATCACTACCCGCTTCATAAGCACCCACATTAATTAAATCTGCACTGCGCGTATAACGCGCATTGAGCTGCTTAAGTTTGCGCGCCAGTTTTTGATGCTCGGTGCTGGTAATATTTTGCATGGCGCGGCTAATTGATTGTTCAATATCAATCGCTGGATAATGACCACCCTCAGCAAGTTCACGGCTCAACACAATGTGTCCGTCCAAAATCGCACGCGCCGCATCTGCAATTGGGTCTTGCTGATCGTCGCCCTCCGTTAACACCGTATAAAAAGCTGTAATCGAACCTTCACCTCGCTTACCGTTACCAGTACGCTCTACAAGTGCAGGCAGTTTTGCAAACACAGAAGGTGGATAGCCTTTAGTTGCGGGTGGTTCGCCAATCGCCAGCGCGATTTCACGCTGCGCCATAGCATAGCGTGTAAGAGAATCCATTATCAGCAATACATTTTTACCTTGATTGCGGAAATATTCGGCAATCGTCGTCGCGTAGTTTGCACCTTGCAGGCGCATCAATGCAGGCGAATCGGCTGGCGCTGCCACTACTACTGAGCGCGCTAGGCCTTCGGCACCCAAAATCTGCTCAATAAACTCTTGCACTTCACGGCCGCGCTCACCAATCAAACCAACCACAATCACGTCGGCCGTGGTGTAGCGCGCCATCATGCCGAGTAGCACACTTTTACCCACACCCGAACCTGCAAACAAACCCATACGCTGACCACGTCCTACTGTGAGAATGCTGTTAATCGCACGCACGCCAACATCCAGCACATGCTCAATCGGCGCGCGCATTAAGGGGTTAATTGGCCTAGCGCTTAAAGGCGCACTGTGTGCGGCAACAATTTTTCCTAAATTATCCAGTGGATTACCCGCGCCATCCAAGACGCGACCGAGCAACTCGTAACCTACTGGCAAATGACGCGCACGATCCGAAGTCCTTCTACGCGGCGGATTATCATGTTGCGGCTTGGGCAGCGCATCGGCCACATCCAGCGCAAACACCTTCGCACCTGGCACAATGCCATCCACACTGCTTTGTGGCATGAGTAATAATCTCTCGCCGTCAAAGCCCACCACTTCAGCTTCCACGCGGCGACCACCTGTGAGCGGTACATAACACGCGCATCCAACTGGCAATTTAATACCTGCAGCCTCCATCACCAAGCCCGTTAACTTAGTAATGCGCCCTGCAATCTCAAGTGGCTCTACAATGCGCAGCACCTCGTGGCAATCGTTCATATAACTCTGCCAACGTTGTTGGTGCACACTATGCTGCTGGCCTTCTGACCGCAACACCTCTTGTGGCTGTACGCCTTCTTGACTCACGGTAGCAACCAATCATTTTTTTGTGCAAGCGCATCGCTGATACGTTTCCAACGCATTTCATTGGTCGCATCAATTTGATTCGCGCCGGTTTCCACCAAACAACCGCCGCGCTCAATGTTGTTATCTTCCTGAATCAGCCAAACCTGCTCGGAAAGCTCTTCACCAAGCTGCTCGCGCAGTATTTTTGCATCTTCATGATGCACAAAAATCCTTGCGGGTTTTTGCACATAAGGCAAATAATGCATGGCATCTTTCACTACTGGCAAAATGGCCTCAGGATCAACTTTTAGTTTAGTTTTTAGCATCGCTTTGGCAAGATCCAAGGCTAGCATCAGAATACTTTCTTCAATTTTTTCATCTGCTATTTTCAACGCATCCGCAAATGCAGTAGCCAATTCGGCTATATTCTGCTTGTCCTGTAATGCAACCTCTTTGGCTTTTGCCATACCCACAGCAAAACCTTCTTGCACGCCTTTGGAGTAGGCTTCTTTGCGCACACCGTCAAAAATCTCGCCCACTTTAGTAGTTGGAGCTACGGCTTCTTTGCGCTTGCTATGATTAAAACCACTCGTCTCTTTTTGGCCAGATTGCGCAAATGATGCCATCTCCCAACGTTGATAAGCCGTCTGCAACTCTTTAGGTGTCGCCATATTAGACATACTGGTCATCTCCACCTTTACCGCCTAACATAATCTGACCTTCATCCGCTAATCGGCGCACAATCTGCAACATTTGTTTTTGTTGTGCTTCCACTTCTGAAAGTTTGACTGGACCTTTGCTTTCTAAATCTTCACGCATCATTTCTGCAGCACGAGAAGACATATTCTTAAAGATTTTTTCGCGCATTTCTGCCGTTGTGCCTTTAAGCGCAATAATGAGCGTTTCAGATTGCACTTCACGTAGCATGACTTGAATACCTTTATCGTCAATTTCGATAATGTCATCAAATACAAACATGGTATCCATGATTTTTTGCGCCAAATCTTCGTCGTAGCTTTTTAGGCCTTCCATCAGCGCAGCTTCAGTATCGCCATTCAAATAATTCATGATTTCGGCCGCAACTTTAACACCGCCCATCGATTGTTTTTTCAAACTCTCGTTACCAGATAACAATTTAGCTAATACATCGTTCAATTCTTTAAGCGCAGAGGGTTGCACACCATCTAAAGTGGCGATTCTTAACATCACATCTTGGCGTAATCTCTCTGTAAAGAGTCCTAAAACTGTTGAAGCATGGTCAGCATCCAAGTGCACAAGAATCGTGGCGATAATCTGTGGATGCTCGTTCAAAATCAGCTCTGCTACCGTTTGCGCGTCCATCCACTTCAAGCTCTCAATACCGCTAGAATCACGGTTTTGCAGAATACGGTCTAAAACACCAGAAGCTTTATCCTCACCTAAAGCTTTGGTTAATACCAAGCGAATATATTCATCAGAATCCATACCAAAATCGCTATTTTGGTCAGCGATTGTTAAAAAATCGGTCACTGCTGTATCTACTTGCTCACGACCCACCGATTTCATTGTCGCCATCGCCGCGCCTAATTTTTGCACTTCTTTTGGACCCAAATACTTCATCACCTCGGCAGCTTCGTTTTCGCCAAGTGCCAGCAAGAGTACTGCGCTTTTCATGACGCCTTCATCACTCATTTGTCAGTCCCATTCGTCCAGCCGGCAACCACGTTGGCGACCATTCTCGGATTATTTGCAGCGATTTGTTTAACGGTACCTAAATTTTTATCATAACCTGCCATACCATTACGACCTGCTTCAATCATTTCCTGCCCACCACTAATGCTCACCACAGAGTCGGGATTATGTGCCAGTAACGCAATTGGCTCGGCAAGCTTATTAAACAATGGTTTCAGAATTTTTTTGTAAAGCATCAACATGCCTATAACGCCTGCAAGCAACCGTAGAATATCTTTTACATATTCGATTAACACCGGATTTTTCCACATTGGCACTTCGGGTAGCTTTTCTGTCGGCTCACCCGCAAACGAGCTATTCACCACAGTGAGCGAATCGCCGCGTTCTTTATTAAAACCCATGGCCTGCATCGCCAAATCGTTAATTTGTTTTTTCTCAGCTGCAGTAAGCGGTCTATAAGTCACTTTGCCAGCTTTATCTGTCTCAGGCATATTATTCACCACCACCGCAACATTCAAACGCTTAATACCGCCCATCGCCTGTTGTACATAGCGTACTGTTTTATCTACCTCAAAATTAGTCGTCGTATTTTTTTGTACATTAAACGGATTAGGTGTGGTCGCGGCTGTACTTGAACCTTCTGTCGCGCCAGCCTCTGCAGTGATTGGTGCGGTTGGTGTTGCTGGTGGTTGGTTAGATAAAGCGCCAGGAATGCCAGATGCTGTAGATTCGCCATTGCTGGTTTTTGATTCGTTACTTTGCATGCTACGAATCGTAACATCTTCAGGTTTTTGGTTAGGCTTGTAGGTCTCAGCCGCCTGCTCTAAGCTAGAGAAGTCTACTTCTGCACTGGCTTCAGCACGTACATTTTTTAGGCCAACGATAGGTGTAATAATCGACTCGATACGCTTAACAATGCTTTTTTGTAAATCATCCACGTATTTAAGTTGTTCTGGATCTAAATTATTCGCACCCGATTTTTTAGAGGTATCCGATAGCAAATTGCCGTTCTGATCGACCACAGTCACATTTTCCGTCGGCAAATCAGGCACGCTGCTGGCCACCAAATGCACAACGGAGCTAACTTGCTGCGCATCTAAACTGCGACCACCGCGTAAATTGAGCAATACCGACGCGGTTGGTTTTTGTTGATCGCGCACAAATACGGATGGTTTTGGAATAGCCAAATGAATTCTGGCTACTTCTACCGCATCAATTGCTTGAATCGTGCGCTCCAGCTCGCCTTCAAGTGCGCGTTGGAAGTTCACTTGTTCGACAAATTGCGAAACGCCAAACTTCTGATTTTCTAATAGCTCAAAGCCAATATTGCCACCCTTAGGCAAGCCATCGGCAGCCAGCTTTAAGCGCGCTTGATGCACTTGCGCAGCAGGCACCAAAATTGCGGTGCCGCTATCAGAGAACTTATAAGGCACATTCATTTTTTCTAGCGAGGCCACAATTGCACCGCCATCTTTATCAGAGAAATTAGAAAAAAGTACGCGGTAATCAGGTTGCTGGCTCCACATCCAAATGACTGTCATCACGGCAATGACTGCGGCGATGCCCGCAAGCAAAAATAACTTGCCGCCCATTTGTTGAACGACTCCGCCAGAGCCCATAGCTCTGACATTGTTGCCGTTCATAGCAATATCCGTTGCTGCCATAAAAATCTCCAATTTGAGATACATCTGCTGCCATCACTCTGCTAAAAAACTACAGGGATAACGTATTGGATACCATTATGCTGAAAACTTTAATTTTTTAACTTAGGAATAGAACAGTTTTCACTCGCCTATTTCTAAGCTGAATAGTTGCCCCAAGTGATAAATTAACGTTAACTCAATCTTTGTACTTTTGGTGACAGCTATGAAAACCGGTGGAATAGATTCAAGCAGAATAGAATCCATGCTGGCGCAGTTAAAATCTGCCGCACAGCGACCTCATGCCGAGGCGACAGGCGGCTTACTACCTATGGCTGGTCTGCAAAAGGCACCAGACACAGCAAGGGTTGATTTTTCTGAGGCGCTCAAAGCTTCACTCAATCAAGTAAACCAAATACAACAAAATGCAGAGACACTCGGCAAAAATTTTGCCATGGGTGATGACAGCGTGAGTCTTTCCGACGTGATGATTGCCGGACAAAAAGCGAATATCTCGTTTCAAACCACTGTGCAAGTACGTAACAAGCTAGTTTCTGCCTACCATGACATCATGAACATGCAAGTTTAAGCTTATCCTATCGTCGTTTTCTGTTGTTCTAGGCGATAAAGCCAAGCCAAAATTTCCGCAATCGCCTGATATAAAGCCGGCGGGATGTGATCATCCAAATTAACTTGCATTAGCATTGCAACCAATTCTTTGGATTCGTGCACAAATATGCCGTTCTCACGCGCTCTACTAATAATTTGTTCTGCTATCACGCCATTGCCCTTTGCCAGCACTTTAGGCGCTAAATCACCAGTCTCATATGCCAGCGCAACTGCGCGCTGCTTGGTATGTGGCAAATCATACATACGACGTCACTTTCAACTCTTCAAGAATTTGACCGTTTTTTTCAATAGCATCTGCCAAATCTTTACTTTGCGCCTTCAACGCAGAAAGCGTTTCCGTCTCGTCCGCAACTAAGCGAATGCGCATACGGCCATCCTGCAAGCTAAGTTTGGCCGTTACCTTGCCCAAATGTGGCAAATGCAAGGTTAAATCGCTAGCAATAACATCTTGATTTTCCACACCTTGATAATTGTCGCCGCTTGTAGCGTCATGCTCATTTTTTGAATAAATGTCCCAATCCATTTTTTGACCAGACCAAACCTCACCATGCCAAGCTAGACGCTGATTTTCGAGAATGTTAAGCTGCTGTAACAACAAGTGATTCGGTGTAAAATTTGGCTGATTTTGTGGCTCTTGCTTAATCTCTGCTAAAGTACGCAAACCATCTGTATAGTCGTTCAAATGCGATTCGTAAAACAAACCGCTCTTGCTGACGGCGTTTTTGAGATCTTGCGCAATCACTATGGGCGATGTTGGCGCGCGTGTGATAGCGTTTTTTGCCTCAAACCTTACGGAGGTACCATCGGCTTCTGCATGCTTTAATGCATTGTCAATAAGCGTTGCAGCGGCGCTAAGGCTTGCAGTGGTGACATCATTTTTAGCAATCTGCAATGACG
>Ga0209069_10001744_pt1 | contig 11165 bp, 9 predicted proteins | sample Str013_2_FD_187202 | JGI IMG/M metagenome (GOLD analysis project Ga0209069, IMG submission 187202) | Freshwater sediment microbial communities in response to fracking from Pennsylvania, USA - Straight Creek_MetaG_SC_2013 (SPAdes) (version 2) | ecosystem: Environmental > Aquatic > Freshwater >...
GGCAAAAACCGAGAAGTTCTTAAAAAACCGGGCTGGCTGCTCCTATGTTGCGCCACCCCCTAGGTAGCACCGCAGGTGTCAACCAGCCCGCGCTTAATGAATAAGCGTTCATTGACTTTTACTCTAAATCAAATATATTTTCTTCAGAAGACAAGAGAACAGTTAGATCAACTTCGTTTGCCTGCCAGGAAAAAGTGGGTCAAAAATTTGACTGTAGGTTAAAAAGAGGACCGGCATGGCGCTGAGCAAAACAATTACAGATGGTCTTAAGCCTTATTCCCTTGGCGCGAAGCTGCGCGCACTGCGCCTTAAGAAAAGCATGGGGCTCATGGAACTGAGCAATCACACCGGCCTTTCCGCGGCGATGTTGTCCAAGCTGGAACGGGACAAACTGGTCCCCACGCTGCCCACCCTTCTGCGCATTTCCCTGGTCTTCAGCGTGAGCCTCGATTACTTTTTTGCTGACGAACGCAAGCGGCACGTGGTGGCCCTGATGCGCAAGAGCGAGCGCATCCGTTTTCCAGAGCGTCCTGGTCTGAGCTCAGCTTATTTTTTTGAGAGCCTGGATTTCATGGCCACGGAGCGCAAGCTCAACGCTTTCTATGCCGACTTTGAGCCGGCGCCGCCGGGAAAGGCCCGCGGCCACCAGCATCCCGGCGTGGAATTTCTGTTTGTTACGCGTGGCAGGCTGGACCTGACCATTGGGTCGGACACGCACCGCATGGCAGAAGGCGACTCCGTGTATTTTGACTCCAGTGTGCGCCACGGTTATGGGCGCGTGGGTAAACCCGCATGTAGTGCCTTGATCGTTACTGTTCCCTGAGCACTTTCAGCTAAAATCAATGGTTTCCCTTGCTGGTTGCGCGGAACCGCGCCAAGAGCGAGGTCGGGAGTCTTGACCAACATTTATGCTGCGTTACTTTACGGCCGGAGAATCGCACGGCGAGACCCTGGTGGCATTCCTTTCCGGACTGCCCGCCGGCCTGGCCGTTGAGCAGCGCTTCCTCGACCACGAGTTGTGGCGGCGCCAGCAGGGATTTGGACGCGGCGGCCGCATGAAGATTGAGCGTGACACGGCGCATATCGTTTCCGGCGTGCGCGACGGCAAGACCATTGGCTCGCCCATTGCCATTTTGTTGGCCAACAATGACTGGAAAAACTGGGAGCAATCGCTGCCGGTTGGTCCGGGCGATCCGGAAAAACACAAACGTGTGGCGTCGCCGCGTCCTGGGCACGCCGATCTGGCTGGAGCGCTCAAGTACAATTTTCCAGAAGCCCGCTATGTGCTGGAACGCGCGTCGGCGCGGGAATCAACTTCGCGCGTTGCCATTGGCGCGCTCGCCAAATTGTTTCTTCGCGAAATGGGCATTGAAATCCTGAGCCATGTGATCGCGGTGGGCAAAGCGGTGCTGGAAAACACTGAAGTCCCCTGGGAAACACTGCGGGCGTTAAATGCGAAAGAAGAAATCCTGCTGAACTGTGCCGATCCGCAAGCCGAAGAACGCATGAAAGCCGAAGTGGACGCGGCGCTGCGTACCGGCGATTCCGTGGGTGGGGTATTTGAAGTAGTCGCCCACGGCGTTCCTCCTGGCCTGGGTACCTATGCGCAGTGGGATGAACGCCTGGACGGTTTGCTTTCGCAAGCTGTAATGTCGCTGCAAGCGGTGAAAGCCGTGGAGATCGGAACCGGCGTTGGCTCGGCGTTGGCGTTTGGGTCCGCCGTGCATGACGAGATCGGCTATGAGAAGTCCAAGCCTGCCGCGGGCTTTACCGGGTTTACCCGCTCGTCCAATCACGCGGGCGGCATTGAAGGCGGCATTTCCAACGGACAAAACATTCTGGTCCGCGGATATTTGAAACCAATTTCCACCTTGCGTCGGCCGCTGGGCTCCGTCGATTTTGCTTCGCGCGAACCGGTGAAGGCCGCGTACGAGCGTTCCGATGTATGCGTGGTGCCGGCGGCCGGCGTGGCGGCTGAAGCCATGGTGGCGCTCACGCTGGCGCGCTGCGCTCTGGAAAAGTTTGGCGGAGACTCCATGCTGGAAACTCTCCGTAATTTTGCAGGCTACAAACAACAGCTCGAAAAATTCTGACAAAGCGGACAAATGATCTATCCCATCGTGAAGTATGGTGACGCGGTTTTGGAAACGCCGGCGCAAGCCATCACTGAATTTAACCAGGACCTGAAGAAATTGGTCGAAGACATGTTTGAATCCATGTACGCGGCGCACGGCGTTGGTTTGGCCGCGCCGCAGATCGGTGTCGGCAAACGCATTGCCGTCATCGACGTAACTTTCAAGGAAGATCCCAACGCCAAACTGGTGCTCATCAATCCGGAAATCATCAAGCGGGAAGGCAAGCAGCGCAGCCAGGAAGGCTGCCTGAGTCTGCCGGACTTTCGCGAAGACGTCACGCGCGCCAACGTGGTCACCGTCCGCGCACAGGACCAGGAAGGCAAATGGTTTGAGCACACCGGGGAAGAACTGCTGGCTCGCGCTCTGCTGCACGAGACCGAGCACCTGGAAGGCCGGCTGTATATCAGCCATATCAGCGCGCTCAAGCGGGACATTATGAAACGCAAGATCAAGAAGCTGATGCGCGCCGGCGAGTGGACTTAAATGAACGTGGTGTTTTGCGGCACGCCGCGGTTCGCCGTCCCATCTCTGGAGCGGCTCGTTGTCCAGGGCTTCAATGTGCAACTGGTGGTGACGCAGCCCGATCGTCCGCAAGGCCGCGGCATGGAGATGACCGCGCCGCCGGTGAAACAAGCCGCTCTAAAACATGGCCTGCCAATTACGCAGCCGGAAAAAATAAAGAACAACCTGGAATTTCGCGAACAGCTTACTGCGCTGCGTTCTGACGCGATCATCGTCGTCGGCTACGGACGCATCATTCCCTCGTGGATGCTCGAGCTTCCACCGTATGGCAACATCAACGTCCATGGTTCTCTTCTGCCGAAGTATCGTGGAGCAGCGCCGATCCAGTGGGCCATTGCGAATGGCGAAACCGTGACCGGCGTAACCACCATGCATTTGGATGAAGGCCTGGACACCGGTGACATCCTTCTGCAACGCGAGATGCCCATTCTGCCGGACGACACGTCTGTGACGCTGGCGCCGCGCATGGCGGAAATCGGCGCCGATCTCTTAATGGAAACTCTGCGCGGACTGGAACAGGGCACCGTGCATCGTACAAAGCAGGACCATTCGCGGTCGTCGCTTGCGCCCATTCTGAAAAAGGAAGATGCTCTTGTCGATTTCAACCGCACCGCCGCGGAGGTCCACAATCGCCGGCGCGGCTTTCAGCCCTGGCCCGGAGCGTACACGCAGTTTCGCGGCAAGAGTTTGAAGATCATTGCAACTCGCCCGGCCGCTGACTCAGCGTCGTTGCCGTCCGGCGAACTGCGCAGCGAACGTGGCAAGTTGCTGGTCGGCTGCGGCCAGGGCACGATCCTTGAGTTGCAGCAGGTTCAACTGGAAGGTAAGAAGGCCATGCCGGCGCATGACTTTGCCGTCGGCTATCAGCCAAAGCACGGCGAGCGGCTGGGATAACCGTGGCTGTCTCTCCATCTCGCGTGGCGGCGTTCAAGATTTTAATACGCGTGGAACGCGAGTCAGCGTACGCGGTTGAACTGCTCCACTCAGCGCTTCTCGACGATCTTTCTCCGGCAGACCGCAATCTGGCCACAGACATTGTGATGGGCGTGCAACGTTGGCGGTCTGCGCTGGACGCAACCTTCGCCGGCCTTGTGCCGCGCGGGTTGGCGAAGCTTGATCTCGAAGTCCTGACGGCGCTACGCATGGGCGCATACCAATTGGCAAAGCTCACTCGCATTCCTGCGCACGCCGTGGTCAACGAGACTGTGGAACTGGTCAAACTGGCACGCAAAAGATCAGCAGCCGGCATGGTCAACGCCGTGATGCGCAAGCTCAAACCAAGTCTCGATCCTTATGCTTCGGGGCTTGAAGGAATCGATTATCTCGCGGACGCTCTCGCCCATCCGCGATGGCTTGCCGAAAGATGGGTAAACAACTTTGGCTACGGACGCGCCGATCTCATTTGCACCTACGACCAGCAAATTCCAGCAACGGTATTGCGGCTGACTCACCCGGAAGACGCCGACGCGCTGGCCCAACAAGGCGTACAACTTGGCGCTGGTGCCCTGATGCGAAATGCGCGCGTGGTGAAGAGCGGTGACGTTATTGCGACAGAAGTTTTCCGCGCGGGCCGCGTTGCTATTCAGGACGAAGGCTCGCAACTGGTGGCGGCGCTCGTCAGCGCTGGCGGGCAAGAGCGCCAAGGCATGAAAATCCTCGATTGCTGCGCCGCGCCGGGAGGAAAAGCGGCGGCCATGGCCGCTCGCTGGCCACATGCGCAAATCTTCGCTGCGGAAATCCATCCGCATCGCGCGCGCCTGATGCGCAGGCTAGTCCTGCAGGAAAATGTGTTCATCGTAACCGCCGACGCACTGCATCTGCCGTTTCGCGCCGAGTTCGACCGCGTACTCGTCGACGTTCCTTGTTCGGGTACCGGCACGCTGGCGCGCAATCCGGAAATTAAGTGGCGGCTAACACCGGAAGATATCAACGATTTACAGGCCCGCCAGATCGCGATTCTGCGCGCGGCCATGCGGCATGTTGTCTCCGGCGGAAGGCTCATCTACTCCACGTGCTCCTTGGAACCGGAAGAAAACGAGCAGGTGGTTGCGGCTTGTTTGAAGGATCAACCGGAATTTCAAATCATTCCAGTCCACGAACAATTGCGCACGTTGAAAGACGCAGGCCAAATCGTTTTGGGCGATGTTGCTCAGTTGGTAAGTGGTGACTTCCTTCGCACTCTGCCAGGCGTCCAGCCGTGCGACGGTTTCTTCGCATCGGTAATGGAAAAAACGCCAAACCACAAAGGACACGAAGGAACACAAAGGTAGCCTCGTTTCGAGTTGTTGGCCGGTCTGTTCACCGTGAGATATATTTTGGATTACTGCCGCGAATCGTTTCGAAACCTCTACCAACCTTCGTGTTTCTTCGTGTCCTTTGTGTTTAGGCTTGGGCTCTTTACTTCTTCACGTCAAAATACACCGTTGTCCCCGCAACTACTTTCTTGCCGGCTGCGGGAATCTGCTTGATTATGGTTCCGCTGAGCGGCTTCGCGGTTTTCACGCTCTTAGCGCGCGCGGCTGAACCCAACCCATTTCCAGCGACCAGTCCTGCGCGTTCCAAGGCCGGCACCGCGTCCGCGACTGGCTTGCCGACAAAGCTGGGCATTACGTAAGACTGACCGTTGTCCGCGGGGGAAACTACAAGATCGACCTTGGGTGAGGCCAGGTTCTGCGCATTCGCCGGAGGGTCCTGAGCGACAACCGTTTGCGGCGCTGCGCCGTCCAGGTGGAGAATCGCAACATTGCCAACTTCCAGACCGCGTCGGCGCAGGTTAATGCTGGCGGCGTGCTCGCTTTGTCCCACCAGGTTAGGGACGGCGGCACGCTGCGGCCCCAGACTTTCTGCCACCAGAATTTTCCATCCGCGACGCACGGCGGCGTTAGGCGGAGGCATCTGCGAAACGATGCGGCCTTGCGGCACGTCAGGACTATAGAAACGGCTCTCCACGGAAAGAATCAGGCCGTCTGCGTTGGCCGCGCGCTCGGCAGCGGAAGGAGTCAGCCCGGTAAGTTTTGGGACACGCACTTCGCGTCCATGGATAGCAAAGCGCATGGCCAAAAGCGCTGCGGAAAGAAATATTAAAAGCAGCACCAGGCTTTTCAAGACGAGTTGGCCAAGCTTGCGCAGCACGTTAGTGAGCCTCCGGGTCGCCAGCGCCAGTGCGCGGTAACGCGGCCGCCGCCCGCCGCACCGCAGTTGCATTCTTCTTGTGATCGTTGATCGGAGCCAGAAACGCTTCGGTCTTGAGCGCGGGATCAGCAAGTGCAGAGCGCATGAAATCGATCCAGATGGGCAACGCGGTGTGGCCGCCGGTTTCGTCCTTGCCCAGGGCTTTCTTTTCGTCAAAACCTATCCACACGCCAGCGGTGATGGATGGAGAGAATCCAATGAACCAGGCGTCCGTGTAGTCGTTGGTCGTGCCCGTCTTGCCGGCCACGGGATGGTTGAGCTTGCGGGCCGCGGCAGCGGTGCCATGCTGGACCACTCCTTGCAGCAAGGTGACCATTGTGCGCGCCGTGCGAGCGCTCACGGCATCGCGTGCGTCCGGAAAATCTTCTTCCAGCACATGGCCTTCGTAGTCCGTTACCTTGCGGATGTAACGCGGCTCAATGCGCAAGCCGTCATTCGGGAACACGGTGAACGCGGCGGTCTGTTCAAACAAATTCAGGTCAGCCGCGCCCAGAGCGGACGGCAGGAACGGCGGAATCGTCGATATAATGCCACACCGTTTCGCGTAATCAGAAACCGTGGCCATGCCGATTTTCTGCGCCAGCTTTACCGCAGGCACGTTGCGTGATTCCGCCAGCGCGCGGCGCAAAGTGATGGTCCCGGCAAAGCGACGATCGAAATTATGCGGAGCATACGGCGTGCCGTTGCTGTTGAAGGTGGTGGGTTCGTCCACGATCAAGTCGTCCGGAGTGGCGCCCTGGTCCACGGCGGCGGTATAGACGAACGCTTTGAATGACGATCCCACTTGCCGCTGCGCTTGTGTTGCGCGATTGAACTTGGATTCGTCGTAGCTGCGGCCACCCACCATGGCCTTGATGTCGCCGGTTGCGTTGTCGATAGCTAACAGCGCGCCCTGCGCACCGGAATCCTGCTCCAGGGAAACGCGTGCTGTGCCGTCATTGTTCAAGGCCAGCACTTTCACGTACACAACGTCGCCCAAGCTCATGATCTGTTTAGGGAGCTTGTGTTTCGTCCAGGCCAGTTCAGCCGGACCGATGTTTGCGCTATAAGCTCCCATTTTGACTTTGGCAAATTGCAAACCAACATCCAGCACCAACGCATGGACGTAACTTCCCGCTTCCAACGGCTGGTTCCACTCCGGCTCCTGGTATTTATCGGTTTTTTCTCCAAGAGCGATGATGTTTTTCAAGTGTCCTTGCCAGCCGTGGCGGCGTTCGTACGCGGCCAGGCCGTCCATCACCGCGTGGGTCGCGGCTTTTTGTAAGTCCAGATCCAGTGACGTGTAGACGCGCAGTCCGCCTTCATGCACCTGGTCTGAGCCAAACTTTTTCTCCAGATGCCGCCGGACTTCTTCCACAAAATACGGCGCCGGAGAATATTCCTGCTGGATGTTCAACCGTACCGGCGTCTGTTTGGCGCGACTGGCTTCTTCGGCGGTGATCTTGCCGTCTTCCAATAGATTGTTGATCACCAGGTTGCGACGTTTCAGCGCGCGGTCAGGAAAATTGACTGGAGAATAGTTAGCCGGGGCTTTGGGTAATCCCGCCAGCAGCGCGGCTTCTTCCAGCTTCAGGTCGCGAGCGTGCTTGTTGAAGTAATATTGCGCGCCGGCTTCAAATCCGTAAACGCCCGATCCCAGAAAAATCTGGTTCGAGTACAGGGTGAAAATCTGTTCCTTGGTGAAGTGGCGCTCAATCTGCATGGCCAGCATGGCTTCCTGTACCTTGCGGCTGAAATGCCTCTCCGGAGAAAGGAACAGGTTACGGGAAAGCTGCATGGTCAAGGTGGAAGCGCCCTGCGCCCGCGAACCAGACGTCACGTCACGATACGTGGCCCCAAACACGCGCCAGAAATTAATGCCCCAATGGCGCTCAAAAGATTTGTCTTCCGTGGAGATAATGGCATCGCGCAGAACCTTGGGAAAATCGTCATAGGTAACCAGCACACGGCGCTGTAAGGCAAACTGGCCAATCACCCGTCCGTTACTGTCATAAAGTTGGGTGATGGTGCTGGGACGGTAGCGTTCCAGATCGCCAATCTGCGGCAGGTCAGTGGAATAAACGATCAGCAGTCCAGCCATGGTGCCCAGAAACGCGGCAATGATCGCCAGCAATCCAAAGCCAACGCGTCCAACCAGTTTTCTCCCAGCAATTTCAAAGGACGGAAGTTGGAAATTGAGAAACTTCATGGCAGGAAAGTCGTCGCGTTTGTCGGGTAAGATCATTCTCAGGATAGCACGGATGGCTGCACCCCTCCCCTGGTCATCCCAAGCTTTAAAGGACTTACACGATTCAATCCCAAGGGACGCTCTTTTAGAATTGTCATTTCCGACCCTGAGCTTGCCGAAGGGGAGGACTCTGCTTTCCCGATTACGGCGATGACGTGCGATGTCGGCGATTCCGGCGATCTCCTATCCTCCCTCTTTATCCCAAGGTTTAAAGGACTTACACGATTCACCCCAAGGGAGCCATTCAGAATTGTCATTCCGACCGAAGGGAGGAATCTGCTTTTCCCGATTTCGGCGATTTCGGCGATCCCCTTCCCCTGAGGGCTGCCCGATCCTACCGTGCTTTTTCTTGAGAAGCAACGGCGAATAAGTTCATTGCTCAGCACGCGTGTCAAGTGTCCTGAGGTACAGCGTCCTATATTTCGGTAAATCTGCAGCTCACACGAGCGAACGTTCCGTCTTGCTAAATCGCCTCATTCCCCAGAACTTGCTGATGAGGTGAGCGACCGTTTGGTGCCCCAGGACAATCCAGCGCCGTAAGGCGCGAAGACAAGTTAGCCCAGCATGGCGCCGAGGCGCGCATTCGCGCGCTAAGGAGATAAGTGCTGGGTAAGCGATAATTTGCCTTGCCTCCTTGCGCCGCAGGCCGCGACGGCGGAAGCGTCGTTGAACCCGACCCGAATGAAACTTCCTCATTGAAAAATCAATTAGGTGGAAGCTACACGGGTTCCCTTACAATGTGGCAAAACACGCGCTGGGATTGCATGAGCAAGTATGAGAATGTAAAGGTCCTAAGGCCAACGAGAGCACGGGCAGCTCGAGTCTTGCGACGGTTGTGGCGCAACGATCCAACAAGGGGAAGAATACGTAAGGGAGTCGCTGCCCCGAATTTCGTTAGATTCCGATGCTTGTCGTCTTATCCGCGCTCATCCGCGTGAATCCGCGGTAGGATTTCCTTCTGCAAACACAAAACGGCCCGCCTTTTGGCGGGCCATTTGATCTATCTCTGCTGTGCGCTGATCAGTCCAATCAGCGTCATCAGCGGTAAGTTTTAGCTCGTTTTCTGCGCTCTCGCCTTTAGTACGTCAATTGCTTTGCGGAGTTGGTCGTCTTCCTTGGTCGCCGGGGTGGTCTTCTGCGGTTCATCCGGAGAAGCGGCGCCGTCATCGTCGTCCGGCAGCGCAGCAGCCAGATCGTCGCCCATCGCTACCTGGACGTTCGGCGTGATGCCGGTGTCCTGGATGATTTTTCCGTTTGGCGTGTAGTACTTGGCGATGGAAAGAATCAGCGCCGAGCCGTCTGGAACTTCAATCAGCTTCTGGATGGAGCCTTCACCCCAGGTCTTGTCGCCGACCACATCGCCACGCTGATTTTCAAAGATGGCGGCCGCCACCAGTTCAGCAGCGCCTGCCGATCCGCGGTTCACCAGCACTGCCACGGGCAGGTCAGTGATTTTCTTTTGCGGGTCAGCGGTGTAGGTGACTTTTTCGTACTTCTGGCCTTGCAGGGTGGCGATGGTGCCTTTGCTTAGAAAGAGGTTGGCCACGGCCACGCCTTCTTCTTCGTCGCCCAGCGAATCATTGCGCAGGTCCAGCACTAGTTTCTTTACTCCCTGTTTTTGCAGGGACTTGATTTTGTTTGCGATGTCCTGGGCTTTGCCTTTGGTCAAGGCCAGGGCCTTGACGTAGCCCACGTCGCCCATCACTTGTTCGGTCACGGCCGGAGGCGCGATCACTTCGCGAACCAGCGTTACTTTCTGTGGTTCCACTTTGCGGGCGCGGATAATGGCGCACTCCACGCGCGAACCCGGCTCGCCGCTCAGGCGCAGCTTGAGCGCGGCCAATGACATGCCTTGCGTGCTCTGGTTGTCCACAAATTCCAGAATATCGCCCGGCGTTACGCCGGCTTTTTCCGCCGGACCGCCAGGGATCACCGAGACGACAGCGGCGTAGCCAAAGCGTTTAGACACCGTGGCGCCGATGCCGGCCTTGCCGTCACCGCTCTGCTTGAAACGCTTGTATTCGGCGGCGGTCAGGAAGCTGGAGTTTGCGTCCAGCGATTCCAGCATGCCGTGCAGCGCGCCGTTGGTTACGGCTGGCATGTTCGGTTCTTCCACATATTCCGTGCGGATGCGGTGCAGAACTTCACTGTAAACCTGAATATGGCTGTAAGCGCTGTCAGCGCCGCTGCTGCTGGCCGCATGTACGCCCAGGCCACCGACCAACGCAAAAAGAATCACCAGCATGGAACTGGCAAGAATGAGAGCTTGAAGTTTTTTTGACATCTTGTGCGAGACCAATCCTTGAGACCGCTTGTACTTAAGACAGAAAGACACCGGAAAAGTGAGCGGTATCCTCATTATATCCGTGTTTTCTTGGATGCAGCCCGGCTTTCGCGGGATGGGGGAAATCTTAAGTCACTGGCCCCCCGGCAGGCACTCGTGGATTCGCCTTAGAAGCCGTCTTAATTGCTCAAATTCTTACAACAAGTCTGGGGGCTGTAAGCAGCTTGTAAAGGCTAGTCGCCGGAAGCCGCATGGCGGTGTGACCCAAGAATCCCCAGGATTTCCTTGAGTCCCTGGCGAACCTGCTTCAACTCGCTGAGGTTCGCAGGTGGGACGGCAAATGGCAGCAGCGGTGTTTGCTTGCGCTTGGCTTCAGCCTTGAGTTGTTGGCGTGCACCGGCAATGGTGAAGCCTTCGTCATACAACAGCTTCTTGATGCGCAAAACGTTCTCCACGTCTGGACGCCGGTACGTTCGCTGCCCGGTACTGCTTTTGGGCGGCTTCAGTTGGGAAAACTCCGTTTCCCAGAAGCGCAGCACGTATCCGGGAAGTCCGCACAGCCGGCCTACTTCACCAATGCGGAAGTAAAGCTTGTCCGGGATCACCACCTCTGGGGCCGGAGCTTTTCGTGCGGACGTTTTAGCGGACTTTTGCATGAGGGATCACTCGTGTCGGTAGCGACCGGTGACGAAGACGGCTGAGCGGAGTTTAAGTCCGGGGGTTGGCGGGCGTCAACCGAAAACGCGCTGCCAGGCCGCGAATTGGCTGCACTCTTTGCGGTGCGCTTGGGGCGGTGCTCTTGGGA
>Ga0209069_10001745_pt1 | contig 11160 bp, 11 predicted proteins | sample Str013_2_FD_187202 | JGI IMG/M metagenome (GOLD analysis project Ga0209069, IMG submission 187202) | Freshwater sediment microbial communities in response to fracking from Pennsylvania, USA - Straight Creek_MetaG_SC_2013 (SPAdes) (version 2) | ecosystem: Environmental > Aquatic > Freshwater >...
AGGTAGAACTCCCACATCCGGCAGAACTCCTCGCCCATTCGTTCGGACGCCTTCTGCCAGTTGGCCAGGAACCGCTTGCGCCATTCGCGCAGGGTCTCGGCATAGTGCAGTCGCAGGATTTCAACGTCCGTCACCATCAGCCCGGATTTCTCGATGGCGGGCAGCACTTCGCTGAGCGCTGGGATGTAACCACCGGGAAAAATGTACCTCTCGATGAATGCATTGGTCGCTGTCGGCAGGTCCGAGCGGCCGATGGAATGGACCACGGCCACGCCATCCTCGGTCAGCAGCTCGCGGATCTTGCGGAAATAGGCGCTGTAGTGGTTGACGCCGACATGCTCGAACATGCCGACTGAGACGATTCGCTCGAACGGCCCAGTCACGCGCCGGTAGTCCTGCAACTTGAAGCGGACGGGCTTGTCCAGCTTCTGCTCGGCGGCGCGGGCGCGCGCGACCGTGAGTTGCTCCTCGCTCAGCGTCACGCCGGTAACTTCGACATTGGCGATGCGACCGAGATAGAGCCCCATTCCGCCCCAGCCCGAGCCGATGTCGAGCACCCGCTGGCCAGGGCGAAGCGCCAGCTTGGCGGCGATGTGCCGCTTTTTTGCAACCTGGGCCTCATCCAGATCAGTATTCCCCGGCTCGAAATAGGCGCATGAATATTGCCGGTCCTTGTCGAGAAAGAGGTCGTAGAGCGCGCCGTCCAAGTCGTAGTGATGCGCGACGTTGCGTTTGGAGCGGCCAACGGGATTGAACTGGTGGAACCGGCGCGTGAGGTAGCGCACCGCATCGAAGGCGCGGGACCAGACCGGGAATTCGCCGATCTGGGCGTTCTGAAGCACAAGATCGAGAAACTCGTAAATCCTGCCGCCCTCTTCGACGGTGAACTGTCCGCGAATGTAGGCTTCGGGCACAGCCAATTGCGGATCGAAGAAAATTCGCCGCTCCGTCGCCGCATCCTTGATCCGGACGGTGACGGCAGGCGCAAGACCGTCACCAAAGCGAAAGCTGCGCCCTTCGCTGTCGATGACTTTCAAATCGCCCTGGCGGATGATCCGCTCGAGCACCTTGGCCAATGGAGCGTACATTTCAACGCACCCGCTGGTCGCGGCTGGAAGGCCGCGATAGGCGGGCTCCCTTCATTCCATGCTGCACTTTCACGTCCAAAGCGGGCACGCCCAACGCGGGCGCACCTTTCACAACGCGCTCTACTGCGGCATGAAAGCACAGTCACGAAAAAATGACAACGGCCCGCGCGGTTGTCGCGCGAGCCGATGCCAAGCATCATTGATCCAAGGCAATCCTCAAGCCGGATCGGCGGTCTCGCTGGCTTCGGCCTCACCCTCGGCCTTGGGCGCGGCGCCCTCCTCGAACACGGCGTTTTCGTCAAAGGTCTGGAACTGCGGCGCCTCGTCCTTGACCGCAGTGACGTCCTCGCCGCGCGCTTGGCGCTCGGCCTCGTCGGTCGAACGGGCTACGTTCATGGACACCTTGCAGGCCACTTCGGGATGCAGGCTGACGCGCACCGGATGCAGGCCGAGGTTCTTGATCGGCTTGTCGAGCAGGATCTGGCCGCGATCCACCTTGAAGCCGCCGGTTGTGACTGCTTCGGCGATGTCGCGGGTCGAGACCGAGCCATAAAGCTGGCCGGTGTCGCCGGCTTGCCGGATGACAACGAAGGTCTTGCCTTCGAGCTTGGTGCTGACCGCCTCGGCTTCCTTCTTCAGTTCCAGATTGTGGGCTTCGAGATGCACGCGCTGGGTCTGGAAGTGCGCGAGATTGGCCTTGTTGGAGCGCAGCGCCTTCTTCTGCGGCAAAAGGAAATTGCGCGCGAAACCGTCCTTGACGGTGACCACATCGCCCATCTGGCCGAGCTTATGGATGCGCTGGAGGAGGATGATTTGCATGGCATAGGTCCTGATCGTGAACGGTCAAACGGATCGGGCGCAGCCAGCGGCATCAAGCAGATGCAACTCATGAGCTGTCCCGCGAAACGCGGTTAGGGGCGGCAAGGCTCCCAACTGAAGTTCCGGGGCATTCAACTGATGCCCCGCATATTTTGTCATCCTCGGGCTTGTCCCGAGGATCCATCGCGCAAATTGCGCGGCTGTTTCCTGGAGGAATGGATCCTCGGGACAAGCCCGAGGATGACAATCACTCCAAGGCGCTACTCAGCGCAGGATATACGGCAGCAGGCCCAGGAAGCGGGCGCGCTTGATGGCGTTGGCCAGATCGCGCTGCTTCTTGGCGGAAACCGCTGTGATGCGGCTCGGTACGATCTTGCCGCGCTCGGAAATGAAGCGCTGGAGCAGCCGCACGTCCTTATAGTCGATCTTCGGCGCCTTATCGCCCGAGAACGGGCAGGTCTTGCGGCGGCGATGGAAGGGACGGCGCGCGCCGCCACCTGCTCCGGCTGGGCCGGCGTCTTCTGATAGGCTCATTATGAGGTCTCCCCAGTCGGGACAGGCGCATCCGGTGTGTCATTGCGGCGGCCACGATAGCCACCACCTTCGCGCGGGGCGCCGCCATCGCGTCCGCCGCCGCCACCAAAGCCGCCACCGCCTTCGCGGCCACGGAACCCGCCGCTGCCTTCACGGCCACCGCCGCCAAAGCCGCCGCGTCCACCGCCTGGGCCTCCGAAGCCGCCGCCGCGCGGGCCGCGATCATCCCGGTCCCGGTCCTTGCGCATCATCGCCGATGGCTCAGTCTCGTGCGCATCGACCTTGATGGTGATAAAGCGAAGCACGTCGGGCGAAATGCCCATTTGCCGCTCCATCTCGGCAACCGCAGCGTGCGGCCCCTCGATGTTGAACAGCGCGTAATGCGCCTTGCGGCTCTTCTTGACCTTGTAGGCGAGGGGCTTGAGGCCCCAATATTCGGTCTTGGTGACCTTGCCGCCGTTGGCTTCAAGGATGCCCTGGTAGTCTTTCATCATGGTCTCAGCCTGGGCCGTCGAAACGTCCTGGCGCGCCATGAACACATGCTCATAAAGAGGCATGGTTGGCCTTTCAACACTGTTGCCCTCCGGCGCATAGCCCCTGTTGAGCCTCGGAAAGGCCCTACAAGCACCCAAAGAGCGGAGACACCGGGGAAGGAGTGTTACCTCTGCTGCCGCAACTTGTTGCCCCGCTTGCGCAAGAGCTTGAGCTGCCGCAGCCCCGTTCAGCCTCCAACCGGAGCGGATGGCGATGGTTATACGCGGAAATTTTGCCTGCGCAAGCGCGAGACGTAGGTGGCTCAGCTTGACTCACGCCCTGGCTGAGTGTCACTCCGCGCGTAAATTCCCACTCTGAAGTGAGCGGACATGACAATCGCACTCGTATTTCCCGGCCAGGGCAGCCAGGCCGTTGGCATGGGCAAGGCGCTGGCCGAGGCCTATCCGGCTGCCCGTGAGGTATTCGCCGAGGTGGACGCGGCGCTGGGCGAGAAACTGTCGGAGACGATCTGGCGGGGGCCGATCGACAAGCTGACGCTGACCGAGAACGCGCAGCCCGCGCTGATGGCCGTTTCGGCGGCTGCTATGCGGGTGCTGAGCGAGGCCAAGGGCGTGAAGTTGGCGGGCAAGATCGCCTTCGTCGCAGGCCATTCGCTCGGCGAGTACTCGGCGCTGGCGGCTGCTAGCGCGATCTCGCTGGCGGACACCGCTCGGCTACTGAGGTTGCGCGGCCAGGCGATGCAAAAGGCTGTGCCTGTGGGCCAAGGCGCGATGGCGGCGCTGCTGGGCATTGACGCTGAGGGCGCGCGCAAGGCCGTCGAGGAAGCCGCGCAGGGCGAGGTCTGCCAGGTCGCCAACGACAATGATCCGGGGCAGGTCGTCATCAGCGGGGGCAAGGCCGCCGTCGAGCGGGCGGGCGAGATCGCCAAAAAATACGGAGCCAAGCGGGCGATGATGCTTAATGTCAGCGCGCCCTTCCATTGCGCTTTGATGCAGCCCGCTGCTGACGCCATGCGCGAGGCGTTGGCCATGGTCACGATCCGCGCGCCCTCCGTGCCGCTCATCTGCAACGTGACCGCCTCCGCCATCACGGAGCCCGATGACATCCGCAAGCGGCTGGTCGAGCAGGTGACGGGCACCGTGCGCTGGCGCGAATCAGTGCTGGAAATGAGCCGTCTCGGCGTTACCCATGTTTACGAGATTGGCGCGGGAAAAGTGCTGTGCGGGCTAGTAAAACGCACTGTGCCTGCCATTGAGGCCAAGTCCATCGGCACGCCGGACGACATTGAAGCCAACGCTGCCGCGCTCAATTAGGAATGTTATGATGTTCGAATTTGATCTGACAGGCAAGGGCGCGCTGGTGACTGGCGCATCGGGTGGTATCGGTGAGGCGATTGCCCGCGCACTTCACGCCAAGGGCGCGACAGTCGCAATCTCCGGAACCAAGCGCGAAAAGCTCGACGCGCTCGCTGGCGTGCTCAAGGACCGGGTTCACGTTCTGCCCTGTGACCTGTCCGACCGCGCCGCCGTGGCCAAACTGGCCGGGGAAGCCGAGAAGGCGCTGGGCGCGCTCGACATCCTCGTCAACAACGCTGGCATCACCAAGGATAACCTGTTCATGATGATGAAGGACGACGAGTGGGACAAGGTAATCTCGGTCAACCTCACCTCGACATTCACGCTGATCAGGGGTGCGATCCGGGGCATGATGCGGCGCAAATCCGGGCGCATCGTCAACATCACCTCGATCAGCGGCATCATCGGCAATCCTGGGCAGGCCAACTACGCCGCCTCCAAGGCCGGCTTGATCGGCATGACCAAGAGCATGGCACGCGAAGTCGCCTCGCGCGGCATCACCGCCAATTGCATCGCGCCGGGCTTCATCAAGACGGCGATGACCGATGCGCTTAACGAAAAGCAGGTGGAGCAGATCGCCCAGCATATCCCCAGTGGTGAGTTCGGCGCGCCCGATGACATCGCCGCCGCCGCCGTGTTCCTGGCCAGCAACGAGGCGCGCTACATCACCGGCCAGACCATTCACGTCAACGGCGGCATGATCATGATCTGATCGGAAACCTGGGGAAAGGCCCTGTTGGTGGCCCGCCCACGTCGCTGGTAATGCAGATTCAACTATGTTACCAAGCGCGCGGTTTCGGGGGAGGGAGGCTTGGAGGCTTCCCCACTGGCGTTCAGCTTGCGAAATTGCCCTGGTGGTTGGCCTCAGCAGCGCTGGACGGCCACCCGGAGTATGGTCTAACGGAACATTCGGATCACTTACGAGGAAGCACTATGAGCGACGTGTCAGATCGCGTGAAGAAGATCGTTATCGAGCACCTGGGCGTGGAAGCCGACAAGGTGACCGACACCGCCAGCTTCGTCGATGATCTTGGCGCCGACAGCCTCGACACGGTCGAGCTGGTGATGGCGTTCGAGGAAGAATTCGGTTGCGAAATCCCCGATGACGCGGCTGAAACCATCCACACCGTCGGCGACGCGGTCGGCTTCCTTGAGAAGCACGCGGCCAAGGCGAGCTGAGTACTTTCGGCATGACGGCACTTCGGCGCGTGGTAGTGACGGGATTGGGGCTGGTGACGCCGCTTGGTTGCGGCGTCGAGCCCACCTGGAAGCGGCTCATTGCAGGTGAGAGCGGCGCGAGCCGCATCACCGCCTTCGAGGTGGCTGATCTGTCGTGCCAGATCGCCTGCTCGGTGCCGCGCGGCGATGGCTCAAATGGCACCTTCAATCCCGACCAGTGGATGGAGCCCAAGGAGCAGCGCAAGGTCGATGACTTCATCATCTATGCCGTTGCCGCCGCCGACCAGGCCCTGGCCGACGCCAAATGGGCGCCCAAGACCGACGAGCAGAAGGAGCGCTCCGGCGTTCTGATCGGCTCGGGCATCGGCGGGCTCGATGGTATCGCCAAGACCAGCCTGCTGTTGCAGGAAAAAGGTCCGCGCCGGGTCAGCCCGTTCTTCGTGCCGGGCCGCCTGATCAACCTGACTTCGGGCCACGTCTCCATCAAGCATCAGCTCAAGGGGCCAAACCATTCGGTGGTGACGGCCTGCTCGACGGGCTCGCACGCCATCGGTGATGCCGCCCGGCTGATCGCGATGGACGATGCCGACGTGATGGTGGCAGGCGGCGCCGAATCAGCGGTCTGCCGCATCGGCATTGCCGGCTTTGCTGCGTGCCGGGCGCTGTCCACCGGGTTCAATGATAGGCCCAAGGAGGGCTCGCGCCCCTATGACAAAGACCGCGATGGCTTCGTCATGGGCGAGGGCGCGGGCGTTGTGGTGCTCGAGGAACTTGAGCACGCCAAGGCGCGCGGGGCGCATATCTACGCCGAGGTCATCGGCTACGGCCTGTCGGGTGACGCCTACCACATCACCGCCCCGCAGGAATCGGGTGATGGCGCTTACCGCTGCATGAAAATGGCGATCAAGCGCGCCGGCATCAGCGTTGCCGACATCGACTATGTGAACGCCCACGGCACCTCGACGCCGATGGGCGACGAGATCGAGCTTGGCGCGGTGGAGCGGCTATTCGGCAATTCTGCGGGCCATCTTTGCATGTCGTCCACCAAGTCGGCGATTGGCCATCTGCTGGGCGCGGCCGGCGCGGTTGAAGCCGTGTTCTGCATCTTGGCGATGCGCGACAATATCGCCCCGCCGACGCTCAACCTTGACAATCCATCGGTAGCGACCGCCATCGATCTCGTGCCCAAGACGGCGAAGGCCAAGCCGATCAACACCGTGCTCAGCAATTCCTTCGGCTTTGGCGGCACCAACGCCTCGCTGGTGATGCGGCGGCTGGCGAGCTGACCGGCACAGCTGGTTGCGTGCGTGATTGTTGCAAGGGGATCAGCGCTGCACCCGCCTTTCGCCATATTTGGCTCTATGGTGAACATCGGAAAAGTCCGGCAGGGGCAAGATGCGGCGCAAGGGCAGCCAGACAGAGACAGACTGGAAGGCGGCGTTGGCGAGCCAGCCCGTGAGCGGGCGTGGCCAGCGCCAGCAGCCGCGTAGTCCAAGCGAGCGGCTCGAGCCTGCGCGGGTGGTGGCATCGGCTGCCCGCAATGGCCGCAGCCGCGGCGGTGCTTCCAGTGGCAGTCAGCGCGGACGGGCGGCCTTCGGCCTGATCAATGGCGCATTAAGCGTGCTGGTTGTGCTCATGTTGGTCGCGGGCGGCCTTGGTTATGCGGGCAAGTTTGCATTCGAGGCCGCAGGGCCGCTCAACCATTCCACAGTCGTCGTCGTTCCTCCCCAGACCAATGCGCGCGGCATCGCCGACCGGCTGGAGCAGGATGGCGTGATCGCAGACCGGCATGTGCTGGTCGCGGGCTATTATTGGGAGCGCGCCAAGGCGTGGCTGGCTGGCGGCAAGTTGCCGAACCTGCGGGCCGGCGAATATGAAATCCCCAAGAACGCCAGTATGCGGCAGGTGCTCGATGCGCTGCTGGAGGGCAAGGCCATTCTCCAGAAAGTCACCATCCCCGAGGGCCTTACCAGCTATCAGATCGTCCAGATCCTCAACAAGCAGACCGAGCTGTCAGGAGAGATCAAGGAAATCCCGCCAGAGGGCAGCCTGCTGCCCGAGACCTACAAATTCTCGCACGGGGCCAGCCGCTCGGAAATTATTGCCCGGATGCAGGCCGATGAGCGCAAGTTCGTTGGCAAGCTATGGGAGAGCCGCGCTGCCCAGCTGCCCTTCAAGTCCATCAACGAGGCCATCATCATGGCCTCGATCGTGGAAAAGGAGGCGCGCAACGAGCGCGACCGGGTTGCGGGCGTGTTCCTCAACCGGCTCGCCAAGCACATGCGGCTGCAAAGTGATCCGACGATCATCTACGTGCTGACCGCCGGCAAGGGCAATCTGGGGCGCGGCATCACCAAGTCCGAGATCGAGGCCAAGAACGAGTACAACACCTATCAGATCGAGGGCATGCCGCCGACCCCGATCTGCAATCCTGGCCGCAGCGCCATCGAGGCCGTGCTCAATCCGGCAACGACGGACGACTTGTTCTTTGTTGCTGACGGCACCGGCAACCACGCCTTCGCCAACAACATCCGCGACCACCAGAACAATGTGATCCGCTGGCGGCAGATCGAGCGCGAGGCCAAGGCCAAGGCCGCCGCCGTTGAAGCCGCGAGCGCGGCCGTGCAGGACCAGACCGCAGGTCCCGGCGTGGCGTTGGATGTCCCAGGCGTCTCCACATCTGATGGCGGAACCGAGGCCAGCGCCGATCAGGCCCCAGAGGCCGCGCCGCCCGACCCGACGGAAGCTGCGCCTGACCCAGCCGCTGCCCCCGCCGATGTGGCGGTGGTCAAGGACAAGAAACCCAAGACCAAGACGCCCTGAGCTTCCGGTCAGCGCTCCGCCAAGGACCGTTGCGGACAAATCCGTGGCTGGTCTATGGTCCGCGCCAACTCTTCGCCGCTTATCGGCTTCAGGCCTGGGATCAAAATACCAAATGCCCCTGCGCAGCATGACGGGATTTGCCCGCACCCAAGATACGCACGCGAATTATGCTTGGGCTTGGGAATTGCGCTCGGTCAATGGCCGTTCGCTGGACGTGCGGCTGCGGCTGCCGCCGGGCAGCGAGGCGCTTGAGGCCCCCGCCCGCGAACTGTGCGCCAAGCGGCTGGCGCGCGGCAATGTCACCGCCAACCTGACTTTAGCGCGCACCGCCGCCAGCACCGTGATCCGCCTCAATGAATCGGCGCTGTTGCAACTTAGCGCCGCAGCAAAGCGCGCCCGCGAGCTGTGCGGCGCCGCGCCCGCCTCGCTCGACGCCCTGCTGGCCATGCGCGGCGTGCTGGAAGTTGGCGAGGTGGAGGAGAGCGAGGCCGACCAGGCGGCGCGCGCCAAGGCGATTCTGGCGAGCCTCAGCGATGCGCTTGACCGGCTGGTGGCCGACCGCGCTCGCGAGGGTGAGCGGCTGGCCCGTGTTTTCGCCGGGCAGATCGACGAGATCGAGGCGCTGACGCTGGCGGCCGAGCGCTCCCCCGCGCGAGGGCCGGAGCGCATCGCCGCGCGGCTGGCCGAACAGGTGCAGAAGCTCACCGGCGCATCCCCGCAGCTCGATGCGCAGCGGCTCCATCAGGAAGCGGTGCTCATCGCCGTCAAGGCCGACATCGAGGAAGAGCTTCAGCGCCTCAAATCGCACATCATCGAAGCGCGGTCGCTGCTGGAAGCGGGCGAACCGGCTGGCCGCAAGCTCGATTTTCTCGCCCAGGAATTCTTCCGCGAGGCCAACACACTCTGTTCAAAGTCCAATGATGCCGAGATCACCAGGATCGGCCTCGCCTTGAAGCTCGTCGTCGACCAGATGCGCGAGCAGGTCCAGAACATCGAGTAGCCCATGCCTGCACTGATGGAACGGCGCGGACTGATGTATGTCCTGTCTTCACCCTCTGGTGCGGGCAAGACCACGCTGTCGCACATGCTGCTGGAGGCCGAGAGCGGCATCGAGATGTCGGTGTCGGTGACGACGCGCAAGGCCAGGCCCGGCGAGCAGGACCACATCGACTATCATTTCATTGACCGAGCCGAATATCAGCGCCGGGTGCAAGCGGGCGCGCTGCTGGAATGGGCCGAGGTTTTCGGCAACAGCTACGGCACGCCGCGCGAGCCTGTGGAGACCGCGCTGGCTTCGGGCCGCGACGTGCTGTTCGACATCGACTGGCAGGGCACGCGGCAACTCCGGGCGTCCTGCGCGCCCGATCTGGTCAGCGTCTTCATCCTGCCGCCATCGGCTGCGGCCTTGCGCGAGCGGCTGCTCAAGCGCGGGCAGGACAGCGCCGAGGTGGTGCGTGGGCGGATGGCCAAGGCAGCCTCGGAGATCAGCCATTGGGGCGAGTACGACTATATCATCGTCAACGAGGACCTCGCCGCCAGCCTCGCCGCCATTCGCTCGATCCTGCTGGCCGAGCGCCTGAAGCGCGAGCGGCGGCTTACTGGGCTCGGCCGCCTGGTCGGGCGGCTCGATGCCGAATTGGCGGAAGTGGCGAAGGCGGAATAGTGTCTGCTTAGGGTTTTGCCACCCCACCCCGCAGAGCCGCCAGCGCTTCTGGCGTATCCACATCCATAAGCACAGCGGCGCTGTCCATCTCCACCTCGGCGATTTGCTCCTGGTGGCGGCCAATGAGATAGCGCGCGCCGGTGTCGCCGGTGATCTCTTTCAGCTCACCGAAGAATTCGTTGGCGAACAGCACTGGGTTGCCGCGTTTCCCGGCGTGCATGGCGATGCAGATGGCGCGGCCCTCGGCAGGTGCGAAGGACGCGATCAGGCGGTCGAGATGGGCAGGCAGCACGCCCGGCATGTCGCCAAGCGCGATCAGCGCGCCATCGGGCCCCTGCGGCAGCGCCTTGATGCCAGCGGCGAGCGAGGTGCTGAGCCCCTCGGCATAGCGCGGATTGTGCGCGATCTGCACATCCAGGCCCGCGAGCGCCGCCGCGACGTCCTCGCGCATGTGGCCGGTGATCACGATGACTGGACGCGCGCGGCTGGCGAGCGCCGTCATGGCGGCGCGGCGCACCATCGGCACGCCATCCACCAGTTCAAGCAGCTTGTTGCGCGGGCCCATGCGGGTCGAGCGGCCGGCGGCAAGCACGATGGCCGCAATGCGCGGCTCGGCGCGCTCGTCGCCCACACTGCCGCCGTGCCCGCCGCCCTCGCGCGGCTGCGGGCGCGTGGCGATTTCCTTCAACAGCCCGCCCGCCGCCATGCCGATGATCTCGCGCGGGCCGACCGGCAGGCTCGCGAGAAGCCGCTGCAACACGAAGTCAAAGCCGTTGACTTTGGGCGAGGCGGCGCAGCTCGGCACGCCGATCACATCCGCATTGCCGACCCGGCCCAGCATGAGCAGATTGCCTGGATCGACGGGCATTCCGAGGCGGATGATCTCGCCGCCAGCCGCCACAAGCGCCGCAGGAATGACATCGCCCCGGTCAACGATGGCCGATGCGCCGAAAAGCTCAGGTCGACGCAACAATTAATCCAGTTCGCTGACGTAAGCCGCCACGGCGGAAATCTGCGCGGGTGTCAGCCCATGCGTGATGGGTTCCATGATCGCCGACGTATCGGGTTTTTTTGCATCCTGCCCGCGCTCCTTACTCCAATTCGCCAGCGTCTTGTTGATGTAGGGATAAAGCTGGCCGGCGAGGCGGGGCGTGATCCCGTCCCCCTTCGCTTGTGGCCCATGACAGGCCGCACAAGGCGGTAC
>Ga0209069_10001746_pt1 | contig 11154 bp, 6 predicted proteins | sample Str013_2_FD_187202 | JGI IMG/M metagenome (GOLD analysis project Ga0209069, IMG submission 187202) | Freshwater sediment microbial communities in response to fracking from Pennsylvania, USA - Straight Creek_MetaG_SC_2013 (SPAdes) (version 2) | ecosystem: Environmental > Aquatic > Freshwater >...
CTCGCAATGCTGTTGATGTCTGCGGGTTACGACGTGATTGTTGCCGAAGACGGCTTTGCGGCGCTGTCTCAGCTGAGAAAGATGCTGCCTGACGTAATGGTCTCCGACCTGGAGATGCCGCGCATGTCGGGGTTTGAGCTGCAACGTAAAATCCTCAAGGAAATTCCCGCGCTGCCCTTCATTTTCATTACCGCCCATGACGAGCCGGCCATGCGCGTCCAGGCCAAGGCTGCCGGCGGTGAATTGGCGAGCCTGGACGCGCGTGGCCTCATCAGTCTGGCCTATGGGTTGTTTGGCACGGACGATCGTTTCTCGAACTATAGCGATGATGGCACCAAGGATGGCCCCTGGGTAGGCTTGGTCCGCGATCCGAGCGCCCGCCCGCCCAAGGAGGGTTGGCATTGGCTGAACGGGGCTAAGTTCGCTGCGGCCAACTGGGCTCCCGGTCAGCCGAATTTCGGCACTGGACGCGATAATTGCGGTCACTTCTTCAGCCCCGGAAAGCTGCTGCCCGCCGGCGACCAGCGCGCCGTCAAGCTGGACGACATGGCCTGCGATCACGTCATGACAAGCTATGTGATGGAGCTGCCGCCAATATCAGGTGTGACCAGTCCCGCATCCAAGCCGAAGCAGGCAGCACTCACGGTTCCGAAGTTGCCGAGTGAAATGACGTCGTCTGAAGGAGGCGAGACGGCGCTCGGCATGGATGTTGGCTTAAGAGCAAAAATTCAAGCGGTGCTGGCCAAGGGCGGGGCCAAGATCGCCAATGTCGGTGGCGTGTTCGGTGCGGACACGCACGAGGCAATCAAGGCCTGGCAGGAACGGAATGGCGCGACGGCCACGGGCTTTCTCACATCTGACCAGCGCGACGCGCTGCTCGACGAGTTTCGCAAGAATGGGCCGGTTGCGTATCCCTATTTCCTGCGGCTGAACGTCGACGATCTTGGTGAGTCTCCGGAGCCCAGGCTTGCCAAAGCGGTGGCAGCGCTTAAAGATTATCAGATCAGATATGTCTACGTTGGCGGCAAACTCTTTATCGACGTTATCGCGTTTGGTATTGCCTGGAAGGCGTCTGCGCAGCTCGCTGAGAATGCTGGCGGACGCCTCGCCATCATCGCCTCGCCGGTCGAGAATGATGCCATCGTGAAATTGCTGGCGGGGAATCAGAGCTATTATCAGATCTATGAGAACGCGCGCGGCAAGTCTTACAATGGCCCTTGGATCGGCCTAGCTCGAGACCCCAGCCAAGCACCGCCGTTTGCCGGCTGGCACTGGATCGACGGATCCAAAGTGGCATATCGAAACTGGGCCGAAGGCCAACCAAGCGCCGAGGGCACAGATGGAACCTTAGATTGCGCTCACTTGATCGGGCCATTGTCGAGCGATCCGAAAGTTTATGCTCACACCAACAAATGGGCAAGTGTGCATTGTGAATACGTGTACAATTCGCTTGTGGTCGAAATACCGAAGTAAGTGCGACGGTGCCAGTAGCACTTCGAAATTCTCCAGTGATGTAGTCATCCCACGATCTCATACTCGACAATGGCAAACCCCCAGGCGTCGAGCGTCTTACCACTCTCTTTGTTCTGGCCAAGGACCCCACGGATCTGCTCCACCAGCTGCGCCAGATAGGGGCCGGGCGTCTTGACCGGCTCAAATCCTTTGGTCCGTTGCGCCTCGACCTGCGCGAACACGGCGCTGGGAACCGAAGTGGGGGCCACCAGCGCGATCAGCTGGCCCTTTCCCAGCGGCGCGACGGCCTGGAAGCCGGAAAAACCGTAGCCGGGACCGGGAACGCTAATGGTCGCATCCGCGCCAATCTGCGCGGCGGCGAGGGAGGCCAGATATTTGTTCGGGAAGATCAACGTCACCTCGCCCGCTGCGTTGACGTCGATCAGGATGAGCTGACCGGGCACCGTGCTCTTGACGTCAAATACGATCTGATTGCCGAGCGCGACGCGGTTGCCGCCGCGAATGGCCAGCGCGATCCGGCCCTCGGCGGGCGATAGCGCCTCGCGCAGCCCGATGATCGCCGCAGCCACGCCGCCAGGGGAGTCCGCGCTGGCCTTGGTGGGTTCGACGGCCGCCGGCTTGGGCATCCACGCGGCAATCTGCGGCCAAACTAGCGTGCCACCGATCGCCAACAGGCCAACGGCTGCGAGGCCAAGCGCCGCCGAGCGTACCGTTGATTTACGCTCGCCCGGCAGCGCCGCTCTGATGGCCGCCACCAGCCGTTCGGCATCGCTGCCAAACTGGGTGTTGCGCAGGTCGATGGCGTTGCGCCGCGCCAGCGCTTTCAGCTTGTCCGGCAGCGCCTGCGCCGACGGCATTTTGGCGCCATCGACCAGGACCGGGATCACGGTAAGTCCGTCACGCTTCAGCGCCGTGCCGATCTCGATGCCGACGAAATCGATCTCCTGTTGCAAGCGAGGTTGCCCGCTGTCACTGCGTGCTTGCAGCCAATTCGGGCCGATGATGGCGAGCAGAACCGTGCACGCATCGATCTTGCCGGCCAAGACCTTCTCAAAGTCCCCGCCATACGGAATATCGTCAACGTCAACAAAGACACGATCGCGGCCAAACTCCTTCACCAACCTGTCACGGATGCGCCCGGCCGTTCCGATGCTGTCCGCCCGGCGATAGCTGATGAAGATGTTGTTCATGGCTCTGCGACCAGGTTAGCGTGCCCGAAGTATCCCAAGACAAGGATAATATACCCAGCGCTGCCGTCATTGCACGCCGAAGTTTGGCGTCGATGCCGATGGGCCTCGGCTCCAAAGACGCCATCGTGGGAACCCTTTGAAAGCGATAAAATGCTAGTTGAATAGCAAATCGAACAGCGTGAATGCCTTCTTGCGTCGCGGCGGTGCCGAATTGGCGGCGGTCTGGCGTCGCGGCGCGGGCGTTCCGCCCTGCAGGACGCCGTTGACCAGACGCTGCTGGGCTGAGGCAAGCAGCCCCTGACCGAGATGGTAAGTCGAACTCACGCCGTCGGGTCCCTTGACCACCAGATCGCCGCTGTCGGCCCAGGTCCAGCTGGCCAGCGCCTCTCCCTCGCGGTAGGGCTCGATGCCGAGCACCTGCTTGTGGGCAAGGTCGATGATCGCGGCCAGTTCGACCTCTTTTGAGCCGGCCTTGTCGGCAATCGAGCCGGCAAGGTAGCGCAGCACGCCGATGCCCTTGAACTGTCCGGCCTTCGGCTCGTAGCCGGTCAGCGTCGCCGTATCGCCGTTCATCAGCTCCAACGGCACCAGAAGTCCGGCGACCGTGTCCGAACGGGCAAACAGTCGTTCGCCGTCCTTGGCCACCGACCAGTTGTCCAACCGCGAGTCGGCGACCTCAGTTGGCGCGCCGCGCGGTTGTCCGGTCAGCCGCTGCAACCCGGCCCAGGCGTCAGGGTCGTTGGCGTCCAGCCGCGCGGCCTGGGTAAAGTCGGCCACCGCCTGCGTCTTCTGGCCCAGGGCCTCTTCAAGCCGCCCGCGCACCCGGAACGACAGGCTCGAACTCTGGTCGATCTTCAGCGCGCGCTCGGCGTCGGCCAGCCCAAGATCAGGCTCGTTGTTCAACTGATGGGCCTCGGCGCGGTAGACAAAGGCATCGCGATTCTTGGGGTCGAGCTCCAGCGCCTTGCCGAAATCGGCCTGGGCTTCGGGGAAGGACCCCATCAGGGCCTTGACGCGGCCACGCTCGGCATAGGCCGGCGCCGATCCCGGGGCGAGCGAGACCAGTTTGTCCAGGTCCTGCAGGGCCGGTCCATAACTTTGCGCGGCGATGGCTGCGGAGCCACGCGTCAGCAGCAGGCCCGGGTCGCTGGGCGCAAAGGTCAGGGCGTTGTTGAGGTCCTCGATGGCGACATTGTATTGGCGCAGCGCCATGCGTCCGAGCGCGCGGTTGCGATAGCCGGGCCGATAGGCCGGATCGAGGGCGATGGCGCGGGAGAAATCGCGCAAGGCCAAATACGGCCGGCCATCCTCCAGATGCACCCGCCCGCGGCCATTGATCGGGGCCGGGGAACCCGGCGCCAGCTCGGTGGCCTTGGAGAAATCGGCGATGGCGGCGTCCAGATTGCCGAGCTGCATCTGCGCGATGGCGCGGTTGTTGTAGGCCGCCGCATAGCTGGGCGAGAGCAGGATGGCGCGTTCAAAATCGCGCACCGCCTCGGTCGGCGCCTGCAGCGCCAACAACACATTGCCGCGGTTGTTGTAGATCGAGGCCAGCTCGGGATAAAGGGTGGCGGCCTTGTTGAGATCGTCAAGCGCCGGTTTCAACGCGCCGGATCGCCATTGCGCCACGCCGCGATCGTTCAACAGGGCAGCGCGTTTCTCGTCGGTGATGCCGCCGGCTTCAAGTTCGCGGCTGAGGCTCTCGGTCGCCTTTGCGAAGTCGCCGCGCAGCAGCGTCTCGCCGCCGATGGTGGCGGGGACGCCGGCGGCGATCGGCTGCTGCGCTTGTGCGGGAGCGCCGAGACACAGGGCAAGTGCGGCGCAGACCGCCGCAAAGGTGCGGTCAGGCCGGGCCGTGGGTCTGGATGTTGAGGGCATCTGGGCTCGCAAATCGCACAGCTAGGGTCAACGCCACGGCCGCAATCGCAATCGATGCGACGAACCATTCCTGCCACAGGCCGTAGCTGGTGGACACCAGAAACATGGCGGCGACAAATGTGGCAAGAGCATAGCTGCGCACGCCCTCAGGCAGCCGGCGCAGGCGATAGAGAGCAATCAGGCCGGCAGAGCACAAGGTCAGCGCGCCTGCCAGGCCCATCTCGTACCAGGCCTGCAGATAGAAATCGTGCTGATGGTCAGCGGTGCGGAATTCGAACGGTTGGCCGGGAACCGATTTCACGTCGGTGCGGCGGGCATCCAGGGCCTTGCCCGAGCCGGCGCCGATGCCGAGCAGCGGCGCCTTGGCAACTTCGCCGGCCGAATAGCCCCAGATCACCATACGATGACGGCCCGACTGCTGGATCCACTGCTGCTGGTAGGCGCGCGCCTCGTACTGCATCAGCATCAGCGGCACGATGAACAATGTCAGCAGCAGCCAGATCGCGGTCACGGCGCGCCAGGTCCAGCGGTAGAAATGGCTCGCGGCCAGAAAGGTCATGAGGCTGGCGGCGAGCGCCAGATTGGAGGAATCGTGACGCGCCATCGCCCCGGCCACCAAGGTGCAAAGAATGAGCGCAGCGCTGACCTGGCGACCGCGCCGCCCGCCCCAGAACGTTACGTTGAGCAACGCGACCGGCCAGAGCAGCAGGGTTGCCTGCGCCATATGCCGCTTGATGGCAGCAGGATCAATGGATGCCACCTGGTCGTTCACCAGATGCAGGTGCTTGTCGGTCATCCGCACCAATCCCGGCAGGACCGAATAGAACCAGCGTTGCAAAGCGAAATTGGACGTCGCCTCGAAGATCAGGAAGGCCAGGCCGGCAAGAAATCCCACCATCAGGCCGAAGGCGGCCCGGCGAATGGTGTCATGGTCGAGCCTGGCAATGGCATCGGAGGCTACAACCCCTAGCACCACCATGCCGACGAAGGCTCCGCCGCTGGCCAGCGCCTTGCCTGGTGCGGCGGCCCAAATCTCTCCAGCCATGGCCAGGCAGCCGAAGGCGATCAACGCCAGGGCGACCGGGTTCGGCGCCTGGGCCTGCGCCAGCTGCCAGCCCTGGCAGAGCAGCAGGACGAACATCATGGCGGCCAGAATGGCCAGATAGAGCCAGTCGCCGCGCGGCGCGACATGCATGGCCAGCGCTACCGCAAGCATCGTACCACCGGCGAAGCCAGGCGACCATTCGGCCAGCGCGATAGAGCGCGTTGGCGATGCATGGGGATGCATCGTCCGCATGTTGGCGTCCCTCGTCTGAAGTCGAAAACGGACGCACAACTGCTTGGGTCAGCAATACCAATTGATTTGCTAATAATGTCTAAAAGGTCGCAGGAGAGCGGTGTCTCGATCTGTGCTGGCACGCCGAACTCGGCACCCCCGCGCAGGCGGGGAACCCGTCAAGCCTAAGGCGCCCGCGCCGTCGAAGCGGAAACAGTCTTTGTCGGCGCGAGTCGTTTGTGTCGGGCGGCACGGCAGGACCTTTGCTTGGCTGGAGCCTCGCCTTCGCGAGGGTGACGAGCTGTTGGTCGGTTCGGGACCGCGACCTTGCGACGTTGACGTTGCGGTAGGGCGGGGCCGCAGCCGCGCGGTCTCGTCACCCTCGCGAAGGCGAGGGTCCAGACATGGTTGGGGAGTGCAAGGGCAACGTCCACGTCCCGCACTCAGCAGGAGCGGGCTGCGCGGCCGAGGTCCGAGTTGCATCGCTGGTCTGGACCCTCGCCTTCGCGAGGGTGACGAGACGTTGACATTTTTCCTGGTCGGCGGATGTCCGCCGGATAGCCAGACTTGGAAGGTCTCAGACCAGCTTGTGCAATTCCTGCAAGGCTCGGGGCAATAACTCCGGCAGATCTTCGGCGATCAGGCCGGGACCGAAGGCCGTCGCGGCGGCGCCGTGCAGCCAGACGCCAGCTGCGGCGGCTTCGAAGCCGGTCATGCCTTGCGCCAGCAGTCCCACGATCAGCCCGGCCAGCACATCGCCCGAGCCGGCGGTCGCCAGAGTGGGCGGGGCGTTGGCGTTGATGGCGGCGCGGCCATCGGGCGAAGCGATGACGGTATCGGGGCCTTTCAGTACCACGATCGCACCGGATCGGGCTGCCGCGTTTCTAGCCCGTTCGAGCTTGCTGCCCTGCAGGTTCGGAAACAGCCGTTCGAACTCCCCCTCGTGCGGCGTGAGCACGGCTGGCCGCACCGGGCTGTGCACGATGGTCGAAAACAGGTGCGCGGCGTTGGCGGAACACGCCGTGATGGCATCGGCATCGATGACGGTTGCGGCTCCCGAGCGCAGGGCCGTGATCGTCATCTCGATGGTGCGCGGGCCAAGGCCAAATCCCGGCCCGATCAGCACGGCGGTCTTGCGCCGGTCCGCCAGCAGGTCGCCAAGGTCGGCCGCGTCCTCGATCGGCGCCAACATGATCGCGTCGAGTCGGCTGGCGTTGATCGCCAGTGCGTCCACCGTGGCGCCCAAAGTCACCAGTCCCGCGCCGACGCGCAACGCCGCCCGTGCCGCCAAGCGCGCCGCCCCGCAGCCATAGGGCGGACCGCCAAGCACCAGGGCATGGCCGCGTTGGTATTTGTGCTGAGCAAGTTGCGGGAACGGAAACGCCGCCAGCCACAGGTCCGGTTCGTTGGCGAAAGCCTGCACAGCGATATCGTCGATGACCGTTTGCGGCATGCCGATATCGGAAACCATGACTTTGCCGCAGGCCAGTCGACCGGGCAGCAGCAGATGCCCCGGTTTGCGCCGCACAAATGTGATCGTCTCGTTGGCCGTGACGGCCACATTGGCGATCGCGCCAGTGCTGCCATTGACGCCGGACGGCACGTCGATCGACAGCACCGGCATCCCGCTCGCGGTCACCGCAAGGATCAGCTGTGCGAAACCCTCGCGTACTGCCCCGATCAGCCCCGCCCCCAACAAGGCATCAACAATGAGATCGGCCGGCTGCAGCAGGATCGCCGGCTTGGCCACCTCGATCGGCCCGAGCCAGTCGGCCGCCGCCATGGCCGCATCGCCGCGCAGCTCCGTCATGGCGCCCAGCAGGGCCACCCGCACCGCCACGCCACGTTCTTGCAGCAGCCTGGCCGCCACGAACCCATCGCCGCCGTTGTTGCCGCGCCCGCATAGGATCAGCACCTTGCGCGGCTGATCCGCCGTGCGCCCCGTCCGCTCCAGCAGCGCCACGGCCGCGTTGGCCACGGCCGCGCCGGCATTTTCCATCAGGCTGCGGCTGGTGATATCGCGCGAGGCGGCCAGCCCATCCGCCCGCGACATCTCCTCGTTGGTAAAGAGCTCAAGTCTGCCACGCATCGCCGAAACGCCATTCCTCACGCCACAACGCCCTGCCACACGTGCCGCCACAATCCCGGCCCTGGCCAGGCAGTCCACCCGATTGCGCCATTTCGCGTCGCAACCTAAGGGAACAAACTTAGCGGCCAAGAATGAAATCTCGGCTCCAAAGGGTGCTAAAACTTTAGCGAATGTCTGTTCACAATGCGGCGCAAGTTGCTCATAAATAGTGCATGTTGAGCAAAAAATAGACAATTCCGACACGGCAGAACGCGCGCGCCTGGCTCAAAGTCGGTTCCAATAGGGACCTGTTCCATCCTGGCACGCTTCATGCTTAATAGTCTCTTGCGAACCCGGTGGGCCTGCCTGGGGCATGGTCAAGCCGAAAAACCTATGGCAGTACAGAGCGCATGAAAAAGATCGAAGCCATCATCAAGCCGTTCAAGCTGGACGAGGTCAAAGAGGCCCTCCAGGACATCGGCTTGCAAGGAATCACCGTTACCGAGGCCAAGGGGTTTGGCCGCCAGAAAGGGCACACGGAACTGTACCGTGGGGCCGAATATGTGGTCGATTTCCTGCCCAAGGTGAAGATCGAGATCGTGCTCGCCGACGACATGGTGCAGAAGGCCATCGACGCCATTCAGACGGCTGCGCGCACCGGAAAAATCGGCGACGGCAAAATCTTCGTCTTGAATGTCGAGGACGCCATCCGTATTCGTACCGGCGAACGGGGCAACGACGCCGTCTAGGCGCCGCCGTCGCACAGGCGAACATCCCATATCCACCGAGCAATTCACGCTCACGGCCGAGACGTTTCGGTCAATCCTTCATGCCAAGAGAGGAAAGCAACATGGCAGACGCAAAGGAAGTGCTGGCGAAGATCAAGGAGCAGGACGTCAAATACGTCGACCTCCGCTTTACCGATACGCGCGGCAAAGTGCACCACGTTACGCAGGACGTCTCAACCATCGACGCCGAAGTGTTCGCCGATGGCATGATGTTCGATGGTTCGTCGATTGCCGGCTGGCGCGATATCCATCAGTCCGACATGACACTGATGCTCGATCCGAGCACGGCGCATATCGACCCGTTCTTCGCCCAGACCACCATGGGCATTTTCTGCGACGTCGTGGAGCCCACCACCGGCGAACTCTACGAGCGCGACCCGCGCGGCATCGCCAAGAAGGCCGAAGCCTATATGAAGTCGACCGGCGTCGGCGATACGGTGTTCTTCGGCCCAGAAGCTGAATTCTTCATCTTCGACGATGTGCGCTTCACCACCGATCCCTACAACACCGGCTTCAAGGTCGACTCGGCGGAACTGCCGACCAACACCGGCACCGAATATGAGATGGGCAACCTCGGCCACCGTCCGCGCGCCAAGGGCGGCTATTTCCCGCTGCCGCCGGTCGACAGCTGCCAGGACATCCGCTCCGAGATGCTCTCGGTGATGGCCGAAATGGGCGTCGTGGTCGAGAAGCACCACCACGAGGTGGCTTCGGCGCAGCACGAGCTCGGCGTCAAATTCGGCCCGATGCTGAAAATGGCCGACCACATGCAGATCTACAAGTATGTCTGCCACAACGTCGCCCAGGCCTACGGCAAGACGGTCACCTTCATGCCCAAGCCGGTGTTTGGCGACAATGGTTCAGGCATGCATGTCCACCAGTCGATCTGGAAGGGCGGCAACAATATGTTCGCGGGCAACAAGTATGCGGACTTGTCCGATCTGGCGTTGCATTATATCGCGGGCATCCTGAAGCACGCCAAGGCTATCAACGCCTTCACCAACCCGACCACCAACAGCTACAAGCGCCTGGTGCCGGGCTACGAGGCTCCCGTGCTGCTCGCCTATTCGGCCCGCAACCGCTCGGCCTCGTGCCGCATCCCTCATGGGTCTGGCCCAAAATCCAAGCGCATAGAAATCCGCTTCCCCGATCCGGCAGCCAACCCGTACCTGGCCTTCGCCGCCATGCTGATGGCCGGCCTGGACGGCATCGAGAACAAGCTCAACCCCGGCGAGCCGATGGACAAGAACCTCTACGACCTGCCGCCGGCCGAGCTGTCGAAAATCCCGACCGTGTGCGGGTCTCTGCGCGAGGCGATGGAGAGCCTGGACAAGTCCCGCGCCGTGTTCAAGAAGGGCGGCGTGTTCACGGACGACATGATCGATGGCTATATCGATCTGAAGATGCAGGAAGTGGAGCGGTTTGAGATGACGCCGCATCCGGTGGAGTATGATATGTATTTCAGCTGCTAGGGGCGGTTGACAATCCAAACGTCCAAGGCCCGGGAGCAATCCTGGGCCTTTTTTTGACACGGATAGGAAAGCATGCGCCACTTCGCCAGCCGCACGAATCACGCAAAATACTTTAACACTAAACTGCCCAAAGCTGGCACGATGTCACTGGTAGCGCATCCGGAGAGGAATCGACATGGCCGTCTATGCACTTTGGAACAACAAGGGCGGAGTAGGCAAGAGCTACCTGACTTTCCAAATCGCGTGCGAATACGCGCGAATTCATAGCAGTGAGAACGTTCTCGTCGTCGATCTCTGTCCTCAAGCAAATGCGTCAAGCATGATCCTCGGTGGAATAACATATGGCGAACAGCACCTAGTGGAGTTGTCGAAGAAATCTCCTAGGCCAACTATCGCCGGTTATATCGATGAGCGAATTCGGAGTCCGTATGTTAGCCCAAAGGTGGGCGCGTCATTTACAACCCAACCTCACGCCTTTAATTCTCACATTCCAAAAAATCTCTATCTCGTAGTTGGTGACGAGGGTTTAGAGATTCAGGCCTCTCGTGTATCCAACGCTACGAACCCTGGCCCCCAAGATGCATGGCGACTTGTGCATGGCTGGATAAGTGACTTGATCAACGATATAAATCACGCGTGGAATGTCAAGAGCACGACGGTCTTCATTGACTGCAACCCTAGTTTTTCCATTTACACCGAAATGGCGATGTCAGCGTCAGATCGTTTGATCGTTCCATTTTCTGCAGATGGTTCGTCGAAGCGAGCGGTTCGTGCCGTCTTGTCGCTGCTATATGGAATTACCAGACTGCAAGGTGCCGAGCAGTCAGAGTATTATCTGAACTCAGTGAAGTTCAGAATGTCTTCACCAAAAATATACAGCTATGTCGGCAACAGATTGACTCAAGCAAATTACAGCGCCGCAGGCGCATTTAAGTCGGTCGTTACCGACATAGGAAAAGAGATTTGGTCCGTATGGCAGGGCAACCCCAATCATTTTTCTATACATCCG
>Ga0209069_10001747_pt1 | contig 11153 bp, 10 predicted proteins | sample Str013_2_FD_187202 | JGI IMG/M metagenome (GOLD analysis project Ga0209069, IMG submission 187202) | Freshwater sediment microbial communities in response to fracking from Pennsylvania, USA - Straight Creek_MetaG_SC_2013 (SPAdes) (version 2) | ecosystem: Environmental > Aquatic > Freshwater >...
AACTTGACCTCGCCCAGCCCCAGCGCCCGCCCTTTTCCGGACGCGCCGAGCCAACCGAGGAAGAAACCGACGAGCTGCCACAACGCATCGAGGCCGAGACAGCCCGGCATCACCGGATCGCCCTTGAAGTGGCAGGGAAAGTACCAAAGGTCGGGCTTGAGATCGAGCTCGGCGCGCACCAAGCCCTTGTTGTGCTCGCCCCCGACCTCGGCGATCTCGGAGATACGGTCGAACATGAGCATGGGAGGCAGCGGCAGCTGGGCATTGCCAGCCCCGAACAGTTCGCCGCGGCCGCAGGCCAAGAGTTCGTCGTAGTCGTAGCTCGAGCGCCGGTTCATCAGCATCCTGTCTCGCCTGTGTGGCCTGTTTCGACCGGTGATATTTCGGTTGATACAATATAGTCGGTAGAGGGGGGGCAAAGCCAGACATCCGCTCCGATTGTGCCCAGCCATATGTCGCAGATGCGGCGTCCGGCGACCTCCCGGGCGCGCCGGTTGCATTATCGGGCCCATATGTTACAAACGCAACGATCGCTCGAAGAGCCTGTACCAGTGGGGTTTTGACTACCCATGACGCTGCCCAGAACACTGCCGACCACACCGTCGCAAACCATCGTGCTCACGGCCCCGGCGTCCGAGCCGCAGCCGGTGCAGCCGCAAGGCGCCGCTCTCACGGGTTGTCCCTGGCATGACGTCAAGGCGATGCTGCGGCAGGTCGGACTGCGACCCACCCGCCAGCGCATGGAGCTGGGCTGGCTCTTGTTCGGCAAGGGCAACCGACACATCACCGCCGAGATGCTCTACGAGGAGGCCAACACCGCCAAGGCGCCGGTGTCGTTGGCGACCGTCTACAACACGCTGCATCAATTCACCGATGTCGGGCTGCTGCGGCAGGTCGCGGTCGAGGGCTCGAAAACCTATTTCGACACCAACGCGTCGCAGCATCACCATTTCTTCATCGAGGAGGAGAATTCGCTCTTCGACATTCCGGATGCCGACGTATTCGTCGGGAGGCCGCCGACTCCACCCGAAGGCTATGAGATCGCCCGCATCGACGTGGTGGTTCGGTTGCGGCGCAAGGCCGGTTGAGTCTTTCTCAATTCGCCGGCAAATATTCTTGTCGACCGACTATGGTTCGCAACGGACGAAGCCGCCCGCCTCAAGCCCGGATGGTCGTGGTTCCTTGATCTCTTCCTCGGCCAAGAGCGCCAAGATCTGTTGGCGCTGCGGTTCACTTGCCGTCCGGGCCAACAGCTTTCGATAGTGCGCAAGATTTTTTTGGTGGACGAACTTTTCTATTGTCATCTTTTGGTAGTCGCCCGAATGCAGTCCGCGGCGCTTTGCCGCCCTGTGGCAGTTCCCGGAATTCTCTGAGCGCCGCAACGCGTTCGTCTACCAGTGGCCCTGACGGCGACCCCAGTATCCACCGCCCCCGAACAGCAGCACGACCACGATGATAATCAGGAGCAATTCCATGGAAGCCTCCATTGATGTGGCGACACTGTCGGCCCGCAGGCTCGCAGTTCATTCGGTTAACCAATGAGCGCAGAGCCGGCTTTCGATGCGCCGGATGAAATTAAACGCGGTCAAGATTAAATCGTTCCGAGTCCATCTAATGGATCTTTGCCAAAGCAGAAGATTCAAGATGCTCGAACGCCCCCTGCCGGCCATTGCGCATGGTAGGGAGGATCGGCGGCAAGCTCGCCTTGCGTGCTGTCCGTTAGTGCAGGACGCAGGCTTGATCCGCCAATTCCGTCCACGCGCTGGCTATGCGGCGGAAATGCGCCCTCTGCTCGGGCGCAGGAGCATCCGCTGCCAAGTCGCTACACTCCGCGGCCAATCGCAGGCACGCCAGCGCATATTTCTGGACGTGACTTGAAGACATGGCACATGAAGACATGGCACTTGAGGACATGGCACTTGAGGACATGGCGCTCCTCCCTGCGGGCGGGAGCAATTGCATCTTTCGGTCGTCGGCCGGCCAATGGACGTCGCCGTCGACGAAGCTGAGATGGGGACGAATGGGCCGTATGGCGAGTATTATTTTCCCAATCTGCGAATTCCGGTTCTCGCACGGAGGCCGGCGATGTTTGTGGATGCGCCGGTCACAGTGCTTTGAAGAGGCGCTGATCGTAGAGGTTGGCCCGCCAAGCCGGCCCACCCATCGCGGTGGCGGCACGGAATTGCAGCGTATGGGCGGCGGTCTCGTGGGCATCGAAGGCTTTCGCGTCCGTCCACACGGCCACGACCTCGTAGTGGTTGATGCGCGGCGGGGGCTGCCGGTAGATTTCATAACGCACAGCGCCCGGCTCCTTCTGGCTGGATTGCGCCAACGCCGTCACGAGCGGCTGGGCAGCGATGACGATGGCAGGATCGCCGCCGAGAAAATCCACATGCTCCACCATGTACAGCGCTCCGCTGCCAGGCGCAGTCCGGGTCGGCGCATTGGCAAAGCCCTGCAGCATGTGCCGGTCCGGAGGGCTGTTGCGGATCGGCTTGAGCGCCTCCTGGAATTCGACGCTCGATGCGGCCTTGGCGTGAGCGTCGAAGGCAGCCTGGTCTTTCCAGCCTTCCACGATGGCGAAGCGGTTGGGGCGGCTCGTCTCCTGCAGGGCGGTGAATTCCAAATTCCCGGCTTCGTGGCCGCTCAAGTCGCGGTATTTCTTGAGTAGGTCGATCCCTTGGGGCACCGAACCGGTGCCCACGTCGAGATACGTCACGGCATAGACCGCCTCGGCGCCGGCTTGCGCCCGTGCCGGCGGAGCCACAGCAGCCGTGATGGCGATAGCGGCAGCGGTGGCCACGAGAGATCCGGCCACGGCGCGGCGGCCGAACCCGATGAATGAACGTGTCGATGGCATGATGGGACGCATGGGCCTGTGCTCCGGATGAGTCGGCGATCAGTTGATCGGCACATAGAGGCGATCGTCGTAGGGCGAGCCGAGCAGCGGCCCCACGATGTCGCGAAATTGTCGGGCGTAAGCGGAGTTCTCATAGGCGTCGAACGCCTTGCGACTCTGCCAAGCGGCGAACAGGGTAGTGTGGCTGAGGGGCGGGTTAACCGACCTGACGACGTCGTAACGCAGATTGCCTTCGCCCTTCCGGGCGGCCTCGGCTACCACCTTGGCGGCCGCCAGGGTGGCGTCGATGCCGGGGGGAAAAACGTCGAGATGCAGGTGCATGTAGACGGCGTCGCCTCCCGCCACTGCCTGGGCGGGGCCAACCGAAAAGACACGATAGTTGCGCCGATCGTAGGGTGCGCCCGCGATGGGCTTGAGCTTGTCGCGGAGCTGCAGCGTGTGGGCGGCATTTTCGTTGGCGTCGTAGGCGGATTGGGAATTCCAGGCTTCATAGATCATGAACCGGTTGGGCCAATCAGCCTCCTGGAGAAGCGTAACGCCCGCGTTGCCGGCCTGCTTGAGCGCAGCATCGCGGTACGGCTTGAGGAGCGCCACGCCCTGGCTCGTCGCACCCGGCGCGACATCGAGAGTCGTCACGCCGAAGATGGCGTCAGCGCCGGTCTGCGCCCGTGCGCCGGCCATGATCGCGAGCATGACGGCCATGCCCGACAGGCACTGAACAATAGGCTTGAACGAGGGCGCAGCAGGGTGCCTGCGAATGGAAGTCATGCGTGTCACCTCCAGCTTGGCCGCCTTTTCCGGCTGCCCGTGTCACCAGGTGAATTCAAGACAATCAGCATCAGCGCGACTTTGCACAGAGTACGCACTTTAGCGTGCCTTGGGAACAGCTCACATGACCAACGCGCGCGAGCACAATTTTCTTCGTCGGGGGCGAGAACGCGTCCGCTCGACATGGTGGTACGGCTGCGGTGCAAGGCCCGCTGCGCGTCCCGCAATTCCAACGATCGAAAAGTGCCGCCGAACACTTCGACTTTGGCGGCTCGAGCGGCGGTGGGGCGGAGCCCGGCGCGCCCGGGGATCAGTCGATCTTCTCGTTCGCGTAGACGCCCCACAGGCGCTCCTGCGCGATCCAGCCATCGAAGCCGGAGCCGAAGACGTGGCACCAGGTTCCGCTGCAATGCTTGACCGAGGCGAGAACGCCCGGCTGCAAGCGGGCGACCAGGCCGCCCTGGGCGTCAGCCTTGTCGTAGAGCGGCACCAATTCGTCCGGCTGCTTGGCAGCCACCAGCGCGGTACGCCGGCCGGACAGCAGCGAGTGGTAGACCCAGCCCTCGGATCCCTCCCAATCGCGGATGCGGCGCCAATTGTCCGATTCGGCGGTGATCTCCACCGGCAGACCGGAGCGGGTGAACACGAAGGCGATCTCGTGGTCCCGGTTGGGCCCGCCCCGCACGGTGACGCGGTCGGGCTTGAGGCTGACGAAGCGCGGCACCGGCAGACCTGAGGCGGCGCCCACCGCCAGATCTCCGGCCGCGTCGGCGGCCGTCGCGGCGAACGCCAGCATGAGGGCGAGAATGCCGCCCGCGAACCGGCGGCACGCGTTCGCCCCGCATGGTTGGGCACGGAATTTTCGGCCGGCGGTGCAGGCAGGAATCATGGGCTGGAACAAACACACGATGATGGGCGTGGATACGGCACAATGCTTTGTCTTGACCGGACCTTCTGATAGAAGGGAGCAGACGTTTGCGATCCCCCCCGCCGAGACGAGCCGAGTGTCGGCCGGCACGGTTAAGGAGGCCTGAACGCCTGACGGAAAAACGGCAAGTGATGCCGTTTTGCCATGCCCGGGTGTCTCCAGGATACGCCCGCCCGCGCGGGGTGGATTTCGGTTTTCCGTTTCGGAAATGCGGCAAATCAAGAAGCGCCAGGTAGCAGAATGCCGAAATCCAAAAAGCCCTTGGTGGTCATCACCCGCAAGCTGCCGGACATTGTCGAAACTCGCATGCGCGAGCTGTTCGATGCCCGCCTGAACCTCGACGACCAGCCGATGAGCCAGTCCGACCTCGCCGAGATGGTGAAGACCGCCGACGTGCTGGTGCCCACGGTGACGGACCGCATCGACGCCGCCGTGCTCAGCAAAGCCGGCGACCGGCTCAAGCTGATCGCCAACTTCGGCAACGGCTTCGACCATATCGACGTCGCCACGGCGTTGAGCCGCGGCATCACCGTGACCAACACGCCGGGCGTTCTCACCGAGGACACCGCCGACATGACCATGGCGTTGATCCTGGCGGTGCCGCGCCGCTTGATCGAAGGCGCCGCCGTCCTGTGCGCCGACAAGCGGTGGAGCGGCTGGTCGCCGACCTGGATGCTCGGTCACCGCATTTGGGGCAAGCGGCTCGGCATCATCGGGATGGGTCGGATCGGACAGGCGGTGGCGCGGCGCGCCCGTGCCTTCGGGCTCCAGATCCACTACCACAACCGCCGCCGCGTGGCGCCGCAGATCGAGGAGGAGCTCGGCGCGACCTACTGGGAAAGCCTCGACCAGATGCTGGTGCGCATGGACATCATCTCGATCAATTGCCCGCACACGCCGGCGACCTATCATCTACTGTCGGCGCGCCGGCTCAAGCTCGTCCGCCCCGAGGCCTATATCGTCAATACCGCCCGCGGCGAGGTGATCGACGAAAATGCGCTCTGCCGTCTGATCGGTGCGGGCGAGATCGCGGGCGCCGGCCTCGATGTTTTCGAGCACGCACCCGCGGTCAATCCGAAGCTGGTCAAGCTCGCGCACGGCGGCAAGGTGCTGTTGCTGCCCCATATGGGCTCGGCCACGATTGAAGGCCGCATCGATATGGGCGAGAAAGTCATCGTCAATATCAGGACCTTTCTGGACGGCCACAAACCGCCCGACCGCGTGCTCCCCTCGATGTTGTGAGGCTCGCGCGGATGCATGGAGAGGGTTATGGTTCGCCTCACCTCAAGACTCCGGAGCAACCCGATGCGTCTACGAATTGCAGGCGCCGCATGCGCCCTCCTGGCCGGTATCGGCATGGCCGGCGCCGCCCCACTCACGCCCGCCGATGTCCAGACCACCTTCTTCAATGGTCAGCCGTTCACCTCCTCGACACCCCAGAACATCAAATACACGATGGTGTTCACCGCCGACGGCAAGATGACGCGCGAGCCGTTGGGGAAAGCCGGGGTCAAGGGCGAAGGCACCTGGAAACTCAGCAAGGACGGCTTCTGCACGACCTGGAAGAACTCGGCGGCCAATTGCTTCACCCTGGTGTCCACCGGCGACAACAAATGGTCGGTCGTCAAAGGCGCGGCCACGATCGGGACCTGGACGAAGTAGCGCTGGGCAGGCTTTTCCTGAAACTGCTTCTGCACGTCACTTGTGCATGGACAGATCGTGGATGGTGGGATGCTCGCCGGTCAGGGGATTGGCCGGATCCCATGAATAGGCGAGCGTCTCGAACCGCATGGAGCGGGCATCGACCATCAGCAGGCGCCCGAGCAGGCCTTCGCCGAAACCCACGATCTCGCGGATCACCTCGAGCGCCATCATGGAGCCGAGCACGCCGGCAAGCGCTCCCAGGATGCCGGCTTCGGCGCAGGCCGGGACGCTGCCTGCGGGCGGCGGCTCGGGAAACAGGCAGCGATAGGTCGGATTGAGCGCGCCGCCCGCCGTGCGTTCATGCGCCCGGATGGTGGTGAGGGTGCCGTCGAACGTGCCGACCGCGGCGGTCACCAGCGGCCGCCGGGCGAAATAGCACGCATCCGAGACCAGGTAGCGGGTGGTGAAATTGTCGGAACCATCGACCACGAGATCATACCGTCCGATCAGGTCCAGCGCATTGTCGGCGACCAGCCGCATGGCATGGCGCTCGACCGCCACATGCGGATTGAGGCGCGCGATCGCAGCCGCGGCGCTTGCGACCTTCGGGTCGCCGATTTCAGGCGTGCCGTGAATCACCTGCCGCTGCAGGTTCGAAAGCGCGACCGTGTCGTCGTCGACGATGCCGAGCGTGCCGACACCCGCCGCTGCGAGATACATCAATACCGGCGCCCCCAAGCCCCCCGCCCCGATGACGAGGACGCGCGCGCGCTTGAGGGCCGCTTGGCCTGGACCGCCCACCTCGCGCAGCACGATGTGGCGGGCATAGCGCTCGAGTTCGTCGGAGTTCAGCATGGGCCGCCCTTATATCATCTTCAGGCTGAAATCACCGCGCCTTGCAGTGCCGCAGTGACGCATTGCGGACCGTCGGCGCGGCCCACCGGCGATATCGCGAAGGCCCGCATTTGCGCAGCGGCAGCGATCGGATAGGCTCGCCTTCGATCCCACGCCCAGGATCCCTTGCCTGATCAGTTGCGAGTTGACATGCGCGTTGCCGGTGCGGTTTTGATTCTTTCGATCACGCTCTGGCCGGCGGCCGGGCAAGCACAGAACGCCCAGAAGCCGGCCAACCGCACCGGCAATCCGGCCACTGCCGACACCAAGAGCCATCCGGCCACGCCCGATTCCAAGAGTGACCCCAAGAAAAAGAACGCCGCAACGCAGCCGGCCCGCGATCCCAACAGCGGCATTGCGCTTGCGGATCGCGCCTTGATCCAGTTCGACCTGGCCTGGATCGGTGCCTACAACGGCCTGATCACCGGCGAGCCCAACGACAAGACGACCGCGGCGATCAAGAGCTACCAGAAAGATCACCGCTTCAAGGAAACCGGCACGCTGGCCCCGCCGGAGCGCGCACAGCTCAGTGCTGCATCGAAGGAAAAGCAGGATCAGGTCGGCTGGCGCATGGTGGACGACAAGGTCACCGGCGCGCAGATCGGGCTGCCGACCAAGCAAGTGCCCAACACCGGCCCGGGCAAGACCGGCACCCGCTGGTTTTCCGCGCAAGGGCAGATTCAGGTCGAGACCTTCCGGCTGCGGGGTCCGGGCACGACGCTCGCGGATCTGTTCGATCAGCAAAAGAAGGAGCCGCCGGGCCGCCACATCGAGGTCAACCTGCTGCGACCCGACTTCTTCATCCTGTCCGGCATGCAAGGCCTGAAGAAATTCTATGTGCGCGCCGAGATCCGGGACGCGGAGGTGCGCGGCATGACGATACTCTACGACCAGGCGACCGAAGGCACCATGGATCCGCTCGTGGTCGTGATGTCGAGCGCGTTTGCACCGTTCTCGGGCAGCGGCATCGCGGCGCTCTCCGGATCGCCGGGGAAACGCAAGGTCGAGTACGGCTCGGGCATTATCGTGAGCGCGGCGGGCCACATCTTGAGCGATCGCCGCTTGATCGAGGGCTGCAACATCATCGGGGTCGCGGGCTATGGGAATGCGGAGCGGGTGGCGGAGGATCAGGCGGCCGAACTCGCGTTGCTGCGCATCTACGGCGCCCCCGATCTCGTTCCGGCCGCGCTTGTCCACGACGGCGCCAAGGGCCCCGACCTCACCGTGGTGGGTATTGCGGATCCGCAGGCACAAGGCGGCGGCAAAGCGGTCTCGACAATGTCCTCGCGTCTCAGCGGCGACACGATCCTGCCGGCGCCACCGCCGGGGTTCGACGGCGCCGCCGCCATCGACAGTCAGGGACGCTTGTTCGGCATGGTTCGACTGAAAGACGGCGCTGTGGCCAATGCGGGATCAGCGGCGCCACCCGGATCCGCGACGGTCGTCCCGGTGGAGACGCTGCGCAAATTTCTCGACGCCCAAACCATCACCCCGGCGACCGGCCGCACCGGAACGGAGGGCGCCAAGGCGGCGCTGGTCCGGGTGATCTGCGTGCGGAAGTAAGCCGGCGCGCGACTGCGGCGCCTTCCGATTGTTTGATCCGCCCCTCTTGTCATGGCCGGGCTCTGTCCCGGCCATCTCGATAAGGCGGGCACTGCCATGCCACTCTAAGCGAGATACGCGGGACAAACCCGCGCGTGACACTTGATATCACTCGTTGGTGAATTTCGCCGGCCGCTTTTCCACGAACGCCGCCATGCCCTCTTTCTGGTCCGCGGTTGCAAACAAGGTGGCAAAGACGCGGCGCTCGAAGCGGAAGCCCTCGGCGAGCGGCGATTCGAAGGCGCGGTTGACGGCTTCCTTGGCGGCGATCAGCGCCGGCAGCGACATGGATGCAATCGTTTCGGCGACCTTTAGGGCCTCCTCCATGAGGCTCGCGGCCGGCACGATGCGGGCGACCAAGCCGGCCCTTTCGGCCTCGGCGGCGTCCATCATGCGGCCGGTCAAGATGAGGTCCATGGCCTTGGCCTTGCCGAGCGCGCGTGGCAGCCGCTGGGTGCCGCCGATCCCCGGCATGATGCCGAGCTTCATCTCGGGCTGGCCGAACTTCGCAGTGTCGGCGGCGATGATCAGGTCGCACTGCATGGCGAGCTCGCAACCGCCCCCGAGCGCAAAGCCCGCGACCGCGGCAACGACTGGCTTGCGGGCGCGCGCCACCGCGTCCCAGCCGCCGGTGAAGTCGCCCATGAAGACCTCGACGGCGGACTTAGCTGCCATCTCCTTGATGTCGGCCCCGGCCGCAAAAGCCTTGTCGGAGCCGGCGAGCAGCATGCAGCCGATCCCCGCATCGGCATCGAACGCCGCGACCGCATGGCCAAGCTCGGCATTGAGGCGCGCGTTGAGCGCATTGAGGGCCTGCGGGCGGTTGAGGCGAATGAGGCCGACGCGGCCGCGCTGTTCAACGAGGATGTCTTGATAGGTCATGGCGGGTTCTCGCGGTGAGCCGGAGCTGGAAACCGCTCTAGCCGAAATTTCCCACGGCTGCCACTCTTGGCTTACAATCCTGGCTTGGAATGCGCGAACGGGAGGATCTCGACCCATGAACCAGAAAACAATCGCGATCGCGGCCCTGACGGCCGGCATGATCGTCGGCGTGGCGGCAACCCAATCGGCGCGCGCGGCCGAGGATGATCCGCCGCTGTCGCTTGCTCGCGACGGCTTCTTCTATGTCGGGGGCCACAACACTACGGTCGACGGCCATACCTATGTGGTCGGGCAGATGTATGTGGAGATGCGCATCCCGGCGAAGCAGACGCATCCGTTCCCGATCATCATGGTGCATGGCGGCACCCGGACCGGCACCACCTATACGGGGACGCCGGACGGCCGCGAGAGCTGGGCGCAGTATTTCGCCCGCCGCGGCTACGCCGTCTATGTGGTCGACCAGCCCGGTCGCGGACGCTCCGGCTACTTGACGGAAGCCTATGGGCCGCAGTCGCTGGCCGACGGCGAAAGCGGCCAGCGCCGTTACCTGCAGCAGGAAAAGTTCAAGCTCTGGCCGCAGGCGGCTCTGCACACGCAGTGGCCGGGCAGCGGCACGCCCGACGATCCAGTCTCGCTGCAGATGACCGGCAGCTATGTTCCGGAGATGAAGGACTTCGCCAAAGCGCAGGTCCTCAACCGGGACGCGCTGGTGGCGCTCCTCGACAAGATCGGGCCCTCCATCGTCCTGGTGCATTCGCAAGCCGGCGCCTTTGCGTGGCCGGTGGCGGACGCGCGACCCGAGCTGGTGAAGGCGATCGTCGGGGTCGAGCCCAACGGGCCGCCGGTCCACAGCGTCGAGCTCGTCGGCGCGCCGGATTGGTTCAAGGAAGGCCCGGTGGCGCTGGCCTACGGGGTCTCGGCCGTTCCGCTCACCTACGCTCCCGCCATCAAGGACGCCTCCGAGCTCAGCTTCGTGAAGGAGAGCAAGGCCGATGCGCCCGATCTGGTGACATGCTGGAAGCAGGCCGAGCCGGCGCGGCAGCTTCCCAATCTGCAGAAGATGCCGATCATGGTGCTGACGTCGGAGGCTTCCTATCACGCCCCCTACGATCATTGCACCGTGAAGTACCTGCAGCAGGCCGGGATCAAAGCCGCCTGGATCAAGCTCGCCGACCTCGGCATCAAGGGCAACAGCCACGTCATGATGCAGGAGAAGAACAGCAAGGAGATCGCAGCCGTGATCTACCAATGGCTCGACAAGGCCCTGCCGGGAGCGCCGTAGGCCCCTCACCTTTTCCCGGGCGCAGCGCAGCACCCCTTGGTGATGCGCTGCTGACCCGGGATCGTTCCAAGCTCCGAATCTGGAACGATCCCGGCTCTGCGGCGCACCGCTCCGCAAGAGCTTCGCGCTGCACCGCGTCCGGGAAAAGAATGAAGACATCGAGCTTGGCTAGGATGTCGCCATCAACGCTGACACACCGGACAGAAGAACGTCGATCGCCCGGTCTGCATGATGCGCTTGATGGTGCCGCCGCAGCGCGGCCGCCGGCAACGCTGGCCTTCGCGGTCGTAGAC
>Ga0209069_10001748_pt1 | contig 11147 bp, 5 predicted proteins | sample Str013_2_FD_187202 | JGI IMG/M metagenome (GOLD analysis project Ga0209069, IMG submission 187202) | Freshwater sediment microbial communities in response to fracking from Pennsylvania, USA - Straight Creek_MetaG_SC_2013 (SPAdes) (version 2) | ecosystem: Environmental > Aquatic > Freshwater >...
CCTTCGGCAAGAGGGGGAAGGGAGAAAAGAGTGTTGATCCAAATCAAGTGGGAATCGCTCTAGCCCGCGCCACATTGAGTGAATGGAGCGTACCTCTACTCGATATCCTCCACCTGCGCGCTGGGGCCGCCGCCCTTGACGCGCTGGGCGAGGGCCGCCTCGATGAAGGGCGTGATGTCGCCGTCGAGCACGCCGGCGGTGTTGCTGGTCTGCACGCCGGTCCTCAGATCCTTCACCATCTGATAGGGCTGCAAGACATACGAGCGGATCTGGTGCCCCCAGCCGATGTCGGTCTTCAGCGCCTGCTCGGCGGCCGCCTTCTCCTCGCGCTTTTTCAACTCGCGTTCGTAGAGCCGCGCCTTCAGCCGGTTCATGGCGATCTCGCGGTTCTGGTGCTGCGAGCGCTGATCCTGGCTGAACACGACGATGTTGGTCGGCTTGTGCACGATGCGCACGGCCGATTCGGTGCGGTTGACGTGCTGGCCGCCCGCGCCCGACGAGCGCATGAAACTGACCTCGATATCGGCCGGATTGATCTCGACGTCGATGGTGTCGTCGACCACGGGATAGACCGTCACGGAGGAGAAGCTGGTGTGGCGGCGTGCGTTGGAATCGTACGGCGAGATGCGTACCAGGCGGTGCACACCGGCCTCGGTCTTGAGCCAGCCGTAAGCGTTCTCGCCGGCGATCTCGAAGGTCGCCGACTTGATGCCGGCTTCCTCGCCCCGGCTCTCGTCGAGCAGCTTGACCTTGAGGCCGCGCCGCTCCGCCCAGCGCGAATACATGCGGGCGAGCATCTCGGCCCAGTCCTGGCTCTCGGTGCCGCCGGCGCCGGCATGCACCTCCAGGTAGCAGTCCATGCCGTCGGCCTCGCCCGACAGCAGCGCCTCGACCTCCCGCTCCTGCGCGTCGGCCTTCAGCCGCTTCAACGCCTCCTCGGCCTCGGTGACGACGGCTTGATCGCGCTCCGCCTCGCCAAGCTCGATGAGGCCGAGATTATCGTCGAGCTCCCGCTCGAAGCGGCGGTAATCGGTGACTTTGCGCTCGAGCGACTGGCGCTCGCGCATCACCCGCTGGGCACGCGCCGGGTCCGACCATAGGCCAGGGTCCTCGGCGCGGTGGTTCAACTCGGCTAGTCGCTCGTCGGCCGTATCCCAGTCAAAGATGCCTCCGCAGCAGGGCGAAGGACTCCTTGATGTCGGTTACGATTTTTTCGATCTCGGCGCGCATGGGATGTGCCTCGGGAATGCCATGGTCTCGATATGGGTGGCGGCAACGGCTGGGTCGATGGACTACAAAACCGAGCGCAGGAAATCAATATCCCCGTCCCCACGGCAGCCGCATGCCGCCACGGTCGCGGCGATCGGCCTGCTCCTCGCGCGGATCGACAGATGGGGTGCGGAAGCTGCCATCGCCACCGGTGGTGTAACCAATTGCCGAATAATCGTCGTCCGGCTCCTCGTTCGGCTTGAACGCCTCCAGAATGGCGTCGCCGTCACCCGCTGCGGCTTTGAGGCCGGTCTTGGAATTGACCCAGATCATCTTGATGCCGGCGGGTTGGCGGAACGGGGTCGCCGGCTTGTCGGCCAGGGCCATCTTCATGAAGTCGCGGAACACCGGAGCCGCCACCGCCCCGCCCGTGGCAGCCGTGCCGTGTCCGAGGCTGCGCGGCGTGTCATAGCCCATGAACACGCCGACCACCAGATCCGGCGAATAGCCGATGAACCAGGCGTCCTTGCTGTCGTTAGTGGTGCCGGTTTTGCCGGCGAGCGGTTTGCCAACCGCTCTGATGGTCTGGCCAGTGCCGGCCTGTACCACACCCTCCATCATCTCGGTCATCTGGTAGGCGGTGTGCGGATCCATGATCTGCCGGCGATCGTCGGCCACGTCCGGCTCGTCCTGCCCCTTCCAGCCTTCCTGCCGGCATTCCGGACAATCGCGATCATCGTGCCGCCAGATGCTCTTGCCCCAACGATCCTGGATTCGGTCGATGAAGGTGGTGCGCACCTGCTTGCCGCCGTTGGCCAGCATGCAGTAGGCCGTAGTCATCCGCAGCAGTGTGGTCTCGCCGGCACCGATCGACATGGACAGCACGGGCAGCAGATCGTCATAAACCCCGAACCGGCGCACGGCATATTCCGTGATCAACGGCATGCCCATGTCCTGCGCCAGCCGCACCGTCATCTGATTGCGGGAATGCACGATGCCATTGCGCAGCGTCGTCGGACCGGCCGAGCCTTCGTTGCCGAAGTTGGCGATATTTTTGCAATCCTTGCCGATCTGCTCGATACACAGCGGCTCGTCGAGAATGATGCTGGTCGGCTTGTAGCCGTTATCCATGGCCGCGGCGTAGACCAGCGGCTTGAACGACGAGCCCGGCTGGCGCTTGGCCTGCACCACCCGGTCGAACTGGCTCGACGCGAACGAGAAGCCGCCGACATCGGCCAGCACGCGCCCGGTATGGGGGTCCATCACAACGATGGCGCCGCCGACTTCGGGAACCTGCATGAGCGACCACACGACCCGCTGGCTTGGCGCGCCGCCGGTAGCCAGCAACTGCGCCACCTCGCGCGGCGCGACATAGACGACGTCGCCGACCGCCACCACATCGGCGGGCGCCTTGGGTGTCGTCGATTTCGGTTTGGTGCCGTCGACGTATTTGCCGGCCCACTTCATCTCCTCGAAACCGACCTCGACCTTGTCGCGATCGGCGAGGATGCTGCCATCCGCCTGCCGGCCCGGCTTCAAGCCGACCACGATCTTGGTCTTTTGAACCTCGAGCACGACGCCGAGGCGCCACGGCGTGATGTCGGCGGGGTTGTCGACGCTGGTGAGGTTGACGGCCCAATCGCCGGCCATGTCGATGCGATTGACCGGGCCGCGCCAGCCCTTGGTCCGGTCGAACCCGACCAGCCCGTCGATCAGCGCAAGCCGTGCCATGCGCTGCAGCTTGGGATCGAGCGTGGTGCGAACCGAGAGCCCGCCGCCGTACAGCTTGTCCTCGCCGTATTGGGCAAGCAGCGCGCGGCGCACCTCCTCGGAAAAGAACTCGGCCGCGAAGATGTGGGCGCCAAACGGGCGCAGATTGACTTTCAGCGGTTGCGATTGAGCCTTTTGCGCCTGCTGTTTGGTGATGAAGCCGTTCAGCTCCATCTGGCCGAGGATCCAGTTGCGGCGGGTGACGGCCGCGTCGGTCTTCTTGAATGGATGGTAGTTGTTCGGGCCCTTGGGCAGCGCGGCCAGGTAGGCGGCTTCCTCGATGTTGATCTCCTCGAGCTCCTTGCCGAAATAGTTGAGAGCGGCTGCGGCAACACCATAGGAGCCGATACCCAGATAAATTTCGTTCAGATACAGCTCGAGTATCTGATCCTTGGTGAACGCGTGCTCGATGCGCACCGCCAGGATCGCCTCCTTCACCTTGCGTCCGAGCCGCTGCTCGTTGGTCAGCAGGAAGTTCTTGGCGACCTGCTGGGTGATGGTGGAGGCGCCCTGCTGGGGGCCGCCGCGGCCATAGTGCTTGAGGTTGTTGAAAACCGCGCGCCCGATGCCCTGGTAGTCGAGGCCGCCGTGCTCGTAAAAGTGCTTGTCCTCGGCCGACAGAAAGGCCTGGATCAGCAGTTTCGGGATGGTGTTGATGGGCACGAAGATGCGCTTCTCGCGCGCGAATTCGGCGATCAGCGCGCCATCATGGGCATGGATGCGCGTCATCACCGGCGGCTCGTACTTGGCGAGCACCTCATAATTCGGCAAATCGCGTGAGTATTTCCACAGCACATAGCCGACCGCGCCCGCGCCGGCGAGGAACATGACGACGCCGGAGGCGAACGCAAACCCGATCAGGCGCAACACCCAGCTGCTACGTCTTTTTCGTTTGTTCTGTCGTGGAGGCAGCACGATCGGAGGCATGCAGGTCGGTTCCCGTTTCGTCAGTTTTTAGGCATGGCACCACGCAATTGGCAAGTCTAGCACGAATTCGGGCCATACGTTGTCCATCGCGACACCGCGATCAACGGCCGGCCTGGTAGAACGGGTGGCGAGCCTGCTGCTTGGACTTCGAAAAGTAGGTATCGATGGCGGCAGCCAGCGCGCCGGCGGCCCTTGCCTGCCAGTCCGCCGATTTCAACAGTGTCTCATCGGTACGGTTGGTCAGAAAGCCGAGCTCCACCAGCACCGCCGGCGCATGCACCTGCTGCAGCACGCGGAAACGGGCCTCCCGGTGCGGCTGCGGCGTCAGCGCTATGGTCTTGCGCAGTCCTTCGGTCAGGTCGCCAATAAAAAACCGTGTGCGCACATCGTTCTCCCGCTGCAGCAGATCGGTCAGGATGCTCTTGACCTCGTCCTGGCTCTTGCGCGGCAACGGCAGTCCGGCAATCAGGTCGGAGCTATTTTCCTTGTCGGCGAGTTGTCTCGCTTCCTCGTCTGACGCCGTCTCGCTCAGGGTATAGACGGTTGCGCCGCGAACGCGATGGGTGAAAATACCCGCCGAATCCGCATGGATCGAGATGAACAGGCAGGAGGCGGTGCGCTGCGAGAACTCGACACGGTCATCGAGCGGGACGAACACATCCTCCTCGCGCGTCATCAGCACCTGGTAGCGACCGGTAGCGGTGAGCGCATCGCGCAATCGGCGCGCGACCGAGAGCACGATGTCCTTTTCGACCACATGGCTGATGCCGATCGCGCCATTGTCGACGCCGCCGTGGCCGGGATCGATGACGATCACCGGACGTGCCGGGCGGCCGTCGGCGCCACGGCCGCACGCCAGGGCATCCTGGCGCAACGGCGGGTTCAGCGCCGGTTGCCGGGCTTGCTGGACGACCGGACGCTGACGGGCGAGGAAGGTGGCCCGGTCGGTCGGCGTCAGATCGACCAGCAGTCGTACCGGAGCGCCCGTCCTGGGATCGACGATTTGCGCCCGCTCGATCAGAACCGGGCCGGCCGTATCGATCACGATGCGCGACTTGCCGGGTGCAAACAGCCCATAGCGAAACGCTTTGACCAGCCCCTGCCCCGAAGCTCCAAGCCCCTGCGGCAGCTGAAATTTGACACTCGGAAGGTCGATAATGACCCGATAGGGGTCGGCAAGCGTGAACACCTGATGAGGGACGGGCTGCGACAGATCTATGATAAACCGGGTCCGCCGGGCGTCCCCGCCGAGGTCGGCGCCGCGCGCGAAGGTCTCTCCGCGTGCAGCCGGAGCGCGTGGCGACGGCCTGTTAGCGTTCTTAGATTGTGCCACCGGCGGTTCGGGCTGCACATTGGTCGCAGTCAGCCAAGGTGACGCGGCCGCGCCGGGATCGGCGGCTTGGGCCGGCAGCGCGGCCAACACCTGGACGGCCAGCGTCAAATAGGCAAGCCAACACAGCCGCCTGCGCAGAGCACGCCCCTCCATTTGCTGCTGTGCCGTTGGCATGACTTCCCTGGCCGGACCCTTGTCGGGAGAGCAAAGCGCTGATTCGCAGGACCGTTAACCAGTTTTTTGCATTTCCCACGGTAAACAAGGGATTGCCGGGTGCGCCGAGACGACACGGCTCTCCGGCTTGACGGATTTTGGTCGGTCTGCACGAGAGGCACTTGCCAGCTCGCACCCGAATACGTCATAAGAGGCTATCGCGCTCCGCCGAGCCAGACAGCCCGCGTGAGGTCCGTCATCCACGGATGCGGTGTCACATGCAGGCGTGACCTGAGCGCTGAATGGATCCCTGTGCCAGCGCGATGCGCCGGGCATCGGAATCAGGACAGCGCTGGCGGCAGTGCGCAGCCTGGACGCGCAAGCGAGGCGTCCGGTGGCCCGGCGGGACGCGTGCGAAAGGCGCGACCTGGGCCAATACCAGCCTCGCAGAGCTGCAGCGTTGCGCCGCGCGGTTTACTGTTTGTTCGGCGCCTCGGAATTCTATGCTGTCACGTCGAAATTCAGGCGGTCCTCGGTCGAAAACCGGTCCGCGACAACCGTTTGCCTCGATGAGAGGCGTTCGGATCATGCTTGGCCTTGCGCCAAGCGAGATCCGCCTGCAGTGGAGGTCTCGCAGAGGCCTCAAGCAATCAACCCGGTCCCTCGAGGGATTACCGAAAGGGGCCAAAGACTCAACATGATACGAACGCGCGTCACACCCTACCTGGTCTCGACGACTGAGGGCAGCTCCGCCCCGGATCGGCCCGCAATTGCTGCGGCCAACGGTGGCAACCGGCTGCGTCTAGCCGCATCGGGCCGGGCGGGAGCAGCGTCAAACGCGCCTCGTTACAACAATGCGCGCCCTGCTCCCCCTGGCACGTGGCAGACCGGTATTGCCGGCGGCCGCACGCCTGTGTCACGCCGGCGCGCCAAGGACATTTTCCATGGCCAACAACAAAATGCTCATCGATGCCGCGCACCCGGAAGAAACTCGGGTGGTGGTGCTGAGGGACGGACGAGTTGAGGAATTCGACTACGAATCGGCGGCAAAAAAGCTGCTGCGCGGCAATATCTATCTTGCCAAGGTGACTCGCGTAGAGCCCTCGCTGCAGGCTGCATTCATCGAATACGGCGGCAACCGGCACGGCTTCCTCGCATTCAACGAGATTCATCCGGACTACTACCAGATCCCGATCGCCGACCGGCAGGCACTGCTGCGCGAGGAGGCACTGTCGCGGGACGATGAGGACGACAACGTCGGCGATGACGTGGCGGAAGCGCCTGAGCCGACAGCAAGTGACGACGGCGAGCGGGCGGTTGCCTACATCTCGGACGTGCCCGATCCGGACGGCGAGCCGGAGGAGATCGGCGGGGCAGGATTGCCCTACGGTGACGACAGCCGCGAAGGCGACGCCACCCGGGCGCGCCGCGAGATGGCGTTGAAATCGGAGCCGGATCAGCGGATCCGGGAGCTGCCGGTCGGAACCGACGACGGCAGCGCCACGACGCGTGGTGATGAAACCGCACGTTCGCCCGACGAATCTCACGCCGATCAGCCTCCCGGCCGGTTTACGGATCGCACGACCGACACATCTGCCGAACCTGCGGGTCCGGCTGTGCGCGATCATGGACCAATGCCCTCGGACGACGACGCCGGACCGGTAGAGGTGCACGATAGGGGTCATGGCGGTGGCCAGGAGGCGGTTGAGAGTGTCGGCGCCGAGGATGCGTTGGAGGAAGTGCCCGAGCGGCGGCAGCGCCGGCAACGGGCGCGCAGCTACAAGATCCAGGAAGTCATCAAGCGCCGCCAGATCATCCTGGTGCAGGTGGTCAAGGAGGAGCGGGGCAGCAAGGGCGCCGCACTGACGACCTACCTGTCGCTTGCCGGCCGCTACACCGTGCTGATGCCCAACACCGGCCGCGGCGGCGGGATTTCCCGCAAGATCACCGATCCGGCCGACCGCAAGCGCCTCAAGAAGATCGCGCAGGAGCTCGAGGTGCCGGAGGGCATGGGGCTGATCATCCGCACCGCGGGTGCCTCACGAACCAAGGCCGACATCAAGCGTGATTTCGAATATCTGCTCCGGTTGTGGGAGAGCATCCGCGACCTGACGCTGCAATCGCAGGCGCCGGCGCTCGTGTATGCCGAGGGTGACCTCATCAAGCGCTCGATCCGCGATCTCTACACCAAGGACATCGACGAGATCCTGGTTGCCGGCGACGCCGCCTATCGTGACGCAAGCGACTTCATGCGCATGCTGATGCCGAGCCACGTGCGCAGCGTCATCGACTACAAAGAGCCCGAGCCGCTGTTCAACCGGTTCCAGATCGAACGGCAGCTGAACGCCATGTTCAGCCCCTACGTGACGCTGCGCTCGGGCGGTTACATCGTCATCAACCAGACCGAGGCGCTGGTATCGATCGACGTCAACTCGGGCCGCTCGACGCGGGAATTCTCGATCGAGGAGACCGCGCTCAACACCAACCTCGAGGCATCGGACGAGATCGCCCGGCAACTCAAGTTGCGCGACCTCGCCGGGCTGATCGTGATCGACTTCATCGACATGGAGGAGAAGCGCAACAACCGGGCGGTGGAGCGGCGGCTGAAGGAGGCGTTGCGTTTTGACCGGGCGCGCATCCAGGTCGGCCGCATCAGCCATTTCGGCCTGATGGAGATGTCGCGCCAGCGGCTCAGAACCGGCGTGCTGGAAGGCTCGACCTCGCAGTGTCCGCATTGCCAGGGCACGGGCGTGATCCGCTCGACGGAATCGGTGGCGCTGGCGGTGCTGCGGGCGCTCGAGGATGCCCTGATGACCGGCGAGCGCGGCTCGCCGCTGACGGCGGAAACGACGGCAGAGGTGGCGCTCTACATCCTCAATGAAAAGCGGGTCTTCATCAACGACATGGAGGCGCGCTACGCCCTCAAGATCGTGATCCAGGCCAATGCGCGCCTGCAGGGTGCCAATTTCCAGGTGCAGAAGGCCGCGGTCTCGTCGGTCGCCGATGCGCCGGCGAAGGTCCTGCCGCGAGCCGCGGTCCGCATGGACCGGATGGAGTACGCCTCGGCGGAGCCTGCCGGCGAGCAGGCTGACACAGACTCAGGCGGCGCCAGCGCGAACGTCAACGACGATCGGCGCGGACGGCGGAAACGGCGGCGGCGCGGGCGCGGGCGCGACCGGGAGGAGGGCGGCCAGGTCCATGGTACGCGCGGCCCCGCCAGCTTCGGCGACGGCCTGTCGGGGGGCGATTACGAAGGTGGCGATGACCGCGACGGTAGCGCTGGCGACGATGCCGAGCCTGCGGTAATCGAGCACGCCGAGATCGAGAATGCCGGCCGTGACAGCGTTCGTGATCCGGAGCCCGGCCGCAGGGAGCATGGCCGGCACGATCGCGGCCCGGCGCATCATGGGCGGGATGGGCGACCCCCGCGAGACACGGGGGGGCAGCCGGCGACTGCCGACGTCCCGTTCGATGTGTCCGACCAGCCGTTTATTGAGGACGAGGTGGCGGCGGATGCCGGGCCAGACCGGGGGCGCCCCGACCATGCCAATGGACATGGACGCGGCGACAGCGAGGAATCTGGCGGTCGCAGGCGCCGGCGGGGACGACGTGGCGGGCGTCGTGGACGTGATCGGGGCGAGCGCGGCGGGGAGCCAGCCGTGTCGACGCAAGGCGGACATCCGGCTGCTGTTACCGGTGCTGCCGAGCGTGACGAGACTGTCGGACTTGACGCTGCAGTCGTTGATCATGGCGAAGCGGCGCGGCCTCGCCAGCCGCATCCGCGTGCTTACACGGAGAAGCCGGAGACCCTTGCACCGCCCTTAGAGCCCGAACGAAACGTGCCCTTGCGCGCAGCCCAGCCGGTTCTGCCGGCGGCACAACCGCAGATGCTCGCCGCCGAGGCGGAGCCGGTGGTGGAAAAACGCCCGCGGGCGCCGCACCACCACCCGGCCGACGCTCCTCTCGAGGTGCCGCACGCCCAGCCGACCGCAGTCGGCGACGGTGAATTCGATGGGACTACCGCCAAGCGGGGCTGGTGGCAACGCCGCTTCGGTGGCTGATCGGCAGACCTGCGTGGCCAGCCTGCTTCGGCTGGCCACGCAAAATCAGGGACCATAGAAACCGGTGCGGTCGCTATCGCGACCCGATTGCCGTGCGGCCGAACACATGGATTGGCGCTGCAGTGGCCGCATTGGCAGGCCCGGCCAGCCCATAGGACGCCAGGATCGTACTCAAGATATTGTAATGATTGACCGGGTCATTGTTGGGGCCAGACAACACGTCGGCCCCATGAAATATTCCGGCGACCTGATTGGGCGAGCCTTTATGGTTCTCATCCCACACCACCACGAGCAGCGACTTGTTGGCGGGCGCCCACCGCGCATAGCTGGCAAGATGGGCTTGGAGCCAGGCATCCCCCTCCGCAACACTGCCGTCGTGCATGCTGTTGTCGAGACTGGGGATGACGAACGCGACCGTCGGAAGCCTGGTGAAATCAGATACGGGAAATTCGTCGAAGTCCTTTTCCACGCTCTTGCCTTCCGGGAACGACCCCCACGGATTGTGGGCCGACGAGGAATTGGGGTGCTCGACATAGCCGACAAAGGACCTGCCGGCAGATTGCAAGACGGTTGCCAGGGTTGCGCCTGACAGTTTGTGGCGCTTGTCGTCTTTGATGCCAAACGTGCTGCCGGCGTAAAGCGCGAGGTAATTCGGCTCGCTCGGATGTGCCACCGCCATGTAATTCGTCAACAAAGCACCCGCTGCCGCAAGCGCATTGATGTACGGCGCATCGGTGTTGCCGATGATGGAACTGTAGTTCTGGTTCTCCATGACGACGACGACAATGTGGTCATAAGCCGGGACCGGCATCATCGCCCCATCCGAGGTCGTTGCCGCCCCGGCGTCGTGAGAGCGGTCGGCCGCGGCCTTCGGCTCGGCGGCAGCCAGCAGCGGCAACGCGAGCAGCGCCGCCGTGCAGAGCACACCAAAAACAAACCTTTGCATGAACCGGGTCCATGATACCTGGGCGTCGCCGCGCCAACGCCGCCTCAGGGCTTACGGGCTTTCTCGTAGCGCGCCTTGGTCTCGGCATTCATCGGATAGAGCCCGGGCAGCACGGCGCCCTTCTCGACCTCGGCCATGATCCATTCCTCCATGCGCTCCTGTTCGGGCGCGGCCTCGGCCACGGCATCGAGCAATGCGGCGGGGATCAGCACGGCGCCGTCATCGTCGACCACCACCACGTCATCGGGGAACACCGCGACGCCGCCGCACGCGACCGGCTCCTGCCAATTGACGAAGGTGAGCCCGGCGACGGACGGCGGCGCCGCCGCGCCCTGGCACCAGACCGGCAGCTTGCTGCCGAGCACGCCGGCACGATCGCGCACCACGCCGTCGGTGACGAGGCCGGCGACGCCACGCTGGTGCATCCGCGCGCACAGGATGTCGCCGAAGATGCCGGCGTCGGTCACGCCCATGGCATCGACGACGGCGATCACGCCGGCCGGCATCGCCTCGATCGCCGCGCGGGTGGATTTGGGCGAGGCCCAGGATTCGGGCGTCGCCAGATCCTCCCGCGCCGGCACGAAGCGCAGCGTGAAGGCGCGGCCGACCAATCGCGGATAACCCGGCGCCAGCGGCCGCGTGCCGCGCATCCACACGTTCCTGAGGCCCTTCTTGAGCAGGATCGTGGTGATGGTGGCGGTGGAGACGGCGGCAAGCGTTTTGATAACGGTTGAGGGGAGGGACATGG
>Ga0209069_10001749_pt1 | contig 11143 bp, 10 predicted proteins | sample Str013_2_FD_187202 | JGI IMG/M metagenome (GOLD analysis project Ga0209069, IMG submission 187202) | Freshwater sediment microbial communities in response to fracking from Pennsylvania, USA - Straight Creek_MetaG_SC_2013 (SPAdes) (version 2) | ecosystem: Environmental > Aquatic > Freshwater >...
ACACTATTGTGCGTATAATCAATGATTTACCGCTAGATAAGCAACCAGAACCTGAGGCGCTGGCACGGGCGAATGCCAAATCCGGCGGCAGCGTGGGCCGGGCGCTGGCGCTTTTGCACTCAACCGGCGCCAAAGCCTTTGACAAATTCTCCGCCAGCGCGAACCCGAAACTGGCAACCCTCACCACCATCGCCGCTGAATTGGGAGCAAAGGGGCAGGGTGCAGATGAACTGCAATTATTTGGTGAATTATTGCTGGATCGGCTCGCCACCCACGCTCATCAGACCGGCTCCAACAAAGCCGCAGAAGCCTATCAAAAGCTGGCCCAGGATTTGCGCATGGCCGAGGCCTTTAATCTCGACAAGAAACAAACGGCGCTGGAAGCCATGCGCCTCACCAATGATGGCTTGAAGGCAAGCTGATTTCGTTGCATGAGCAGGCACATGACCAAGCAGCCTTATCTGATATCAACTGCCATTCCCTATGCCAACGGTGCGCCCCATGTGGGCCACGCCTATGAGCGCATCGCCACAGACGTGATGGCGCGTTTTGCCAGGCTTGATGGCAAGGACGTGTTGTTCATCACCGGCATGGATGAACACGGCCAGAAAATGCAGCAAACAGCAGCGCGCGAGGGCATCACCGCCCAACAATTGGCCGACCGCACAGCAGCCCTGTTTGAGCAAATGGGCGAAGACCTGAATGCAGTCGCTGACGACATTGTGCGCACAACCTCCCAGCGCCACAAACTTGCGGTGCAAGACATCTGGAAACGCATGGAAGAGGCGGGCGATATTTATCTCGCCAAATACGCCGGCTGGTATTCAGTACGAGACGAAGCCTATTACGACGAAGATGAAACCGAACTGCGTGAAGGCAAACGCTTTTCGCTGAAAACCTCAACCTTGGTAGAGTGGGTGGAGGAGGAGAGCTATTTCTTCAAACTCTCGGCTTACGGTGATCGCCTGCTGAAATTCTATGATGAGAACCCCAATTTCATCACGCCTGAGCAATACAAGAATGAAATTACTTCGTTCGTGAAGCGCGGGCTACGTGATCTTTCCATCAGCCGCACCACCTTTAACTGGGGCGTGCCGGTTCCAGGCAACGAAAAGCATGTGATGTATGTCTGGGTGGATGCGCTCACCAATTACATCACCGCCACGGGCTACCCTGATGCCAATGCGCCGCGCGCGCATTATTGGCCAGCCGCCGCGCATGTGATCGGCAAAGACATCACCCGTTTTCACGCCATTTATTGGCCAGCTTTTTTGATGTCTGCCAAGCTCGCCCTGCCCAAGCAGATTGTGGTGCACGGCTTCCTGTTCAACAAGGGCGAGAAGATGAGCAAGAGCACAGGCAACGTGCTCAGCCACAAGGATCTGGTGCAGCAATATGGCGTAGACCAAGTGCGTTATTTCTTCATGCGCGAAGTGGCCTATGGGCAAGACGGTTCATACAGCCATGAAACCATCACCGCGCGGATGAATGCTGATCTGGCCAATGATCTGGGCAACCTGGCGCAACGTTCATTGTCGATGGTCAACAAGAATTGCAATGCGCAGGTGCCGGTGTGCGGCCCGCTGTCTGAAAATGATATGGCGATGCTGGCGATGGCCGATGCCATGCTGGCCGAAGTGCGTGTTCAACACGCCAACTATGCCATCTCACGCGCCATGGATGTGATCTGGAAAGTGGTGGCGGAAGCCAATCGTTATTTCACCAGCGAAGCGCCATGGGCCCTGAAGAAAACTGATCCTGCCAAAATGGAAACGGTGCTTTACACCACAGCCGAAGTGCTGCGCATGGTGGGCCTGTTGGTGCAGCCCTATGTGCCAGCCTCTGCTGCCAAATTGCTCGATGCGCTTTCAGTTCCGGCGGGCTTGCGTGATTTTGCCTATTACGACCAGAGACTCGTTTCTGGCACACCACTGCCAGCGCCACAGCCAATCTTCCCCCGCTATGTGGAGCCGGAGGTTCAGGCGTGAGAGAGCTGATTGTCGATAGCCATTGCCACTTGGACTATGAAGGCCTCGCCGACCGCCTGCCCGAAGTTTTAGCCAATTGCCGCGAGCAGGGCGTGGGCCTGATGCTGTCGATCAGCAGCATGGTGAAAAACTTCCCACGCCTATTGGCCTTGGCTGAGGCGCATGACAATGTGTACTGCACCGTTGGCACCCACCCGCACCACGCCCATGAAGAACTTGATGTGCCAGTCTCTGAACTGGTGCGCCTGACGCAGCATCCCAAGGTGGTTGGCCTTGGCGAGGCGGGCTTGGACTATCACTATGAACTTTCCACGCCTGACGCCCAGATGCAGGGCTTTCGCAATCACATCGCTGCCGCGCGTGAGACTGGCCTGCCTCTGGTGATCCACACCCGCCAGGCAGAGGAGGATACCGCGCGCGTGCTGGAGGAAGAAATGGGGAAGGGCGCTTTCAAGGCGGTGCTCCACTGCTTCACCTCACAACAATGGCTGGCCACCAAGGGTGTTGAGCTTGGGCTTTACGTTTCCTTCTCTGGCATCCTCACTTACAAGAACGCCGAAGACATTCGCGCCACCGCAGCGTCATTGCCGCTCGACCGTATTTTGGTGGAAACGGACTCGCCTTATCTTGCTCCCGTGCCGTTTCGTGGCAAAAGCAATGAGCCGGCTTTCGTTGCCAAGACACTGGAGCAATTGGCAGCGGTGCGTGGCCTCAGCCGTGATGAAATGGCCTATATGACATCGGCCAATTTCTTCCGCCTGTTTGACAAAGTGAAAGTGCCAGCCACTTTCCGCCACGCCGCATGAGCCTGACGTTAACCATATTGGGCTGCGGCTCATCGGGCGGTGTGCCACGCATTGGCAATGACTGGGGCGCATGTGACCCTGCGAACACCAAGAACCGCCGCCGCCGCTGTTCCATCTTGGCTACGCGCACCTCAAAAGAAGGCACCACCAATGTGCTGGTCGACACATCGCCAGACTTGCGTGAACAGATGTTGAGTGAAAACGTCAACCACATGGATGCCGTCTGGCTCACCCATGATCATGCTGACCACACCCACGGCATGGATGATTTGCGGCCTTATTATTTGATGGGCCGCAAACAGGTGCCAGTGTTCGCCGACGCAGTCACAGGTGCTGTCATGCAACAGCGCTTCGGTTATGTTTTTGAAGGCGCCAAGGGCTACCCATCCATCGCCTTGTTGCATGAGTTTCATCATGGCCGTTCGGTCGATGCCCAGGGTGCTGGCGGCACGATCAGCGCCGTGGCCGTGCCGGTGACGCATGGTGACATCATCGCCACCGGCTTCAAATTCGGCAAGGCGGCCTATGTGCCAGACGTCAACGCCATCAGTGCTGACTCCATGGAACAGCTGATGGGCCTTGATCTATTGATCATCGACGCATTGCGTTATGCCAGACATCCAAGCCACTTCAGCCTGGAAGAAACACTTGCCACCATTGCGCAGTTAAAGCCCAAGCACAGCGTGTTGACCAATCTGCACATCGATCTGGACTACGATACGCTGCGGCGCAATCTGCCGAAGGGTATTGAGCCTGCCTATGACGGGATGAAGCTTGAAGTGAAAGATGCCAGCTAACAAATTGATGGGGCCAGTTATTCCGGCAACACATAAATATTCCATAATATATATTATGCGAATTGAGGCAATGAATGTCTGACATAACCAAAATGAACCCCCGCTCGATCGAAACCCTCAAGGCCGTGATGTCGGCGTTGCGTGACAAGACCAGCGGCTGCCCATGGGACTTGGAACAGTCCTTTGCCACCATAGCGCCTTACACCATCGAGGAGGCCTATGAGGTGGCCGACGCCATTGAGAAGAATGACATGGCGGCCTTGAAAGACGAATTGGGTGATCTGCTGTTCCAGCCCATTTATCACGCCCAGATGGCCGCCGAAGCTGGCGCATTCACTTTTGACGATGTGATCGAAGCTGTGGTCACCAAGATGATCCGTCGCCACCCCCATGTGTTTGGCGATGAGGCGGCCCGCAAGGCTGGCGTGCAGAAAGGCTTCTGGGAGGCCAACAAGGCCAAGGAGCGCGCGCATGAGCCCAAGCAAGGCCTGCTGGCTGCCGTGCCCGTCGCCCTTCCCGGCTTGACGCGTGCCCACAAGTTGACGGTCAAGGCCGCCAAGGTGGGCTTTGATTGGCCCGATGTGAGCTTTGTTTATGACAAGCTGGCCGAAGAAATTGCTGAGTTGAAATCCGCACCGCCCGAAAAACAAGCTGAAGAACTGGGCGACATTCTGTTCGTGCTGGCCAATCTGGCCAGGCATTTGAAGATTGATCCGGAAGCCGCGATCCGCGCCACCAATGCCAAGTTTGAGAACCGCTTCGGCTTCATTGAGGCAGAGCTGGCCAAACTGGGCAAGACTCCGAAGGATTCAAATCTTGCGGAAATGGATGCCCTGTGGAACGCCGCCAAGCGAGCAGAACGTCAAGGGTGAAGCTTCTCGCCTTTTGCCAGCATCTCAACATACTGCGCAATCTTGCGCTGACGTGTCTCTGCCTTTTTCACAGTGCCTACGCGGTAGAGAAACGCGTAACGGTTCTGGCGGTTTAGTGTGGCAAAGAAAGCTTCGGCTTTTGCGTTGCCGCTCAAGGCCGCAGCAAAGTCTTCCGGCACCTCAATACTGGCAGAACCGGCATAGGCCTTGTCCCACGTGCCGCTGGCTTTGGCTTGGGTGACCGCGGCCAACCCCGCCTCCCGCATGCGCCCAGCTTTTTGCAATTGCTCAATTTTATCACAATTTATCTTGGACCAGCCACTTGTGGCTTTGCGTGGTGAAAACCGCTGCAGGAAATGCTCACGATCCAGCGCTTTTTTTACGCCATCAATCCAACCATGGCACAGAGCAACGTCCAGCGCCTGGGCATAGTTCAAGCTTTGCTCAGCCGCTGGTGTCTTGGCCAGCTTTAGCCAGATTTCAGTTTTTGATTTTCCGTGCTGTTCAAGCCAGAATTCAAATGCTTCCGCATTTTTGAAAAGAACCGCGTCAACCAAGCGTCATCTCCCACACAGCCCGTATGGTGTTGAGATTGCGCGCTGTGCCCTGCTCGGCACCTGGAATTTTCAATTTCGATTTTCCCATGCCGGAAGGATAATGCACATAGAGACTGCGGGGCCCCAAGGCGATGGCTTCGTCAACTTGGTTCTTGGCGTCGGAGATCATCTTTGTGGATGGCTCCGCGTCAAGCAGGATCACCATCACCCGGTTGCCATCAGCCGCTGTGAAGGGATTGCGTTCAATCATATTTCTCAATTCTTGCGGCTCCCGCAAAAACAATCCCACCGACTTGCCCATATGTTGGGCGATGGCATTGTTCAAACTCGCATGAATTTTTTCCGCATTCTGGCCCGTTTCTAAAACCACATTGCCGCTGGCAATATAGGTTTTAACGGCAGTAAAGCCCAGATCCTCACACAGCACCCGCAACTCCGCCATCGGCAATCTGCCTGTGCCGCCCACATTCACCGCGCGCAGGAATGCCGCATACTTCGCCACTACTTCTTCTCTTTGAATGCCTTGCCAAACTTCGCTGCGGCCTGCCCTGCGGAATCCGCATCGAGCCGCAACGTCAATTTGGTACGTCCGTCATCATGCACATGCCGGTCAATCACTTCGCCGCGCTTATGCGCCCAAGCCAGCCCCGCACCATCAGTGGCCGCAACAGTCAATTCATAGAGTGAACTGGTCTTGGCGAGTTTCAACTCAACCAGATCAAGCAAATGTTCCATGCCCTGCCCGCTGAGCGATGAAATCAACGCCACATCCGCCCGCCTGTCAGACTTGGCTGCCATCTCTGCCTTGCCACCGGCATCGAGCAGATCAGATTTGTTCCACACCTCAATGATGTGTGAACGTGCCTCTTCTTTCAGACCCAGTTCGCCCAGCACATGATAAACATCCAGCGACTGCGCCTCCGTTTCCTGATGCGCAATGTCACGTACATGCAAAATCACATCCGCGGCCAACACTTCTTCAAGCGTAGCGCGGAAGGCAGCAATCAGCGTCGTCGGCAGCTCAGAAATAAAACCCACTGTGTCTGACATGATAATCTTGCGACCAGATGGCAAGGTCACGTCACGCATCGTCGGATCAAGCGTTGCGAACAGCAAATCCTTGGCCAATACATTGGCGTTGGTGAGCTTGTTGAAAAGCGTAGATTTGCCCGCGTTGGTGTAACCCACCAAAGCGACAATCGGATAAGGAACCCGCTCCCTGCCCTTGCGGTGCAACTCACGGGTCTTGACCACTGCCTTCAGATCACTTTGGATTTTGCTGATGCGCTCTTCAATCAAACGCCTGTCCGCTTCGAGCTGGCTTTCGCCGGGGCCGCCGAGAAAGCCAAAGCCGCCGCGCTGCCGTTCCAAATGGGTCCATGAGCGCACCAGGCGTGACTTCTGATATTGCAAATGCGCCAGCTCAACCTGCAACGAACCCTCTTTTGTTGACGCGCGCCGTCCAAAGATTTCCAAAATCAAGCCAGTGCGATCAAGCACCTTGCATTTCCAGGCGGTTTCCAAATTGCGCTGTTGTATGGGCGAGAGTTGGGCGTTCACCACCACCAGTTCGGCACCCGTCTCTTCAACCTTGGTTGCAATCTCGGCAACCTTGCCTGTGCCCAAATAAGTGGCAGGGCGCGGGGCGACCAAAGGCGCAATCAGCGCCAACTCAATTTCCAGATCAATGGCGTCAGCAAGCCCCATGGCCTCTTCAAGCTTTGAAGAAGCATCACGGTCAAAAGCGGATGTGGCTTTCTGGTTCTTGCGCTCAATATGCAGAACAATGGCGCGCGTAAGCTCTGGCCCCTCACGCTGAAAATCAAAACCTGATGTGCTCACGCGGTATGGTTTTCGTCGTCGAACAGGCTGATGGGCGCGCCCGGCATGATGGTAGAAATAGCGTGCTTGTAAACCAATTGCGACACACCATCACGGCGCAGAAGCATCGAGAAGTTGTCAAACCAAGTGATAATGCCCTGCAGCTTCACCCCGTTCACCAGAAACACAGTGACCGGAATTTTGGTTTTGCGAAGATGATTGAGAAAAGTGTCTTGCAGATTTTGTTGTTTTTCTTGCGCCATGCGAGATCCGTTTTTGTTTTTGTTACGCAGCCAAAGGCCACCGTTCTATAGCAGACCAACGCCGAAGCGCAAAGCAGCTAAACCTGTTCATCCTCCGCATCACGTGTTGCCAAAGCCAAAAGCTTTATCTTGCGGTGCAGGGCGGAACGTTCCATGCCAATGAACTGAGCCGTCTTGGAGATGTTCCCGCCGAATCGTGACAATTGTGCGGCAATGTAGTCGCGTTCAAACAATTCTCTCGCCTCACGCAGCGGCAAAGCCAACAAGCTTTCTTGTGAAAAGCCCGGCACCGAATTAACCGCCGCCGCTTCGGCTGTGACAAATTGCGCTGGCACTTCCTCGCCACCCTCGCCCGAGGCCAAAATCAATGCCCGCTCAACAGCATTGCGAAGTTCGCGCGCATTGCCCGGCCAATCACGTGTCTGCAACACCATCATTGCCTCAGCGCTGAAGTGCCGTGGCGCTTGGCCCGTGCCCAGCGCGTAAGACTTTGCGAAAAAATCAACCAGCTCCGGAATGTCTTCGCGCCTTTCTGCTAAAGCTGGCACGCGCAAGGGCACAACCCCCAACCTGTGATACAGATCTTCGCGGAACTTTTGCTCAGCAATCAACCGCAGCAAATCCTTCGCCGTTGAAGTGAGAATGCGCACATCGACTTTAACTTTCTTGGCTCCACCAAGGCGCTGGAAAGTCTGATCAACCAAAACACGTAAAACCTTGCCTTGCGTCTCCAACGGCATGTCGGCGATTTCGTCAATGAACAATGTGCCGCCATGGGCCTCTTCCAGAGCGCCAATGCGGGCAGGTTCTGAAACCGATCCTTCAACCCCGAAAAGTTCTTCTTCCATTCGCTCTGGTGCCATGGCCGCCGCACCTAAGATCACGAACGCGCGGCCCACGCGCTGAGAGGCATTGTGCAAGGAACGCGCGGTCAATTCTTTGCCCGCCCCCATCGGCCCTGAAATCAACACCCTACTGTTGCTGGGTGCAATTTTCTTCAGGCTCTGGCGCAAGGTTCGCATCGCCAAACTGTTCCCCAGCAATTCGGCATCAAGACCTGACCTGCCCTTAAGATCTTCGTTTTCACGGCGCAGCCTTGTGGCTTCGAGCGCACGGTTCACCACGAGAATCAGGCGATCCGAATTGAACGGCTTTTCGATATATTCATAGGCTCCGCGCTTGATGGCAGCGACCGCCGTTTCGATATTGCCATGGCCAGAAATGATAATCACAGGCAAGCTTGGGTGAAGCTGTCTGATCTCCAGCAGCAGATCAAGCCCATCCAACTTCGATCCTTGCAACCAGATATCAAGGATCACCAACGAAGGTTTGCGCAAAGATATTTCAGCCAACGCAGCATCAGAGTTATGCGCCAGACGCGTCTCAAAGCCTTCATCCTGCAAGATGCCAGCAGTCAGCTCGCGAATATCGGCTTCATCATCAATCACCAGAATATCAGCAGCCATTACGCACTCTCCCTCACGACTTGCACTTGTGGTGCAAATTCAAGCGTCACGCTAGCCCCCCTGCCAGAGGGCGCGTCAGTCAAACGCAGAGCGCCGCCATGCTCTTCCATGATGCGTTTGACGATTGCCAAGCCAAGGCCCGTGCCCTTTTCGCGCGTTGTCATATAAGGCTCAGCCAATCTGTTACGATTTTCGCTAGGCAAGCCAATGCCATTGTCAGTCACCCGAACAAACGGCGCAGAGTCATGCATGCCAGTCGAAATCAAAATCCGTCCACGCGCACTGCCAGCCTCACGCGCCTCAATCGCCTCACGCGCATTTTTAACAAGATTGGTGACTGCCTGGGTCAACAGGCGTCGATCAAATGCAAAGGGTTTGAGATCTTGAGATAACACAAATTCAATATCAATATCAGACGCCGTGACCCGCTGAAGCACTGTTGCTTCGCGCACCATCTCGTTCAAATTATTCATCTCTGGTACGGCAGATGGCATGCGCGCGAATGAAGAAAACTCATCAACAATGCGCCCCAAGTCACCCACCTGACGAATAATCGTGTCTGTACACTGCTCAAACACCGCGCGATCAGATGTGATCTCTTTGAGATATTTGCGTTTCAGGCGTTCTGCAGAAAGCTGGATGGGTGTGAGCGGATTCTTGATTTCATGCGCAATGCGCCTTGCGATATCTGACCAGGCAGAGTTGCGCTGGGCTGAAACCAATTGGGTAATATCATCAAATGTCATAACATGCCCCATGGCCGTGCCACCAGCCGACAGGATTGCCCCGCCTTCAACTTCTGTTGTGATACGCAAGATGAAGCTTTGCTCATGGCCCTTGACTACAAGCTCCACCTGCCCTTCCGCCATACCAGATGGACGCAGCAACGCCTGATCATAAACCTCGGAAAATTGCGGCAAAACTTCATGGATATTACAGCCCAACAACTCGGATTCGTTCCTCCCCAAGTGAAACAGCGCCGCCCGGTTCAGCAGCGTAATTTTATGATCAGGGCTTAGGCCGATAACCCCCGCACTCACCCCCTCCAACATCGCTTCGGTGAAACGGCGCCGGTCATCCAGTTGCCCATTGGTGCGCACCAGCGCATCACGGCTTTGGGCAATTTGATCCGTCATCAAATTGAAAGTTTGCGACAGCCGCTGCAAATCACCCGGCCCCTCAATCACTTTGACCTTGGCGTTGAAATTGCCACTGGCCACATCGCGTGAGGCGTTCAACAACCGCACAATGGGTTGCACCAAACGATCAGAAAACCACATGCCAGCCCAAACAGCCGCAAGCAGAAAAATTAACGCCACCAAAGCATAGACCAAACCGAAGGTGAGCTGAACACCCACACGATCTTTCTGCAGTCGGTCATATTCCGCCTTGGCATCACGCGTCTTGGTGAGCTGATCCACCACCTCCGGCGAAATCACGCGGTAGACATAAAGTTGCTCATCGGTATAGCCAGGTAGTTTCATCAATGCGCGGATGACGTTTCCGCCACGCCCCGGCGCCAGCATGACAATGTCGCCCTTCTCAGTTTGCGCCATCGCATCTTCGGGCGGAGGCACAAACTGTATTGCCTCATTGGCGGTAACATTCACATCGACCAGCTTGGAAGTCTTGTTGAACATGTAAACCGCCGCCAAATTTCGCAAGGCAGCGTGGCGAGCTACCCTTTGGATAAACTCCGGCCGATTATCTTTATATAACTGCTGCTGTGTATCCTGCACCAGGTCTGTGGATATATTGGCCAAATCAACCTTGGTTGCCTCTGTGGCATTGACCATATAGGCCTCGGCAACAGATGCTGCCGTATCCACAATTGAGCGGGTTTGCACAGAGAACAGTGAATCCAAACCACGGTTCAGGGTCACTGAAGCAAAAGCAGCAACCAACAATGCGGGAACCAAAGCCACAACACTAAACAGTGTCACCAATCGAATATGCAAACCAGCGCCAGCCGTGCCCTGCTTGCGCTCCCAAAACAGATGCACCATCTGCCCCAAGATCAACGCAACCATGCTAATGGCGACGACACCGTTGATCATCAAAAGCAAACGGATGCTGTCGCCCGAAGGCTTGATCGGCGTAAGGCCCGTGAGCAGCAGGAATGTGCCTACGCCCACAATGGTGCCCAACACCACCAAGCCAACCGCCACCCAAGCAGAAAGGCCGCGCACCCGCTTTGCCAACTGAATTTCAGGACGTTTGATCATGCTCAGGCTTATGCGCCCGACTGTGGCCCAAAATCAACAGTGATGTGCCATAAGGGCAACAGTACCACTTCAGGTAATGCTTCACGAAAATCCACGTAAGGCTCTGATTTGGTATTCTTTTAGCTTCACACGCAAGGTATTCCGGTTGATCCCCAAAATCTCCGCCGCCTTGAGTTGATTGCCATTGGTGAGCGACAACACGGATCTGATCAATGGCGGCTCCACCTCGGCGAGAACACGGTCATAAAGTCCAGCGGGCGGCAAGCCTCCAGCTAGCGATGCGTTGAGCTGGGCCAAATGGTGCTCTACAAATTCGGAAAGTGAATGGGGCCCCTCGCTGGCACCTGC
>Ga0209069_10001751_pt1 | contig 11138 bp, 13 predicted proteins | sample Str013_2_FD_187202 | JGI IMG/M metagenome (GOLD analysis project Ga0209069, IMG submission 187202) | Freshwater sediment microbial communities in response to fracking from Pennsylvania, USA - Straight Creek_MetaG_SC_2013 (SPAdes) (version 2) | ecosystem: Environmental > Aquatic > Freshwater >...
CAACCACCCATGGAACCGACCCGGACCCAAGGCGCCGAGCCGTGCGAACGTGACAGAATCACTGAGCACATGAACTGACAAAGTCAATGAGCAGCGACAGGATCTACCTCCGGCTGCCGGAATTGTGCTACCGTGTGCTACATGAGTGGGATCGGACCGCCCAGGGCGCGTGTCGGCGTGCGCGAGCTACGGCAGAACCTTAGCGTGTACCTGGATCGAGTGAAGGACGGCGAGACCCTGGACGTCACTGAACATGGCGTCCCGGTCGCCGAGCTTCGGCCACGCCCCGAGGACCCGATCTCCGCCATCGACCGACTGATCGCCGAAGGCCGGATCACACCAGCGCAGTACTCCCATAAGGACCTCGGTCCGCCTCCGAAGATGCCCGGCCGGCCACTTTCCGAGATCCTGCAGGAGATGCGTGACGAGGATGAGCGATGACCGATATCTCATACCTCGATGCGTCCGCGATCGTGAAGCTCGTCCTGGATGAGCCCGATTCCCTCGGCATGCTTCGTTGGTATCACGAGAGCGAGCGGGTCGTCACCAGTCGGGTCGGGGTGATCGAGACCAGACGTGCTGCCAGTCGCCGTGATGGTGACCCGGCCCAGCTTGCGGCGATCATCGGTCAGCTTGGGGTCTTCGAACTCGACGACGACATCGACCGCCGTGCGAGTGCCATCGGTCCGCAGTCTCTGCGGACCCTCGACGCCATCCACCTGGCGACGGCGCTTTCGATCCCGGGTCTGGGCTCGTTCGTGACCTACGACGACCGCCTGGCGGAAGCCGCCCGCGCCGTCGGCTTGCCCGTCGTCCGGCCGGCCTGATCCGTCGATCTCGCGTTGACACTCGATCGCGCTGGCTGATAAGCTTCCGGGACACCGTTGGCACTCTCACCCGTAGAGTGCCAACTCACGCAGGAGAGCACCGTTGGCTCGTCGCACTCGCGACTCCACCGGCCCTCTGGACCTCCGCTCACAGGCGATCCTTCGGGCCGTCATCGAGGAATATGTCACGACCGCCACCCCGGTCGGCAGCCAGGCGCTCGTCGAGCGCTATCACCTCGGTGTGTCCAGCGCCACCGTCCGGAGCATCCTCGCCGAGCTTGAAGCCGCCGGACTGCTGACCCACCCGCACACCTCCGCGGGTCGGATCCCCACCGACGAGGGCTATCGCTTCTACGTCGAGTCCATCGCGGACACGATCCCGCTGCCCGCGGTGGAACAGCTGATGATCCGCCACCAGTTCGGGCAGGTGGAGTTCGCCAGCGAGCATTGGTTCCGCCTGGCCGCGACGACCCTCGCCTCGGTCACACGCGCGGCGGGCCTGGCCACGCCGGCCAAGCCCCGCGACGCCCATATCCGCCGGATCGACCTCGTTGCCATCAACGACCGGATGGCCAGTCTCATCCTGGTGCTTCGCGAGGGGGCCATCAAGCAGGCCCTCGTCACCTTCAGCGAGGACGAAGCGATCGACCAGCCCACCCTGAACGGTGCGGCCGGCCTCCTCAACGAACGACTCGTGGATCTCACGGCCTCCCGCGCCGAGGCGCGCCTCGCCGCGCTCAACGCCGAGATCCGCGTGCAGGCGGTCGCCGCCCGCGTCGGGGAGCGCATCGTCAAGGTCCTGCGCGAGTACGACGCGGCCGCCATCGAGGAGGTCTTCAGCGACGGCCTGCTCAACGTGATGGAAGCCCCCGAATTCGCCCAGAGCGACAAGCTCCGTCGGGTGTTCTCCGCGCTCGAGAACCGCACCTACCTCGGCGAGCTCGTCGGGAACGTCGCCGGCTCCGGCACGATCCAGATCTTCATCGGCCACGAGAACTCGCCGGCGGACATGAGCGAGGTCTCCCTCGTCCTGGCGCCGTACGGCCGGCCCGGGCAGGCGATCGGCGTCGTCGGAGTCCTCGGGCCCACCCGGATGAGCTACGCCCAGGCGATCGGCACGGTCCGTTTCGTCTCCGGCCTGATGAACGAACTGGTGGATCACCTCTATGCCTGAGCGCCGCCGCACCCGATCGCAGGAACGCGTCGAAGAGATCGATATCTCGCCGTCCGCCCTGCTCGACATCATCGAGACGCTGACGGCCGAGCGCGACGCCGCGACCAAGGTGTCCGAGGACTACCTGGTCGCGCTCCAGCGCGAGCGAGCCGAGTTCCTCAACTACAAGCGACGCACCGCCGAGGAGCGAGATCGCGACCTCGGACTGGCCGCGGAGGACCTCATCCGCAAGGTCCTCAACGTCGCTGACGACTTCGATCGCGCCATCGACGCGCGTCCCCCGTCGATCGCGGAGGACCCGTGGTTCGAAGGCATCGCGGCCATCGACCGTAAGCTGCGCATCCTCCTGGAGAGCGAAGGCGTGACGTCGATCGACGCCATGCCCGGCACGCCATTCGATCCGCGTGAACACGAGGCGATCGCCACGGTCCCCGGCACCGGCCGGCCCGAGGGTGAGATCGTCGAGACCGCCCGGCGCGGCTACCGGCTGCGCGACCGCGTCCTGCGCCCGGCCCTCGTGGCCGTCGCGGCCGCATCAGACACCGACACCGATCCTTCCGCCGTCCCGCACCTGCACTGACCAAAGGAGCCACACCACCCATGGGCAAGATCATCGGCATCGACCTCGGCACCACGAACTCCGTCGTGGCCGTCATGGAGGGCGGCGAGCCGACCGTCATCGCGTCCGCCGAAGGCGGCCGGACGGTCCCCTCGGTCGTCGCGTTCACCAAGACCGGAGAGCGGCTGGTCGGCCAGCTGGCCAAGCGCCAGGCGGTCACCAACCCGGGCAACACGGTCTATTCGATCAAGCGCTTCATGGGTCGTCGGTTCGACGACTCGGAGGTCAAGCGTTCGAAGGGCCTCGTCCCGTATTCGATCGAGAAGGATCCCAAGAGCGACGGCATCGGCGTGAAGCTCGCCGACGGCAAGACCTACACGCCGCCGGAGATCAGCGCGATGATCCTCCAGAAGCTCAAGACGGACGCCGAGGCGTACCTGGGCGAGAAGATCACCGAGGCGGTCATCACAGTTCCGGCGTACTTCGACGACACCCAGCGCCAGGCGACCAAGGACGCCGGTCGGATCGCCGGCCTGGACGTCAAGCGGATCATCAACGAGCCCACCGCGTCCGCGCTGGCGTACGGCCTGGACAAGAAGGGCGACGAGAAGATCGCCGTCTACGACCTGGGCGGCGGCACCTTCGACATCTCCATCCTGGAGTTGGGCGAAGGCGTCTTCGAGGTCAAGGCCACCAACGGCGACACCCACCTTGGCGGCGACGACTTCGACCAGCGGATCATCGAATGGCTGCTGACCGAGTTCAAGAAGGACCAGGGCATCGATCTCGCCAAGGACCAGCAGGCCCTGCAGCGCCTCAAGGAGGCCGCCGAGAAGGCGAAGATCGAGCTGTCGACGACCGCGTCGACCGAGATCAACCTGCCGTATGTCACGGCCGACGCCACCGGCCCGAAGCACCTCGTGGTCACGCTGACGCGGGCCAAGATGGACGACCTGGTCGCGGACCTGATCGCCAAGACCAAGGGCCCGGTCGTGGCCGCGCTCAAGGACGCCGGCCTCAAGGCGGGCGAGATCGACGAGGTCATCCTCGTCGGTGGCATGACCCGGATGCCGGCCGTCGTCGAGGCGGTCAAGGCGATGTTCAACGGCAAGGAGCCGCACAAGGGCGTCAACCCGGACGAGGTCGTCGCGATCGGCGCTGCGATCCAGGCCGGCGTGCTGGCCGGGGACGTCAAGGACGTCCTGCTGCTGGACGTTACGCCGTTGTCGCTCGGCATCGAGACGCTCGGTGGCGTCATGACCAAGCTGATCGAGCGCAATACGACCATCCCGACGTCCAAGTCGCAGGTGTTCTCCACGGCGAGCGATTCGCAATCGCAGGTGGAGATCCACGTCCTCCAGGGCGAGCGCGACTTCGCCGCGGACAACAAGACGCTGGGCCGCTTCATCCTCGACGGGATCCCGCCGGCCCCGCGCGGCATCCCGCAGATCGAGGTCACCTTCGACATCGATGCGAACGGGATCCTCGACGTGAAGGCCAAGGACCGGGCGACCGGCAAGGAACAACAGGTCCGGATCACGGCCTCGTCGATGCTGGACAAGTCCGCCGTGGACCAGATGGTCCGCGACGCCCAGGAACACGCGGAAGAAGACAAGCAACGGCGCGAGGAAGTCGAGACCCGCAACCAGGCCGAGGCCCTCGCGTTCCAGGCCGAGCGCGTGCTCAAGGACCTCGGCGACAAGGTCGCGTCCGAGGACAAGCTCGAAGTCGAGAACCAGGTCTCGTCCCTGCGCGAAGCGCTCAAGGGCAATGACATGGACATCGTCAAGACCGGCATGACCGCGCTGGCCGAGACCCTGAACAAGGTGGGTGCCGCGGCATACCAGGCCTCGGCCGATGAGGCCGCCGCAGGTGCCGGAGACGGTGCCGGAGCCCCCGGCGGCGGTGCGGGCGCCGAGTCCGGCTCCGGCGCCGGCGCGACCGACGGCGCCCCCGCGGACGACGAGACGGTCGAGGGCGAATTCAAGGAGGTCTAAGCCTCCGTGACCTGCGCGAGCGTTCGAACGACGACTCGATCGGCGCGCCCCGCTCGAGCCGATAGATCACGGCTCGCGACGCTCCGGCTTCGGTTGCGAGGCGCCTGAGTCCAGCGGCGCCGGCAACGCAACGCGTGGATCCAGAGGCCGAAGCGGATCGGATCCATCGCCGCCAGCGTGACGACGATGGATCAACCGCGGTTTACCTGACGAGGAAGAGGCTTGCTCCGGGTGCCAACGCGCCCACGATCAACACGACGACGTACGCGGCCAGCAACAGCAGCCCCGCGCGCATGTGGAGCTGGACGTTGACGCCCATGATCGCCATCAGGTCGTAGGGGTTGTCGTAGTTGGGGGCGAGGCCGCGCGAGACGCGACGCGCCATCGGCATCGTCAGCAGCATCGCGAGCGCCGGCACGGGGAGCAGCCCCGCCACCACGCCAGCGACCAGTGCCACGAATGCGGCCGCGGCGGCCACGTTGTAGCCGGTGATGACGGTCCGCTCGGAGAAACGCACCGGGAGGGTCCGCTTACCGACCCGCGCGTCACCCCGACGATCCGGGATCTCGTTCACGTACAGGATCAGGGCGACGAGCAGGGCGATCGGTATGGACGCCACGAACGGCTCCCAGGCCAGCGCGCCGCCGGTCTGGACGACATACGCGCCCAGCAGCATCAACGGCCCGAACCCGATCGCCACGGCGATCTCGCCCAGTCCGCGATAGACGAACTTCAGGGGCGGCGCGGTGTAGCCCAGGCTCACGATGAACCCGACGACCCCGATCACCAGCAGGGCCGTGGAGCCGTGCGTGGCCAGCAGGACGAGCCCGATGATCCCGGCCAGCACGTAGAACACGGTCGCGAGCGTCGCCATCTGGCGAAGGCTGACCAGGCCGTATTGGATGACCCGCGATCCGCCGCTGAACTGCGTCGGGGTGACGTTCGCATCGTCGGCACCCTGGACGGTATCGAAGACGTCATTGGCGACGTTGAGCCCGAGCTGGACGAAGGACGCCCCGACGATCGTCAGGACCGCCGCCGCAAGGTCGAAGTGACCGTGGCTGGCGGCGATGAGGATGCCCAGGACGACCGGGATGATCGTCGCGGTCAGGAACGGCAGCCGGGTCGTGCGCAAGGTGAGGAACCCGAACGACAGCTTCGGCTTGACCGGCGTTCCGCGCTCCGCCGATAGGGCATCGAAGTAGCGCCGCGACTGGCCGACCGAGCGCTCGGAGTATTCGAAGAAGGGGACTTCAGCTTCGTCCCAGCCCCAGGCCGTGCGTGCCGACAGCGTGAGCGAATCGACGCTCCTCGTGGCGGGCCCCCAGACCGTGACATGCCGGCGCTCGTCGTAGCCGTAGCCGGGCTGTGGCCGGATGTGCGAACCGGTCAGGGAGATCGCCCGGTCCGTCGGGACCGTGGGAACGTCCATGCCCGCCGGCGCATCGAACGTAGCGGTCAGTCCGGCAGGATCCATCTGCGCCTCGACGGCGACGCTGACCGGATAGCCGGCGTCATCCACCCAGGTCGCGATCTGATAGGGATAGGTGGCGAGCTTGTCGAGGCCGGTCCGCGCGTCGATCGTCGCCGTGCGTCCGTCCGTGGAGTCGTGGGCAGGCGTGTCCTTCGTCGGCATCAGGCGGCCTCCTCGCCGGCGGCGGTCACGACCGGAGCGTGGTGAGCGTCGCCGTCGGCCCAGTACAGGACGCGGTGGGGCGTGACCTCGATCAGCGCCCGCTCGAAGAAGAGCGGCAGGGCGACCCGGGCCTTGAGGAAGTAGACGATGGACGGTTCCTTCGCCTCCCAGATCGGGAGCAGGCGCTCCCAACCACCGTGTGGGTCCTCCTCGATGACGCGGGCATCGCCCTGGATGGTCGCCCGGTCGAGCGAGCCGTCGGTCGCGACCGGGTCCGTGATCGAGACAGAGACCTTCGGGTTGCCCTTGATGTGCTCGAGCTTGCGACTGAACAGGGTGGAGGAGGTCAGGTAGACCTTCTCGCCGTCCCACAGCGGGATCAGCGGGTAGGTGACCGGGCGGCCGTGGCCGTCGATGACGGTCAACTCGGCGACGAGCGCCTTGTCCAGCAGGGCGGAGACGGGATCGGGGACGGTGGCCATGTCGGGCTCCTGTGCAGATGGCCGGGCGGCGGGTGCGATCCGTGACATCTCCGGTCTCTCCGCATCCTAGCACGTTGTGCTACTTCGATGTAGCAGGTTTCGATGGTGATACGCACCAGGGCCGATCACGGATGTACCATGCGCACCCATGCCCGACACCCTCGTGTCGCCGGCTGTGTCCGCCCCCGACACGTCGTCGACTCCCTCGTTGATCCGCGCCCGCGGACTGACCAAGCTGTTCGGCGAGTTCACCGCCGTGGACGCCATCGACTTCGACGTCGCGCCCGGCGAATCGTTCGGGTTCCTCGGTCCCAACGGGGCCGGCAAGACGTCCACGATGCGGATGATCGGCTGTGTCTCGCCGATCACCGCCGGCTCGCTGCGGATCATGGACATGGATCCGGTCAAGGACGGGCCGCAGATCCGGGCGCGGCTCGGGGTCGTCCCGCAGCAGGACACGCTGGACACCGAACTGACGGTCCGCGAGAACCTGATCATCTACGGGCGCTACTTCGGGCTCAGCCGCGCCGAGGTGGGCCGGCGCGCGGACGAGCTCCTCGAGTTCGCCCAGCTGACCGAGCGCGCCGGCGACCAGGTCGAGCCGCTGTCCGGCGGCATGAAGCGCCGACTGACGATCGCCCGCTCGCTCATCAACGAACCGACGATCCTCCTGCTCGACGAACCCACGACCGGCCTGGACCCGCAGGCGCGTCATCTGCTGTGGGACCGGCTGTATCGCCTCAAGCAGCGCGGCGTGACGCTGGTCCTGACCACGCATTACATGGACGAAGCCGAGCAGTTGTGCGACCGCCTTGTCGTCATGGACAAGGCGAAGATCGTCGCCGAGGGCAGCCCTCGCTCCCTCATCGAGCAGTACTCCACGAAGGAAGTGACGGAGCTGCGTTTCCCGCCTGACGTCGCGGAGACCCTGCACGGTCGCTTCGATGCCATCGCCGAGCGAACGGAGTTCCTGCCGGACCGGATCCTGCTGTACGCGGATGACGGTGAGGCGGCTGCGGTCGCGGTCCATGCGATGGGCCTGAAGCCCGAGACGGTCCTCGTGCGACGGTCGTCGCTGGAGGATGTCTTCCTGCGGCTGACCGGCCGCTCGCTGGTCGACTAGGCCCGGGCCCGGACCGATGGCCGTGATCGCACGCAGCCCGTCGAGCTCAGCGCCCGCGCCGCGACCGGTCCCGGGTTCCGGGCTGGCGCGCGTCTTCGAGCATCGCCTGATGACCTACCGCCGGACGTTCCGCTCGACCATCTTCACGTCGTTCGTGACCCCGACCCTGTTCCTGTTCGCGATGGGGCTGGGCCTGGGCTCGTACGTCGACAACGGCAACACCAGCTCTCTGGGTGGGATCTCGTACCTCGTCTTCCTGGCACCCGGACTCCTCGCCGCCTCGGCGATGAACTCGGCGTCGTTCGAGGCCACCTTCCCGATCATGAGCGGCCTGCTGTGGAGCCGGATCTACCACGCGATGTTCGCGACACCGATCTCGGCGCGCGATGTCACCCTGGGCAACCTGGCCTTCATCGCCATGCGCCTGACGCTGATCGCGACCGTGTTCACGATCGTCATCGTCGCGTTCGGGGCCGCCGATTCGCCGCTGATCGTGCTCGCCATCCCGGCGGCGGTCCTGACAGGCCTGGCGTTCGCGGCCCCGATCGCCGCGTTCTCCGCCACCCAGAAGACACCGATCAAGTTCAACGCGCTGTTCCGCTTCGTGATCACTCCGCTGTTCCTGTTCTCCGGCACGTTCTTCCCCGTCTCGTCGCTGCCGCCGGTCATGCAGGCGCTCGCGTGGCTGACACCGCTGTACCACGGCGTGTCGCTGACGCGCGGCCTGTCGCTCGGGACGATCTCGGCGGACCCGCTCGCGGCGGTGGTGGACGTCGTGTTCCTGTCAGCCTTCGTGATCGCGGGCACCTACTTCGCCATCCGGACGATCGGAGCAAGGCTGGTGCGCGGATGACCGTCCTCCGCATCACCCCGACGTTCATGTTCGGGAGCCGACGGTCGTCCAAGCTGATCGAACGGAACCTGTACGTCTACAAGCACGGCTGGCTGGTCATCTTCAGTGGCTTCTTCGAGCCGTTGTTCTACCTGTTGGGGATCGGCTTCGGGATCGGCGCCCTCGTTGGCCCGGTGATCGGTCCGGGCGGCCAGGAGATCAGCTACCAGCAGTTCGTGGCCCCAGCACTACTCGCCAGCTCCGCGATGAACGGCGCGATCCAGGAGGCCACGTTCAACTTCTTCTTCAAGCTCAACTACAACAAGACATTCGCCTCGATCCTGTCGACGCCCCTATCGCCGGGCGATATCGCGATGGGTGAGCTGGGCTGGGCGCTCATCCGCGGCGGCCTGTATGCGATCGGGTTCATGATCGTCATCGCGGTCCTCGGCCTGATCGTGTCGCCATGGGTCATCCTCGCCTTCCCGGCGGCGCTGCTGGTCGGGTTCGCGTTCGGGGCGGTCGGGATGGCGTGCACGTCGTTCATGCGGTCATGGCAGGACTTCGACCTCATCAACATCGTCGTCCTGCCGATGTTCCTCTTCTCGGCCACCTTCTACCCGATCACCGCCTACCCGCCGGCCCTCCAGACGCTCGTCGAGATCACGCCGCTGTACCAGGGCGTGGACTTGATCCGGTCCCTGTCGGTCGGCTACGTCTCGCCGATCCTGCTGGTCCACGTCGTCTACCTGACGGTCATGGGGATCCTTGGGCTGGTCGTCACGTCGCGACGCCTCGACAAGCTGCTGCTCAAGTAGGCGGCTCGTGACGGATCGCGCGGCGCTGGCCCTGCTGACCGACGAGATCGAGGCGTGCCGCGCCTGCCCACGGCTCGTCGAATGGCGCGAACGGGTGGCCGTCGAGAAGGTGGCACGGTTTCGCGATGAGCCGTATTGGGGCCGGCCGCTGCCTGGATTCGGCGAACCTGACGGGCGGATCCTGTTGATCGGCCTGGCGCCGGCGGCCCACGGCGGCAACCGGACGGGGCGTGTGTTCACGGGCGACAAGTCCGGCGACTTCCTGTGGGCCACGCTCCACGCCGAGGGTCTGGCCGACCGACCCTCCTCGCGCCGCGCCGATGACGGCCTGACGCTCACCGACACCTACATCGCCGCCGCGGTCCGCTGCGCGCCGCCGCTCAACAAGCCGACCAACGACGAGCGCGATACCTGCGCGCCGTTCCTGGCCCGCGAGATAGGGATCTTGACCGAGCTGCGGGTCATCGTCGCGCTGGGTCAGTTCGGCTGGGATGCGGCGCTACGTGCCCTCGCGACGCTAGGTCATCCGATCAGGCCCAAGCCCCGCTTCGGGCACGACGTGGCCTACCAGGTGGGGCCGTACCAGCTCGTCGGGTCGTACCACCCGTCGCAGCAGAACACGTTCACCGGGCGCCTGACCGCTCCCATGTTCCAGCGCGTCATCGCACACGCTCGCCACCTCGCCTCCTCCGCCCGGACCTTGACAGATGGAGCATAGAACGTACAGTAGGGCGTACGATGAAAAGCATCCCGATCAGCGAATTGCGACAGCACGTGGCGGACGTCATCGACGATGTGCAGCGGAGTGACGAGCCGACGGTGGTCCTCCAGCGGTCCCGGCGCGCCGCCTACATCGTGAACCCGGAGCACTACGAGCGCGATCAGGCGGAGCTCAGCGCCCTGCGCCGCGCCGTCTTCCTGGCCGAGGTCCGTGAGGTCGAGGCGGAGCACAGCGCGGGAGGCGCGCACGCGTTCGAAGACGTCGAGGAGCTGCTGGACCAGCTCCGGGCTTGAGAGGTGCGGTTCACGGCGTCCAGTCGGTTCCTGCGTCGGGCCAGGAAGCTCAAGGAACCACACCCATCCATGCTCCGGGCCGCGTTGCGCCGGTTCGCGACGAACCCGCAGGATCCGCTGTTGCGAACGCACAAGCTCAAGGGCGACCTTGATGCGTACTGGGCGTTCAGCGTGGATGACGACCTGCAGGTGCTCTTCCGGTGGGACGGCGACACCGCCTTCCTCGTGAACCTGGGCACCCACGATCAGGTGTATTGAGTCCTCCTCCCGTATCCTTCGGAGCCGATGGCCACCGCTGAACGCGACTACTACGAAGTCCTGGGTGTCGAGCGCGGCGCGTCCGATGCGGATCTGAAGCGCGCCTTCCGCAAGCTCGCCCAGCAGTGGCATCCGGACGTCAACCAGACGCCGGAGGCCCAGGAGCGGTTCAAGGAGATCAACGCCGCCTACCAGGTCCTCTCGGATCCGCAGCAGCGCCAGCGCTACGACATGTTCGGGGCGGCCGGCGTGAGCGGCGCGGCCGGGCAGGGCGGCGCGGGGTTCGAAGGCGGGTTCGGTGGGTTCAGCGATATCTTCGATGCGTTCTTCGGCGGCGCCGGGGCTGCCAACTCGGCTCGGCGTGGGCGGCCGCAGCCCGGTGCAGACCTTCGCTACGATCTCCGTCTCACCTTCGAGG
>Ga0209069_10001752_pt1 | contig 11138 bp, 10 predicted proteins | sample Str013_2_FD_187202 | JGI IMG/M metagenome (GOLD analysis project Ga0209069, IMG submission 187202) | Freshwater sediment microbial communities in response to fracking from Pennsylvania, USA - Straight Creek_MetaG_SC_2013 (SPAdes) (version 2) | ecosystem: Environmental > Aquatic > Freshwater >...
GCGCATGGGCGCGTTCAAGTGCGGCACCCTTTGCTGGAAACTTCTCAAGTGACGCAGCCATGGCGCTGCTGGGCTGGGTGATATCTGTCTGGCGCAGGTAGATTTGATCCGACAGGGAACCGGCCAAACCCCGCACCAAGCCGGCGGCATCCGAAGTTTCAACTTCGCCTTCTGCAATGATGCTGTAACTTTTCTCCGCCAGGTCTGCCGTGACCAGATGCACTTTGTTGCCAAAGCCATCGACATAACTGAACCCCGTCTCAATGCCCGGTGCGGATATTGTCCAACTCAGCGTTTTCTGAGCGGCAAAATCACTGGGTGTAAGATGCAAGCGCTGCACCAGATGCGTGGGCTGTACATCATAGTGGTAAGTCGTCTCGTGATGGATCTTGATGCGCATGTTGCTCACGGGAAATGATAGGTTTGCGCGATGCTGGCAGAAAGCGCGCGGTTGTCGGCAACAAAGGCAGAAATATATTCATGCAGGCCGGATTGGAAAATATCATCCATTTTCCCGGCGCGTAGTTTTGCCAAGGATTGCGCCACCATGTCATGGCATTCATAGCGCTTGCCGTGAAGATTGCCCAAGCCTTCCAGTGCGGTGTTGATCCATTGATAACTGAAAACCAAAGAACGTGGCATTTCTTCACGTAAAATCAAAAATTCCGCCACCAGCCAGGGGCGATAGCGGCTGTCATGATAAAACCAGCGATAGGCGCGGTGGGCCGAGACGCTGCGCAGGATTTGCGCCCATTGCTGCATGTCCACTTCTGAGCCGACGTCTGACGGCTTGGGCAGGAGGATGAAATATTTTACATCGAGAATACGTGCCGTGTTGTCGGCGCGCTCAATGAAATTGCCCAGCTGGCTGAAATAGTAATTCTCATTGCGCAGCATGGTGCCAAGCACCGCACCGCGGAACGACATGGAACGGTGCTTCACCCATTCAAGAAACACCGGCAGGCGATCGGCGCTCAAATCTGTTGGCTTCACCGTCACCAACTCATTCCAGGTGGCGTTGATGCTTTCCCACACATCGCGCGTCAAAGCGGTGCGCACCGCGCGGCAATTGTTGCGCGCTGTGCGAATGGCGGATTTGATGCTGGAAGGATTGCTCTCGTCAAAGATGAGATAATCGACAACTTTTTCCGCACTGATTTCACCATGTGTGTCATCGTAACCTTGCGCAGAGGCGGCACTCATCAAGGTCGAACGCCACTCATCACGGTGGCCTTCGATGGCGCCCGGCATCAGTGAAATGCGGTGGCCTACTTCCAGCAGGCGCGCCATGTTTTCGGCACGCTCCATATAGCGCGACATCCAGAACAATGAAGAAGCGGTGCGGCCGAGCATCAGTCCTCCAAAACCCAAGTGTCTTTGGTGCCGCCGCCTTGGCTCGAATTCACCACCAGTGAATCCTTCTTCAACGCCACGCGGGTGAGGCCACCTGGCGTAATGCGGACTTGATCGCCCGACAACACAAAGGGCCGCAAATCCACATGGCGCGGAGCCACGCCTGAATTTGTGTAAGTGGGCACTGCAGACAAAGCCAGAGTGGGCTGGGCGATGTAGTTGGAGGGCCGCGCCTTCAACTTCGCGCGGAAGGCCTCAATCTCCTTCTTCGAAGATGTCGGCCCCACCAACATGCCATAGCCGCCGGAGCCATGGACTTCCTTCACCACCAGTTCTGCCAAATGTTCGAGCACATAGGTGAGAGATTTTGGTTCGCTGCAACGCCATGTGGGGACGTTTTTCAACAAGGGCCTTTCGCCGGTATAGAATTCAATAACGTCCGGCATATAGGTGTAAATCGATTTGTCATCGGCAATGCCAGTGCCGGGCGCATTGACAATGGTCACCCGGCCCGCACGGTAAAGATCAATCAGGCCCGGAACGCCAATGGTTGAATCCGCGCGGAACGACAGTGGATCGAGATAGGCGTCATCGAGCCGGCGATAGACCACATCAACCCGCTGCGGCGCCTGTGTGGTACGCATGTAAAGATAGCCGTCAGAGACAAAGAGGTCGCCACCCTCGCAAAGTTCAACGCCCATTTCATCTGCCAGAAAAGCGTGTTCGAAAAAGGCCGAGTTGAAAATCCCGGGGGTTAAAACAACAATCGTCGGTTCGCCCTTGCAAGCAGGCGGTGCCACACTCTCCAGCGTCTTGCGCAGCATGGCGGGATAGCCATCCACAGGGGCCACGCGCTGTTCGGCAAATAGATTCGGGAACAGGCGCATCATCGCTTCGCGGCCTTCCAGCATGTAGGAAACACCCGAAGGTGTGCGGCAATTGTCTTCCAACACGTAAAATTCGTTTTCAGATACACGCACCAGATCGGTGCCGGTGATATGGGCATAAATGCCCCGCGCCGGGTTCACCCCCACCATGTCCGGCACAAAGGCGGCGTTCTGCACAATCACTTCGGCCGGAATACGCCCAGCGCGGATGATCTCCTGGCGGTGGTAAATGTCATGCAAAAAGGCGTTCAAAGCCCGGACTCGCTGTTCAAGCCCGGCCGAAAGCTTGCGCCATTCGCGACTGGAAAACACGCGCGGGATGATATCAAAGGGAATCAGGCGCTCAGACGACTCACCATCGCCATAGACCGCAAAAGTAATGCCTTGGCGGCGGAAGATGTTTTCAGCCTCGTGTTTGGCGCGCTCCACGTCCCTGCGGGCAATGGTCTTTAGCCAACCCGCAACATGGGAATAAGGACGCCTCGCGGCCTCCTTGCTGTCGCCCATCTCATTGAAGAATTTGCTCATCTCGCCCCAAACTGTTCGGTATGATTACGTGACATTTTTCGCCGCTTGGCAAGTGCGACGTATTAGCCCGGTTAGAATTGCCCGGGATTGCCTGAAATAGTCGGCGAAAATGGAGCTGCAAAGCGGCTGATTTCGGCCAGTCCGGCCCGCTGTTCATCACCTGACCTCATGATGACGGACAGTTCACAATGTCGGGTTATGTTCGCGGCGCTAGGCCAATGAAGATCCCAAAAACATCATCAGCTTCAACGATAGCCAGGAAACGACCCCGCTCAGCAAGCACCCCCAAGCCATGTCGATCAGCGCAATGCGCGCGGTGAAGCCGTTCATAACTGCAAGATTGGTGAGGTCATAGGTCGCATAGGCCATGAGACCGAAGAGCGCGCCGGTGCCCAGCGCTTGCAACGGCATGGAAGCTTTCAAGCTGGGCATCACCGCAAAATAGGTGAGGCCGATGGCGTAGAGCACATAGAATGCCAGTGCCGCCCCAAGGTTTGGTTGGTTGCGCAACAGGCCGCCGATCTCAGCCACATAAACGGGTCGACCCGGCCCCATGAGCCAGACCATGTCAATGCCTAGAAATAGAACGAGGGTGATGGCATAAGTGGCGAGAGCTGTCGTCATGGTTTCACTTTCCGAAGTCTGTCAGTGGCGGGAGCAGGGTGGATGTGTTGTGTCGCGGCAAAACGTGCATGGACGGGGCGGGCCTTGGGCCGCAAGCCCTTCAAATACAGCCTCAGCGCTTCCCAGTGAATCGCCATCATGACCTTTACGGGTTGCAGCGCAAGCTGCGCGAGGCTCTGCAACAGCGTCATGTCAGAAAACGACTCTTCCTGCCCCTCAAAACGCGCCACCATCTTCAAACGCCCGTGCTCAAACAGTGCGATGTTGAGCCGCAAGTGATCAGTCTGCCGCTCCACACTGAAATGATACTCGCCCTCCACGTTGTTGAAGGGTGAAACATAAAGGCATTTCTCGACGCGGTGTTCAGCACCATCAACAACCGGCAGCACATAAGAGTGCCTTTGCCCGAAAGTGTTGTTCACCTCGTAAACCACGGCCAACCAGCGTCCATCAACGGCGAGCCCGAAGTAAACGGTGAGTGGGTTAAAAACTCTGCCCAGAACGGCAGGGTAACACAGCATGAATATACGAGCGATGGACTCGCCAAGTTCAAGGCCATCCATCAAACCGCGAACATGTGCCGCAATGGGTGAGCCATCGCCGACTCCATGGTTTTTGTCATCAATGCTGAACAGGCGCTTGCGGTTATACCCGAACAACCACGAGCTGCGGTTCAACTCTTCAAGTCGGTCCACATCCACCAGTACATCGGCCACATGATACGAGAGTTCATGGTGCCTCGGCTGATAGCGCCTGTGCATCAGCTTGCCAGTGAATATGGCGTTCCCGCTGAACATTATTTTGCAGCCTGTAGAAGCACTTCAGCTATGCCGCCTTCTTTTCCAAGATAAATGCGGCCCGAAGGGTTGGGCACACTCCATGGCCGCTTGGCACCGCCCAACTGCTCAGCAACGGCAAGGCCCGCTTGTAGGCCATCTTCGTGGAACCCCGCGCCGAAATAAGCACCACAGAACCAAGTGCGCCGCTGGCCCTGCAACTGCCAAAGGTGTTTTTGTGCCGCAAGCGTGGCGCTGTTGAAAATCGGATGACGGCACGCAAAACTGAGATCCATGAGGGCCGGGTCTGGTGCCTTGGCGGCATTTAGTGAAACAAAATAGTCGACATTGGTGCCAAGATCTTGCAGCTGATTCATCCAATAGGACACGCTGCACTTGCCATGGGCGGTGCCAACATAGTTCCAGCTTGACCAATGCCTTCTGGCCTTGGGCATCAGCTTCTTGTCGCGGTGAACCGTGACGCTGTTATCAGAATAGCGGAACGGGCTGAGTAGCTTGCGTTCCACAGCGGATGGATTTGCCAATAGCGCCAGCGCCTCATCGGCATGAGTTGCCAGAACCACATCGTCAAACATCGCCTGGTGTCCGGAGGCGCGACGAATACAAACGCCATCAGGCCCGCGTATGATTGAAACCACCGCATCGCCACGATGAAGTTCCATGCCTGAGGCCAGAATGCGTTCCACATAACGCCGTGAACCACCGCGCACGCTGCGCCACTTGTCACGGGTGCCGAAGTGCAGCAGCTGGTGGCTTTCAAAAAACCGAATAAAGGCCTTGGCCGGGTAGGCCAGCATCTGTCCCGGATGTGAAGACCAGATGGCCGAGGCCATGGGCACAAGATGCCGTTCGATAAAAGGCTTGCCGAAGCGGTGCAGTTTCAAAAATTCACCAAGGCTCATGGCGTCATCAATGTTTTTTGAAAGGGCGACGGCACTCCGATAGAAGCGGGCGATATCGCGCAACATGGCCCAGTGGCTGACCGAAAGGGCTGAAGTGGGAGAGCCCAAAAGCTGCGTCAGGCTGCCCCCCGAATACTCAGTGCGCCCCTCATCGAGCGAAACCGAAAAACCCATCTCGGTTTCATAGCTTTCTACATCAAGTGCCTTCAGCAACTGGACGAAATTGGGATAGGTCTTCTCATTGAAGACGATGAAACCCACATCCACCGGCACTTTGCCAAAATTTTCGGTATGGGCATGGCCGCCAAAGCGGTTGTCGGCCTCAAACAGACTCACATGATGAGACTTGGACAGCAGCCAGGCCGCTGACAGCCCTGAAATGCCAGAGCCGATCACTGCAATATGTTTCTTGGTCATGTGTTCTCGCTTGGGTTTGGGAGGGATACGCAGCAACGCGGGGCTTGGATCACCATTCAACAATAGAGTGATCCGCCGGGCAAAGCGTTGCGTAATCACGTGCAAGCCATGAAAAACATCTTTACCATCCGGCGTCATGCCTCAATCTCTCTCCCCTCAGGCTCGACCATGAGTCAGGACCATCTCGCCCATCTCATCCACCGAGTGGCGCAAAATCTCGACCGCGAAGCCTTTGGCCAGCTGTTTGATCTGCTCGCCCCCAAGGTAAAGGGTCTGTTGATGCGTCGTGGACTTGATTCCGCCAGTGCAGAAGATGTGATGCAGGATGTGATGGTGAATGTCTGGACCAAGGCTGGCTTATTTGATCCAAGCCGAGGCAGCCTGCAAGGCTGGGTCTTCACCATTGCCCGCAACGCGATGATTGACCGCATTCGCCGCCAGAAGCCTGATATTTCGATCGATATGATTGAATGGGACCCGGTGGATGAAAGCGAAGGCAGCGAGCAACGCCTGCTGCGCGAAGAACGCGCAGAGATTTTGCAAGCTGCGATGAAGGCAATTCCCACCGATCAATTGATCGTGTTGCAATTGGCTTATCACGAAGAACTCACCCAAACCGAAATTGCCGCCAAGCTTGGCCTTCCATTGGGAACCGTAAAATCCCGGATGCGGTTGGCCTATGCCCATTTGCGCGGCGCCCTGGAACAAGAACTATGACCCCCACTCATCACCTCGATCACGCAACGCTCGTCTCCTATGGCGCAGGCACGCTGCCTTCGGGCATTGCCATGGTTGTGAAGGCCCATATGGAATTCTGCCCAGCCTGCCGCGCTGCGGCTCTTGCGGCGGATGAAATTGGTGGCGGCTTTTTGGCTCAACACCAAAAGGCGGAAGTGGCCTTAACCAGCAGAAACGCCGTGATGGCGCGCATTCAAACGGCGACGCTGCACCGCCTGCCAGTGGTCCGCAGTCCCGAAAACGAAGTGCCGCGCGCTTTGCAGGCTGTCTTGGGCACATCTGATCTGGGTAGTCTGAAATGGCAGAAGACAGGCCCCGGCGTTGCCATGTTCAAACTACCGCAGCCAAAAGGCGAGTCGGGCTTCCTCGGCCTCTTGCGCATTGCGCCGGGCCACAAGGTGCCTGACCATGGCCATGGGGGCATGGAACTCACGCTGATCCTGCGCGGCGCTTATCATGATGAAATCGGTCATTTCGCCCGTGGTGATGTGGCAGATTTGGATGAAAGCATTTCACACACGCCGATTGCGGCAGATGGTGAAGCATGCATTTGTTTGGTCGCCAACGATGCGCCCACGCGGTTCCATTCCTGGCCCGCAAGGCTGGTGCAACGGTTCATTGGTATCTAGGTCATGGTCCTTCCGTGGAAAGTCGTTTGGATCACCGGTGCATCCAGTGGCATCGGTGCTGAACTAGCAAGGCAATTGGCGGATGCAGGCGTGAAAGTGGCAGCCAGCGCGCGCCATTTGCCCAGCATTCCTGCCCATCCCAATATCTCGCATTTCCCGGTCGATGTGACTGATGAGCAGGCACTCGGCGTTGCTACCGATGAAATCGAACGACGCTTGGGTCCGATTGATCTGGCGATCTTCGGTGCTGGCGCTTATGAGCCGTTCAAACCGGAAACTTTCAACACGCAAACCTTCAGGCGCGTCAACGAAGTGAACTATCTGGGCTCCATCAAAGCGCTCGGTGCAGTGTTGCCGCGCTTCCTGGAGCGTAAATCGGGGCACTTGGCTTTCGTTGCTTCAGTGGCGGGCTATCAGGGCCTCACCAAATCCGCCTATTACGGCCCCACCAAAGCCGCATTGATCAATTTGGCTGAAGCCCTGTGGTTAGAGCTTCGCCCGCATGGCATTACTGTCAGCGTCATCAATCCGGGCTTTGTGGAAACGCCGATGACAGCGGCCAATGATTTCCCGATGCCCTTCTTAATGAAGCCCACACGCGCCGCAGCCCTCACCATCAAAGGCCTGAGAGTGCGGCGTTTTGAAATCGCTTATCCGCTGCCTTTCGTGCTCATCCTCAAAACATTGCAGAAATTGCCGCAAGGGTTAAAGCTGAGGCTCATTAGTCTTTTGACAGTTTGAAACTAGCGGGCCATTGGCACCGATAGGCTTTGTGGCCTTTGAAGTGTGAAATGCCAAGACCACTTGCTGCACAACACATGCTTCATCAAGGGTGTGCCAACCTGAACAACAAATAGACGACAACAAGCGCCAGAAGCAGCGACACAAGCTGCCAAAAGCGAACTGGATCACGCTCCAACAGCGGCTTGAAACTATCATAGCCCAGTTCGGTATTTGGTCTTTCGAGATTGGCGATGAAACCAGAAAGCGTTTCGGTCCGCAGTGACGGCGATTTTTCCACGGCTTGTTTCAATGCCGCATCGACCCAGAGAGGGATGCCCTCATTTTTCAATCGCGCCGAAACATAACTTAGGCGGCGTTGGTCAGAGGGTTTGGCAAAGCCTTGGCCATAGGGCAGCGCGTAAGTGAGAAGTTCATAGGTGACTGCACCAAGCGAATAGAGATCGGCAAGATTGGATGGGCGCTGGCCGCTGAGCAATTCCGGGGCCGAATAATCTTTTGTGCCGCCATGCTGCGGCACAGCCACGTCGGACTCCGCGTCGAGACCTGCGGTTTGCACCGAACCAAAGTCGATCAACTTCACTGTGCCCGCCGCATCGATGAGAATGTTTCCGGGTTTTAAATCAAGGTGCAAAAACCCCTTGCGATGAAGGGCCCGCAATCCCAGCGCAACTTGCGAAACAATGGCTCGCGTCTTGACCAGATCAGGTTTGGGATTGTCATGCAGCCATTGGTCCAGAGGCTGGGCTTCGAAATATTCCATGACATGGTAGAGCGCGCTGCGCCTGCCTTTGCTCTCCAGCGATTTGAGAACATGCGGGCTGTGCACCATGCGGCCCACCCATTCTTCACGCGCGAAGGCGGCGATGTAGGTCTCGTCATCTTCGAAATTCGGCGATGGCGTTTTTATCGCCACCAGCATTCCTCCCTCTGGTTCACGCGCCAGATAAACTTGGCTGCGGTTGCTTTCGGCAAGCAGTCGCTGAATTTCATACCCATCCAATATGTCACCCGCGCGCAAGAGCTTGGGAAAGGCAAGCTGGGCCGTATCGAGCGTCTGTGCATCAGCACTGCGCATGCCGACTTCTTTGACCCGGATGATCTGGCAGGTCAGATTGTCTTCGCTACCGCTTTCAGAAGCCGCATCAACAATGGCGCGGGCCGCATCATCCAGCGTCTCGGTATCAGCAATTTTACTGATAATAACAGGTGTGGCAACATGATCATGCACGCCATCACAAGTGAAAATGAATGTGTCGCCGCGCTCCAGCTTCTCCTGGCGGCTGTCAACCTCCAGCCGTGCATCAAGTCCGAGCGCGCGGGAAAGGTTGTCGCGCCCGCCACCCAGCCGCAAACGATGGTCAGTGGTCAGTTGCTCAAGCTTTGTCCCACGAAGTCTCCATATGCGGGTGTCGCCTGCGTGGAAAAGATGCGCCATGCCACCCTTCAGCACCAGGCATGAAAGTGTGGTGGCCATTCCACCGTCATCGGCGTCCTGCTTTTGGCTTTGCGCATAAAGCCAGTCATTCGTAGATTTGAGGACGGTGGCGACGGACTGTTTCACAGGCCATGATTCATGCGTGGCAGGATAGTCGTCGAGCAGGCTGCGCACCGCCATCTCGCTGGCCTGTTTGGCGGCCTTGCTGATTGAAACACCATCAGCAATGGCGGCAACGATGCCCTTGCTTTCCAGCAAATGATTGCTGGGGCAAAGCACGCCATAAGAATCGTCATTGCGGAGCTTGCGCCCCGCAATGGAATATTGGCCGATGTCGACGGCTAGGCGTGCTTGGTTCATTTCACCTCAATAAAGGCTATGGAACCATCTGGCATTACTTCTGTGATGTGGCCCTGCGGGTTTTCGATAAACAGCAATGAAAGCGCACAGGCGATAACAGCGCATGTGCCCGCCACGAGGAACAGAGTGCTGGCATTTGTTGCGGCAAAGACCGCCAGAAATATCACACCGCCCACATTGCCATAGGCACCCACCATGCCCGCAATCTGCCCGGTTAATCTGCGTTTGATCATCGGCATCATGGCATAGGAGGCGCCATTCGAGCCGTTTACAAAGAGAGAGCAAAATACTGTGGAGATGACCGCGAAGACAACGCCAGTTTGGGGTGACATTGCAGACATGCCCAGATAGCCCAGTGCCGTTCCACCAAGTGATACCGTCAAAGTGAGTTTGCGGCCAAATTTATCACTCAGCCAGCCACCAATGGGGCGGGCAAAAAATGTGGTCAGACCAAAGCTGGCGCCAAGAAAGCCTGCGACAGCCAAAGAAAGACCAAACATGTCCTTGAACAACAACGGGAGGATCGAAACCACTGCCAGTTCTGATCCGAAGGTCACGAAATAGGCCAGATCCAACACCGCAACCTGTGCAAAGCGGTAGCGGTGAATGGCTTCAACAGGCCCGGCAAGCACCGACTTGTTCACACGCCAGGTGTCATAGAGTTGAAAAGCATAGAGTGCGGCAAGACCAACATAGAGCAAACTGGCGGTGGTGCCGCCAAGCAGCCCCAGATTGCTTGGGCCAAGTTTCCAGGTCAAAAATGCCAATGCTGCCGCGATGGGTGCCTGCATCAGGCAATAGAGAAAGAAATCTGCCTTGGACGTCACTTCCATCGCGCCCAACTTTTTTGGGCTGAAGTAAGTTGAACCCTTTGGCGCATCAGTGACAGCCCAGTAATAAATGCCAGCATAAACCAGCGCCACAACACCCGTGGAAGCAGCGGCCCAGCGCCAGCCCTCTGGCCCGCCAAACATCAAAGCAATGGTTGGCAGAGCAACGGCCGCGGCGGCCGAGCCAAAGTTGCCAAGCCCGGCGTAGATGCCCTGGGCCAGTCCTGCTTCTCGCGCCGGAAACCACTCTCCGATAATGCGAATGCCAACAACGAAGCCAGCGCCGGCAAAGCCCAATAGAAAGCGCGCCAAGGCCAAACTGGCAAAGCTAGTTGCAAAGGCGAAGCCGAAACATACAAGGCCAGAGATGGCCAAGAGGAGAGAATACATCAAACGCGGGCCCAGCTTATCAACGAAGATGCCGATGGCAATGCGGGCAGGGATCGCCAGAGCGACGTTAAGAATGAGAAGTGTCGCAACCTGTTCTTTGGTGAGTGCAAATGTGTCGCGCATGGCAGCCATCAGGGGCGCGTGATTGAACCACACAACAAAGCTGATGAAGAACGCGACCCAACTGAAGTGCAAAATCTTGATGCGCGGTTCTGTCGTGAACAATGGAAATGATGGCGATGGTTGTGCGTGGTCTGACATTCTGTATCCTCTTGTTGTTGCGCAAGCCATCGCAAGCGCTGTGCCAGCCGCTTGTGAAGGCCGTGGCTTTTTCAGAGGTCATTGAAAGCAATCGCTATTCTCCGTGTCAGGCAGTTTCTGGCGTTTCACGCAGGAGATTTCATATGCACAATTATTCGCCATTGGCTTTTGAATTGGTCATATTTTGTGCAACGCACAAACATCAGGCATCTTGAACGATATATGATTTTACTGAATTACTAA
>Ga0209069_10001753_pt1 | contig 11136 bp, 8 predicted proteins | sample Str013_2_FD_187202 | JGI IMG/M metagenome (GOLD analysis project Ga0209069, IMG submission 187202) | Freshwater sediment microbial communities in response to fracking from Pennsylvania, USA - Straight Creek_MetaG_SC_2013 (SPAdes) (version 2) | ecosystem: Environmental > Aquatic > Freshwater >...
CTCCGCCGACAGGAAGCCATAAGGCTCGAGGCTCCACACCACCCGGCCCTGCGCCGAAACAATCCGCGCATTTTCGACCGTGCCGAGAAAACCGCGCGCCGCGTCGTCGAAATCCCTGACGTCCGAAAACGGCAGCGATCTCAGTGTCACCGCGTGCTGCGCGGCCACGGAAGCTGTGGCGTCCTTGGGGGCTTCACTGCTGACCGCCAGTGTCATCTTGAAATCTCCTCGCCCGAACCGAAAATCGAAGATGTCCGCTACGCCGGATGCGCTGCGAGATTCGCCCGCAGTTTCTGCCGCCACTGCTCCAACCGACCGGAAAGATCGAAATCCATTCCGCTTCCCTTCCCTTTTTGAGGGAGCTAAGCGCATATCGACGCAAATTGCAAAACGCGGCGCTCGAACGACGTCGGAAATGTCGGGAGGGATAAATGATGGGAAACGATCGTCTGCCGAAAATGCCGTAGAGCGCCATGATAATTCGAAGAGGGCGTCACCGCACTCCGGATCTCAAGCCGCCCGCTGACACGGTTGAACTTCGTCGGCGGAGATGGTCGAGGGAACAAAATCGCCCGCGAAAACAAACCCGCCGCCCCGTTCCTTGGCCTGATAGAGGGCGTGGTCGGACCGGGACAACAGCGCTTCGACGGTCTTGCCGTCATCCGGCGACATCGCGATGCCGATGCTCGCGCCGATCACGATCTCATGACCCGCGACACAATAGCGCGCGCCGACCTGTTCGAATATTTGCTGCGCCAACGACGTGGCCTCGGCGCGAGAACGCGCGGATTTCTGGACCAGGATGAATTCGTCGCCGCCCATCCGAACCAGCAAGTCCGAAGGGCCGGCGACCGCTTTCAGTCTCGCCGCGACCTGTTTGAGCAGCGCGTCACCCACCGGGTGACCGAAACGATCATTAGCCGCCTTGAAGCGATCGAGATCGATCGCATGGACCGCGACCGGCGCGCTACCGCTCCCGGCGACGACCTGGGCAAAATCGGTTGCCAATACCGATCGGTTCAGCAGACCCGTCATGGGGTCAGTTCGGGCAAGTTGCTCGAATTGTTGCTTGAGCATCATTTGATTGAGCGTGGCGTTGTAGGTCAGACGCACCATTTCGAAGCTGCCGACCAGATAGATCGTCATCAGTATTCCCAGGCCGATATGAGGCGTATCCTGCTGGTGCAGGAACGCCGTGGCGATGACGGGAATCCCGGTTGCGGATAGACCGACGATAGCAACGATCGGCCGCAGCGACAGGCGCGACACCACGCCTGCGCCGAACCCGAACGCAATGCCGATCGCCATGACCGAACAAATCGCACTGTCCAGCGTCAGGCTGCGCGCGGCAAAAAGCCCGAGGATGAGCGCGGTAGTTCCACTGCCGACGGCATAGCGCCATTCCCAGGCCACGGCTTCCGCCCTATTTACCGACGGTTGTCGACTTACTCGACGCCGAAACGCGATCACGCCAACCGACCTGATCAGTGCGACGATGATGCCGAGGATGGTGAGCACGCCGGTAAAACTATCTCCGGTCTCCCTTGCCGCGATCGAGCCGACAACGGCGTGGCCGATACCGACGAAGAGAATCGGAATGGCAGTGCCATAGAGCGTCGCGATGACCTCCATGTAAACGGCATCCGAGACACCGGCGGTACGCGACTCTACCTTCCCGATAAAAAACATGGCTTCCCCAAAATTCGAAGCCACGCTGGCACCGGGACGTAAAAATACGGTCCTTGGAATCGATAAAATTGACCAGATAGCCAGTGATTTACCGAATGCTAACCGAAGACGGCGCTTCAGCTCCGGCGCTCATCGCAGGTCCAGCCGTTCCGCAATCGCCTGACCCGCCGCGGTGGTGCCCAGATTGCCGCCGATATCCCTTGTGATGCAGCCGGCCTGCGCGGCCGCGGCCACCGCTGCTTCAATCGCGCGGCCTGCAGATTCAAATCTGGCTTCGCCCACGCGCTGCCCGTGCCAAGCCAGCAACAGGGCGGCGGACAGAACGAGCGAGGTCGGATTGGCGACATCGCGCCCGGCGATGTCGGGCGCCGAACCGTGAGCGGCCTGCGCCATGGCATGATCAGCGCCGACATTCAGCGAGCCCCCGAGACCAAGACTTCCGGACAGTTCGGCAGTCAGGTCGGAGAGAATGTCGCCGAACATGTTGGTCGTCACAATCACATCGAAGCGATCGGGCTCGCGCAGGACATGCGCCATCATGGCATCGACCAGGACATCGTCCACGACGAGTTCGGGATACCCGCGCGCGACCTCGCGGCAGATTTCCAGGAACATGCCGTCGCCGATCTTGAGCACGTTGGCCTTGTGCACGATGGTAAGGCGCTTGCACCGTTGGGTCGCGAGGCTGCACGCGGCGTGCGCGATCCGTTCGCAACAGTTTCGCGTGATGCGACGAAGCGACACCACCACGTCGGGCGTGACGAGAAGTTCGCTGTTGCCCTGCGCCATATTGCGGTCGGAATAGAAACCTTCGGTATTCTCCCTGACAACCACCAGATCGAATTCGCCGAACCGGTTGCGCAGGCCGGGATAGGTCCGGGCCGGTCGCAGGTTGGCAAACAGATCGAGGCTCTTGCGGAAATATTTCGACGGGTTGATCCCACCGCGGTTCTCGTCCTTGAAATCGGCCGTCGCCGTCGGTCCCAATATCAACCCGTCGGCAGCCCGAACCATGTCCAGAAGCCCAGGTTTAACGGTGGTGCCGAATTGGCGCAGGCTCTCATGACCGATCGCATGCTGTTCGATCCGGACATCAAGTTGAAAGCGCTCAGAGGCGGCGCGCAGCACTTCCAGCGCCGCGGCGGTAATTTCCGGTCCGATGCCGTCACCCGGCAGAACGACGATACGCATGGCTATCCCCAGCGGCCGCTAATCATGGGACGATGGCCCGGTGTCGCGATAGGCCCAGCAGCTTTCCCTCGGCAAGCAGACCGGCGTCTCGACGCCGACCTGATGCCGCGCCGCCGTACCCAATTCCACGACCTCCAGCCGCCGGCCGAACAGCTCGATACCATACGCCGTCTGTGTGCCCTGATAGCGGCGATCGAGGATACGGGCAGCAAAGGTGTTGGCGCCATCCGGCTTTCCGAGCGCGATATTTTCAGGACGCAGTGCGACCCGAACCTTCTCGTCCGGGCCGAGCGCGTGCAGCAGCGCGACCTCGCCACGCCGTCCGTCGCCAAAATCGACCAGTCCGTATTCGCCGTTGCGCTCGACCAGCGTTCCCGCCAGTTCGTTGGTGGCACCGGTAAAGTTTGCGACGAACAGGTCGGCCGGTCGGTTGTAGATCGTATCCGGCACGTCCATCTGCAACAGCTTCCCGTCGCGCATCACCCCGATCCGGTCACCAAGCACGACGGCCTCGGCCTGATCATGGGTGACATAGAGCGCGGTCATGCCGGTCTGCTTGAGGATCGCGCGCAAATCGTCGCGAAGCCGCAGTCTGAGCTTGGCATCGAGGTTCGACAGCGGCTCATCGAGCAGCAACAATTGCGGCCGGTAGACGATGCTGCGCGCCAGCGCAACGCGCTGCATCTGGCCTCCGGACAGCGCCACCACCGGACGGTCGGCATATTCGGAAAGGCCGACCAATTCCAGCGCTTCATTTACTTTGCGCGTGGCGTCGCCGCGCGGGACGCCGCGATGCTTGAGCGGATAGACCACGTTCTGCCGAACCGTCATGTGCGGCCACACCGCATAGGACTGAAACACCATCCCGAGATTGCGCGACCGCGGCGGCACCAGAATGCCTCGTTCGGGCGAGGACACCACTTGCCCCGCGATACTGATCTCGCCGCCGGTCGGATGTTCCAGCCCGGCGACGCAGCGCAGCGTCGTCGTCTTGCCGCACCCCGACGGCCCCAGCAGGACGACGATCTCGCCGGCCGGCACGAAAAAACTGACGCCATCGATCGCGGGCCGGCCGATCGCAAATTGCTTGCGCAGATCGGTAACCTCAAGCGTCGCCATCATGACCCCGCCTGTGTCACGTAACCGGTCGTTCACTGCCGGTAGCCGAAGGTCTTGTCCCAATCCGCGACCCAGGCGGCATGCAGGCTGACATACTGATCGAATTTGGGATACCAGACCTTGACCACCTTCGGGTCGAAGCCTTCCGGATAGGCTGGAGGTTCTTTTAACGAAGTCAGGTTGCCATGCTCCTTGATCATGAAGGTCTGGCCTTCTTTCGAGAGGCTCCAGTTCAAGAAGAGTCTTGCGGCGTTGGGATGCGCGGCGGTCTTGGGTATCCCCGACGCATAGGGATTGACCGGCACGCCTTCAGGCGGAAAGAATATCTTGATCGGCGCGCCATCCTTCTGTTTCTGGTAGACGATGTTGTACAGCAAGGGCCCCATCGCGACCTCGCCGCGCACCAATGCATCCGCCATCGGCGCACCCGACGGATAAAGCACCGGATGGGTTGAAGCCTGCTTCGCCCAGTAATCTTCCCCGAGCACTTGTCGCTCGAACATGATCCGGGTCCATGTCGTGCCGCCGGATTGCGCGAACACCTGCCCGGTCATCTTGTCGTATTGCGGCTTGGTCAGGTCCATCCAGGTTTTCGGCGGATCCTTGACCAGTTCGGTGTTGTAGGCAATCGACCAGGCGATGGTGGCGCGCGGCCATAGCTTCGGCGAGATCAGCGCATCCTGGTTGTAATCGGCGGCATTCGGCGGCGCATAATCCTGGAACAGGTCGGCCAACGGCTGCATCAGCGCACGGTCGGAATGGTCGACCACGTCGGCGATCAACTTGCCGGCCGCGGCCTCGGTTTTCACGCGGGTAATGAGTTGACCTCCGGGTGCGCGCACCATTTCGACCTTGATCTCGGGGAAACGCCGGTTGAAGGCCTTGATGACCTGCTGCTCTATTTCGGCGAAATTCGCGGTATAGAAAACCAGTTTGCCTTCGGCTTTGGCAGCCGCGATCAATTCGGGCGAACCGAATTCCTGCGCTTTTGCCGGCCCGCCGGTTAGCATCATGCCGAGGCCGGCGATCCCGGCCACAGTGGCGAATTTCCTTCTGTTCATCGCCTATCCTCCCGTTTGGTCATTTACCCTGTACGTGCGACGCTGCTCTGCGTCGCGCCTCGCGACAACCAGTTGGCGCCGCCGATGAGCACGCCGAGCAAAACGGTTTGCACGAGGCTGAACGCGGCGGTCTTGCCGAGATTGCCGCCTTCGTAATAATCGAGCAGCAGCACCGACATCACCATGGTGTTGCTTGTGTAGAGAAACAGCGACGAGCCGAGTTCGCGAATCGCCAGTACGAACAGCAGCGTCATCGAGGCAATGACGCCGGGACGCGCCAGTGGCAGCACGATGGTCCGGATCGTGCCGAGCATGCCTTTGCCGCAGATCCATGCCGCCTCTTCGAGTTCGCGATGGATTTGGAGGAAGGACGTCGAAAGTGCCTTGACGGTATCAGGCATGAAGCGCGCAATGAAGGCCAGCGCCAGGATCCAGATGGTGCCGTAGAGTCCACCGGGAATGCCGATCCATGCCCAGAGGTAGGCGACGCCAACCACGAGACCGGGAATGGCGACCGGCACGGTCGAGATCAGATCAATCCAGCGTCGACCGGTTACCTTTGTCCGGTGAATGGTGTAGCCGATCGCAAACGCCAGCGCGCCACCGACGACGGCGGTGATGACGCCGACTTCGATCGCATTGTAGATCGACTTCATGGTCAGGGGATTGTCGAAGATGCTGTTGAAATGCATCAGCGAATATTGCCTGGCGTCGAACAGGCTCGCGGCATCGCGGATAAACATGAATTTGCGGAATGCCGCCACGATCAGTGCCAGGATCGGCAGGATCACAACCACGATCAGATAGACGATCCCGAGCCCGAAGGTAAACCAGCGCCAGCGCCCGAGATCGAGACTGCGTGGCCGGTAGGCCTTGCCGGCGACCGTGGTGTAGCTACGGCCGCTGATGACCCTTTGTTGCAGGAACACCAGCGCGCCGGTCACGACCATCAGAACGATCGCAACCGCGGCGGCGGTATTGTAGAGCGGCGGCGACCAGTTGGTGAGTTTGAAAATGTAGGTTGTCAGCACACTGAGATTGGTCGGTGCGCCCAATACCGCGGGGATGCCGTAGATGCCGAGCATCACGATGAACGACAGCAACATGCCCGAGACGATCGCCGGCATGATCAGCGGAAACGTCACCGAGAACAGGGTTGCGAATGCGCTGGCGCCGGAGATTTCCGCGGCCTCCTCCAGGCTTGGATCCATGTTCCGCAGCGCCGACGAGGTAAACATGTAGACATACGGCGCATAGTAGATCCCGAAAACGAACACCAACCCCCACAGCGAATAGAGATCCACGCGCCAGTCGAGGCCGAACCATTTGAACATGGTGTTGATCAGGCCGGTCTTCGGCGAGCCGAGGATAGCCCAGGCCACGCCAGCGACCAGCGGCGGCGCAAAGAGTGGCAGGATACTCGCCGCCGCGATGAAACCCTTGAAGGGCGTATTGGTACGGACCACGATCCAGGAAAACAGCAGCCCGATCGCCACCGCGATCAGGGTTCCGCCGCCGCAGGCAATTAGCGTATTCAGCAGCGCCTCGGCGACATTCGGATTCGCCAGCACGGTGAGGAAATTCGTGATCGAGAGATGACTGAGGCTGAAGCCGTCGACCACCGGATTGGTGTCGGTGAGCGCGCCCAACAGCAGCATGAGAACGGGATAGATAACCAGAAAGCCCAGGATCGCCAACAGCAGGACGACCCAGAGACTGGCCAAAGCGTTCCTGTTCAATCCCGCATTGGCGCTACGCGCCACCTCGGCGCGCGGGCCCACTTGTCCGTTCAAACGCTGTTCCCTCGCCGGCAATCTTATTGATTATTTTGATCGAACCTATGCGATCACGCGGTTCCCCGAAAGGTAGCAGATAGTCGCTTGTCCGCCGTCCATGCCGATGTCGGCAACACCGGCCGATCGCTTGTCTTCTCCTGCTTACCCACTTTCTTGATTTGAACCGTTTCGGTTTCCGGTCCAGCATGGCGCCAGGGTTGAACCGGCGGATTGAACAAAAGAGGAAACGCGATGGCAAACCTGACGATCAACGGCAAACAGATCGAAATCGATGTCGAGGCGGATACGCCGCTTTTGTGGGCGATCCGCGAGAATGTCGGATTGACCGGCACCAAATACGGATGCGGCATTGCACAATGCGGCGCCTGCACCGTCCACATCGATGGCGTCGCGATGCGCTCCTGCGGCATATCGGTCGGCGATGCCGCCGGCAAACAGATCACCACGATCGAGGGCCTCGCCGGCAATGGCGCGCCGCACAAGGTGCAGCTGGCGTGGATCGCCAACGACGTTCCGCAATGCGGCTATTGCCAGAGCGGCATGATCATGGCGGTGGCGGCCCTCCTGAAGGAAAAGCCGAAGCCGACCGACGCCGACATCGACGGGGCCATCACCAACATCTGCCGATGCGGTACCTTCCAGCAGGTGCGCGAGGCCATCCATGCCGCAGCGAACGCGTGAGGGGATCATCATGAATCGACACGCCATGCCCAAACTCAATCGCCGCGCCTTCGTGGTCGGCACCGCTACCGTCGGCGCCGGACTTGCGCTCGGTCTCGATCTTCCCTTCGGCGGGCCCACTGTGGTGCGAGCTGCCGATGGCTCGCCGGAGGTCAACGCCTGGGTGGTGATACGCCCCGACGATACGGTGGTGATCCGAATCGCACGATCGGAAATGGGCCAGGGGACGCTCACCGGTCTTGCCCAGCTCGTTGCCGAGGAACTCGAATGCGACTGGTCCAAGGTGACGACCGAATACCCCACCCCCGGCCAGAGCGTCGCGCGCAAGCGCGCCTGGGGTGACTTCTCGACCGGCGGCAGCCGCGGCATCCGCGCCTCGCAGGAATACGTGCGCAAGGGCGGCGCCACCGCGCGCATGATGCTGATCCAGGCCGCGGCGAACGAGTGGAACGTGCCGGTGGCCGAATGCACGGCCGCCAGCAGCGTCATCACGCATACCCCGTCGGGCAAGACCACGACCTACGGGAAAGTGGTCGAGGCCGCGGCCAGGCTTGAGCCGCCGGCCGAGGTCAAGCTGAAGGACCCCAAGGACTGGAAGATTGCCGGCAAGGGGTTGAAGCGGCTCGACACGCCGGACAAGACCACGGGCAAGATGATCTATGGCATCGACGTCAAGCTGCCGGGCATGCTCAACGCCGCGATCAAGGATTGCCCGGTGTTCGGCGGCAAGCTGAAAAGCTTCGACGAAGCCAAGGTCGCGAACATGAAGGGCGTCAAGAAGGTGGTGCGGGTCGGCGATACCGCGGTCGCTGTCGTCGCCGATACCTGGTGGCACGCCAAGACCGCGCTGGATGCGCTGCCGGTCGTCTGGGACGAAGGTGAAAACGCCAAGGTCACTTCAGCATCGATTGCCAACTGGCTGGCGGAGGGCCTCGAGGATGCGCAGCCGGCTTACCTCGGCAACCAGAACGGCGACGCCAAGGCGGCCATCGCCTCCGCTGCCAGGAAAGTCGAGGCGGTCTACAATTATCCCTATCAGAACCACGCGGCGATGGAGCCGCTCAACGCCACCGTGCTCTATACCGCGGACAAGTGCGAGGTCTGGTGCGGCACGCAAAATGGCGAGGCGGCATTCGCCGCGACGCTGGAGGCTTCCGGCCTGACGGCGGACAAATGCGAGGTGCACAAGCAGATGCTGGGCGGCGGCTTCGGCCGACGCGGTCAGACCGATTATATCAGGCAGGCGGTCGCCATCGCCAGGCAGATGCCGGGCACGCCGATCAAGCTGTTATGGTCGCGCGAAGAAGACATGGCGCACGGCATGTATCATCCGGTTACCCAGTGCAAATTGACCGGCGCCTTCGATGCCGACAACAATCTGACCGCGCTGCGGATCAGGCTGTCGGGGCAGTCCATCCTGTTCGCCCTGCGCCCGGCGGCATTGGAAAACGGCAAGGACCCCGCGGCGTTTCAGGGGCTCAATGCGCAGGGCGAAGCCGCGATCGGCTACACCGTGCCTAATTTGCTGGTCGAGCATTCGATGCGCAATCCCCACGTTCCGCCCGGCTTCTGGCGCGGCGTCAACGTCAATCACAATGCGATCTATCTCGAGTGCTTCATGGATGAACTGGCGAATGAGGTGGGCCAGGATCCGCTTGAGTTCCGCCGCAAGCTGATGACCAGGCATCCGAAGCATCTCGCGGTGCTCAATGCCGTGGCCGAGAAGATCGGCTGGGGCAAGCCGCCACCAAAGGACGTCTACCGTGGCATCGCCCAGCATATGGGATACGGCAGCTATGTCGCGGGCGCCGCGGAGATTTCCGTGACCGACGGCAACAAGATCAAGGTGCACCGCATCGTCGCCGCCACCGATCCCGGCTATGCCGTCAACCCCGCGCAGATCGAGCGGCAGGTCGCCGGCTCCTTTGTCTACGGCCTGTCCGGCCTGTTCTATGGCGGATGCACGGTGAAGGACGGCCGTATCGTGGAAAGCAACTTCGACACCTACAACTCGATGCGCATTTCCGAGATGCCGAAAGTAGAGTCGATCGTGATGCCGAGCGGCGGCTTCTGGGGTGGCGTCGGCGAGCCGACGATTTGCGTCGCCGGACCGGCGGTATTGAACGCCTACTTCGCGGCGACGGGCAAACGTATCCGCTCGGTGCCGTTGAAGGACCAGAACATCACCTTTGCCTGACCACGGCGAGCGGCGGCCGTAAGAGCCGCCGCCACTCCAATTCCGGATTGTGTTCATGGACGTCACGCGCCCGCTGACGCGCAGAGATGTCGCCCGGAGCATGGCCGCGTCCGCTGCATCGCTGACGTTTCCTTCACCGTCGCTCGCCCAATCCGCCGCCGGTGTCGTCGTGATCGGAGGTGGTTTTGGCGGCGCCAGTTGTGCGCGGGCGCTGCGGCGGATCGATCCAAAGCTGGGGATCACGCTGGTCGAACCGAACCGGAGCTTCAGTGCCTGCCCCTTCAGCAACGAGGTCATTGCAGGCCTGCGAAGCCCGGATACGCAACAATTCACCTATGACCGGATCGCCGCCGAGGGCATCGCGGTCGTGGCTCGAGCAGCGATCAGGATCGACCCGCAATCGCGCACCGTCGGGCTCGCCGACGGCGGCACCCTTGCCTATGATCGCCTGGTGCTAGCGCCGGGCATCGATTTTCGCTTCGACGCCCTGCCCGGCTATGACGAAGCGGCATCGACGCGGATGCCGCACGCGTGGAAGGCGGGTGCGCAAACCATGCTGCTTCGCAGGCAGCTCGAAGCCATGGACGATGGCGGAGTCGTCGTGCTCGCGGTGCCGGCCGCGCCTTTGCGTTGCCCACCGGCGCCCTATGAGCGGGCCAGCCTGATCGCCCACTACCTGAAGGCCAGGAAACCCCGCTCGAAAATAATCATCCTCGATGCCAAGGATGGTTTTTCGCAGCAACGATTGTTCGAGAGCGCCTGGAAGGAACTTTATCCCGGCATGATCGAACGGATCGCCCTATCGCAAGGCGGAAGGGTGACATCCGTCGATCCCTCGACCAACACGATCGTCACCGATTTCGGCGATTATGTCGCCGGGGTCGCCAATGTCATTCCGCCCCAGAAAGCCGGTCGCATCGCCGAGATCGCGGGAGCGGCCGACCATACGGGCTGGTGCCCGATCGATCCCGTCAGCTTTGCCTCCAAACTCGTGCCCAACATTCATGTCATTGGCGACGCCTGCATCGCCGGACAGATTCCAAAATCCGCATCCGCCGCCCATGCGCAGGCCAGCGCCTGCGCCGCTGCGGTAGCGAACCTGATTGCCGGTAAATCCCCCGAGATGCCCCGGCTGAACGGCGCCTGCTACAATACGGTTGCCCCCGGCTACGCGTTCTCGCTATCGGGCATCTATCAGCCGAGGGACGGACAATTCATCGAGGTCGAAAGTACGACGAGCCCTGTCGACGCGCCGCGCGACGTGCGCGAGCGCGAAGCCCGGGACGCGGAAAACTGGTTTCGCACGATCACGGTGGACGCGTTTGGCTAGGTTGTTGATATCGACAGCGGGCGCATGGTTCGTCGCGGCGGCACTGGCCCTGCCCGGCCCGGCCGAGGCGCA
>Ga0209069_10001756_pt1 | contig 11121 bp, 11 predicted proteins | sample Str013_2_FD_187202 | JGI IMG/M metagenome (GOLD analysis project Ga0209069, IMG submission 187202) | Freshwater sediment microbial communities in response to fracking from Pennsylvania, USA - Straight Creek_MetaG_SC_2013 (SPAdes) (version 2) | ecosystem: Environmental > Aquatic > Freshwater >...
ACATTGTAGGTACGAATGGCTGCGCTGGTCGGCATCGCCTCCCATTTGAGCGAATGTTCGCGAAAGCACTCGCGCAAGGCAGGCGGCACAATCCACGGATCGCGGCCGGTCCCGAGAATGAACAGGTCGAGGCGCGCGGCGGAATCGAGAACGACCGCCAGCGCCTCCGGGGTGATCGCCTGCGGGTTCGTGACCGGCCAGGCCCAGATTCCCTCCGGCAGGCACATGAGCGAGCCGCGGTGCGATAGTCCGGCGAAGCGGAAACCGCCATCCCCATAGGCATCGATCGGGGCCACATGGGGCAGATGCGGCTTGTCCGCGGACGCCGGCAAATTCACGCCCGCGTTCGCACCGGCGACGGACTTTGCTCCGGCTCGTCCTCGGTCACAATCCGTGTCGTGCCCACCCCGAGATAGATCAATATCGGCGCCGCGATGAAGACCGACGTATAGGTGCCGACCAGCACCACGCCGAACATCATGGTGGCGGTGAAGCTGTGGATTGCCTGGCCGCCGAACAAATACAGTGCCAGCAACGCGAGCGTCACCGTGACGTGGGTGATGATCGAGCGCGACAGGGTCGAATTGACGGACACGTTCAGCAGATCGGGCATCGGCATCTTCTTGTAGCGCCGCAGCATCTCGCGAATACGATCGTAGATGACGACCGTATCGTTGAGCGAATAGCCCAAAATGGTCAGCAGCGCCGCGATGCTGGTGAGGTCGAAATCGATCTGGGTCAGCGACATGAAACCGACGGTGAGCACCAGATCGTGCACATTGGCGATCATGGCGCCGAGCGCGAACTGCCATTCAAATCGAAACCAGAGATAGATCAGGATGGAAAAGATGGCGAGCACCAGCCCGATGGCGCCCATGGCGAGAAGCTCGGTGGATACGCGCGGACCCACCACCTCGACGCGCCGGTAGTCGACCCCGTCGCCGAGCGCTCCGCGCACCTTCGTCACCGCCGCCTGCTGCGCTTCCTCGCCGCCGGGCTGCTGCGGGATACGGATGAGGACATCGGTCGGGGCGCCGAACTGCTGGAGCTGGGCTTCGCCGAGACTGAGGCCTTCCAGCGTGCTCCGCATCTTGGCGATGTCGGCCGGCCCGGCTTTCGACTGTACCTCGATCAAGGTGCCGCCGATGAAATCGATGCCGAAGTTCAGCCCGTGAAAAAAGTAGAGCAGGATCGCGACGATCGACAACACGGCCGAAATCGGAAAGCTCACGCGCCGAAAGCGCATGAAATCGAATTTGGTGTCGTCCGGTACTATACGGAGCAGGCGCACGGATATTCTTTCTGATGCCGGCCGATTCAGATCGGCACGGTCTGTGGTCGCTGCCAGCGCACCCAATAGGCGACGATCAGCCGCGTCATGGTGAAGGCGGTGAACACCGTCGTGATGATGCCGATGCCGAGCGTGACGGCGAAGCCCTTCACCGGCCCGGTGCCGATGGAGAACAGCACGGCCGCCGCGATGAAGGTGGTGATGTTCGAATCCAGGATCGTGGCCAGCGCCTTGGTGAAACCCGCATCGATGGCGCTGATCGGCGTGCGGCCGTTGCGCACCTCCTCGCGGATACGTTCATAGATCAGCACGTTGGAGTCGACCGCAATGCCGACGGTCAGGACGATACCGGCGATGCCCGGGAGCGTCAGCGTGGCGCCCAAGAGCGACAGCAGGCCGAAGATCATCCCGACATTGATCGCCACCGCGACATTGGCGAACAGGCCGAACAAGCCGTAGGTCGCCAGCATGAAGATCACCACCATCAGCGAGCCGACCAGGGCCGCCAGCTTGCCCTTTTCGATCGAGTCCTGCCCGAGGCCAGGACCCACCGTGCGCTCCTCGATGATGGTCAGCTTGGCCGGCAGCGCCCCCGCCCGCAACAGAACCGAAAGGTCATTCGCGCTCTGGACCGTGAAGCTGCCGGAAATCTGGCCGGACCCCTGCGTGATCGGCTCGCGGATCACCGGTGCGGAAATCACCTCGTTGTCGAGCACGATGGCGAACCTTCGACCGACATTTTCCTGCGTGGCCTGCGCGAACTTGCGGGCGCCGGAGGAATTGAAGCGAAACTGTACGATCGGCTCGGAGCTGCGCTGGTCGAAGCCCGGCTGCGCGTCGGTCAGGTCGCCGCCCGCGACCAAGACGCGCTTTTCGATCAACTCGGGCATCTTGCCCTCTTTTTCAGGGCCGTACAAAACTTCCGAATCCGGCGGTGGGCGCCCCGTTGGGGGCAGCGCCTGCTCGATCGACATCGACGTATCGACCATTCTGAATTCGAGCTTGGCGGTCTTGCCCAGAAGCTCCTTGAGACGCTGGGGATCCTGCAATCCCGGCACCTGGACAAGGACACGGTTGGTTCCCTGCGGCTGAATCAGCGGCTCGACGGTTCCGATCTGGTTGACGCGGCGCTCGATGATCTCGATCGATTGCCCGACCACCTGACGCATGCGCTGGACAATGGCCGGCTCGGTAATGGTGAGCTGGACAAGGCCGCCGCCGGGACTGGCGATATCGACCGTGCGCTGCGTAGTGGCGCCGAGCAGGCCACCGATTGGCACCGCCAGCTCCCGCAGCTTGGTCAGGCCCTGTTGCAGATCGCTCTCGCGAATATGCACCTCGACGGTGTTGCCCCTGATCACCGGCTGGCCGGTGATGCCGACCCGCGCGTCGCGCAGAACGCGCCGCACGTCGTCGCGCAAGCCCTCGACCTTCTGCCGGCGCACGTCATTGGCGTCGACTTCCAGGAGAATATGCGATCCGCCCTGCAGATCGAGGCCGAGCACGATGTGGCGTTGCGCCCAGCCGGGCCACTTCTGCACCATGCTTTCGGAGAAAAAGTTGGGGACGGCGAACAGGCAGACAAATGCCGCCGTCAACAGGATCGCCGCCGCCTTTGCACGCGAAATATAAAGCATCGGTCCTGACCGCCCTGAATTCCGCTCTGACAGCGGCCTGCCGCCGTTCAGCTCGCGTTGCTATCGTCCTTCACGGGCTCGCCCTTGGCGCGGACGCTCGTCACCATAGAGCGCACCTGGCGCACGCGCACGCCGTCCGCAATCTCGACTTCGACCTGCTCGTCGTCGACCACCTTGGTGACCTTGCCCACGAGCCCTCCGGAGGTAACCACCGTATCGCCGCGCCGCAAGTTCTTGACCAGCTCCTCGTGCGCCTTCGCCCGCTTCTGCTGTGGCCGAAAAACCAGGAAATACATGATCACGAAGACCAGCACCATCGGGATCATAAACTGGAACGCGGAATCACCTCCGCCGAGCTGGAGCCCCTGAGCAAAAGCGGGCGTAATGAACATTCTTGGTCCCTCGCGTGCGAGCGGTGCCGCGCCTTATGGCACGTGCCCCGCAGGCCGAAATTTGCGCGGACTATAGCGGTCGCAGGCCCAATTGCAACGTTGCCCACCGGCGGCCGGCGGCCGACCTTGCGGGGGCAACGCGCGCCGGCTAAAGGTGCTCCACAACTAGCAAAGAGCCATGGCCAAACGCGTCAAAAAGCCCCGACGGAAGGGCAAATCCAAGCCGCTTTCGCTGCGGGAATCCGGCCTCATATCCGGCACCGCGCAGGATCCGGGCTCGCGCATCGCCGCCGCACTCGAGCGCCTGGCGCCCGCGGTCCCATCCATCCCCGACTTCGAGGCGGCCGATGCCTTCGTTTGGCATCCGCCGGGGCGACGATTGGCGCCGATCACACGCGTCAACCGGGTCGAGATGTCGCTCCTCAAGGGGATCGACCGGGTGCGCGACCTGCTGCTCGAGAATACCGAGCGCTTTGCCCGCGGACTGCCGGCCAACAATGCGCTGCTGTGGGGCGCCCGCGGCATGGGCAAATCGTCGCTGGTCAAGGCGGTCCACGCCACCGTCAATGCGGCGGCGGGGCGGACCAGGCCGGCTCCCGCGCGGCTCAAGCTCATCGAGATCCACCGCGAGGACGTCGAGAGCCTGCCCGATCTCATGGCGCTGACGCGCGGCGCGCCCCATCGCTGCATCGTGTTCTGCGACGACCTGTCCTTCGACGCCGATGATACGAGCTACAAGTCGCTCAAGGCCGTGCTCGAGGGTGGCATCGAAGGCCGACCGGACAATGTGGTTTTCTATGCGACATCGAACCGCCGCCACCTCATGCCGCGCGAAATGATGGACAACGAGCGCGCAACCGCGATCAATCCCGGCGAAGCCGTCGAGGAGAAAGTCTCGCTGTCCGATCGCTTCGGGCTCTGGCTCGGATTTCACCGCTGCAGCCAGGACGAATATTTGGCGATGGTGGAGGCCTATGTGGCCCGCTACGGCATTGCGCTCGCGGTCGATGAGCTCACCCGCGAGGCGCTGGAATGGGCCACCACGCGCGGCGCCCGCTCGGGCCGTGTCGCGTGGCAATACGTGCAGGATCTGGCGGGACGGCTCGGCGTGCGGATGACCGAGCGCGAATAACGGGGCTTCGGAAGTCTCAGCCCGTCCTCCGGACTCGGATATCAGGCTCCGTTGAGGAACTGCATCGGATCGATCGGGGCTGTCCCTTTGCGGACCTCGAAATGAAGCTGGGGCGCGTCGACATTGCCGCTCTGGCCGGATTTGGCGATGACGTCACCGCGCTTGATCTTGTCACCGCGCTTGACCAGAAGCTCCTTCGCATGGGCGTAGGCGGTGACATAGCCGTTGGGATGCTTCACCAGGACCAGATTGCCGTAGCCCTTCAACTCGCTGCCCGCGTAGGCGACCTCGCCGTCCTCGGCGGCCTTGATGGGGGTGTTTTCCGGCACCGCGACATCGATGCCATCGTTCTGCTGACCGTTCGGCTTGGGACCAAATCCGGCAATGATCCGCCCGCGCACCGGCCAGCGGAAGCCCGGCGCGGGCTCGACCGTCGCTTTCGCCGCGGCATCGGTGCTGGGTGCTTCCGCGGTCGGGGTCACCAGGCTGGCGCTTTGCGCAGGCGCAGCGCCGGCGGCGACTTTGTTGCTCGCGGGTTTGGACGGCGCGGCCGCCTGCTCGACTTCGGGCTTGGCGGCGCCGATACGGGCGCCCGGAATGACGATGCGGTCACCGATACTGAGCTTGGCGTAGGGCAGGATATTGTTGGCCTTGGCGATTTCCGCGACCGTCTTGCCGTACTGACGCGCAATCCTGGTGAGCGTGTCGCCCGCCGCGACCACATGCATCCCGGAATTGATCGGGCCGGCCGCATGGGAGCCGGGGCTCGCCGTCAACGCAGGAGCGGGCCTGGATGCCACGGAAGCGAGCGCAGGCGCCATAGCGGGCGCGGGAGCCGTCGCGTGAGTCGAGGGCGGCACCGCGGCGACGGCCGCAGCCGAGGAACCATAGCGCGGAATGACCAAGCGCTGGCCGGCGGCAAGCGCATTTGGTGAAGCGAGCCCGTTGGCCTCCATGATGACCGCGGCCGGCACGCCGTGGCGGCGCGAGATGCTGTCGACAGTGTCGCCGGGCGCCACCGTGATGGCGGTACCGCCATCCCAGTTCCATTGTCCGGACGAGGTCGGCTTGCGCACGACCGATGCCGGCGCCACGACCGATCCGGTGATTTCAGACCCTGCCGCAGCATCGTATTGAGTCGGACTATAGGCGGCCGGTCTATAGGCTGCGGCATTCGGCGGGGAATTGTAGGCGGCCGCAGCTGGCGGAGGATTGTAGGCTGCGGGCGCCGCGGGCGGATTGTACGGCTGGACCTGAGAGCCGTAAGGGGGGCTGTAAGAGGCCATTCCCCTGCCGCCCCCAGCCGCGCCACCGGATCCGTCCGACGCCGCACGTGCCGGCGATTGGGGCGGAGGTAGTTGCGATGTCTGCGGTAGCGGCCGCGTCTCGACGTGGCCGGCGGGTGCCCCCTGCCCGGACGGGATTGAACCCGTGACCTCGCCCTGACCGCCTCGCGCGGCATAGGGACCCTCGCCGAAACGCGTCGACTCGGCGCTGCAACCGGCGGCACCAACCGTGATCAGTGCCAGTGCAATCGCCCGCAAACACGACGACGAGCGAAACAATTCGGCCAATGAATGCATGTCTTGCTCACTCGAACGCAACAACAACGCGGTGAGTTAACAGGCCGGAGGTAAACAAGACTTTAAAAGGATAACGCGGTCTCAACCCTAACAAATTCCGACAAAACTCGTTACAATTCACGAGCTTGGCCCGGCAACAGCGGCACAAAGCGCACTGCGATCAGTTCCTCCTTCGCGAGCCCGTCTTCGTTCTTGGTTAACTTGACGAGATTCTGCGGACCGTCTTGCGGTCCAAGCGGCAGCACCATGATGCCGTCCCGGGCGAGCTGCTCGACCAACAATTCCGGCACAGTATCGGTCGCCGCCGTGACGATGATGCGATCGAAGGGGGCCCGGTCAGGGGCACCCGCAAGGCCGTCGCCGAGGCGGACTTCGACGTTTCGATAGCCGAGCGTCTCCAGCCGCGTCCGGGCGGCCTCCGCCAGCGTGCGAAATCGCTCGATGGTGACCACCTCGCGCGCAAGACGCGACAAGACCGCCGCCTGATAGCCGGAGCCGGTGCCAACCTCGAGCACGCGATGCTCGGGTCGCACGCCCAGTTGCTCGGTCATATAGGCGACCACATAGGGCTGGCTGATGGTCTGCCCGCAGGCGATCGGCAGCGCCCGGTCCGCATAGGCGGCATCGAGAAACTGGCCCTCGACGAAATATTCGCGCGGCACCTCATCCATGGCGCGCAACACCGCCGCGTCGCCGATCCCGCGCCGCCGCAACGTGAGCATGAACTGCATGCGACCAACGCTGTCGTCACCCGCCGGTTGCTTTGACACGACGCCGCCTTTCTAGCTGAACACTCCCGCGAGCTTGGTCATGTATGCCTCGTCCGTCATGTCCAGGCGCAGCGGTGTCACCGCGATGCGGTTGGCAGCGAGCGCGGACAGGTCGGTGCCGTCGTTCGGCGGCTGGCCGCGCGAGCGCACATAGGCGACCCAGTAGTAGGCATTGCCGCGCCCATCCTCGCGCGCGTCGATGTGCAGGCGCTCCTGGCGGCGCCGGCCCTGTGAGGCGACGGCGATCCCCTTGACCTCGGAGGGCGGGCAGTTCGGAAAATTGACGTTGATCAGCACGTCATGAGGAATTCCCTTCGCGAGCAGGCGCCGGATGATGTCGGGCCCGAAGGCGATCGCCGTGTCCCAATGCGGCGGCTGCTTGCTGTGCGAAAGATAGGCCTGCGAGAGCGCGAGCGAAGGAATACCGAGAACGGTGCCCTCCACGGCCCCCGCGACCGTGCCCGAATAGATGACGTCCTCGCCGGCATTGCGCCCGCGATTGACGCCCGCCAGCACCAGGTCGGGCGGGCGATCCTTGAGGATGTGGCGGGCCCCCATGATGATGCAGTCGGTGGGCGTGCCCCTGACCGCGAAATGGCGCTCGCCGATCTCGCGCAGCCGCAGCGGGTCATTGAGCGAGAGCGAATGCGATACGCCCGATTGATCGTATTCGGGCGCGATGACCCAGATGTCGTCGGACAGCGCGCGGCCGATCTGCTCGCAGACACCGAGCCCCTCGGCATGAATGCCGTCATCGTTGGTGATCAGGATTCGCATGCTAGGTCGTCGTCATCCGGCTTTCTCGATCGTCGTTCGGCCGCCCATATAAGGCTGCAGCACATCGGGAACCGCGATCGAGCCGTCCTGCTGCTGATAGTTCTCCATGACGGCGATCAGCGCGCGTCCGACCGCGACGCCGGAGCCGTTGAGCGTGTGCGGGTGGCGCACCGCGCGGCCTTCCGTGGTGCGATAGCGTGCGCTCATGCGGCGTGCCTGGAACTCGCCGCAGACCGAGCAGGAGGAAATTTCACGATAGGCTCCCTGCCCCGGTAACCAAACCTCGATGTCGTAGGTCTTTTGCGAAGCAAAGCCCATGTCGCCGGTGCACAGCGTCACCACGCGGTAATGCAGCTCGAGCCGGCGCAGCACCTCCTCGGCGCAGGCCAGCATGCGCTCGTGCTCGTCGCCGCTCTGTTCCGGCGTGGTGATCGAGACCAGCTCGACCTTGCTGAACTGATGCTGGCGGATCATGCCGCGGGTATCCCGGCCGGCCGCGCCCGCCTCGGCCCGGAAGCACGGCGTCAGCGCGGTCAGCCGCATCGGCAACGCGGCTTCGTCGACGATCGACTCGCGCACGAGATTGGTCAGTGAAACTTCCGCGGTCGGAATAAGCCAAAGACGGTCTGATTTCGGCTCACCTGCGACATCAGCATAGATATCTGCTCCTCCGTCGGGACTTTTTTCCACTCGTTTTTCGCGGTCGTGTTTAATCGCCCGATCAATACGTTCGCTGATGGAAACTTCGCGCCAAGCGGAAAATTGATCCTCCGCGAATTTCGGCAATTGCGCCGTGCCGTACATCACTTCATCGCGCACCAGCAGCGGTGGATTGACCTCGGTATAGCCGTGCTCACCCGTGTGCAGATCCAGCATGAATTGCCCGAGCGCGCGCTCGAGCCGCGCGAGCCCGCTCTTCAGGACCACGAAACGCGCGCCGGAGAGCTTGGCGGCGGTCTCGAAATCCATCTGGCCGAGCCCCTCGCCGAGCTCGAAATGCTGCATGGGCGCGAACCCATAATTGCGCTTGGCCCCGAAATGATGATGCGCGACGTTGCCGGCTTCATCCTTGCCGTCCGGCACCGTATCCAGCGGCAGGTTGGGAATCTGTGCGAGCGCGTCCTCCAGATCTTTGGAGAGCGTCTTTTCCTCCGCCTCCAGGGCCGGCATGGCGGACTTGAGCGCGGCGACCTCGGCCATCAGCTTGACGGCCGCCGCCTCGTCCTTCTTTTTCTTGGCTTCGCCGATCTCCTTGGAGGCCGCGTTGCGGCGGGCTTGCGCCGCCTCGGCCTTGCCGATCGCGGCGCGGCGGCGCTCGTCGATCGCGATGAGCTCGCCTGCCACGGCGGGCAGGCCGCGCCGCGCCAGCGCGCGATCGAAGGCGGCGGGATTGTCGCGAATCCATTTGATGTCGTGCATGTTCCGAATCCGGCAATCATGGCCGGCGTCGTTCGGACCATGACGAATCAACCAATGACTAGCCAACCAATCGAATGATACCCGATGCCTACTCCGCCGGCTTGGTGGCGGCAGCCGCCGCGGCCCGGGCCTTGTCGGCGGCGACCTTCTTCTCCACCAGCTTCACCGACCAGATCGACCCTCCATAGAGAAGCATGAGCGGCACCGCAAGCGAGCACTGGCTGATCACGTCGGGCGGCGTCAAGACCGCGGCGATGACGAAGGCACCGACCGTGAAGTAGCGCCACTTCGCGATCAGCTGTTGCGACGTGATGATGCCGACGCGTCCCAGGAGCGTGAGGACCACCGGCAATTGGAAGGCAATGCCGAAGGCGAAGATCAGCCGCATCATCAGGCTGAGATAGTCGTCGACCTTGGGCAGCAGCTCGATCGTGGCGCGGCCGTCGCCGCCGGCCTGCTGCATGCTGAGCGAGAACTTCGCCAGCAGCGGCCAAAGCATGAAATAGACCACCATCGCTCCCAGAAAGAAGAAGAACGGCGTCGCGATCAGATAGGGCAGAAAGGCCTGCTTCTCGTTGCGGTAGAGGCCCGGCGCCACGAACATGTAGAGCTGCGAGGCGACCACCGGAAATGACAGGAAGGCCGCGCCGAACATCGCAAGCTTGAGCTGCACGATGAAATACTCCAGCAGGCCCGTATAAATGAATTTCGAGTCCGCGCCCGCCACCCACACGTAGGGAAAGGTCAGAATGTTGTAAATCTGCTTGGCAAAGAAGAAGCAGGCGACGAACATCACCAGGAAGGCTATGGACGCCTTGATCAGCCGCGAACGCAGCTCGGTCAGATGCTCGATCAGCGGCGCCTTGGTGGATTCGATGTTCTCGTGATCGTCTTTGTCCTCGGGAGTCATGCGGGCTCGCTCCCGGTCGCGTCGTGCTTGATCGCCTCTTTGGCGGGTTCCGCGGTGGGTTCGTGGGTCGCCGCGATGGGGACTTCCGGATGCAACACCGCCTCGCCCGGCGCCGGCTCGGTCGCCGGCAGCGACGCGCCGGCGGGTTCGCCGACCGCAGGACTCTCAGCCGCCGGCTTGTCGGCCACCGCGCTCTCGATGTCCCGCTGCGCGCTCTCCATCTCCTTGCGCACGTCGGAGAGGGGATCGAAGTTGGAATATTGGGCCGCCTGCGCGGCCATGTCGTCGACCTCCTTCTTGAGATCGGCCAGCTCCGCCTCGCGCATCGCATCGTGGAACTGGTTCTGGAAATCGCCGGCCATGCGGCGGATCTTGCCCATCCACTGCCCGAGCGTGCGCAGGACGCCGGGAAGCTCCTTTGGGCCGATGACAATGAGCGCGACCATGCCGATGAGGAGAATCTCGCTCCAACTAAAGTCGAACATGGAGATGCCAACTCCGCGCTAGAGCGGTTTCACATTAGCCGGAAAGGGAAATCGCTCGCGCTCTTTTGCTTCTTGAACGGAAATCCGGCTCTGCCATCCAAGAGCCGCCGATCCATCCCCACTCTGCAGCAGGCGAACGGCGCCGACCTGCTCCTTACGAGGTCGAGCTGGTCTCGGCACGCCGCTTGAGGTCGGACGCGGCGCCGGCCGCGGTGGTGGATTGATGGTCGATGGACTTCGGATCCGGCACCGGCTCGTTCTTGGCGGTGTCGTCGTCCTGCATGCCCTTCTTGAAGGATTTGATGCCTTGCGCAAAGTCGCCCATCAATTCCGAAATCTTTCCGCGGCCGCCGAACAGCAGCAGAAACAGGACCACGACCACGATCCAGTGCCAAATACTGAATGAACCCATCGGATTTTCCTCCGCACCGACGGAACCGCACAGCAAATCGGAACCGCCGATTTGCCCCCATCATGAACCGCTCGGGACAACGCCGCGACCGGATGCAGGAACCGCCTTCGCTTCAGCGCTGAAACTAGGCCTAGGGAGCGGCAAAGACAAGGACTTCACCCGCCCTTGAGCGGCCGCAGCCGGTCACAACCGCTTGCACCAACGCCTTGAAAAGCCGGGATTCCAGCGGCCTTTGGTCGCATTAACCGCAACCGCCATGACCGCGATGGCGGCGCGATCGCCAAAGCGCCGCGTTCGACCGAAGCTCAATCCG
>Ga0209069_10001758_pt1 | contig 11115 bp, 12 predicted proteins | sample Str013_2_FD_187202 | JGI IMG/M metagenome (GOLD analysis project Ga0209069, IMG submission 187202) | Freshwater sediment microbial communities in response to fracking from Pennsylvania, USA - Straight Creek_MetaG_SC_2013 (SPAdes) (version 2) | ecosystem: Environmental > Aquatic > Freshwater >...
TCGTCGCGCCGCTGATCGGCGGGCCGCTGCGACGGATGAGCGACCCCTCGCCGGCCGGCCTGCCGCCTCGGGTCCGCGACGTGCTACGGTGCGTCCTCGAAGGCGACAGTACCGGCGTGGTACCCGGGGGTCTGGATGTTGGCGACGTTGTTGGCGATGGTCCGCTGGCGCGCGACCAGGCCGCCCAAAGCGACCTGCAGCGCCGACGACGAGACGTCGTTGAACACGGCGGGGGCTCCCTTTCACTGCCGTCCGGCGCCGGTCCGTGGCGACGAGGGTGGTGAGCGCTCCGTGCTCGGTCTGCCCATCGGCGCGGCCCGCCGCACCTGAGCATTTTCGCCACTCCGGGTCAGGCCGCCCGGGTCAGCCCGTCCGCCGGACCGCACCCGTTGACGGCCGGCGGGTCAGCGGCCGGACCACAACCCCCAGCAGGGTGTCGAACCGGACCCAGCCGAAGTGGCGGGAGTCCTGGCTGTGCGGATTGTCCCCGCGAACCACGAGATGCCCTGCGGGAACCAGGGCCGTACCGACGACCGGGAGCACCTCCGCCGGTGTCGGGTCGCCGGGGACCGCGGTGATCCGTTTCACCAGCCACTCCAGGCCGTCGACGGTGCGGCCCAGCGGCTGGGCGAACACGGCGATCTCCCCCCGGCGCGGCCCCCGCCGGCGGGTCCGCCGCACCAGCAGCCGGTCGCCGTCGCGCAGTGCCGGTGCCATGCTGTCCCCGCACACTGTCACCACCACGTACCCGCGCCGCGCCGAGATCGCCGCGAGCGCAGCGGTGGCGACGGCGATGAGGGTGGCGACCGAGGCGGCCGCGTCGACCGGGGCGGCGGGGATCATCCGGATCCACCAGGCGCCACCGGGCTGTCCTGGTACCCCCGGGCCTGCAACTCGAACAACCGGGCATACGGCCCGCCCGTGTGCATCAGCGTGTCGTGGTCGCCGAGCTCAGCGATCACACCGTCAGCGAGCACGGCGATGACGTCCGCCGATCGCAGGGTGCTGAGCCGGTGTGAGATCAACAGGCTGGTACGCCCAGCCCGGTGCGCCCGCAGCGTCTCGTGCACGTGGTGCTCCGCCGCGGCGTCCAGCCCCGCGCTGGGCTCGTCGAGGATCATCAGGTCGGCACCAGTACGCATCAGCGAGCGGGCCAGCGCCACCCGCTGCCACTGGCCGCCGGAGAGCATCGCCCCCGGCTCACCGTCCTCATCCCCGAAGAAGACCCGGCTGAGTAGGGTGTCGTAGCCGTGTGTCAGGCCGTCGAGCGTCTCGTCGACGCCGGCCCCGCGCGCCGCCCGCCGGATCGCGGACAGGTCACCCATCCGCGCCAGGTCACCGACACCGATGTTTTCCCGCGCACTCAGGTCGTACGCCATGAAGTCCTGGAAGGTGGCGCCGAGGCGGGCGCGCAGCAGGACCACGTCGAACTCGCGAATGTCCACGCCGTCCCAGCGGATCTCGCCCCGCTCGGGTTCGTAGAACCGACAGATCAGCTTGACCAGCGTCGACTTCCCGGCGCCGTTGACGCCGACCAGGCCGACGGCCGCGCCCCGGGGCAGGAACAAGCTGACCCCGCGCAACGTCCACGGCCCGTCCGCACGGTACCGGAACCACACGTCGCGCAGTTCGACGCCGAGCCGAAGCGGCGCCGGCTCCTTCGACCCGGTGGTGGCCTCATCGGGCGCCTCGACCACGGCCGTGTAGTGCTCGAACAGCCGCAACGCCGTGGTGACCTCGGCCAGTTGGCTGGCCAGCGCCGCGACCGCCGCCTGCACGCCGGCCACGGCGGCGATGAACAGGGCCAGGTCGCCGACCGTGGTGTGCCGGGAGCCGGCGCCGAGGACCACCGCGACGCTGCCGGTCGCCGCGGCCAGTGCCGCCAACAGGGCAAGTCCACTGTGGACGATCGCCGCCCTGCGCTCGACCGCGAGTGCCCGCGCCGTGGCGGTATTGGTCGCCTGGGTCAACCGGCGGTGGAAGAGCGCGGCCAGCCCGAACAGGCGGACCTCTTGCGCGGCCCTGACGTCGGTCAGCAACGACTGGTAGAAATGGCGCCGACGGATCACCTGCACGGTCGACTCGGCGACGCCGGCGTGCCGCCGGGCCAGCATGAGCTGGGCCGCCACCACCGGGACCGCCGCGACGACGAGCAGCACCGCCATCGGTGGCCACAGCGCGAACAGCACACCGGTGAAGCCCAGCACGGCCGCGCCACCCTGGACGAGTTCGAGCCCGAAGCCGATGAGCGCCTGTGGCGCGCCGGAGGCAGCCTCCTCGGCCAGGCGCAGCCGGCCCAGGAACGTCGGATCCTCGAAGACCCGCAGTCCCACGAATCCGTTTACCCGGGTGTAGAGCCGGTCCTGGACGACTATCCCGATCGCGCGGCGGTGCAGCGTGGCCAGGTGGCCGGCGATCCGCAGCGTGACGACCACGGCTGCGGCCGCCAGCGCGGCGGCCGTGACCAGCCGGGCCACCCGGTGGCCGTCGAATGACGTGCCGCTGGCCATCTGGTCGAAGGCGAGCTTCATCAGCCAGGCGGCTGCCACCGGCAGCCCTCCGGCCGCGGCCATAAGCACGAGTTGCCCGGCGAGCAGCCACCATCCGGCCCGCAACCCGAGCGAACCGGCCCGCAACAGCCCCCGGTACCAGGTACGGGCGGTCAGCCGCGCGCCCGATGCGTCCGGCGCCCCGGCGTGCGCCGCGGGCGCGGGCTCATCCGGCACTCGCCGGAACCGGCAGGTCGTGCAGTGCATGCCCGGCTGCCTGGATGACACCGTCGCCAACCCGCAGCACGGTGGGGAAGGCGGTGACTCCGAAGGCGCCGGAGACCTCGTCGTAGCCGACCACCGCCACCCTGCCGACGGCCTGGGCCGCATTGGTGATCCGCTCGACCTCCGCCGCCGCGTCGCCCTGCTCGCGGTGCACGAACACCAGCGTGGGCGTACCGTCACAGACCGCGCCGAGTTCGGCCAGCACCTGGTCGCAGGACCCGCAGCCGGCGCTGAGAAAGGCCACCAGAGTCTGCGAACCGGTGAGGTCGTCGACACCCAGCGTCTGGCCGTCCACGGTGACCGCCCGGAACGTGTCGATCCGCCGGCCCGGCTGCGGCACCATCGGGCCGGTCGCGTCCGGGGTGCCGGCGCTGGCGATCCGGGACTCGAGCGCGCGCAACCGACGGATCACCCCGTACACGAGGACGAGGTTGGCCAACCCCAGCACACCGACCAGGATCACGGCGACGGCGAGGAACTGTGACACGGTGCCTCCAGAATTCAGCGCGGGGTCGGGTTGCCGACCCTCGCGGGCGGCCTTGCCGGCTGGACCGGCGCGGCGAAGAGGTACATCAGGTCATCCAGCCGGATCATGGCGGCGGCGGCCAGCACGGCGGCGCCGGCGGCCAGCACCGCCACGGCCGGTGCCGGCTGGCCGCCGGCGAGATGCGCGCCGGCTCCCGCCACGACGGCGGAAAGCAGCAGCAGGTTGCGGACCAGGTGCCGGTGGGATACCGGCGTGTCGCTGGCACCGAAGCATCGACAGGGCACCCGCCGGCCCCGACGCAGGGTCGCGGCGATACCCAGGGTGAACGACGCGAGTAGGACGGCGGCGGTCGCGTACCCGGCGAGCACGCCGCGCGGAACCGCCAGCAGCAGCGCCGCCAGCAGTTCGGCCAGCGGAAGTGCCACCGCCACCGCGGTGCGAGGCAGTGGTAGCCCGCCGGCCATCTCGGCGAGAGTCACCCGGGTCCCTACGATGGTATGGCGACCGCGCAGTTTGCCCACCGCTGCGGCGAGCAGCACAATGCCGAGCAGTACCCGGCAGAACACGTCGAGCTGGAACAGCATCGCACTCCAACGATTGGTGCGGCGGGACCGATCGGCAGACCGGTCCCGCCGCCGGGCTAGCAGAGGGCCTGCGTCGTGACACACCGGGTGACGCCGTTGTTGATGCAGTTGCCCACGCAGTTGACGCGACACTGGCAGTCCTTGCGGACCCAGCGGTGGTTGGGTACGCACGAGCACGAGCCACAGCCGGTGTTCCAGAAGAGGGCGCCGACGTCGGGTACGCAGGCGCCCGCCTTCGCGGATCCCAGGAACACTGAGAGGAACCGATCGGCTACGGCGTTGACTCCGCGGATCATGGCCTTCCCTTCATGGAGCTGAGCCATCGGGAATCGCCGATTCTTCCACCAGATCACGGCAGGCACAAGAAACGAAATGTATCGATCACTTGACTCCGGGTAGCCTCCGGGGAGGGGTTACATGGCGCAGTCGACGTACGCCGGGCGCTGGGTCGGGCGCTGGTACTCGACCAGCCTGTCCAGCAGTCCGGACTCGCGCCGGTTGGTCACCAGGGCGCGGCCGATCGCGGCCACCGCGGCCAGTTGGCGGGCCAGGATCGCGTCCGCGCGCGGGCGCAGGTCCAGCGGCAGCGGGCCCAGCCCGGCCGGCGGGCGCCACGGGTCGGCCAGCGGGTGGCCCCGGTTCAGGTGGTCCTCGGCCAGCAGCGACTCGGCCGCCACGACGTCCAGCTCCAGCTCGTCCAGCGCGGCCGCCCAGGCCAGGTGCCAGTCCCCGGTCACGGCTCAGGCCGCCCGTACCGTCGGGGCGCCGCGGTCCCGGCCGGCCTGCGCGCCGTACTGCTGGGCCGCCTCCCGCCAGGCGTCGCGCAGCGGCGTGACCAGGTCCCGGCAGGCGGACACCCGGGCCGGGTCGGCCGCCAGGTTCGCCGTGATGAGGGTACCGAGCAGGTACGCGTACAGCGCGGACAGGCCGGGACCGCCGGCCCAGGCGTCGGGTTCGAGGGTGGCGTGCAGTTCGGCCACGATCTCCTGGGCGTTGAGCAGGTGCGGCCGGGCCGCGGCGGGGTCCCCGCCGGCCAGCGCGGCGTGCCCCCGGTCCAGGTCGAGGACCAGCCGGTCGTACAGCATCACCAGCAGCCGGGCCGGGGAGGCGGTGGCGACGGAGTCGGCCAGGTACCGGGCGGGCAGTCCCGGGCGGGTCGTGCGGGACCCCTCGGTGCGCTCGGTCACGTGGCCACCTCCGGTCGGCGCGGGCGGGTCACTTGCCGGTACCCAGCGACGAGATCTGCCCGGCCAGCCAGTTGGACTGGTCACGCAGCTTGCCCAGGGCGACCTCCATGTTGGTGAACTGGGTCTGCAGCGCGAGCTGGCGGGTGTGCAGCCGCACGTCCCAGTCGGCGATCTGGTCGGTGAGCGTCTTGACCGCCGAGTCGCCGTTGTTGATGGTGGCGCCCAGGTCGGTGCTCGCCTGCGTGGTCACGCCGGTCACCGCCGGGGCCAGGCCCTTGCTCAGCGCCGCCTGTACCGCGGCCGGGTCGGCCGTGTACGCCTTGGTGAACGCCGCCGCGTCGAAGGTGAGCCGGCCGTTGCGGTCCAGCTGCACGCCGAGCTGGGCGTACGAGCCGTACGTCGGGTCGCCGTTGCTGACCGCGGACAGCACGTTCTGCGCGACCTGCCGGGCCAGGTAGTCCCCGGCCAGCGGGCCGGCGGTGGTACCCCCGGTACCCAGTGCGGCCTGGGTGTCGATAGTGGACAGTGCGCTGTTGGCCGCGGTGACCAGGTTCTGCACCTTGCCGGCCAGGCCGGCCACGTCGGTGCGTACGGTGACCGTGACCCCGGCCTGCAGCCGGCCCGCGGTGAGCGTCAGGCCGGGCAGCGCGCCGGTGAAGGTGTTGCTGTCGCTGGCGATGGTGTACCCGCCCGCGGCCGGGTCGCCGACGGTGAGCTGCGCGTCGGCGGCGGCGACCAGGACCGTGGCCGGGCCGGCCAGCCCGGCCACGGAGAAGTCGTGGGCCACCCCGGTACGGGTGGCCGACAGTTGCAGGACCGTGCCCTGCTCAGTGTGCAGGACCGCGGCGGCCACGCCCAGGCCGGCGTCGTTGATGGCCGCGGCCACCCCGGCGGCGCTGCGGTCGGTCACCGCGAGGCTGTGCGCGGTACCGCCGACGGTCAGCGTGAGGGTGCCGCCGGTGGCCGCCGGTCCGGTCGGCGGTACCGCCACGGTCCGGGTCGCGGCGGCGGCCAGCCGGGTCACGTCGAAGGTGTAGCTGCCCGTACCGGCCCCGGCGGTCGCCGTGGCGGTGACCGCGTCGGAGGAGGAGCTGGCGGTGGCCGCGCTCCACGCCTCGCCGGTCAGCGCCTTGGCCGCGGTGGCCAGGCCGGCCATGCCCAGGTTGATCGACTGGTAGGCGGCGATGGAGCGCTGCTGGTCGCTCATCTTCTGCTTGAGCGCGGTCTGGCCGGCCGCCTCGCCCTGCATCAGCTGGCTGATGATGCTGGTGGTGTTCAGCCCGGAGATCAGTCCGTCCACGCTGCTGGTCACGACGCCTCCTTTCCCGCCCGGCGTACCGCGCTGTACCGCCGGGGTGGGCCGCCCGGCCCACCCCGGCGGGCCGCGGCCGGCGTACCGGCCGCGGCCCCGTCCGGCTTACTGCAGCAGCTTCAGTACCGACTGCGGGGCCTGGTTGGCCTGCGCGAGCATCGCGGTACCGGCCTGGGACAGGATCTGCGACCGGGTGAACGCCACCATCTCCTGGGCCATGTCCACGTCCCGGATCCGGCTCTCCGACGCGGAGAGGTTCTCCACCGCGACGTTGAGGTTGTTGATGGTGTGCTCGAACCGGTTCTGGTACGCACCCATCGTCGCCCGCGCGGTGGAGACGCTCTTGATCGCGTTGTCCACCAGGCTGATCGCCGCCTGCGCGTGCGCGGTGTTGTCCACCGTGACCGCGGTACCCACGCCGAGGCCGGCCGCGTCGAAGGCGTCCGCGGTGGCGTAGGTTGCCGCCCGGGTACCGGTGACCCCGCCGGTGGTGAACAGCGCGGCGTCGGTACCGGCGATGGCGACGTTGGTGCTGCCGCCCTTGGAGATGGTCACCTTGCCGCTGGTGGCGTCGCCGCTGACGAGGTACGTGCTCGGCGCCGCGGCGTCCAGCTGGGTCTGGATGGCCGCGGCCAGCCCGGCCGCGTCGGTGGTGTCGGTGGTCAGGTTGACCGTGTGGCCGTCGACCGTGAAGGTCTTGTTGGTACCGGGCACGACCGCGGTGCCGGCCGCCGTGGTACCGGTCAGCGTCGAGGTGTCGCCGGTGGCCGTGGCGACCGAGGCACCGGTACCGGTGGCGGTCGAGGTGATGACCAGCTTGTTGCCGACGTTGGCGGCGGTGAAGTTGGCGCCCAGGCCGGTGCTGGCGTTGTTGAGCTGGGTGACGATGTCGTCCAGGTTGCTGGTGCTGGTCAGCCCGGAGATGGTCACCGCGGCGGAGGTGTTGGTGCCGTCGGTGTACTTGAACACCTTGCCGTTGTATTGCGCGTTCCAGCCGGCGCCGCTGGCCGCCGAGGAGGTGGCGGTGGCGGCCGTGGTGTCGTGGGTGCCCTGGGTCACGTTCACCGCGGTACCGGTGGCGGTGGAGGTGATGACCAGGTTGCCGCTGCCGTCCTTGGACGCGGTGAAGTTGCTGCCCAGACCGGTGGTGGCGTGGTTGAGCTGGGTCACCACGTCGTCGATGGTGCTGGTGCCGTCGACCAGACCGGCCAGCGTCACCTGGGCCGAGGTGTTGGTACCGTCGCTGAACTCGAACACCTTGCCGTTCAGCGCGGTGCCGATGCCGGCGCTGGCGAAGTCGGACCCGGCGAAGATCTGGGTACCGTGCTGGCCGGCCTGGCCCACCACGGCGCCGGAGGCGGTCAGCCCGGAGGTGTCGTGGCTGCCCTGGGCGACCGAGACCGCGGTACCGGTGGCCGCCGAGGTGACGACCAGGCTGCCCGAGGCGGTCGAGGCGGTGAAGTGCGAGCCGAGCCCGTTGGTGGCGTCGTTGAGCTGCGTGACCACGTCGGCCAGGGTGCTCGAGGAGGTCAGGCCGGCGATGGTGACCTGGGCCGAGGTGTTGGTACCGTCGGTGTACTCGAACACCTTGCCGTTCAGCGCGGTGTCCACGCCGTTGACGCCGGTGGTGCTGGCCGAGGCGGTCAGCGCGCTGGTGTCGTTGCTGCCCTGGCTGACCGTGACGCCGGTACCGGTGGCGGTGGAGGTGATGACCAGGTTGCCGCTGCCGTCCTTGGACGCGGTGAAGTTGCTGCCCAGACCCGTGGTGGCGTGGTTGAGCTGGGAGACCACGTCGTCGACCGTGCTGGTGTTGTCGACCAGGCCGGCCAGCGTCACCTGGGCCGACGTGTGGGTCCCGTCGGTGAACTCGAACACCTTGCCGTTGAGGTTGGTGCCGATGCTGGCGGTGGCGAAGTCGGTGGAGGCGAAGGTCTGCGTACCGGCGGTGGCGGTGATGCCCAGCGCCGCGGCGGAGAAGGTCTGCGTGGCGCCGGTACGGGTCAGCCCGCTGCCCGCGTCGGCCACGGTGAACGTGGACGGCCCGGCCGGCGTGGTGGCGGTACCGAAGTTGAACGAGGCGATGGCGCCGGAGACGTACGTGACGCCGGCCGGGGCCGCGGCCTGCGGGGTACCGAAGATGTTCGCCGACAGGTCGACCTGGATCCGGTCGTTCGCGGTGTTGTTCGCGCCGACCTGGAACGTGCCGTTGTAGCTGGTGTTCAGCAGCTTCTGGTTGCCGAAGCCGGTGGTCCGCGCGATGCGGTCCAGTTCCTTCTGCAGGTTGCCGAATTCGGTCTGTGCCGCGGCCTGCGCGTTGGTGTCCGACGCGCCGCCGTTGGCGGCCTGGACCGCGAGGTCGCGCATGCGCTGCAGGATGCTGTGCACCTCGGTCAGCGCGCCTTCAGCGGTCTGCACGACGCTGATGCCGTCCTGGGCGTTGCGGACCGCGACCTTCAGGCCGCCGATCTGGGCCCGCAGCCCCTCGGACACCGACAGGCCGGCCGCGTCGTCCGCGGCGCGGTTGATGCGGAAGCCCGACGACAGCTTCTCCAGGGACTTCGCCATCTGGCTGTCGGTCACCGACAGGTTCCGGTAGGCGTTCATCGCGGCGATGTTCTGGTTGATCCGAAGACCCATGATGATCCTCCTTGAGTTGGGCCGGCGCTGGCCATCCGTGGCCGGTCGCGGTATTCATCGGCGGTTGCGCCGAAGCTTGAGGTTTTGTGCCGGTGGGATTGCCCGCCCGGCGGCGGGTCAGGCGGCCACCCGTACCGGCAGCCCGTACGCGGTGGTGGCGGCCAGCCGGCTGCGCAGGTCGCCGTGCGCGGCCACCTCGGCGTAGTAGCTGGCCCGGCGCCGGGCCACGCAGCCGTCCGGCCGGGTCACCGGGGCTACCAGGGCCGGGTCGAGCTGGGCGTTGATGCCGTCGCGCAGCAGGGACAGCGCCTCGGCCCGCAGCTGGGACACCCGGGACTCGGTGACGCCCAGCTCGCCGGCGATCTCGGCCATCGGCCGCTCCTGCAGGAAGTACCCGGTGACGACCAGCCGCAGCCGCTCCGGCAGCGCCTCGATGGCGTCGTACAGGTAGCCGATCTCCTCGCGCCGTACCAGCAGCTCCTCCGGGCCGGGGGTGCGTTCGGTGACCATCTCCTCGGCCGTACCGGCGGCGAAGCCCTGCAGGCTGAGTACCACGGCGCGGTGCACGTCGTCGGTGACCGCGTCGATCTCGTCGGTACCCATGCCCAGCGTCGCGGCCAGTTCGCCGGCGGTCGGGGTACGGCCCAGGGCGGCGGTCAGCGCCTGCCGGGCGGTGTCGATCTGGCGGGCCCGGTGGCGTACCCCGCGGCTGGCCCAGTCCATGTCGCGCAGCTCGTCGAGCAGGGCACCCCGGATGCGTACCGTGGCGAAGCGGGCGAACGGTACCTTGCGCGCCGGGTCGTACGCCCGCGCGGCGGTGACCAGTGCGGCCAGCCCGGCCGAGGTGAGGTCGTCCCGGTTGACGTGGCTGGGCAGCCGCGCGGCCATGTCCCGGACGAGGTAGCCGACCAGCGGCATGTGGTCCTCGATGAGCCGGTCGATCTCGCGCTGGGCGGCTGGCGCTCTGGTCGTCATCGGTTCCCCTCTGGTGTCGTTCGCGCCCGGCCCGTGGCTGGTGTCCGCACGGGCTGATCGGCTCACGGAGAAAGGTCGACCACCTGGGGTGATGCGAGCGGTCGCGTCGCGTTGCCATCCGGTTGCGGCGGGGCCGGCCGGGGCGGGGAAGTCCTCAGCTCCGCGCGGCCGGCGCCGACCTGGCTCCCAGCGGACACGGCAGGGGCAGCGCAGCGTCGCGGTCCGCCGGTTCGGGGTACGGACCCAGGCGGCCAAGAAAGGACGGATAACCGTGGCAATGACGGATCTGTCCGGTTCGCTGTTCCGCATCCGGGAGCTGCTGGAGCTGCTCCTGTTCAAGCTGGAGGAGGAGCAGCTGCTGCTGACCGCCGGGCGCGGGCGCTGGCTGCCGCACGCCACCCGCGAGGTCGAGGTGGTACTCGAGCACATCCGGGTCGCCGAGGTGGTCCGCGCGGTGCACTCCGACCGGGCCGCCGAGCAGCTCGGCCTGCCCGCCGGGTCCGGGCTGGCCGCCCTCGCGCAGGCCGCCCCGGCCCCCTGGTCGGACCTGCTGCACCAGCACCGGCAGGCGTTCATGGTGCTGACCGCGGAGATCAGCAACCTGGCTGCGAACAACCGGGACCTGCTGACCGCGGGCCTGCGCGCGGTACGCGAGACGGTACTGGCCGTGGTGGGGGACACCGGCACGTACTCGTCCCGGGGTCAGTCGGTGGCCGCCTCCACCCGGGCCCGCCTGGTGGACGAGGCGATCTGATGGAGAGCGCGTTCGCGGGCCTGTCCACCGCGCTGAGCGCCCTGTACGCGCAGAAGCGCGGGCTGGACGTCACCGGGCAGAACATCGCCAACGCCAGTACCGACGGGTACTCCCGGCAGCGGGTGGACCTGCGGCCGACCGGCGGCTCCACCTCGGGGGCGATCTTCGCCGTCGACCGGGGCTCGGTCGGCGGGGTGGAGGTGGCCGGGGTACAGCGGATCACCGACGAACTGGCCGCGTCCCGGGCCCGTACCGAGCACGCCGCCGACGGGTACCTGCAGGGGCAGAAGACCGCGTACGGCGAGATCGAGCAGATCTACGGCGAGCCCGGCGACACCGGGATCCAGTCCCAGCTCGGCAAGTTCTGGACCTCGCTGCACAACCTGGCCAACAACCCCGGTGACC